>Ga0307378_10003336_pt1 | contig 23658 bp, 16 predicted proteins | sample UN1MG_FD_202238 | JGI IMG/M metagenome (GOLD analysis project Ga0307378, IMG submission 202238) | Soil microbial communities from Risofladan, Vaasa, Finland - UN-1 | ecosystem: Environmental > Terrestrial > Soil > Coastal area > Acid sulfate soil | place: Finland: Risofladan, Vaasa | collected...
CGTATTTCCGACGTGCCCCCTCCTAGCCCAAGTCTCCGACCAGCGAGTCCGCCTCCTCCCGCACGCAGCCCTCGTGCCCAACCGGTTTCGTCAAGCAATCGTCGGCTTCCCACGTTCCCGCACCTCGATCGTTCCTCTCCAACGCAACACCGCGCCATGCCCCCAACGCGCCCCCACGACGCAGCCCGCGCGCACCGTCTGCGCTCTGCCGGTCATAGCCTCCCTGGCCGGGTCGCTACTATCTCACCCTGCGCCTATCATGTCCCACTTGTCCGGAAAGGGTCAAAGGCAAGAATTGGCCACCTCCTGACGCCGGCGCGATTTCGATGGATGGCACCTTCGCGTAGCGCGATGCCCCCGGGTAGCTATTGAGCAGTTCCGAATTCCGGTAGAATCCGAAACGAGAACCGGTTACGATGCACGTCAAATGACTACGTGCTGCACAGTGCAAGCCGGGAAGATGGGGGATTTGGGAAAGGGTGCACGGTGGCAGGCACTGCAAGTCCGCAGCTCGTCAAAGATTTCGGGCTGGAAGTCCGCAGCAAGCGTGAGTTTCTGCGCTCGATCGACGGACTGGATGAGTTTGAGCGCCCGCTGCCCCGCACTCACGCCATTCGGCAGGCTTGGCACCATCTCGACCTGAACGGCGTGTTGTGCGCGAACGCGCAGCCAATTGCGTACTTCAAGGAGGTCGAGGAGCCGCTCGGCGATGAGGACCTTCGGAATCTGCATCGACGCTTCTGGAACCACGGTGCTTGCCCGGTGCTGGTCGTTGCGTCGGCACGGAACGTAGAAGTCTTCTCGGCCAGAGCGCTACCAGCGAGGCCTGACCAAGATCCCCGGTCGCAGGACCGACTCGTCGATATCTTCGATCGAACGGGGGAGCAGCTACGCAATCTCACCGCACGGATCGAGACGGGGCGCATTCTGGAGGACACGGAGAGCTTTCGGCCTGATAGAGCGATCGATGAGTATCTCCTTCGGAACCTCCGCGATACGCGTGAGAAGCTGCGTGGCGCTAGCCCTCCGCTCGACGACCTGCCCACGATTCACGCACTCTTGGGTCGGACCCTCTTTGCATGCTATCTTGCGCAGCGGAAAATCATCAACGGGCCGTTCTTCGACGCGGTAGGGGCCAAGGACACTAGCGACGTTGTCGAGTTGCTCTCCAAGTTCGAATTGCCCGAGGCACATCGGTTGCTGTTTCGGCTTTTCAGGAGCCTGCAAGGACCCTTCAAGGGCAGTCTCTTCTCTGAAGACGTGGACGCGGAGGCACGTCGCGTCCACCCAGAACACATACCGATACTTCGTTTGTTCCTTCAAGGCCATGAGGTAGCGTCGAAACAGTTGGTGCTGTTCTCGCCCTACGATTTCAGCGTGATCCCGGTCGAATTGATCAGTGCGATCTACGAGGATTTTCTGCAAGCGGAAGGGGAAGAGCGTCAACGGCGCTCGGGGGCGTACTACACTCCGCCGCAACTGGCAGAGCTTGTGGTCGACGTCGCAACCGAAGGATGCGATTCGCTGCTCGACAAGCGTTTCCTCGACCCCGCCTGCGGGTCCGGGATGTTCTTGGTGACGGTGTTCAACCGCCTGGCAGAGGAATGGCGACGCCGGCATCCGCGAGCTCTCAATGCGACGCGCGCGAAGGGGCTGTCCAGAATCCTCGAAGAGAACCTTGTCGGTGTCGACGTCCAAGAGACGCCGTGTCGCATCGCTTGTTTCAGTCTGTACCTGGCGCTCCTCGATCAACTGGAGCCGCGAGACATCCAGGAGCTTGCGAAGAAGGGCACGCTCTTGCCCGAGCTTCTGGATCTACCCGGCAAGAGAGGGGGACCCAAGCATCGACCAAGGTCCATTCGCCACCGGGACTTCTTTGACGACAGATTGCCTCTCGAGAGCGATTTCGATTTTGTCCTCGGCAATCCTCCATGGGTGAGCCGCGGCAAGGTGGCAGACGACGCGCCAGCGGTTCAGTGGTGCCGCAAACGGAATCTGCCCATTCCCCAGAAGCAGATTGCCCACGCCTTCATGTGGAAGTGTCCTCAGCACGCCAAGAAGAACGGACGGATCTCTCTGCTGGTTCCTTCGATCGCATTGCTTGGCCAGACCGACGAGTTTCAACGCAGATGGCTCACGGAGTACGCTGTTGATCGCGTCGTGCAACTCGCCGACATGCGTTTCCTGCTGTTCACGCATGCGAAACGCCCTGCCTCGATTGTCTGCTATCGACCTGTCCCCCCGTCAAATGAGTATGTGATACAGGATTTCCCCACCGCTGAGTTCTCGGAGCTCCGTGCCGGCATCGTCGCGATTTGGCCTGAAGATCGCAAGCGCGTTGCGTTGAGCGAAGTGCTGGAAGCTGCACGTCGGAACGAGGCGGGAGTCGTGTGGAAATCGGCTCTGTGGACAACCCCTCGCGATCGGAGGTTCCTCAAGAGGCTCTTGGAGCTCCCACGGCTAGAAGGCATTACCGGCACGCCCAAGCAGGGCAGGAGATGGATCAAGGGGCAAGGGTTGCAGCCTCTTGGAGAAGGCGACGAACCAACGGGCGACCCGGAGAAGATGGCGTGGTGGGAGCCGGATCACCCGTTCCTGAAAGCGGACAAAGGGAGGTTCTCGTTCGATCTGGTCCTCACCCACAGTGACTGCAAGGCCGTCGGCGCCGGTTGGTCCGAACTGCGGCGTCTCCCGGACCGGACGGTCTTCGCCTCTCCGATGGCAGTGTTTAGTCAGGGGTTTTCTCGGGTCGCATTCTCCGACTTCGACGTACTCTTCCAAGATTCGCTGCAGTCGATCTCCGGCCCCAAAGAAGACCACGATCTGCTCGCGTTTCTCGTCGGGTGTTTGCAGTCTCCGCTTGCGAGCTACTTCGAGTTCCACACCGCGTCCTACTGGGGCATCGAGCGCGACAAAGTATCGCTTTTTGAAGTGCTCCGCATGCCCTTCCCGCTGCCGGAGGAAGCCCCTGACCCTAGTGCAGCAAGAGACGCCGTGCGCCGGGCCGCCGGAGTGCTTGGCAGACTCCGGAAAAGGTTGGAAGGACCGCCGCAGGATCGAGCGTCGTTACTTGCCAACGCTCGTGACGAGCTCGCCCTCCTGGTGTGGCAGTACTATGATGTCGATGAGTTTGAGAGCATCCTGATCGAAGATACCGTGCGACGCATCATTCCCAGTTCGACCCCTCACCCGGGTGCCACGATCCTACCGACCCTGAAATCGTCCGTTCCGCAAGAACGGAAGGAGTACGTTGAGCTGCTTTGTCGCGTGCTGAATGAGTGGGGAAGAAGCAGCAGACAGAAGACTAGCGGGAGAACCGTGGTTTCGTCAAACAGCGATCTTGCGATCGTTACGCTTTCCAAGGGGGATCGAAAGGAAGCGTACAAGGAAGAATCCGCCCAGGCAGCCCTCGACGAGTCACTCGCCCACGTTCGGTCCTTGCTCCGTGAGTCGCAGGGAAGCGTTGCCTACATGCGGAACCTCAAGGTGTTCGACGGTGCATGTCTTCACATCGTCAAGCCGCTGGCCTTCCGCCATTGGATGAAATCGACCGCACTGAATGACGCCGACGAGATCGCATCCGCGGTTCTTTCCGGGGGGCGCCATGGCGACTAGCGGTAGTCCGAGTCAATGGGCCGATTTCTTCCCCGAAAACTTGGTCCCCGACGTTCTCATCCTCGTCGTTTCATCGTGGGAGGAGTTGGACAAGCCGCAGCATAACGAACATGAAGTCTCGATCACGAAGCGGTTTCTGCCGGTACTTCGAAGGAACAAGGGACTCAGACGGCTGCCCTTTGCGATTGACCGGGAGACTTGGCTCGACGACGAAGCCGCCACGGAGCACGCGAGGCTGGATTTGCGCTTCCAGCACGGACACCGAGAGGACGTGTACCTTGCGTTCGAGTGCAAGCGCTTGAACGTGAAGTACGAGTCAGGGTTTCGATCGGAGGCGTCCAAGTACGTGCACGAGGGAATGAGCCGTTTCATGGAACACAAATATGCGAGAGGACTCCGCCAGGGGGGCATGATCGGATACGTGATGGACGGAGACGTCGACGCAGCCGTGCGTGCCATCGAGGGTCAGTTCCGCGACCACAAGAAGCTACTGTTGCTTCGGGTACCCAAACTTGCTCGCTCGTCGCTTGTTCCTGACAACAGCAACATCCGTGAGACGACTCATCACGGGACTGGGAGGCCGTTTCGGATTCACCATCTATTCCTGGCGTAACGCCCGCCCTCGGGCTCACCGCTTGCGCTCTGACTGCTCTTGGATCCGATACAGCGCCGTTTTCGTCCGGAGGTAGAGCGCATCGCCGGAGACCGCGGGGGAGGCCATGAAGCCGGAGTCGAGGTGGTTGGTGGCGAGGACGTGGTGGGTGGGGGCCGGTTCGAGGACGGTGGTTTTGCCGGTCTCGTCGAAGAAGTAGATGCGGCCGGAGGCGTGGAGGGGGGAGGCGGAGTAGTTGCCGCCGAGGCGGGCGCGCCAGACTTCTTGGCCGGTCTTGGCCTCGACGCAGGCGCCCACCCCGCCGTCGTCGACCATGAAGAGGAGGTCGTCGACGAGGAGGATCGAGGAGCGCTTGGGCACCGCCCGCTTGTACTCCCAGGCGACGTGGGTGTCGGTCACGACGCCGCGGCCGTTGGGGCGGATGGCCCAGAGGGGGCATTCGCCGCTCCCCATCGGCGAGAAGACCAGCCCGTGGCCCACGACCGGGCGGCTCGCGCCGGAATGGGCGCCCCGGGCTTCGACGCGCCACAGCTCCTTGCCGGTTTCCGGCTCGTAGGCGTAGAGGGCCACGGAGGCGAGGCTGATGAGGACGTCCCGGCCGTCGACCTGGGCGATCACCGGCGTGGAGAAGCCTTTGCGGTAATCGCCTTCGCGGGTCGGCCGGCCGGTCTCGGGGTCGACGTCGTCGAACTCGACGCTGCGGTCGGTCTTCCACACGGTCTCGCCGGTCCGCTTGTCCATGGCGACGAGGTACTGGTAGTCGCTGCCGTCGAAGTGGAGGATGAGGAGGTTCTTGTAGATAAAGGGCGAGGAGCCGGCGCCGCGGAAGTGGTTGCAGACGAAATCGGTCCGCTCCCAGACGACTTCGCCCGTCGTCGAGTCGAGGCAGGCGGTATACGGCGAGCCGAAGCTGACGTACACGCGGCCCTCCTCGACCACGGGCGACGGCGAGGCGTAGGAATTGAACGGGTGGCAGTACTGCGGCCCGGCCACGAGATGCAGACGCTTCTTGTGGGCGAACTTGCCCGTGTTCTTGTCGACCGAGAGGACGATCAACTGCGTCCCGTCCTCGAAGGCGTTGGTCAGCCAGATACGATCGCCCCAGATGACGGGCGACGACCACGCCTTGCCGGGGATGGGCGTCTTCCAGGCGACGTTTTCCGTCTCGCTCCATCGGAGGGGCAGGTTCGCCGAGTCGGCGTGCCCCTGATCGGTCGGGCCGCGGTAGCTGGTCCAGTTTTCGCCGGCCGTTGCGGAGGCTGCCAGCGCGACGCTCAACGAGAGGGCCGCCAGAAGACGCTTTCGAATGACGGTTGCCAACGTGCTGCTCCTCACTCGGGGGTTCGTCGTGGGTGGGCTGTGCGGCGGCCGGGCCATCGGGGGCCGCCGGGAGTCGTCTATTATGCCACGAATCGGCGCGGGGTACAGGTCCTATTCGCCTCCCGACACGTCGAGGATCAACCGCCGGCTGCCCTTGGCGATCGTGACGCGGCCGGCGGCGTAGTCTTCCTGCAAGAACGGGCTGTCGAAGGTCTTGGACGGGGACAAGTCGATCGCAGCGCCGTTGATCTCGGGAAGCCGCTCCCCTGAGAAGTCGAAGGTGAACGTCCCCGAGTCGCCCGGGCCCTGGTAGGTCAGTCTGCCGTCGCCGATCTCGCATTGCCGGGCGAGGACCGCGTCCTGGAACGCGGCGAAGCTCGGGTGGGCGTGGCTGCCGGCCGCCTCGATGATCACCGGATAGGTCGAGTCCCGGCTACGGGCCCAGTTTTCGTCGTCCCAGGTGTAGGTTTGGCCGTCGCCGAGAATGCGGACGGCGGCGAGGGCGCGCTCGGCCTCGGCGAAGATCCAGCCGTCACGCTCCTGCCGCTTGAGGCTCGACGCGAAGAAGACGCGCATGTCGCCGGCCTGCTTGCTGAAGGCGGGCCCGGGGAGTTTGCAGACGATCATCGTGCCCCGGTTCTGGACCGACCAGTACTGATTGTAGGTCTTGCCGTTGCGCAGGCCCTCGCACTGCGGGAAGATGCGGGCGTCGGGGTCGCTTCCGGCAAAGATGACGCCTTGCCACCGGTTCTGCGAGCTGATTCCGGCCCAGTCGGCGTGAGGACGCCTGGCCAGCATCCAGCTTCCGATGATGAAATCGGGGGTGGCGTACGTGTAGCGAACGAGCCCGCCGCATTCGGGATCGAGGACGTTCATACCGTCCTGGCGGGCGAGCCGGGCCTCGTCGCCCGCGCGCAGCAAGCCCGGTCGCCGGGACCGGTACTCGTAGGTTCCTCGCCCGGGTGCGTCCAGGGCGATATCCATGACGACCGGCGGTAGCCGGTAGCCGCTGGTGGCCATGCACATGATTCCCGGGTGGGCGTTTCGGGGCGGTCCCACGCCGAGGTAGTACCAGGCCATCGAAGCCGAGGCGTCCCCCCGAGCCGTTCGGGCCGATTCGCCCTGGTAGACGCGGGCCTTGGCGCCGCCGCGGACCGTGTCGATCTGCTCCTGGGCCCAGTCGGCCCACCAGACCGCAAGCGCGGCGTCGGCCAGCTTGCGGAGCGGGGGATCGCCGAAGTCGAAGTAGTTGTACCAGCAGGCGAGCGTGTACTTGCCGTATCCGGGGGAGGCCGTCTCGGCGAGCAGCCCCTTGGCGATCCGCTGGCGGAACCGCTCCTTGACGAACTCGTTGAGGGCCTGGTAGTGCTGCGGAGCGGTGTGCCCGTCGCGGTAGATCCGATCGCCGTGCGAGTCGGACGCCGAGAGGATCTTGGCGGCGCCCCAGAGCGACTGCACCCGCTGGGCGTCGTGGTTCTCACTCCCCCAAAACCACCAAACTCTCTCCGGCGTATAGAACTCCTGCTCGCACTTCTCGCTCGCATATTCCCAGAGCACCCGTCGAATGCCCTCTTCCGCCTCGGGAGTCAGCCGGCCGGGGAAGTAGTTGCTCTTTGCGCCAAAGAGCTCGTGAATCCGAATCAGCAGGGGGGCGACCCAGTGAAACCTCTCTTCCCCCTCGACGATTCGCTGTTCGGTGCCTCGGGCAACCACGTCGAGAACCGCCCGGTTGGCCTCCGGGCGCTGTGCGTCGAGGTAGAGGGCCGAGAGAGCGAAATCGAGCTTGTGCCAACTGAAGAGCTGGTCGTCGGCGCCGGGCGTGAGCGGCGGGTACGTACTGGTCACCTGCCGGTGGAGCATGGCGTCGCGACGAGCGGCGAACCCGTCGCGGATCGCGATCAGCCGGTCGTCGGGAGTCTCTCCGGCCGCGGTCAGCGCGGCGAGGCAGACCGCCAGGGTCGCGAACCTCGGTAACTGCGCGTGGAGCGCTTGGAAAGGTGTTTTCATTTTTCGGGAGCCCAATCGGCTGCTGCCGCGGGTACGACGCGCGTCCGCGGCGGGGGGGAAGCGGGGGGAGGCGATTTCCGGCATTCTAACCGCGCGTCTTCGCGGTACAATAGGTGCCTGTCCGACGCCGTAGCTTCACCAGCCCTTTTTTGCGGGAGATGCCGAGATGAGATCCGTCGGGTATTTCTGTCGAGCGGTCCGACCGCCGAGAGCACGCCGGAAAGCACGTCCGGGTTGCCCAGCCGGCCGCGGCGTCGCGGCGGCCGTCCTCTTGGCTCTGCTGACCGGATCGGCCGGCGCGGTGCGTGCCGACGTGAAGGACGGCCGTCCGTGGTGGCCGCACTTTCACGGGCCCGAGCGCGACAACGTCTCGCGGGAGACGGGCCTGTTGAAGAAGTGGCCGGAGAACGGGCCGCCGCTTGCGTGGAAGCTCACCGACTGCGGCGTGGGCTTCTCCGGCGTCGCGCTGGCCGAGGGGAAGATTTTTACGGCGGGCGACTTCGACGACGTGGAAAAGGTCCTCGCCCTGGACATGGACGGCCGCCTCGTGTGGCAGTCGCCCAACGGCGAGAGCTGGACCGGCCCCTACCCCGGCTCGCGGACCACGCCGAGCTACCGCGACGGGATGGTCTTCCAAATGAACCCCAAGGGCCGGCTGGCCGCCTATCGGACCGACTCGGGCGAAGAGGTCTGGGCCGTCGACCTGGTCGACCGGTTCGGCGCGCGGTACGGCACCTGGTCGATGACCGAGAACGTCGCCGTCGAGGGCGACCGGGTGTTCTGCGTGCCGGGCGGGAGCAGGGCGCTCGCGGTCGCGCTGGACAAGAGCACCGGCCGGACCGTTTGGACCAACACGGCCCTGGACGAGACGGCCGCCTACTGCTCGCCCATCCTGGTGACGCACGGGGGCGTGCGCCAGTTGATCGCGATGACGCAGAAGTCCATCATCAGCGTCGACGTGCGGACCGGCAAGCTGCTCTGGTCGCATCCCCACGTCACCCCCCACGACCAGAACGTCAACGCACCGGTCTATTGCGACGGCTACGTCTTCGCGGCCAGCGGGCACTCGGGCGGGGCAAGGCTGGTGAAGATCGACGCGGACAACCGCGGGGTGCAAGAACTCTGGTGGGACGAGGACCTGGACAACTGCCACGGGAGCGTCATGCTGTTGGACGGCTACCTGTACGGCAGCGCTTGCCGATCGGGCGGCAAGGGCTTCTTCTGCGCCGCGTTTCTCACCGGCGACCTCCGCTACCGCGAGAAGAAGATGACCAAGCTCTCGCTCACGGCCGCCGACGGGATGATCTACGGCCTCGCGCAGAACGGCGAGATGCTGCTGATCGAGCCGCGGCCCGATCGGTTCGAGGTCGTCAGCCAGTTTCAAACGCCCCGGGACAGCAAAGAGCTCGCCTGGGCCCACCCGGTCGTCTGCGGCGGCCGGCTGTACGTCCGCCGCGGAACGTGCCTTTACGCGTACGACGTTCGGGCCGAGTGATCGGCGCCGGGTGCCACGAGCGTCTCGCCCGAGTGGGCAGTCGCATACGGAGAACCTCTCGAAAAGTCATTTTGCGTATTAAAACCCTAAGAAAGGATAAGCCCATGTCAAGAGGCCAACCACCTTCCGGGGCTCGCGTTTCCGCAAGACGCGAGCCGTTCACGATCGAAGTCGCCGGCTCGTCGCCGGTGACCCGGCGGCAGTTTCTCGGTCGCGCGGCGGTCGCCGGGGGCCTGGTGGCGGCGCCGTGCCTGGTGCCCGGCTCGGCGCTGGGGCGCGACGGCGCCGTGGCGCCCAACGAGCGGATCGTCTTGGGCGGGATCGGGATCGGCGGGCGCGGCTCGGGCGATCTCCGCTGGATGATGGCCGAGAAGGACGTGCAATTCGTCGCAGTCTGCGACGCGAAGAAAGCGCAGCGCGAGAAGGTCAAGCAGATCGTCGACGAGCGCTACGGAAACACCGATTGCGCCACCTACCGCGACCTCCGCGAGTTTCTGGCCACACGGGAGGACATCGACGCCGTGTTGATCGCCACCGGCGACCGCTGGCACGCGCTGGCCTCGGTGATGGCGATGCGGGCGGGCAAGGACGTCTATTCCGAAAAGCCGTCGTGCATGACGATCGCCCAGGGCCAGGCGGTCGTGGAAACGGCCAACCGCTACCGGCGGATCTACCAGACGGGCACCCAGCGGCTGAGCGAGGCGAAGTTCACGTTCGCCAACGAGCTGTTGCGGACCGGCAAGCTCGGCGAGGTGCACACGGTCCGCGCCCACATCGCCCCCTGGGACGCCGCGGAGATGCGACACGATTGGCTGCCCGGCGAACCGGAGCCGCCCCGGGACGAGGTGGACTGGGACCAGTGGCTCGGCCCGTGTCCCTGGCGGCCCTACAACGCCGCCTACGTTCGGGGCGGGTGGCGCGGCCATTACGACTTTCACACCAGTTGCATCGGCGAATGGGGCGCGCACACGTTCGCCCAGTGCCACGTGGCGATCGGTGCGGCCGGCACGTCGCCGATCGCATACGAGTACGTCGACAATCCCACCGGCGACGGCATGGTCACGCGCTTCGCCAACGGCGTGAAGATGATCCTCCACCGCGGCGACCAGTGGTGGCACGGATCGTGCGGCGTGCGGTACGAAGGCACCGAAGGCTGGGTCGCGATCGCCGACGGCTACGCCAAGCCGGAGGTCTCCTCGCCGGCCCTGCTCGACGACTTCGAGCGCGTGGTCCGCGAGTACGTCGATCGGACGGGCAACGCCCAGAGCCACGTGCGCAACCTGTTCGACTGCATCAAGTCGCGCCGCCCGACCGTGGCCAATCCCGTCGTGATGCACCGCTCCATGACCACCGTGCACGCCGCCAACATCTGCATGTGGCTGAAGCGGGACATGAAATACGACCCCGTCCAAGAGGAGTTCGTCGACGACCCCGAGGCCAACCGGCTCCGCTCGCGGGCGATGCGTGCGCCGTGGACCCTCTGAGCATCAACACGGATTATAAGGATAAAACACCATGTCTGAATCAGAACTCATCGCCGTGCTCGAGTCGGAAGCCGGCCCGAAGGAGAAGGCCGACGCCTGCCGCGAGCTGGCGGTTGTCGGCACCAAGGAGGCCGTGCCCGCGCTGGCCGCGCTGTTGGGTGACGAGAAGCTCTCGCACATGGCGCGTTACGGGCTGGAGACGATCCCGGACCCGGCCGTGGACGACGCCCTGCGCGGCGCGCTGGGCAAGCTGGAAGGTCGGCCGCTGGTCGGCGCGATTGCGTCGATCGGCGTGCGGCGCGACGCCAAGGCGGCGGCCCCGCTGGCCAAATTGCTGCGCCATTCCGACGCGGACGTGGCCGGGGCCGCGGCCAGGGCCTTGGGCCGGATCGCCACCCCCGAGGCGGTCGAGGCGGTCAAGGAGGCGCTCGAGAAAGCCCCGGAAGAGCTTCGGCCGGCCGTTGCCGACGGCTGCCTCGGGGCGGCCGAGGCGCTCCTGGCGCACGACAAGCGACCGGAGGCCGCCGCGCTCTACCAGCTCGTGAGCCAGGCCGACCTGCCCAAGCACTTCCGCGTCGCCGCCGCGCACGGGGCGCTGTCGGCCCGGCAACCGGCCGCCAACCCCTAGGGCGCGTTCGCAAAAAGTGCGAAAACCCCTGCTGCGGCACGGTCTCCGTACCGTGCGACGACAGGGGTAAACGATTGTGTGGGGGAGACCTGCGGTCGGCCCGTCGGCGGGGTCGCACCGTGCGTCGAAAAAGGGGTGCCACTGCTGGCTTGTCCAGCAGTGCCGTACGAATTCCCGCGGAAATCACTGCTGGGCAAGCCGGCAGTGGCACCCGAGCGTCCGCATTCGGCTTTTCACTCTCTGAATGCAGACGGCTAATCATCCCCGAACAGCCAGCGGAAGAGATACCCGTTCTGGATCTGATACTCCCACTCCCACGGGTCTTCCGGTGGATCGCAGAGGCACTCCCCACTCTGGTTCTGCTGGCATTCTTGCGGGCAATCGCAGCCGGGACACAGACAGTCCTCGCAGTCGCAGTAGCAATAGCAGTTCTGCGCGTCTGCCTGCTCCTGCTGTTGCGTTTGCCGCTGCTCGCCGGCGAGCGCGCCGCCGAGGGCCAAGCCGAGAACCACGATCAACACCAATCCACCCAAAGCAAGCCGTCTCATCGTACTACCTCCCAAAAATGAAGAACTTTGCCCTTGTCTCGCTGGCACGTCACCCGAGTCCGCATAGCCGTAGCGACTATTGCTTCACTCGGACTTCCTCTGAGTCTTCTTCTGAGCCCGACTCGCCATCGACCGTCAGTGTGAAGGTGACCCAGATGAACTTCTCATCGAAATCATCAATCTCGTCTTTCACCGCTTCTTTGGTACACTGCGCGACGAGATTACCGCGGTCGTCGTCGAATGTCTCCACATCGACCGACTTCCCATCAACGTACAACGAGACACTCAGCTCCGGGTCGAATGGGACGTCGGTGTGGACCGTGACGCTTCCGCCGTCCGAGGAGAGGACGAGCGTCGTCGGTGCCACTCGGATGTTGAGGCCGAGAACGTTGTTGGCGAACAACGCCACAACGCACAACGCGGTAGCCAATACACAAAGCTTCTTCATCAAGCCGTCTCCTTGAGTCGGGTTATGGGCCGCGGCAATCCATCGGCAACGTTGACCTCGTGGAGACCTGGGAGACCCCGGCAACTCCGGGCATCGCATTGCGGACGTATTCGGATGACCCATACCACAGACACTCCGTGCCCTTTCTTGCCGCCACTGGCCGGGGCGGTCGCTCGTCGTCGAGAAGCAAACCCCGTACCGATTTCTCCGGTTTACTCGGTTTTGCAGCCCGCGGACGGGTATCGACGCGACATTCGGGCCTCTTAGCCCGCATCGCCCGCGAATCGGGCCGAAAACCAGGTCGCTCGACGGTGACTCGGGACGTGCCGCGCGGCCCCCGGAAGAGCGAAATGATCCGCCGGTCTGTCTCACCGCGTGTTGCAGACGTGTCTCACGCGGCGCGCAGGATCGCGGAGATGTTGAGGATCGGCCGAAGAACGACTTCCGCATTTTCACAGTGGCAGGGACACGGCGTGTGACCTGCTCAAGACCGACCGTCACTGACTCGGCACATGGTTCCCCGTTTGTGTTCCACGCCCGTACGCCGAAGGCGTTTGACAACACAGCTTCCGCATTTTCACAGTGGCAGGGACACGCCGTGTGACCTGCTCAAGACCGACCGTCACTCACTCGGCACACGGTTCCCCGTTTGTGTTCCACGCCCGTACGCCGAAGGCGTTTGACAACACAGCCCAGGGTCGCGAAGCGCACCCTGGGTTGGCGGGCAACGAGCCCTTCCAACCCCAACGGGGTTGTACCGGGGACAAGCGTCGACCGGGCGGACGGCGCGCGCGGCCGCGCACTCGACGACCACCGCGTCTTACGGGAGCGGGGCCACCTCGCCGCCGGAACGAGTGGCCAGGGCGCGATAGACGGCCAGGTCGATCTCGTCGCTGATCAGCCTGGCGGCCCCGTCACCCAACACGAAGTTCGCGCCGAAGGGATGGTAGCTGCTGAAGTCGGCGAAGTCGTTGAGCACGTGATTCGGCACGCTGCCGGCGCGGCCGACGACGCGGGCCATGCCATGCCCGGCCCCGGGCACGGCCCCGACCCACGTGGCGTTGTCCAGCCGGGAGCACCGCTCGCCAACGAGGAGCGTGTTGCTCAGCCCGTCGCGGACGTCGGCAAAGCGGACCGAGCTGTTCTGGAAGAAGGTGCCGTCGCCCGTCCCCGGGTTGGCCTCAACCGTCCGCGTGCCGAAGACGGCGACGTAGTTGGCGCGGGCGATTTCAAACATGGGCGGTGCGCCCGATCCAGTTCCGCGATGCAACATGAAGAGCTTGTCGGCCGGATCCGACGGACAGAGGAAGAGTGAAAGCGAGGTCTCTCGGAATCGCTGGTTTCCGGCGTGGCCGATCGGCATTCCCCCCGGGCTCGGCCCGTGCCCGCCCCACGGACCCCCGCCCGACGCCTCTTGGAGTGCTTCCTGTTCGATGAAGGGCAGTGCGACGGCCCCCCAGCCCCAGCCGGGATCGCCATTCGGGGCCGCGGATACCCACCCTGGGGGGAGGGATCGATGCGTCGTGTGGTGGTTGTGCAAGGCCAGCCCGATTTGCCGGACGTGATTCTGGCATCGGGCTCGCCGGGCGGCTTCCCGGGCGGCTTGGACCGCCGGCATCAGCAAGGCGACCAGCACCGCCACGATGCCGATCACCACCAACAGCTCCACCAGGGTCATTCCCCTCGCTGGTCTGGTCATCGACACGTGAACACCTCGCGGGCGAAGCGCCGCCGCCGCGCCTCATGCGACACATCGAGCGCCTTCGTGCAGACACGTAGGCAACCGAGGGGCGGTAACTACTGTAGCATGGGCGATTGTGGCAAGCCAGGCACCGCCGGGCGCACCGCCGCCGGCAAGCCGATTTGCCGCGCGGACCTCTTCCCTGCCGCTTGCGTACAATCCCGGGGGTTGCAATTCGCATGCCCCGGCGCAATATTCGCCCTGGATCGGCGCTGCCAGGGTCTGCCGCAACGGCGAGACCACGCCCCCGCTTCCAAGGGACTTCGCCATGAGAATTGGCTTGAAGCTGACGGCGGCCTTCCTGTCGATTGCCTCCCTGGTGGGAGCGGCGGGCTACCTCGCCCGCCACACCAGCCGGGAGCTGGAGCGCCAAATGGAGCTGCTCAGCCGCAGCGCGATCGTCAAGGTGGCCGGGACGACCGAGATGACCGTTGCGCTTTATGCCGGCCAGTTGGCCGCCCACGGGCTGGTCTCGGCCGAGCGTCGCCGGTCGCCCGAGGACCTGGCGGCGGCAGGCCCCCCGGGCCTTCACGGTCCGGTGGGGCGCCACCAGGAGACGGTCGAGCAGGGACTCGCCCAGCAGCATCTGGCCGCCGAATCGCTGGTCCGCTGGGCCGCCGATCAGGGCTCGTCGGAGCTGGCCGAGCGGGAGACGACCGAGACGCTGCCGACCTTGGACCGGCTCGAGCAACAGTTTGCCGAGCATCAGCGGTTGATGGGCGAGTTTCTCGCCTTGGTCGACGAAGACGCGGACCGCGCCGAGCGGTTCCTCGAGGACCGGGTCTGCCCGCATTTCGAAAGCAGCCTCCTGCCGATCCTGGCGGGCTATCGCGAGCGGGCCGAGAGGGAGTTTACGCAGGGTATCCGCACCGCGGAGCGGGCGATGGCCGTGGCGGACGAGCGGCGGGGACTGCTGATTGTCGCGGCGGCGGCAAGCGCGGTTCTCATGGGCCTCGTCATGTCGCGATCGATCGGCAAGCCGCTGAGCATGCTCAAACAGGCGGCGCTGGAGATGGGACGCGGTCGGCTCGACACCCGGGTCGCCATCCGGTCGCGGGACGAAATCGGCGTGCTGGGCGGTGCGCTGAACCAGATGGCCGCCGACCTGGAGGAGACGACCGTCTCCAAGGGCTACCTGGACAACATCATCCGGTCGATGCGAGAGATGCTGATCGTCGCCGATCCGAAGATGCGGATCCGCCATGTCAACCCGGCCGTCTGCGCGGAGCTGGGCTACACCGAGGAGGAGCTGACCGGCCGCTCGCTCGGGGACCTGTTTGCCGCGGAGGACCTGCCGGTGGGCGTCCCGCTTCCCGAGACCCTGGGGCACCGCGGGGAATGCCGGATGAAGGGCAAGTCGGGCGGACTCATCCCCGTCTATTGTTCGGCCGCCGAGATGCCGGACGAGGCAGGCCGACCGGGAGGCGTCGTCTGCGTCGCCTCGAACATCTCGCGCCAAAAGGAGGTCGAAGAACGACTCCGCGCCTCGCTCGGTGAAAAGGAACTGTTGCTCAAGGAGGTCCACCACCGCGTCAAGAACAACCTCCAAGTCATCTCCAGTCTGCTCAGCCTCCAGGCTCAGGAACTCCGCGATCCCAGGATGGTCAGGCTGTTCCAGGAGAGCCAGGGCCGGATCCGCTCCATGGCGCTCATCCACGAGCAGCTCTATCGGTCGACCGACCTTGCCCACATCGACTTCGCCGCCTATGCTCACGAGCTGATCGGCCACGTCAGTCAGGGGCTCGGCAACGGGGCCGCGCGGGTGAACATCCGGTTGGAGATTCAGCCCCTTCCGCTTCCGCTCGATTTGGCCATTCCGTGCGGCATGATCGTCAACGAGCTGGTCGCCAATGCGTTGGAGCACGCCTTTCCCGACGGGCGTGCGGGCGAGATTCGAGTCGGGCTTAGCCTCGACGACGCCGGCTACCTCCTGACGGTCGCCGACAACGGTGTGGGAATGCCCGGGGAACTGAGCGACGGCGAGGCGACCTCGATGGGCTTGAAGGTCGTGCAGGCCCTGGCACGGCAAATCCACGGCAAACTCGACGTTCAACTCCACGAGGGAACCGCCTTTGCTATCCACTTCGAAGGTCCGGAAGGCCGTCGCCCGCCCGACGCGGAACCTTGAGGCGGCTCCCGTTCGAGACACCGCCGAAATACCGTCTCCGCCGCGAACCACGGTCACACGCACCCACGCAACTTCACGAGAACGGCCGCTCCCGCCATGTCAGAACAAGCCGCCAAGATCCTGATCGTCGAGGACGAACAGATCGTCGCCGTCGATATCGAGGGCCATCTTCAGCGCCTGGGGTACCGAGTGGTGGGTACGGCGGCTTCGGGCGAAGAAGCGTGCCGGATGGCTTCGGAGCGGGAACCGGATCTCGTGCTCATGGACGTGCGGATCGAGGGCGCGCTGGACGGAATCGAAACGGCCGAGCGGATCCGCCGGTCTCGCCCGATACCGATCGTCTTCCTCACGGCGTACACCGACGTGGACACGCTGGAGCGGGCGAAACGGATCCAGCCGTACGGCTACATCGTGAAGCCGTTTGCCCAGCACGACCTGGAGGCCGCCATCGAGGTCGCTCTCTACAAGGCCACCGTCGATCGGCAACTGCGCACCAGCCACGAGAACCTTCAGACGATCCTCGACGCCCAACGCCACGGCACGGTGATGCTCGACGCCGAGGGTCGGATCCGCTTCGCCAGCCGGGCCGTCCGCAAAATGGCCGAGGCCGGCGGGGCGGAAGTGGTCGGCCGCGCGCTCGCCGACCTGCTGCCGCTCTCCGGCGACCAGGCGGCGGCCCTGGAGGCCGCGGCCGGGCGCCGAACCAAGGATCGCAACAACGTTTCGGTCGTGCTCGGCGCCGACGACCCGCGGCCCCGCCACCTGGAGATCGAGGTCGTCGACGACCCCCGCGGCGACGGCGGCCGGATCCTCTTCGTCTACGACGTCTCCCCCCTGCACGACCTGCGGCGCCAACTGGACGAACACTGCGCGTTCCAGAACATCGTCGGTAAGTCAAAGCCCATGCGCCAGGTCTTCCAGATGATCGAGGACCTGGCTCGGGTCGGCTCCACGGTGCTCGTCGAAGGCGAGACGGGCACGGGGAAGGAACTCGTCGCCCGGGCGATTCACCGCCTCAGCAGGCGCTGCGACGGGCCGTTCGTGGCCCTCAATTGCGCCGGCCTGAGCGAAGAGCTCGCCGGCAGTCAGCTTTTCGGGCACCGGCGCGGGGCGTTCACCGGGGCGGTGGACGACCAGCAAGGGTTGTTCGAGGCGGCCAGCGGGGGGACGCTCTTTCTGGACGAGATCGGCGAGCTGCCCGTTCGCGTGCAGACGACCCTCCTGCGCGTGTTGGAGGAGAACGGCGTGCTCGCGTTAGGGGAGTCGAAGCTGCGTCCCGTCGACGTTCGCGTGATCGCCGCCACCCACCGGGACCTCGCCCGGGAAGCGGCCGCCGATCGCTTTCGCCAGGACCTGCTCTACCGCATCCGCGTCGCCCGGGTCCGCCTGCCGGCGCTGCGCGACCGCCGCGAGGACCTGCCGATTCTCGTCCGCGTGTTCTTGGCGGACCATCAGGCGTCGACGGGCAAACGGGTCGACACGATCAGCGACGATGCGATGGCGGTCCTCATGGACTACCGTTGGCCCGGCAACGTCCGCGAGCTCCGCAACTCGTTGGAGTTTGCCGTGATCCACGCCCGGGGCTCGATCATCCGGCCGGAGGACCTGCCGCCGGAGCTGCTCGATTTGGTCCCCGAGGAAGCCCTGGACAAGCCCGGCCTCGACGAAGCCGACCGCGTCAAGGCGGCCTTGAAGTGGGCTCGGGGCAACCGGACCCGAGCCGCCGGCCTGCTGGGCATCAGCCGCGCCACCCTCTACCGGCGGCTGCGCGAACTGGGCATCGACGACGGCTAGGGATCGGCCGAAAAATAACTTCCCGACTTCCGTAGCAGGCACACGCCGTGTGCCGTCCGCCGGTTACGGCACACGGCGTGTGCCTACTACTCCGCAAATGCGGAAGCTATTCTTCGGCCGATCCTAGGCGGCACGGGCACGATCCCGCGGGACGTCCGTCGACCAGGGGCAAAGGTACCCACTACAACGCCCGCCACTCCTCCGGCCTGAGTGCGGGGCCTCCTCCCGACCGCGCTTGATCGAGCACGGCCAGCAGGCTCGCCTTGTCGCGCGACAGGGTGCCCGCCAACGGAAGGTAGTTCGAGGCGTGGTTGGTTCGGAAGATGCAGCGCGAGAGGCCGTCGAGGTGAGCCACCACCTGGTGCAGCTCCGTGAGCAGGTCCTCCGGCCCCATCGGTTGGAAGCTGCCCGACTCCCATTGCCGGTGCAGCTTCGTCCCGGGGACGAGCATCAGGGTGAGCATCGAGAGGTAGGGTGGATCCATTGCGCTGACGACCCGGCCGGTCTCTTGCGCGTGCTCCGCGGAGAGGTCGGCCCCGCCGATCCCCAACAGCGCGATGACCGAGACGCGGATTCCGGCCCGCTTCGCCTTACGGACGGCCTCGACCATCTCGTCCGCCGTAGGACCCTTGTCGATGCGGCGGAGGACCTCGTCGCTCCCGCTCTCCAGGCCCAGGTAGACGATCTGGAGCTTCTTCTCGCGGAGCGCCACGAGATCGGCGTCGCTCTTGCCGAGCAGATCGCGGGCGTTTGCGTAGATTCCCACACGGCCGAGCAGGGGAAAGCTCGAGGCCAGCGCGTCGAGCACGCGGACCAGCCGCCCGGTGCTCAGCACCAGCGCGTTTCCGTCGCAAAGGAAAACGCGGCGCGTCTCGGGAAGTCGCACGCCGGCCAGGGCAACGTCTTCCAGCACCTCGTCCTCCGGACGCGCCCGAAAAGGCTTGTCCGGGTAGGTGCCGCAGAAGGTGCAGCGGTTGTGAGAACAACCCAAGGTGACCTGCAACAGATAGCTGCGGGCCTCGCTCGGGGGCCGGATGACCGTGCCGTGGTATCGCATACCCGCATTATCCGCTCACCCGCAACTTCGGACAACCGGCGGACGGGTGGGGTGGGTGGACCTGTTCGGCTCCGCGTGCCCGGCGTCTACTTCGGCCGCTCGCCGAGCCTCACGGCGGCGAGCCCCACCAGCGGCCCCGATTCCCACGTCTTCACGTTCAGCAGTTGCAGGTCGGCCTTCGAGCTCCCTTGGTCGGCGACGAGATCGACTCCGCGGGTCGGCTGCCACAGGACCAACGTCTCGCCGTCCGCTTCGAGCGGCGAGCGGGGCACGCCCTGGGGCCGGCGCACGCCGCGGGAGATGCGAAGCTCGGCGAGCCATCCCTCCAGCGGTCGGCCGCCGGTCGGATAGCGGCCGACGAACAGGCGTACGGGCACGCGTCTCACCGTCGCGGGTGCCCCGGTGGTCGCATCGTCGAGCGTGCCGTCGACGTACACCTTCATCCGCCCCCCCTCGCCTTCCGACACGCAGACGAGGTGAGCCCACTCGTCGACGGGAAGCCGCCGCTCGGTCTTCACCGCGTACTCGCGATCCCCGTCGTTGATCCGGAAGAAGACCTCGCCCGTCTCCTCCACGTAGATCTCCCATCCGCGACCGGAGTTGTCCGGCAGCGTGTGGTCGTACCGGCTGACCAGGCGGCCGTAGTCCTGCGGGCCGGCGATCTTGATCCACGCTTCGACGCTGAATCGCCCGCCGGGGAAGGCGAGCTCGGGCGTGTCTTTCACCACGCCGTACGATCGCGTGCCGGCGACGCCGGCCGCGTTCAACAGGGCGTACTGGACGGCGACGCCGTGCTGCTTCGCGAGCGGCCCGTAGGTCTTTTCGAGCGCCTCGTCGACGGGGGGGAGCCCCCAGCGCTCGTGCCCGCTCGCCAGGTAGCCACGCTCCCGGTCCTTGCCGCGCATCGCCGGGTAGTGCCAGTCGCCGGAGTAGATGCCGATCACGAGCCGGTCGAGGAGCTTCTCGCGAACCCAGGTCTGCCAGTCCAGCTTCACGTTTCCGTAAGGCGGCCCCAGGACGTCTCCCTGCGGGACGCCGACGGCCAGCTTCTTCCCCCGCCGGTCCAGCTCCCGGCGGACCTCGCGGAGAAACTGCGTCAGGAACTCGCCCCGCAGCGCCCGCCAGGCCTCGACGTCGAAATCCTCCGTGCGGACGTCCGTGCCGTAGCGTTCCCGGTAGGCTCGGACCACCGGCTCGCCGAAGCCGAACTGGTCGGCCCGGTCCGCCGGCCGGCTGTGGCTTCGCGTGCACAGATAGACGCCGTCGTAGTCGTACGCGTCGAGGAAGTCGGTCAGCTCCCGGAGCTTGTACCGGCGGACCTCGGGATAGGCGTATTCCATCACGCCGTACTGCCGCTTCTTCCCTTCGCGGTCGACGACCAGATACTCCGGGTGCTCGATGGTGAAGTGCGACTGCCACGGGAAGGGCGTATTGCCCCCGTACAGGATCTCCGGAGGCGAGCCCTCGTCGAAGATGGTCGCGTAGCCGTAGATCGCGAGCCCCAGCTCGTGGGCGCTTTGGCACGCCGTCTCGTACGGATCGAACCGAGCGAAGACGTCGTCGGCCGTGGTCCAGTACTTCGAGATGGAAGCCGGCACGCGCGTGCAGCGGTTGCGGATGAACCACGCGCCGGTCCGCCAGTAGACCGTGGTCGCGTCGTGGACGTCCCGCCATTGGCGCATCGATCTCTCGATCTTCTCCGGCGTGTCCAGCTTCGCGTCCCCCTCGAACACGACGAAGTGGTCGCCGTAGCTGACGACGATCACGCGCTCGTCCGCGGGCATCTCGGCACGGCCGGTCCCCGCAGCGGCAAGGAGTGCGAGGGCAGTAGAGACCGAAAGGAAGCCGAGCTGTCGAGAGACGCGGTGAGTGAGTGGCATCAAGGGTCCCTTTTCTCAGGGGGCAACAAAGGTCGTGTCTACGGCCCGCAGGCGACCGGACTTCTATTCGCCGAATCTCCCGTACTTCGTGCAGGCCTCGTGATAGGCGACGAAGTTCTCCAGCGGGATCTCCGGGCTGACGGAATGGGTGCCGATGACGATTCCCCCGTCCCGGCCGAGATCGATGATTTCGCGGGCCTCGGCCTCGATCTCTCGGCGCGTGCCGCGCAGCAAGGTCCGCGTGTTGCACATCCCGCCCGTCAGGATCAGCTTGGGATACTGCTTTCGCAGAGCCGTCATCTGCATGTTGGCCCGGCGCTCCAGGGGATTGAGCCCGTCGATGCCGGCGTCGACGAGCACGTCGAGGATCGTCCGGACGTCGCCGTCCGAATGCAGGAACACGTACTTCGCGCCCGCCTCCTTGTAGGCCCGGATCATCCGCCGGTACGCGGGCAGGAAGACGATCTCGAACTGCTTGGGGCTGAACATCGGGCCGCGGTTGTACGCCATGTCGTCGTAGATCCAGATGCCCGTGTCGTACAAGTCCCAACGCCGCAGTTGTTCCAGGCCCACCGCCGTCAAGTGCTCGCCCATCTTGTCGGCGACCGCCCGGGCAAAGGAGGGGTCGGCGGCGCAGTCCGTCAACAGCGCCGTCTCGCCCCGGACGTACGTCGATCGCAGGTAGGGCCCGCCGGTCTTGCCGAACACGCAGAGTCGCCGTTTGTCCTCGGCCAGCCCCTCGTGCATCTCGGCATCACTCCCGTAGGTGACCGGAGGGGCCATTCTGCCGGTCAGGTAGCGAGAGTCCAACGCAGGGGGATCGAACCGTATCGAGTCGAGCCGGGCGCCGTCGGCGATCGGCGCTTCGAGCGTCTCGACGAAGAACGCCCCCGGCCGGCGCCGCACGGTGCGACCCCAACCGTCGATTTCGTAGACGTACCCGTCCGCTTCCTTCAGACGCCGAGCCCGCGAGGGAAACGGCGTTTCATCGGGATACCAGATCGAGACGTCGGTCAAATCCTCCGGATCGCCGAGCCTCTGTCGCCAGGAATCGGGGAATTCCCAGAAGCTGTCGAACCGCGGGAGGCGATCCGGCGGGCGAAATTCACAGGCATGGAGAACACGCTGCTTGGCGGAGAGCATTTCGAATCACGCGGGGGAGCATCGTATCGCTTCAACCGGCCCCGAGTTGCCCGGGCAACCGATCGCCGGTGGCCTGCATTGTAGCCGGCCGAGTGCCGCGGTTGTCAATCCCGCGGCGCGGCGGCCGCCCCCTGCCGCCGGGCCGGTGGCCCCGCCCGCGCCAAGGTGGTAGAATCTTCCAAGAGGCCGTGCGAAAGCGAGAGTGGCGGAATTGGCAGACGCGCTGGATTTAGGATCCAGTCCTGAAAGGGGTCGGGGTTCGAGTCCCCGCTCTCGCATTTCTCGTTTGCAGGTAAGCGTTTACGTCAAGCACGGACCACCCGGAGATTCGGTTTCCCGCTGTCCTCTCCCGCTGTTTTCCCGCTTTCGGCCCCTTCCTTCCCGCCTTCCAGGGCCGCGGGTAGATATGCCCCATATTCGCTCATCCGGCGTTCGGCCCATTGCCGGTAGTGCTCGGTGGTCCCGGCGTAGGCGTGGCCCATCTGGTTCTGCAACTCGGGGTTCGCGTAGTTGAACCGGGCGTGGGTGTACCGTAGGGCATGGAATCCGTACACGTGGCAGGTGGCCGTACACTCGTGACCGGCAAGCCCTTGCTTCGGACAAGTGAGGTCGATCTTGGCCGCGCGTTGGATCGCGTGGAGCTGCGGGTAGAGGGACCGTCGCCCGTGGTTCCAGGGCAACAACCGGGGATCGTCGCCCCGGATCTTGACCAGGTACGCCAGGGCCCCGCGGATCTCCGGCCGGGTGTCCTTCCGTTGCTTCAGGTCGGCCGCCCGGCTGAGGACACGGCCCGTCTCCCAGTCCACGTCTTCCCACCGCAGCCGGAGAACCGACTCGATGCGGGCGCCGGTGACCCAGAGCGTGATGAGGAGGGCCCGCCACCAGTCGGCGATCGTGGCGCCCTCGGCCAGGTTGTGCTTTGCCAGGTCGGGCCGCGTGGCCGCGTCGACGTGGTTCAGCATGGCCAGGAAATGGGGCTCCGTCACATGGACCTTCTCTCGCTGATCGCCCACGACGCGGGGCAGGATCGGCACGTCCTTCAGGTACTTCCAGCGCCTCGCCACCCCGAGGGCGGCGCGGAGCTGCCGTAGTTCCTTCTTGACGGTCTCCGGGCTGATCTTCCCCTTGGGGCCCTTGTCCTTCAGTCGCCCGGTGCGAAACCGGTCCAACATCCGTTCGTCCACCTGGGAGACGTACTGCGGATGGACCTTTTCGGCAAACGTCTTCAGCACGGTTGCCACCAGGTTCAGGGTGCCCGGCCGGTTGCCGCGGCCCTCCATGTCGGCCAGGTATTCGTCAACGAACTCGGCCCATCGCTTCTTGGGGACCAGGCCCATGATGCCTTGGAGCAACTCGGCCTGCTTGAGCGCGGCGGCGTCGGCCGCGTCGTCTTTCGATCCAATCACCTTGGATCGTCGCCGGCCGTTCTCCCGCCACTCGATGCCCCAGGGGCAGTTGTCGGCCCCGAGCCGCTTTTGCTGGTGGGGGTCCTGAAAGATTCGGACCTTGGACATGGTTGAGGTTCCTTCGTGGTACGCGCCGCGGCGGGCGGGGCAGGTACCACTCTGCCCGGGCCCGCGCGGCAAAGGATCGTGGTGTCGTTGTACCGCGGCCTCGCTGGTCGGGCAAGCCCCCTGGGGATCGCGCCGGGGCGGAATTCTTGGCCTCTGGAACCAGGGGTCTGAGGGGCAAACTTCGGGTTTCATGCGTCGGGGCGGCCTTGTTTCCGGGGTTTGGCGGGTTTCTTCGGTCGCGGC
>Ga0307378_10003337_pt1 | contig 23646 bp, 27 predicted proteins | sample UN1MG_FD_202238 | JGI IMG/M metagenome (GOLD analysis project Ga0307378, IMG submission 202238) | Soil microbial communities from Risofladan, Vaasa, Finland - UN-1 | ecosystem: Environmental > Terrestrial > Soil > Coastal area > Acid sulfate soil | place: Finland: Risofladan, Vaasa | collected...
AGTGCAATAAACTGGGACAAGAGTGCTCTACTTTAAGACCTGATTAGGCAACATGCTCGGAATTACCAGAGAATGTGAACAGAAATGCCTACGCCTTAGCCCATCTTCATACTTTTTTGCAACTTTAAGTGATAAATTATGGCATTTTCTAATGGACGTAAGAGTCATTCAGTGACCTCCGGCAAAGCCGGAGGATTGATTGTGAACCGCTCAAATGTGTTAACCACCTAAAGGTGGCTGTTATTTGAACATATTCATTTGATCGATCTTATTGTCTAGTTCTTCCTGCTTCTGTACCTGCCCACTTATGCCTATCTATCGAACGGGAAAAGACATGATGTGACCATCGCCCGAAAAGTACCTCTTGCTCCAGGTTCTATTGTGGCCATGGATCGTGGATACAACGATTACAGGCTTTTCTCCTACTGGAGCGCGAACGGAATATTCTTTGTGACCCGACTGAAGGAAAACGCAGACTATATGGTCACCGAAGATCGAGCGCTGCCAAGAAACCGAAATATATTAGCCGATCAACTCATTCGCTTTACTGGATTCTATGCCCAGAAACACTGCCCGTATCTCCTTCGCAGAGTGGTGATCTGGGACAAGGACAAGGAGCAGGAACTCGGCTTTCTCACCAACCATCTTGCCTTCGGCGCAACCACCATATCGGCTGTCTATAAGTAGCGATGGCAGATTGAGCTGTTTTTTAAAGCACTGAAGCAAAATCTAAAGGTCAAGACGTTCGTGGGAACCACCGAGAATGCGCTTTACATACAGATTTTGACAGCACTTATCGCGATTTTGCTTATAAAGTATCTCCAGTTCAAATCTAGATTCGGCTGGTCACTCTCCAATCTCGTGGCCTTTCTTCGGTGGAACCTCTTTACATACCGTGTTTTGTGGGAATGGATCGATCATCCATTCGATGTGCTGCCTTTGCTGCCCACCTCTGTCCAAATACCACTTCCACTTGCTGGTCTTGGACAGCATCTTCAAATAAGGTCAACCTGAAATTGAAATTTATAGCTTATCCATAAAGTTCCGGTCGTCTGTCCCCGAAGAACGTGATGATCTTTCGCCATTTCTTCTGCTTTTCAAAATCAATTTCAGCTGTTTTCAGTCCCTCTTTCTTGTCAGACTGCGTGCACACATTCCCCATATAATCAAGGATCTTGCTATGGCCGTAATAGCCTTTTCCTGCCTGATTGCAAGCCATGAGATACACTGCGTTTTCAAAAGCACGTGCGGGCAATAGCATATCCCAAGCTCTTCCTCCCATCTCAGGCCATGCAGCGCATATAAGGATAATCTGGGCACCATTGAGCGACAGTTTTCGCATTACTTCAGGGAAATTTAGGTCATAACATATGGATAGACCGATCTTTCCTAGAGCTGTCTCGGCCACCACAAGTTCATTTCCCGCTTGGACAAAGTCGGCCTCTTTGACGGTCTTTTCATGGTAGAGGTGGGTCTTATCATATGTGGTCACATGGCCATCGGGGCAAATCAGTACCAGTGAATTGACCAGTGTGGTATCGTCTTTTTTCAGGAAATGCCCGCAGGCAATGTGGATCCCTTTCCTGGCCTCTTCCTTTAATATGTCAATCCATGAGGATTTAAGCGAAGGTGCCATTTCCAGCGCTAGGTCCAATATCTCGCCCCGATCTCTGGTTCCGTCAAGAACGATGTAGCCCAAATTTGCCCCTTCGGGGAAAAGGACCAAATTGACACCTTCTTCCCTGGCTTTCCCGATAAATGAAAGTATTTTCCCGTCATTCATGTCTTTTTCAAAACAAGATGTTTCCAACTGTGCAATTGCAACTTTCAATTTCAAGTCAGCCTCCTTAACAACCTTTTCCTGCTATTACAGAGCTCTTATGGGTTCTCTGATAGTTGAGAAACTCAGATATAGTCAGATATTTGGCTATTCATGCCTCCCGTTTACCCATAAAGCTCAAGAGGCCGTAACCCTATTGCTTCAACTTTCCCTATTCTTTTAGCTTTTTTGCAACAAACTCTAAACTAAGGTTTTTCAGGCATTCCGCAGCTTGTAAACCGGTTACTGAATCCCATCCATTCAATTTATAAAATCTATCCAACATTTTATCCCATATCTCTCTCGCGCTTTTGTCCTGCAAATGGGCCGGATTTGATAGGCTCTTCCATATATTTTATAGGTGGATACTCATCCCCTCTGTTGAATCCGGCGTGAAGAGTATTGAATGCCTTCTAAAAATTGATCCCTCGCCTTGCTACCGTCATTAGCTCTTTTTCAGTTAGCTCGATGCCCATTGCCGAGGATATTAATTCAGCATAGTCAGACACTTCCAATGCGTGCGCTCCACTCCATGTCCCATCATAAATACAGATGCCTGTCATGTCTTCAATCTCTTTAGCCTGCGTTTGCCAAAATACCACATCTGGTACATTGTCATATAAGGGCAAGAAAAAGAAGAAAGAACCCAAATGGACTGCTTTTCTTTCAACCAATACCGCCTTACATTCTTCCACCATTATAATAAAGTACACGAAGCGCTGGCCTGTTGAAGTCTGTTTCAAGGAATGTAAACAAATGCTTGTCCTTGCTAAAGGCCAAAGTAATAGTCTTGATGCTCAAGTATTTGCAGCTGCACCCAGTTTTGTCAGACATAATCTTTTAAGCTATCTAAATCACAAAGAGAATTATGAGACTTTAGGAAGTCTATTTGAACATTTAGCTGATGATTATGCTGTTATGGCTTACTCCCAAAGACTTTGGGGTTTCTTTCGAGAGCTTTTCCATATAAGTATCAAAACTATTTTTGAACTTTTCAATATTGATGACGATTTTCAGTCCTATTTGAATGCTCTCAATGAGGGCATAACTGCATCCAAGCCAATTAGGGGGTGCGAAACTTGAGTTACTTTTTATCTAAAAATCGACATCGCTTTTTTGCTACCAAAGGTTATTCATTGACTGGACCACCCTGCATAGTAATTGCCCCCTCTGGGCATACGCATGAACAAATACCACAACCCCAGCAGTCGCCCACGACAATCTTGTCATCCTTTACTGAAAGTGCATTATAAAAACATGAATCGATACAGGCCCTGCACATGGTACATAAGTCTGGATCGATCACTGCCTTCTCCTTGGGATATTCGGCCATCTGCGCATAGGTCATGGCACTCCTGGCTGCAATCCCGATAACTTCTTCAGCGGTCTTGTACCCGTGGCTATCCAGGAACTCATTGAGTTCTTTAATGGTCTTTTTCAACCATCTGTAGCCCTTGGCCATCACTACGGAGGCCATCTGCACGGTTGTGGCCCCTGCCATCATAAATTCTACCACGTCCTTGGCATCGTAAGGCCCGTTGGTCCCGGTTATAGGCATCCCAAGTTTGTTGTAAACTTCATGGATCCAACGCAGTGTCAGTGGCTTAACCCATGGTCCACCGATTCCGCCCGATCCTAGGATCACCGGTTTGCCAGTTTCAGCATTTACTACAAACCCCATAAATCGGTTGATGAGGGTAACGGCGTCGGCTCCGGCCTCCTTCACAGCTTTCGCCATTTCTACCACGTCAACTACTTGAGGGGTCAGCTTAATAATGATGGGAATGGAAACACTTTCAGAAACCGCCTTTACAATTTCTGTCGCAACCGTTTTATCTTGACCTATCACCATACCGGTTCTTGTATTTTCCATCTGCGAAGTATGTGGACATCCAAAATTGAGTTCCATCATTTTCACACCGGTCTGCTCGGTAATCTTTGCAAGGTTGACCCAGCTATCAACGGTAGTCCCACCGATGCTCCCGATAACCACACAGTTTTCCTTCTCACCCTGTTCCCTGATTTTCTCCACATGCACAGCCCATTCCTCGGGATTCCGCCATTCCAGACCCGCCCTACCGTAAAAAGAAAAACACCTGGGGATTTTTCCGCGACATACCTCATGTCGCTCATTGAGGTACCTCCATCTCGTCTGGTAGCTCAGTTGCCTCATGGCCTCAGAGTCTGTCATGGTTTTGACAACAAGGCCACCCGTTCCCGCCTCTATTACTCTTTCCATGTTTTCATAATTGGCGGTGGGCTCTGCTGAGGACGCCAACAGAGGATTCTTAAATTCAACACCCAAAAATTTCACTTTTAGGTCAGCCATTTTACTACCTCCCTTTTTTGCTCTTCCCAAACTGTCACTTTACATAATCAATGATCTCAACCTTATATTTACACCACAGTGATTCGTTGTTTTCAGGATTACGGAGCTCAACTTCAAAACCCTCACCCGAGATCATTTCTCCCCCGATGGTGCCCACGGTCCCCGAATATACCGCAATGTTTTCCATATTTTTGTCCCCAACTTTACTTTTGACAAACGAAAGCAGGTCCTCCACGTTTAGAATTGCTGAAAGCTTGGTCTCCTGATAAAGGATTCGCTTCTCTTCCTTCACCACCCAACTTTTCATTTCCAGATCATCCCAAACCGATTTTACTTCTTCGTAGGGCCATACGGTAGGCGACACGACATTGGGGCACATCTGCTTAGCCTTTATGATGCTGTCTGCCTCGAGTTTTCTGTCTGTGTGATCACTGCCCACACCGATATAGATTTGTCCTTCACGGAGCAACACCACGAACTCCGCCTCTCCGGAGGTCTGTTCTTCAACCACTTCAAGAATACCACCAGTCGTGAGCAGGTAGGATGCAACAGGGTACAGTGTAGGAACCTCATCAGGTGCAGAGATGCCCTTTAGTTTGAGCTCATCAATATGTTTTTCAACCGCCTCCTGATCCCTTCCCACATATCCGGCATTTACCATCCGTTTGACAGGAAACACAAGGTCCCGTGTTCCGTCCTTACCCTTTACTGCCAAATTCAATACGTACATTATTCACCTCTCCTCGAACTGTTTTGTGCCAGAGCCTCAATGTACACTACTGCCTCACTGGCCACAGCGGCACTTTCATTCGCAGGCATACCCGGTGTTTTCATTCACAGCCACCATGTATTACGGGATAGCACAAAAAATGGTATTAGGGCTTCGCGTAATTCCTGATTTCAAAAGTTATGGCGCCGTTCTTTGTGTAATATGGGCCGTGTTCCATTCCGGGGTGACGATAACCATAGTAGTTCTTCTTCAATTCCAGGTTCTGCCGGGTGTCAATCAGCTCTCCCTCGATGACCCAGATTTCCTCAACAAAATCATGCACGAGAACATCGGTAGTTCTGACCCCAGGATCAAATTTCAAAAGGCGGGTCACGCTTCCTGTCTCCGGGTCTTCGTTCAGTATCTTCTCATGTATCCCCGGGCTGCCTTCGACCGGGGTCCAGGGAATACTCTCAGTCTCATGAATTTCCTGTTGTTTCTTTGCCATTGTTTCTCCTCGTTGAATATATGGATATGTTGATTCAAACATTTTGGGGCCTAGAATTCTTATTGCTGCCCCATCTCAAACCCTTTACTGAATGCCTTCAGGTTTAGCTCGCCAATGGCCCCGCTGAATCTCTTTTTCAGGGTGTTCTGCAATGAAATCCTTGAGATCACCCCGCTGATTGAAGCAAGAGCACCGAGACCAATCACATTTGCCACATTCTCTCGTCCCAGATTCCTGGCTTCTTCGGTAAGCGGAAGAGAATACACTTTACATTTTGAACCTTTCAAGCCTTTGACATAAAAGTCGTCCAAAATAACCTTTCCGTTATCCTCGACCTTATCTATGAACATATCAAAGGCTTCCTGTGACATGGCTAGCAAAATATCAGGCTCCGTTACCTTGAGCTCATTGATTTCTTCCGAGCTTACCAGCACCTCGGCTCGGCTGTGCCCGCCTCTCATGGAAATTCCATAGGCTTCAGTCTGAATCACGTTTTTGCCTTCTTCCTCGGCAAAGGATTGAGCAAGCAGCTGACCGGCTAAACCAAGCCCCTGACCACCCGTTCCTGCCAGAATAATTTCCTTTAAATCCCCCATTTACTTACCTCTCCCCTGGGCCTGTGCTATTATCTTGTCATATTCATCGGTAAATTCGGGCACTTCTTTTTCTACCAATACACCTCTCACCAGCTTACCTTCCAACTCTTCAATAGACAAATTTTTTGCCTTTGATACAGGTACTGTCAGTTTTCTTTGTGCCTTGAACATCTCCCCAGGTGTGCCCAGCCTGTTTAGCCGGCCGAAGACTGTCACACAGGGCGTCAACACATCGATTAGAGCGAATCCGTTATGTCGGATACCCCGTTCAATCAGAGAGATAAGTTCCTCTACATAATAGACAGCACCTCGGGCCACATAGGTAGCTCCTGCGGCTTCGGCCAGCCTGCATATGTCAAAAGGCCGTTCCGCATTGCCATAGGGGGTGGTGGAAGCGAACGATCTGAGTGGAGTTGTCGGTCCAACTTGCCCCCCGGTCATTCCATAGTTAAAATTGTTATATACGATAGCTGTTACATCGATATTCCGGCGGCAGGCATGGATGAGGTGGTTGCCTCCAATTGCAGCTGCATCCCCGTCTCCCATGGTCACAATCACCGTCAGGTCGGGGTTGGCAAACTTGATACCGGTTGCACTGGCCAGCGCACGTCCATGCGCGGTCTGAAGCGCTGTAAACTTGGTGTACCAGTGAGCCACTGCTGCACAGCCGATACCAGCAACATGGATTACCTTGTCCATATCCAATCCCACCCGCTCTATAGCCCTGCACATTGACATGGCAACGACACCATTACCGCATCCGGGGCACCACATAGTAGGCATCTGGCTGGCATAAAAATATTTGTCGACCAGGTAAGAAAGGTTAGCTCGATCAGCCATTTTTTGCAACCTCCTGAATTTTTTCCAGTATTTCATTAGAGGAAATCGCCAGGCCACCTACCTTTGAAAGGGAAACCACTTCAGCTTTTCCGCAAGCAGCCTCGCGCACTGGGTGGACGTACTGGCCCATGTTCATCTCGGGAACGATGATTGTGTGGGCCGCATCCGCCACCTGTCCAAGCTCTTCATCTGGCACGGGCCATATCACAATCGGCCGGAAAAAGCCCGCCTTGATCCCTTGTTCTCTTGCCTTCAATACAGCTCCCCGAGCTGAACGCGCAGTGCATCCATACGCCACGACTGCAATTTCCGCATCGTCAAGGAATTCTTCTCGAACCTCTATAATCTCCTTTTTATTCTTTTCAATCTTATTCGTAAGTCTCTCGATGAGTTTTTTGGATATGGCATAATCGCTGGTAGCCTGAAAGCTGTCTTCTCCATGCGAACTGCTGTTTGCGTACCAGTGATACGGACTGCCAAACCTTGCAATTGGTGGGACCCCACGTTCATCACCCCGATAAGGCAAATAGGCCTGCGGGGGTCCGCTCGGCCCCGTTCTGTATGCAGTCTCAATTTCCTCATACGGCGGAAGCACGAGCCTTTCCCTCATGTGCCCCACCACCTGATCGGCCAGAAGAATAACAGGTACACGAAATCGTTCCGAAAGGTCTACCGCCCTTATAGTCAGATCAAACATTTCCTGCACTGAGGAAGGGGAGACAACAATGATCCCGTAATCTCCGTGAGATCCATATCTTGCCTGCATCACATCCCCCTGCGCCGGGGATGTAGCCATTCCTATGGATGGACCTACCCGCTGAACATTGATGAGCACGAGCGGAACCTCCACCATCGCTGCAAGGCCCAGGTTCTCCAGTTTCAGGGAAAATCCGGGGCCACTTGTGGCGTCCATCGCTTTTACACCCGTAAGAGCTGCTCCAATCGCTGCTCCGAGACTTCCTATCTCATCCTCCATCTGGATGAATTTGCCACCAACTTGAGGCAGACGCTGTGACATAATGGTTGCTATCTCATTGGATGGCGTAATAGGGTATCCCGCGAAAAATCGAACACCTGCTGCGATTGCCCCCTCGGCACAGGCCTCATTTCCCTTCATCAGTGCTATTTTTGCTTTGGTCATTTTCTTCAACCCCTACCTCTATTGCGTAGTCCGGACACCATAGCTCACAGAGCCCACAGTTCGTACATTTTTCAATTCTTGTAATCTCTGGATACCCTTCTGAAGTGGATGTGTATAAATGCATGGGGCATAGCTCTATACATACGCCACACCTTTTGCATCTATCACGATACAGTGCAATGGAACCAGTTTGAACTTGCATCTTTCCACCCCTCAATAATGTTTTTCAAACCTGACTTGATAGCGATTTGATACCTGATAATCATATACATGATCAAACAATTTTGGTATTTAATATAGGCGCTTCAGGGTTTACTGTGGGTACCCCCAACATATTGCAGTGCAGCTCAATTGGTTTTCCTTTATTGAACTAACGTGCTCAAAGCCCACCATCATCCAGGTGGCGGAAAAATCTTGCCTCCGTAGGCGATAGTCTTGACTCCGGGCGGTAATAGCGGCCGGATCTCTTCAAAGAGGCTCAGATCTACTTTCTCCTGATCCCAATTATATTTTTCGTAATCCTCCCAGGTTTGAATCAATCCTTTAACGGCAGTCGAAAATTGAAGTCTACCTTCCAAGTCGACCTGCATAGTGAACTCTGGCCCCTCAGCGGGCAGAAACATCCAAGCATTGAGTGTCACCGAATCATACCCCGCTTCCATCCAGAAGGTAACTTCCTCTAATAGGTTCTCCACCGGCCGGCCCATGAAAGAGGTCTTTAGCTTGGGATAAATGACGATCTCCATCGCCGGAACGCGGTCCTACTCTTCCCGGGAAAATGCTGCCCTGAACCGGTTAAAATCCAGCTTGTCGCTCCTGATCTGTGTTCTCATTTTTTGTCTTCCTCATTATTTTTATATAATCAAGGTAGTTTGAAGAGTGTGATGTAAATCCTTTTTCAACTCAACTCGCAAGAATTTCAAGGAATTAATATACTTCTCTTGCTGAATCTGGGTGCCTTGCCATATTCTTAGATGATGCTATTACGAGGAAAGGGGATAAAAGCAAGCAACACGATGTTCTTTTGATACATTTTCTAACTGAGGTTCCATATCGCTACATTTTCTTTGGGCGTATTCACATCTTGTCCTGAACCTACATCCCGACGGGAGATCAATGGGGTCCGGAATTGTTCCTCTTGCCTTCACTTCACTTCGCTTAACATCCGGATTGGGTGAAGGAACAGCTGATATTAGCGCACGGGAGTAAGGATGGAATGGCTTTTGAATAACCTCAACTGTTGGGCCTTCCTCAACTATCTTTCCAAGATACATTATCGCAATTCGATCGGTCAAGTACCCGATCGTGGCTAAATCATGAGATATAAATAAGCCCGTAACCTTCTCTTTCTCCCTCAATTTTTTCAAAAGCTCAAGAATACCAGCACGTATAGACACATCTAACATTGAAACCGGCTCATCGGCTACCAAGAACTCGGGATCTAACACACTTGCTCTAGCAATACACAAACGTTGTCTTTCTCCTCCACTCAGGTCTCCTGGTAGTTTTGCTAAATACCTAATCGGGGGCCTCAATCCAACCTTGTCTAGAGTTTCTATTGCTTTTTCTTCCCTGAATTTCAACGACCCAATGTGATGAATGTTCAAAGGTTCCATCACCGTTCCCAAGACGGTGTATCTAGGATCAAGAGATTGATATGGATCCTGAAAGATAATTTGCATCTTACGCCGGAATTTCTTCAACATCCTACCTCTGTAATTCGTTATCTCCTGCCCATCCACATATATACTTCCGCTCGTTGGTCTCTGTAAATTAACTAATAATTCCCCTAAAGTTGATTTTCCGCAGCCACTTTCCCCTGCAAGCCCATATATTTCCCCTTTTCTAACTTCAAAGGACACATTATCGACCGCTCTTATAGACTTCTTTTTACCTAGCATACGCCCCTTAAAAGGAAATATTTTGGTCAGGTTTTCTACTCGAATTAAAGTGGAGGTCCTCACTAATCGCTGTCCCCATCTTTTATCCAAGTGCTTCTTTCCCGACTCAATTTCTGAAATATTTCCATTTTATCAGGATAATGGCATCGGACATAATGACCTTCCTTGATATTAAGCCACTCGGGCTCCTTGATAAAGCACTCTTCTGTAGAAAAAGGGCACCTTTCATGAAAACGACATCCTTTGATTTCGCAAACTAAATCACAGGGCGAACCCGGGATAGAGATTAACTCATTCCTCGGGTTTTTGATATCTGGAAAGGCATTCAGTAACCCTAGTGTATATGGATGGTACGCCTTTTGTTTCAATACCTCCGAGACAGGCCCATATTCCATTATCTTCCCCGCATACATTATTGCAATCTTGTGCGCCAATTGTGCTGTTATTGATATATCATGAGAGATAAGAAGAATAGACAGTTTCAAATCACTTTGCAGTTTCCTTAAGTGCTCAAGTATCCGAAACTCCATGATGACATCCAAGCCTGTAGTAGGTTCATCTGCGATTACCAATTTTGGGCTCGATACCAAGGCCATCGCTATAATAACTCTTTGCCGTTGTCCACCACTTAGTTCGTGAGCATAATTCTTAAATCTCCTTTTTTCCAGCCCCACCAACTCCAACAGCTCGCAAGCTTCCTTTCGCGCTTCTCCTCTACTACACTTTCTATGAGTCCTGATAGCTTCAACTATTTGATTGCCAACCCTCTGAACAGGATCGAGTGCGTTCATAGCGCTTTGTGTAATTAGGGAAATTTCTTTGCCTCGAATCCTTGTCATCTCATGCTCATTCTTCTCAACTAAATTATCGCCATTAAATGATATAGTACCCTTTATTATGCTATCCGAAGGCAATAATCTCATAATGGATTTCGCAACCGTACTTTTGCCGCATCCGCTCTCTCCTACAAGCCCCAAAATCTCTCCCCGATCAAGATCAAGGGAAATGCCATCAACAGCTCGCAGCATCCCGGCATAGGTTCTATAATGTACCTCTAAATCTCTGAATACTAATAAGGGCATACCTCATCTTCTTTCAAGCTCAGGGTTCGTGATATTTTCTATGCCTTTCGAAAGGAAGAATACTGACATCACTAAAAGAGCTATACAAGCCCCTGGCGGCAATGTCCACCACCAAGCGTGGCGTATCGCCCCTGTCACAAAAACATACTGTAACATCTGCCCCCAGGTTCTGATATCGGCTGATCCAACTCCCAAAAAGGAGGCTGATGACTCGAGTATTATGACAAAGCCAACCATTATTGCCAGCTGGGCGAATATCAACGACGCTACATTTGGCGCTATATGTAAATAGATGATCCTGAAATCGCCGGCTCCTGAAGCCTTGGCGGCTTTAACAAAAGGACGCTCAGAAAGAGAAAGAGTCTGTGATCTTATGATCCTTGCCATAGTTCTCCACAAAATTAGGACCACAACCAAGATGACCGTCCATATTGATGGACCAATGAAAAGTGCTATAATTAAAATAAAAGGAAGATCTGGAATTCCGTACAATGTATCGACAACCCTCATCAATAATGCATCAATCGCCCCTTTATAATATCCGGCGATTAAGCCGACATTAGCTCCTATTAGGAGGATCGCAAGGCCCGAAAGAAATGCGACTAACAATGTCCCTCTCGCCCCGTCTAACAGCTGGCTAAAAACATCTTGTCCCATAAAGGTAGTTCCCATGATATGATCTTTAGTTGGCGGGAGAAGTGATAAAACTCGGCCGTTTTCATCATAGTGAATCATGTCAGGGGAATAAGGAACTATATGCGGGGAAAAAACAGCGACGCTCGAAAAAACTGACAAGATAACTATGCCTGTTAGAGCTAATTTGCTTTTAATAAACTCCCTTGTTACTTTCCGGAAGCCCTTTTTATAATTCCCCAACATTATTTTGGTATTTGTGGACAGGCGAATCTTCGGAAATCTGATCATCCCAAGTCTCCCCGGATACCAACCCTTGGATCTATGTAAACAGAGCTAAGGTCAGCTAAGAAGTTAAGGATAATGATAATCGTTGCCAATATTAAGAATGAACCCTGCGCGAGAGGATAGTCATGTGCGCTAGTAGCTTGCCATATGGCTAGCCCCAGCCCAGGCCAAGAGAAGATTTTCTCTACTACAACAGATCCTGCAAAGGCAAAACCTATTTGGATTGCAGCAAAATGTACTACAGGTAGAAGGCAGTTTCTTGCCGCATGCCTATACAATACTGCCCTTTCGCTTAGGCCCTTGGCCCTGGCCATTTCAATGAAATCAGAGCCGAGCGTCGCGATCATGTTGCTTCTCATCGTCAGAGTGGGTACGGCTAAAAGATATAGCGAAATAACAGATACAGGGAGGATTAAGTGCCTTAAGAATTCTAAGTTGAAGAAACTGTGAAAAAAGCCTTGCGGTATAAATGCAGGTGAATACATGCTCCCCGGAGGAAGCCATCCCAACTTAAAAGAAAAGATCATTATAGCCATCATACCAGACCAAAATATAGGCACAGCATACAGAATTAAAGTAAAAGTGAGTCCAATTGGATCAATCCACCTCCTACGGTTCTGGGCAAGAAAGGCGCCAAAAACCGGGCCAATCATAAATGCTATAAATACTGCGGGAAGCATTAGAACGAGGGTGTTTAATGCCCTATGCAATACTATTTGAAAGACCGGTTTTCCAACAATGAATGAAGTGCCCAGATTTCCTTGTACGAGGTTCTTCATATATATGTAATATTGGATGTGGAGTGGCTCATTCAAACCGAACTGCTCAAGCATTTTTTGTCTTGCCTCCTCGGTTAACCCGGGGCCAACGATGCTAGCTGTCGGATCACCTGGGGCAAGCCTGAAGATTAAAAAGAGGAGTGTAATAATTATAAAAAGCATGAACACAGTATGACCAGCTCTTGCCAAAATATAAGATATTCTAGCCATAGGTCTTTTACCAGATATACAGTTTGCTCATGAGTGTTCGTAAGGATCAGGCGGGCTCTTTAAGAGCCAGCCCGATCCTTATAGGACAGGTTGCTGTTAAGCACCTATACTTATTTTGCCACGGGACGTAGTAAATACCCTTCATCATCCCACTTATATCCGGCCTCTTTCAAGATAGTCCTCGCTCTTTGCAAATCAAATTTGTACTTGGTCACATCCGGATTATGCCAGAACTTATTAGCCGGAGCAATGGGACTCCATGCCACATCGGCTTGCCTATGCATCGCTGCCTCCCTAATCTTTTCCTTGTCGGTTGCATAATTTACAGCTATTCTCATTGCCTTGTTATCAAAGGGAGGTCGCTCATTGTTTAGCCATATAGCAGCAAACCCGTGAGTAGGAGCACTTACAGCAATTACTGCTTTATTCTTTTGAGCCCTCTCAAATTGGGCGGGCTGTAGTGTATCCGCAAAGGTTGCCTCGCCAGTCTCTACGGCTCCCAGCGCGACATCCATATTCCCATATACTTTGTACACTAGGGTATCGAAGTGGATTTTATCTGCGATAAAGTGATCTTTGAATTTGTTATAAACCACTTTATCCTCACGATCAAAATATACCGCTTTGAATGGCCCACTCCCAATACGGCTTTCTGGATCCTTCCATTCACTGGGATGAGACAGGCCCTTTTTTTCTACCACACCAGCCCAAACATGCTCAGGCATAATGAACAACTGTCCAAGCGACTGAACGACAAAGGCTGCGTTTGGCTCCTCGAGACGGAAAACCACCGTCAAATCGTCCGGGGTGTCCACACTCTTGATACCTATATAGTAGGATCGCAGATATGGCACTTCCCATTTTTTCAAGTATTCGATGGTGAATTTGACGTCCTTTGACGTGACCTCTTTGCCATCATGCCACTTCATTCCCGGTCGCAATGTCACTTTTAGCGTTGTGGGGTCCTCCCATTTCCATGCGGTGGCAGCCCATGGCTGAACACTTCCGTCAAGGCCTGTTTCGACCAAACGATCGTAAAGCACCTGTTGTATTTCTATATCTGCTGAGTATGTTGAGCCCATGGGGTTAAGCCTTTGAGGCTGCCGTGTAGTAGCTCTAATGTATGCATAATTACCTTGAGGTTCGGCTGACATTAGGTTCCAGACGTTCCAAAATGGGTTGTCTCCTATCTGAGGCTGCAGGTTTTTGAACCGGGCGGGGTTGTAGACTGCTAGAGAATAAAAATGGAAAAGGAAAATGGCAGGTACATCCCTCGCAAGTAACTCTTGGGCTTCATATACCAGCCTTTGCCTTTCTGAGCTATCCGTGGCCACGCGAGCCTTACGCACTATTTCATCATACTCTGGATTTTTGTAATTAGCCGAATTCATTTTATCTGTGCTGGTGAAGAGATCCATAAATAGTTGTGGATCCAAGCGATCAGGTCTGGCACTGAAACCCCATAATTGAGCTTGATGTTTCCGATTCAGAAATCGTTCACTACCAGCACTTACTTCCTCCTCAAGTACCTTAACTTTGATACCCAGCTTCCTCCACCACTCTGCAGCCATTTTGGTTCCTTCAACCCATGGGGGTGTGTATGACGTGGGTAAACTGTGAATGGTTATTTCTACTGGCTCGTATTCCTGGGCTCCTGCTTGCCCCAATAGAAACACAAGCACCAACATCAGGGCTAGACCAACAAAAAAATTTCTTGAATTCATCTTTTCTACCTCCTATAGTAGTTTAGATTTAACATCCTACCCCGTTATTAAGAGTTTGGCCTTCTTTATTATATTACTCACCTCCTTTCCCTTTCAAATTTGTCGGCTGTACCTCCTCGAAAACCAAATCCCGGTGCAAAAGTGCTGGTCACATTTCTGACCGTACTGTCTTGGGGAAAACGTTTTAGCCACCTCTCCTGGTGGGGCCATGGTATTGAAGCGATTAAAAAGGGCTTTGCTGTTGAGTAGCTCCCCAGGGCCTCAAGCACTTTGACCAGGTTTTGGGGTAAGCTCTGTACCCACTCTTTAACAGTGAAGTTGGGCAAAGCGGCTCCCCAATTTGCAATCACAATCATAGGCTGGCAAGGGATCTTAGAGGATAACTGAGAAGTGTCAATCAAATGGTTACCCTTGTTGAAGCCCTATTGAAAACATGTTCTTGTATTCCCTCAAGCCTCACCTTTGACCAGTTTTCCACCTTGCATAACAAAAGTGATGGCCGCGGAATCAAGGAGAATGCCGATATCTTCCAGCGGATTGCCCTCCACAACGATCATGTCGGCTAACTTACCCTCCTCAATCGTACCCAATTCGTTTGCCAGCCCAAGGACTTTTGCTCCGATCTGAGTCCCTGATTGAAGGGCATCCATGGGTGAGTAACCTACTTCAAGCAAATGTCTTAATTCCTCGAGATTGTTCCCATGCAAATTGGAACATGAACCAGCATCGGTTCCCATGGCTATGCGGACACCAGCCTCTCTCGCCATCACGACACTTTTCTGATGTGAAGGCCAGACTTTAACAGTCTTATCCACAGCGAAAGCAGGGATCCCAGCCTCTACGCCTTTACTCTGGATATTGTATAGGGCAGTGAGGGTGGGAACAAGAGGTACATCTTTGTTCAACATCAATGAGATAGCTTCTTCATTCAAGAAAACTCCGTGTTCGATACTGTCAATCCCAGCTCTAAGCGCATTTAGAATACCTTGGGTCCCCTGAGCGTGTGCGAGTGTCTTTTTTCCGGCTTTATGGGCTTCATAGATCCCTGCGCGCAGTTCTTCTTCGGTAAGCTGTTCACTGCCGGGTTCCTCACCGGGTGTCATTACTCCCCCAGTGGCCATAAACTTCAAAACATCTGCACCGCCCTTAATCTGTTCTCGCACAGCTTTCATCACTTCATAAGGGCCGTCCGCCTCACGGCAGTCCATATTCCAGCCATGGCCTCCTGTCATAGCAATGGATAGGCGGCTCGCTAAAATACGAGGACCGGCAATTAAACCAGATCGGACGGCATCCCTTAATGCCAAGTCGATCCCCCCTACGCTTGCTGCATCTCGAACTGTTGTGATACCGGCCATCACTGTCTTTTTGGCAAATTCCACCGCTTTCAAAGTGGACATCGGCAACGATTCTGAATTAAATACACCGATAGGGTCAGGACTACCATCTAAACAGAGATGTACATGGCAGTCGATGAAGCCAGGGAGGAGGGTTCTTCCTGCTAGAGGTATTATTCGAAAGTCATGAGGTGTCCGGATGTTCCCCTCGGTAACTTTCAAAATCCGGTTTCCCTCCACCATGACAGCACCATTCTCCAGGACCTCTCCATTTCCAATAAATACGCGCCCTTCGACAAAAGCTATGTTCATCACGTCCCTCCATAACAAAAGTTAGGTTGTACTTCTGTTCCTCTTGGCTTAACGGACTTTTCTTTGTAAGGAGAATAAATAGTAAACGTGTTCTTAGATTTTCTTTGAGGAACAGGTTTCATGTTGTAATTGTCAATTATCTAAAGACCGCACATTAGGTAATTTTTCAAAAAAAATTTTAGTCCTGAAAATTTCATACTTTTATTCCCTTGAGAATAAAATCGGTATAGATTTGGGCAATCTCTTCTTTTGAGAGCAGTCCTTGGTGGATTAAACCATATGGATACGGCTGTGCACACTGTTATTATTGCATATGAAAGGATCTTGTGGTCCGTTTCAGCAAAGATGCCTTCATCTACTCCTCTTTTGATGATTGATTGGAATTTGTGATCGTATTTATCTCGCATTTTTATAATTGTCTTATAATTATCTACGGTTAGCCCCCGGGTCTCACTGTCAGAGATTATCACCTCCTTTTGCCGCTCCATATGCAAGAGAAGGAACCCTGCTACCTATTTTTGTCATAAGAGTGCCTCAACACTCAACTCTTCAACATCTTCTTGGAGGCCAGAAGAATGGCTTCAATAATTTTGACATACCCCGTACATCGGCAGATGTGACCTGAAATAGCCTCCTTAATTTCATCTTCACCGGGTTTGTTATTATGCTCCAGGAGATCTTTCGCCCGGAGAACCATCCCAGGAGTACAGTAACCACACTGGATGGCTCCGGCTTCAACAAAGGCCTCCTGGATGGGATGAAGCCGCTGCCGTTGGGCCAGTCCTTCAATCGTAATGACCTCACGTCCATCTGCCTTCGTGGTAGGCAGATTACACGTTGTTCTTGCGTGGCCATCGATCAAGACGACGCATGAACCACAATCACCAGTACCACACCCTTTCTTTGTTCCAGTAAGGTTTAGGTCTTCTCGAATAAACTCAAGGAGGCTCTGTTTTGAGGAAACATAGGCCTCCACCCACGTCCCGTTTACATTCATTCTCACCAATTTCTTCATTCTCATCTGCGAGGCATCCTTTCTCGAGACTCCCGATACCTATCCGTGTCTATGAATTCGAGATCCGGCTTTTGCATGCGCCATCCTCCCTTCCGGCCACTTTTACAGATTTTCGATATGAGAGCCTAAAGCGGCCAATTTACTGTTCACCAAATGTCTGTTGATGGCCTCCTTAATTCTCTTCCTATTTCTTTTCGATAAAGCTTCAACAATCGCCTTATGCTCACGGACCACTTCATGCGCCCTCCCCTTTCTCGCCAATCCCCTTTTTGCCGAAATGGTCATATAGTCTCTTATGCCATTGTACGTTTGAACCACAAAACGGTTCCTACTGGCTTCGATAAAAATGATGTGTAATCTTCTATCCAATTCTAAGAAGATAGTTTCATTATAATCATTCTTGATACAATTCTCTTGTTCAGCGATAATGCCCTTAGCGGCTTGAATCTGTTCTTCGGATAAATTCATTGCCATTTTACTGATCGTGGCTTCTTCAATCGCCTTCCTTAATTCAAATAAATTCTCTATATCTTCTTTGTTGAAGTAATTGATGGACATTCCCTTCCTTGGATGAAAAACAATCAAATTTTCTGCGGAAAGCCTTAAAAGGGCTTCTCTGACCGGAGTCCGTGAAATCCCAAACTTTCGTGCCAGTTCAAGCTCGCTATAGACCTCCCCAGCCGTTAACTTCCCATCCAATATCCCCTCCTTCAAATTCTGGTAAGCCATATCATTCAAAGACTTGGGCCTTTGGAGAGGCTTAAAATCGATGGATACGTTCTTCATTTTCTCCATACCTCTTACCGAATCACTACAGCGCTTTTATCCTATTAAATATTGCATACTAAATATTCCATGTGATATTTAATGTCAAGAAAAAAATGTTAGGAATTTCCTGACTTCTTGAGGGAAAGGACAACACTGCTAAAGCAGGAACAGAAGAAAAGGAATAAGGAGCCACATGAAGGAAGCATCAATGATATTTCTAATATGGGCTGTTTAAAATGAACCCGATACAGGATTTGGGTCGCCGAAGGATTTTCGCGCTGCTGGAGATCCAATACCTGCAAAAGCTCAATATCATGAGGGCCCTTTAGATAGTGCAATAAACTGGGACAAGAGTGCTCTACTTTAAGACCTGATTAGGCAACATGCTCGGAATTACCAGAGAATGTGAACAGAAATGCCTACGCCTTAGCCCATCTTCATACTTTTTTGCAACTTTATGGTGTTTTCTTCAAAGCACTGGAAGTCGATTTCAATCTTACCCGCGGAGCAACATCCGGCATATTCTCCGCCTATATGTTGCTCTGTTCCGTTTTTGCCGTTTTGGGAGGCTGGGCCTTGGATCGATTCGGGCCCAGAAGAGTGTGCCTTCTGATGGGTTCATTCACCGGATTGAGCTTGCTGCTCACCAGCCAGACCACTTTTTCCTGGCAACTGTACATCAGCTATGCCCTGTTGTTATCTCTGGGAACCGGTCCGCTGTATTCAGTGGTCAACGCAACGGTTTTGAGGTGGTTTGATAAGAAGCGAGGCCTCGCCTTAAGCATTACTTCCTCGGGAGCGAGTTTCGGTCCTATTGTCACGGCTCCTTTTGCTACCTGCCTTATCTCGATCTTCGATTGGAGTATGGCGTTTATAGTATTGGGAATAATTTCATGGCTCCTCATTGGCTCAATGTCCTTGCTATTAAGAAAGGACCCCGCTGCTATGAGGCTCTTACCTGACGGTGAGAGGTCTCATACGAACCAAGGTCCTATTTCAATTGAGGAGCGGAAGGTTCAATCAGCTGGTACCCATCTCCTCCAGGCATTGAAAACCCAGCAGTTCTGGCTTCTGGGGTCCATCTGGTTGCTTATGTCCTTCTGCCTCCACCTCCTATACGTCCACATCATACCCTATGCCGTCGATATGGGATATTCACCAATGGATGCGGCTCTTGTCCTCAGTCTAATAGGCGGGGCAAACATTATTGGTCGTCTCACGATCGGGCCGTTATCAGATGCGATAGGCAGAAGGTCCCCGGCCATTGCCTCCGCCTCGCTTCAGGTTGCAACCTTGCTATGGCTCATGTGGGCCAGGGAATTGTGGATGCTTTACGGGATTGCGATAGTCTTTGGTCTCGGCTTCGGAGGGCTTGACCTTCTCGTAACAGCCCTCATTGGTGACGTATTTGGAACCCGGCGCATCGGAACGATAATGGGTCTGATGTCTGCTTGTTGGGGAATCGGGGCCGCAGCCGGTCCTGCAGTAGGGGGCTTGACCTTTGATGTCACTGGAAGTTATTTCATCGCCTTCGGAGCAGGGGCGGCGGCTATGGTGATAGCAACCCTGTTTGCGGGTCTCATCAAGGGAATTAGGTAGTTCTTTTAAGATAGCTCCAGCAAGACAATTCTCAACAATCTGGCCCCATCAGATTTCACAAGCCATCCGTTGCGCGTTTTGAATCTCTCCGGAGAAGAACATGCCATCACTCGCCGCCAGCACTATCTATCCCTCAGAGCAAACAAATCAGGCCTCCCCAAAACCGCGACCTTGAATCCCAAAAACGACGACCAGTCATACTGCTTGACTTATAATCCTCATATTTTTATATTCTTTTATCTTAATAGGGACCTCCTCTCGGCAAAGAAGGGCTCGCGCCTCAAATCCCAATGAGATGAAATCCCGGGGGGATAACGATGGCAGACGGAAAAACGAAAATCGTTACCATTGGTGGCGGAAGCGGGCAGTTCGCGCTGCTCTCGGGCTTGCGGATCCTGGAGGAGATCGAGATTACTGCGGTGGTCTCCATGGTTGACAGCGGCGGAAGCACCGGCAGGCTTCGGGATGAACTCGGCATCTTGCCCCCCGGCGACGTTCTGAAATGCATTCTCGCACTCTCACCGCATCACGATATCGTTCGAAAGATCTTGCTGAAACGGTTTACCGAAGACAGCCGCTTAAAGGGCCACAATGCAGGAAACATGCTCCTGACCATGCTTTCACAGTATGCGGGCAGCTTTCCTGCAGGTGTACAGGCCCTTGCAGAAATCCTTGAAGCCCGTGGCACTATTCTGCCGGTCACGATTGACAGGGCAACGCTTGTTGCCGAATTGACCGACGGGAGCCATATCTATGGAGAAACGGCAATCGACATACCGCGGGGAACGCAGCGAGAAAAGATTCGCAATGTTTTCCTTGTTCCCCATCACAGCGACTGTATTTCTGTATACCCTCCAGTAGTTGAGGCCATCAGATCTGTGGACTACATCATTATCGGGCCGGGTGATCTCTTTACAAGCATAATTCCCAACCTTATTGTTCCCGGCGTTAAGGAAGCGATCAAACAAACAAGTGCAACTCTCTTATATGTTATCAATATCATGACCAAGTTCGGCGAAACGCACAATTTTGCCGGCGTTGATTTTGTCAAGAAACTCGAGGACTGTATTGAACGGCAGGTTGACGGAGTGATTTATAACACCGAAAGGCCTGATGAACATCTCTTGGACCAGTACCAAAAGCAGAAGGCGGAATTCGTTGAGATTGACGTGAATGATGCTTGGTGGGGAGATCGAAGGGTCTATACCGCCCAGATGCTCGACATCTCCGGCGGCATTGTACGGCATGACTCGAAAAAGCTGGCATCGCTGATCCAGGAAATCAATTCGCCGTAAGTCCAGGGATTCAGTATTCCAGCGCAAGACTAATCCAGAAGATACACTCCAGCCAACGGTCTTTTGCGCGAACAACTGTCCTGGAAGGACGCCGCCGCCTTAAAGAAAGTGATCGCCAAGAAAGAACAAAAGTCCGTCAGCTGGAGGGGCTCACAAAGACCATCCTTCATGTTTTGTCCGCAGTCGGCTCGGTTTGAACTCAGTCGGAACGAGCCTATGAAAACCGGGTGCTAAGCAGGATGAATGTCCTCTTCCTATGCAGTGGAAATATTAGTAGAAGCTATCTGGCCGAGATGCTGCTCAAGCATGAGGTTGCAATCCGTAAGGTGAGTAACGTCTCTGTATCGTCTGCTGGCATCTACGCTTGCCCGGGCAATCCCCCTGATCCAGTCATGGTGGACCATCTCGAAAAACAGGGTATCCCTGTTGCAACCCACGAGTCGAGGCAGGTTAGCATGGAGGATATAACCTGGGCAGACCTGATCCTTGTGATGGAGCAAGCGCATGCACGGGATCTCGAGGTTCGGTGGCCTGAAAGCAAAGGAAAGACCGAATTTTTGGGTCAGTATATCTCAGAAGGGCGCGATGCGGACGATATCGTTGATCCCTACGGCAAGCCGCCATACTATTACCGCCTTGCTCAGTCGCAAATCACCCTCGCCCTCCGTACCTTGATCGAAAGGGTCCTCGTGGGTCCTCAACCAGAGGGCAACTGTGCTACTTCATGAGAAAAAATACCGGCTGCCTTTTTGCTCAGCGTGGAGTTCGTGCGCCTTGTCTCAGGCACTACAATCCTTTTCGGGGCGGCAAACACCGCAACAGTGATCGTACGTAGCGTGAGCCGGAAGATGCTCGAACGGATTAGATCCCAGCGCCCTTTCTGAAAAGAAAACTCCCCGCATCCGCATCTATTTCCCTTTGGATCAGCCCCTGCTCCTCGAGGTATTTCAGGTGAGCGATCGCTTCACCGGTGGCAAACCATTTCTGTGTCAACGGAAAGAGGTCCCACGAGTCATAGGTAATATCCCAGCTCATATTTGCTGCCACCTGAAAGGCGTTCTGCGGCCCCTCCGCCAAAATAGCGACGATCTCTTCAGCTCTCATCTCGTGGTGCTTTTTTAACTCCCGAATCCTTTTCTTGGGATTTCCGAGAAGGCTCCTGTGGCCGGGCAGAACAAGTTCAACGTCGTACTTGCTTACCTTATCCAAACTCGACAAGTATTCCTTGAGCGGATTTCTATCATAGGACCACAAGGTAATGTTTGGCGTTATCTCGCCGAGGATGTGATCCCCCGCTATCAGGACTCTCTTTTCAGGTTCGTACAGGCATATGTGCCCCGCCGTATGACCTGGTGTCTCAATACACACAAACTGATACTCCCCTGTTACGATGGTATCGTTCTCCTTTACAATACTGAAAGGCAGGTTATACTCAGGTGGGCCTTGAGGCCCTTTTTGAAGCTCATCTTCCGGAAACCCGTTCAACCGCGCAAAGTCAAGAAATCTCCCCCAGCGGGCAGCGTTTTGAAGCCATTCCGTGTCAGGCCGTTTGAAATAGATGCGCGAGGTATCAGTGGCGAGACCGGGGACAAGTCCGAGGTGATCTCCATGCCCGTGGGTGATAAAGAAGTCTGCATTCCTTAAGTCAATGTCCAGACGTGCTAGACCGCCTGCATTGCCAGCATGCACTCTTCACGATTCCACCCTGTGTCTATAATCAGACTCCGCTCTCGTCCTTTAATCGCATAGGAATTGAGTACTTTCAAGGGGCTATCGAGAAGCGGGATTTCCAGTTTGTATAGACGGGGGAGTATCTCTTCAATCATCAATGCATTCCTCACAGATGGTGTCACGATTTCTCCCGATTCATCTCCTATTCATGTTGTCTAACGCTGCCTGGTCATTCTTTGCCAGTCCTGGGTAGAGCCGATGTTGGGGTTAAACCCGGGATCCTCGCTGATAACATAGTCGGAACCGTTCGTCCACGCGTTATCATACCCGGTAGGCAATTCGACCTTCCAGTTATTGATGGGGTCAGTATATGAATCAACGCCCCGTATTGCCTGACTGTAATTGTCGAATATACGGTCATATGCCTGATTGCGTTTCTGATAGGAATCCATAATCATATCGCCGATCTCTGATTGGGTTCGGCTGAGCTGTTGCATGCGGTTGAAGATGGCCTGCTGATGACGGAGTTGGTCGCGGGTAATCATTGCTGAAAGCTTGAGCACATTTTCACCCCAGACAGGATTATCCTTGCGAGAGTCCATGATAATCTTGAAGATCTTTATGGTTTCATTGATTCCGGTCGCAGGGGCCTTAAAACTCGTTGTAATGGGAATCCAGGTGACTCCCGTGATGGTCCCATACATAGTGGGCGTGTAGCTGATCATGTAGGTGACAGCAACGGTGACATCTTCGACAAACTTTTTACCTCTCTCCGAGTACTCCAGCTTGCACCTGCCGGCGTCTGCACGGAGCTCGTACTGAAATTGAAATGGCGATATTTGTCCAAAGATATTCAGTTGAAATTGCGCCATATCCCTGGTCTGCTGCGCCAGATCCGGAATATTTTGGGTCTGAACGACCTTGAGGCCCGAAGCGTTTGCCCTGAAACGGGGGATATAAAAACTATTTATGAACTCTGTGGCTCCCATTGGTTGCATTATCTCGGCACCGCCTTGGGCATAGGAATATTGCAGGTTACGGTCCTGTGACCAGAATAGATTCAGGTGTCGAAACTGTTCGAATACCGAGT
>Ga0307378_10003338_pt1 | contig 23646 bp, 27 predicted proteins | sample UN1MG_FD_202238 | JGI IMG/M metagenome (GOLD analysis project Ga0307378, IMG submission 202238) | Soil microbial communities from Risofladan, Vaasa, Finland - UN-1 | ecosystem: Environmental > Terrestrial > Soil > Coastal area > Acid sulfate soil | place: Finland: Risofladan, Vaasa | collected...
GTTTTTCTAAATGATCAACATCCTCAATTGAGGCTAAAATTAATTGATTTATTAACATATTGCTATAAAATAGATGGAATTAACTTCTTAAAAGAACAATATAAAAATTGTAAAGATGGTACAGTAAGAAAAAAACTTCTTGAAAAGGTTGGAGAAGGAGATCTAAATGATTCAATACCCTTCATCATTGATGCGTTAAATGATCCTGATATTGGAGCAAAAAAAGAAGCTATAACGTTATTAGGAAAAACTGATGCTAGTGAGGCAATATCTCCATTAATGGATGTTCTTCATTTTAGGAATACCGAAATTTATAATTGTTTAATAGATGCTATTATAAAAATTGGAAAAAAAGGAAATCTACAAGCTATCAATAATTATGTCAATACTGAAGATTTTTACATCAAACGAGAAATTCCAGTAATTCTTGGAAAAATTAAAAGCAAAGAGAGTGAAGATGTCTTAATTAACTTTTTAAATGATGGAGATTCAGTAATAAAGAAAAATTCGGTAAAAGCATTAGATGGAATAATTGAATTAAAGAATGTAAAGCATCTTATAGAACTTTTAAAAGATCAAGATATTGAAGTAAGGAAAGAAGTTATTCGAGTATTAGGTAATATTGGAAGCAAGAGATCAATCAAGCCACTAATAGAATTATTAAAGGAAAATGATGTAAAAATCAGAAATCTTGCTAAAAATGCTCTTTATAAAATTCTTGATAAAATAAAATCATACGACCCGCTTTATGAGATTTTAAAAGGAAGAAATAATAATGCACGAAGAGAAGCAATTAAATTATTAGGGATGCTAAAAGATGGTAATGCTATTGATTTATTGATCTCTATTTTTAACAGTCAAGTAGCAAGTTTAAGAGGTACTGCTTTTAGGTCTCTCTTAAGGATTTTGGATAATAAAATCGATAAAAAGATTATTAGCTCACTATCAGATAAATCTTGGCTAATTAGAATGTTTTGTATTAAGATTATAGGTGAAATTGCTGATCCGAATACTATTAATCACGTGTTTAATTTAATTGAAGATGAAAATGGAAGTGTGAGAAGAGTAGCTGTTGATGCATTAATTAAATTTGAGAATAAAAAAATCATAGATTTTGCACTTCAATCATTGAAGAGTGAAAATTGGAGGACTCGGAGAGCAGCAGTTAAAATTTTATTAAGAACTGGTAGTAGTGAATCATTAAATTCTCTCATTTCATGTTTAAATGATGAAGATGTGTATATAAAAAGTTGGGCTGCTATGGCATTAGGAAAACTAAAAGACATAGACTCAATTGACCCATTCCTTCAATTGTTAAAAGAAAATGATGTCAAAATAAAAATATCAGCGATTAAAGCTTTAGGTGAAATTGGAAATAAAGATGCAATTAAACCTTTGATTCAAGCATTAGGAGATGATAATTGGGACGTAAGAAAAGAAATTGAAAATGCTTTGAATACTATTGATCGAGATTGGATGAGCTATTTATAACAATTGAATCTTAAAACTAGATCGAAACTTTAAAAATAAACAAGTTAAAAACTACATTTTAGTGACCTTTTGGATTATATTCTCTAATTTGTTTATAATATAAGAGATATTAGATTCTCTATTAATAATTAATATAAAAAAAGTGTTATTATCACATTCAAAAATTAATAATGTTTTATCTTCTAATTCAGCAATAACTTTTTTGAATTTTTGATTGCCTATTATTTCTCCAATACCTATTGCACTTTCCAAAACAGTAGCACACATAGAAGCAAAATTTCTGCAATTTAATTCATCTCCTATATTTTCACTTATGAGTTCTCCATCTCTATACGCAAAAATTATCCCATCTAAATTTTCATTATTTTTAATTTCGTTAACGAGTTGAGAGACTTCACTATATTTATTCGAATGAGAATCATTCATATAATTCACTAAATTATATATTTCAGTTTCTGTAAATATGGAAAATTAAATAAAACTATTCAATTATAATAATACATATGGAAAAAGCGAATTCTGATACAAGGTTAATTGATCTTATAAAAAAATCAAATGATGAATTTATTGAAAATGAATTACGTCCCTTTTTAAAAATTCCAAGTAATACTCTTAACCGTGAAGGGATTATGAGAGCAAAAAATCATCTTCTTTCTTATATAACTGATTTTTCTGAAGAAATAAATGAATATGATGGTGAAATAAATCCTCTTATAATTGCAAATGTAAAAGGAGATCTTGACGAATCACTTCTAATCTACATGATGTATGATACACAACCTATTAGTAAAGAAGATGAATGGATTAGCAACCCTTTTGGTGCGGAAATAAAAATGCTTCACCCTCCACTTGATAATTTGGGAACTTGTATTATAGCAAGGGGAGCTTATAATTCAAAAACTCCATTATTAAGTTTTTTAAATATAGTAAAAATGTTGAAGAAAGAAAAAAAACTGCCAATCTCTTTGATCCTTTTATTTGATGGCGATGAGGAAAAGGGTTCACCTTCATTATTAAAGTTTCTTGAAAACAGAAATCATAAAAAAATATTTAAAAATTGTTTAGACGCTTATTATCCCGCAACTAAACAAGATTTAAGTGGAAAATCTGTTTTGAAATTAGGGTATAAAGGAATTTTATCAATAACAATAAAAATTTCATCCAAAAATAAAGAAGTGCACTCAGCTTTTAGCGGAATGATACCGAATCCCGCCGCTGATTTAGTTGCTTTACTAAATACGATTTATATCAATAATAATTATCAGATTAATAGTCTGAAAAACCCTTATAAAATTACACCTGACGAAGAATATATCATTGGAACTCTTATGAAAGAGCTTGATATTGAAAAAACAAAGAAAAAGGCAGGTATTGAACAAACAAGTGAAAATGATCCTGAAAGAGCGTTTATTAACTATTTATATAAGCCTACCTTTAATATTTCGACTTTAAAGTCAGGATTTTTAGAAGAGGGAACAAAAAACTATGTTCCTAATCAGGCTATTTGCAATATTGATATTAGATTCGCTCATGACGCTACAATTGAAGAAATTTTTAAAGAAATTGAAGAAAAAGGTGAAAAACTTTCTGAAAGGACTAATTCTCAAATTGAAATAACTAAAAATATAGGTTATGAGAGTTCTCGAGTAAGAAAAGACTCTGTTCTAGTTAAGAGTCTTATAGAAAGTGCAAATGTTTTGGGGGTTTCAACTGAATTATGGCCATTAAGCGCCGCAGCAGCCCCTTTAAGTAAAATTCAAAGAGAATTAGGGTTAAATTTCATTACTGGTGGTTTAGGTATTGGTGGATTTGCCCATGCAGCAAATGAATTCATTCAATATGATTCAATAATTAATAGTAGATTGTCTTATTATTATTTCCTTAAAAATTATTCAAAAAAAGTAAAAAAAACTTAAAATTAATCAAATAATCCAACTAAGCCTCTACTCTTTGCTATTATTGCATTTTCAGGGCATAATTCCATACAACATAAGCAAGAAATGCACTTTTTCCTTAAGTATATAGGATAATTCCCTTCTATAAATTCTATTGCTTCTGCAGGACATATTTGAGCACATTGACCACATTTTATGCATTTTTCTTTTATTAAATTAGGTATTTTTTTAATTACTTTATATGCAAGATGTCCAGACATATAGCTAATAAATCGTGTCATTATATTTCCAGGAACATTAAACTTAGGAACTTGTTTTTTAGCCTCTTCTAAAGTCATTCCAACAATTTCTATTTTGTTTAAATCTCCAATTCCTAAATTTCTTTCAATAGCATTTTTAACATGAGGAACATTTTTCCCCTTTAATTTCCCAATCTCTAAAGCTACTACATCAAGTGCTACTTCATCTGTTCCAGCTAAAATTAAATCCCATGTAGCCATTTTTCCTGCAGCAGGGCCTCCTGCACCTTCCATAATCTCTTGTAAGTCATATACAGTAAATCTATTTGGTTTATTATTCACTATCCATGAGAAATTGTCCGCGAGAACCTTTCCAAATTGGTTAGCATTTTTCCCTAATAAGTGATATTTAGCTTTTAATCCTCCAGGAATTATACCCCAATAGTTTTTCATTGCCCCTGTAATAGTGGCTTCTATATGACTTTTCAATCGAGGTAAATTTATCAATATATCACAATCTTTGATGGCTTTAGCAACGTGAAAATCCTTCATAATCGCCGCATCTTCATTCATTTCAATTGATGGGACATCACTTTCAAAATTAATAATATTTATGCCATTTTCCTTACAAATTTCGAACAATCCAATTTTATTAGCTACATCAGAAGCTGTTTTTCCTTGTTGTCCGGGAGAATCTCCAACAAACACATTATCCATAGAGAGTCCTTTTCCTTTAAGATAATTAATAATACCTTCAACAAAACTGGGTTGAGTACATGCTTGTTTCTTAGAACTAAGTAAATTTGGCTTCAGAAGGATTCGATTAGAATTAGATAATTGAAATTGTAAGCTATTTTCAATTAACTTAATAGCTTCAATTACTGCTTTGGAAATTGATTCATAATCTTTAACGTTTACAATACTAATTTTCGTAGACATAATCTAAATCGCCAAAATTCAATTTCTTTTATTATATTTTTCTTCTTATAAATTGTAAAAAATATTTTAAATTTGAGTTTATTAGGAATCTAAAACCAATTATTTTTATTAATCAAATATATAATAATTATTAAAAAAACATAAACAAACTTAGTCAAACAAAAAGTCTCAAGATAACAATTTTAACTAAGTTATACTTTTATATTTATGATTATTCAACTTGGATAGAAAAAGATAACAAAAATCAAGCAGAAAGTAAAAAAAGGCTGAAAAAAATGGCTGACGCTATGTTTAAAATCGTATTCTTCGGGGATGGTGGTGTTGGGAAAACCACCTTGATAGCCCGATATCTTACTGGTGTCTTTAAAAGCGATTCAGTAATAACTATTGGAGTTGACTTTCATGTAAAAAAAGTTGATATTGCAGGAAAAAAAGTCAGTTTACAAATCTGGGATTTTGCTGGAGAAGATAGATTTAGATTTCTTATGCCTAGTTATGTTGTTGGTGCTTCTGGAGGAATCTTTATGTTTGATATAACAAGATATACTAGCCTTAGAAATTTCAATGATTGGATTGAAATTTTTAAACAAGGGTATAAAGGGGATATCTCCCAAATGCCAGTTTTGATGGTAGGAAGTAAATTAGATCTTGAATATAAAAGGGCGGTTTCAAGAGAGGAAGCATTTGAATTGGCTAAGGAACATAATTTATTTGGTTATCTTGAATGCTCTGCAAAAGATGGCCAGAATGTAGGAGAGATCTTTCAAGAAATAAGCCGTTTGATGATGCTTAAAGCAGGGTTGTTATAAATTTACTTAAAATAGAGATTCTACTTTTTTTTAAAAGCATCACCCAACTCTTTTATTACTATATCAGGGAGTAAATTTCTATCAAAAACATTTGAATTTTTAGAATTTTTTTTTAATTCCTCAATCATTTCCATACTTGTAACTCCAGTTAAAACTGCTATAGTCTTTATATCTGCTCGATTACCCGCTAAAATATCAGTGTTCAATCGATCACCGAAAATACATGCATCCTCGGCGGGAATTTGTGTATCACTCAAAATAGTTTCAATTCCAAATGGTTCTGGCTTACCAAAAATTCTAATTGGTTGTTTACCGGTACAAGTTACCAAAGCATTCACCATTACACCCGCTCCTGGTTTTAATCCTCGATCAACTGGTAATGTTGAATCAGCATTTGTCGCATAAAATTTAGCGCCACCTTCCAGAATACACTTTTGAGCAATTGCTAAATTGCTATATTTAAAATCTCTATCAAGCCCCACAATTACAAAATCTATTTCTTCATAGTCTTTTGGTTGAGTTACAATAGTATGGCCTAAAGATTGTAGTTCCGATCTTAATCCTTTTTCTCCAATCACAAATATTTTAGCATTCTTCTTTATCTTCGTTATTTCAGCAGATGTAATTGAAGCGCTCGTGTAAATATCGGAGATTTCACTTTTTATATTGAATTTTTTCAATCTCTCAACATAGGTTTGTCTTGTTGCTGTTGAATTATTAGAATTATATACTACTTTAATAGAACGGGCCTTAAACTCTTTTATTATATTATCCGCGTTAGGGATTAATGTATCTCCTCGATAAATTACTCCATCTAGATCAAATATCGCTAACTTAATATCTTTTAAATCATCGATTAACTCATGCATAGTATTATTACCAACCAACTGGTAATCCTAATAGAAGTATTAATATTTGAATTCCAATAGGAATAAAGATTGGATTCAAAATATTGTCAGCTGTGTAAACAGGAACGTAATCAGTTATAAAGAAAATTACCGCTCCAATTATCGCATATACTGGTCCTACAAGTATCAATCCAATTATATATGCTAAAACCGTTCCCGCAAGAAAACCTTCTACTGATTTGGTGTCTCTACTCCTTACTGTAACTTTGTGTTTTCCATATCTTCTTCCGATTAATGCTGCTGCTGCATCTGAAAAACATGCAATAAGGACTCCTGTAAAAAATGATAAAATATGGAGAAATCCTACCATATAGAGCATATAAGAAAAGATAAATCCTGTAATAATGTAAATTTGTGGGCCCATAGCATTTATCTCTTTATTTCTTAACATTGATTTTGTTAAAAAATTAAACATTGAGTATTCTGGACTCCATATTATCCTAATTAAATCGGAAATTATGGCAAAAATTAGCGCTCCAATCAAAGCCATCATGTTAAGATCAATCACAGCTTGAAACTGTCCATGAGTATATGGAAACAAAGAAATTGGACCCCAAATTAATTCATACGCGGGTTGAATTTGTCTTATTAAAACAATTACACTGTCACTAATTATAAGAGTAACTGGATAGAGTACAAGAAACCCAAAATATGCTATAACAAGTAAAAATCCAGTCAAATGAAAACTTTTTCTAATTAACTCCATTTTAAATGTAATTTCCGTTCGATAAGGGTCTTCTTTTGTCATTCTATCAATATATCTTCTTAAAACTGGTTTTTTTCCTTTCTTTAAGGCTTCTTCTTCAATTTCCGATTCATTTTTGTTTACTTCTTTTTTTACTAATGCGAAAAAAGTAAAACTAACTAATAATATAATCCCTATCCACCATACCATAAATCCATTATATGGATAAGGGAAAAATCTCATAATAGAATTATAGTATCCAAAAATTATGAAACAAAAACCACATGTTATAGTTGTGGTTCCGCCGTACTTGTTATTTGCTTTAATTCCCTTTCGACCAATATAAAACATCAAAAAGGCAAGAGTAAAAAAGGAAATGGATAACGTTACATTATAAATATTATCAACAACTGTCCAATAGTCCATAATCAATCGTGTATAGAATTGTATTACTTATTGAAATAATTTATAATCTAATAATTAGTCTAGCTTTAATAATGTATACACATAAAAGTGATTTTTTTAAAGTATTATCAAAAGAGCCAACAACCCACATTCCAATATATTGTACTGGATATCCTGATTTAGAGTTCATAGATAATTATGTTAATAAATATCCATTAAAAATTAACAGAAATGAAATGGAATTAAATCTAAAAAATTATAACATTATAGAACAAATGGGATTTGATGGTATATCATTATGGGATTTTCGCCGAGGTGAAGGAAGTTATAGTCTGGATGATCAAAAAAGGGTAGACGGATGGGGACGAATATATAAAGGAGAATGGTATTTATGGGATGGAGTTTTTAGGAATGAAAAAATACTACAAGAATGGGAACATCTAACACTTCCCTCTAAAGAAAAATTAATGATTTTAAAAGATTTCTTAAGGAGGGCAAGCAAAGATTTAGATTATGCAATTTCTTTACCCGGTTTATTTGAAAAGACTTGGCAATCCATGGGTTTTTATTATTTTTCTAAATGTTTAAGAAAGAATATTGAATTTGTGAAAACTGTAATCTCATATTTCTCAAATTATATTAAGAAATTAATTGAAATTCTTCAAAACGCTGGAACACAAATATTTCTTGTTGCAGATGATATTGGATACAGAAATAGAACATTTATTCCTAAAAATATATGGAAGGAATTATTCTTTAAAGAATATAGAGAGATTATAAATATAATCCATAGTAGAAATCACAAAATAATTATTCATTCTGATGGATATATCTCTGACATGATCGAAGATTTCATTGATTTAGGATTCGATGGTGTCCAAAGTTTAGAGTCTAATGCGGGAGTCGATATATTTCACCTCTTTAAAAAATTTAAAAATCAAATATGTTTTATAGGCAATTTAGATATGTCTTTACTCACATTCGGTACTCTAGAACAAGTAAAAGCCTATGTCATTAAACTTATTACTAGCGCAAGAAAATTCAAATGCTCATTAGTAGTATCAACTTCACATCAAATTACTGCAAAATGTAAAGTAGAAAATATTAATACAATGATAAAAACGACTAAAATATTTAAATAATAATTTTGATAATTACTACAAGGACATACTTTATAAAAATAATAACAGTGCTTAAGGTAATACTTTACAAAAATTTCTAAAGTTAATTAAGAAAGAAATAATAATATAATTTATTAGAAAGTTCGAAATAAAAAAAAATAAATAAAATTAAAATAAGTTAATTATATCTATTATAGTAAGATTGTATTACAAATCATATCTGCAAAAAATATCTTCTATCTAAATTACCAAAAAAATGACTTCTATGGAATCGACTACTGAAAATCTTGATGATATATTAAAAAAACTCCTTGCGGCTATCCCAGAGGTAAAATCTGCTGCTATTGTTTCCGCTGAAGGCTTACCAATTGCTTCTGCGCTTCCCCAAGGTGTCGATGAAACAAGGATTGCTGCTATGACTGCTGCTCTTCTCTCACTTGCCGAAAGAGCGGTCATCGAGATGGAAAAAGGTGAATTTGACCAGCTTTATATCAAGGGAAACGATGGTTATCTATTAGTTATGCAAGCGGGCCCTAATGCTGTACTCACTGTTTCCACAACTAAAGATGTAAGATTAGGATTAATATTTTTAGATTGTAAGCGAACTTGCGAGAAAATCGCGAAATTAATCTAATGAAGTTATCTCTCCTTCTCATTTCTCAAGATTTTTGAAAAATTGAAATTCGAATAAAATGTGATTTATTTTAATTAAACTATCTAACACCATATAATTTAAATAAGGTTAATTTAAAATTTATAAGAAATTAAAATTTCAAATAATTATGACAGAAGAACAGTATTTTTATGCTGTAATAAAGCCATATCGTCAGGATTTCATTATAAATCCAAAAGAAGAAGAAGAACAAATCATGTCTGATCATTTTCTTTACCTAAAATCGTTATTGGAACAGCAAAAGTTATATCTTGCTGGTCCAACTTTGATTCCCGAAGATCCATTTGGACTTATAATTCTTGAGGCAGACACAGAAGAAGATGCAAGAAATTTGCTTGAAAATGATCCTTCAGTTAAGGCTGGAATCCAAAAAATCGCAGATTTTAGACCTATTCGACTCTCTTTAACAAGATAATTGAAATTTTAAGACTAAGTAAGAGAAATCTTATTCTCATTAATATTGTGTTTATAAAATAGCAAACTATTAATTTTTTAGTTCATAATATCAATTACTTAACTTCTTTAAATTTCATTATTTTACGAGATGTTCAAACTGTGTTTAAGTTGTACACTATCGAGGGAAAGATAGAGATACCTCCATTTCTCTTTGGCCAAGAAAAAGAAATCAGTGCAAGAATTATTCTTTCAGAGGATTATGAAGGTATTATTACACGAGACTATGGATTTGTTATAGCCGTTGTGGATGTCCTTCATGTGGGAATGGGGATAATTATACCTGGTAATGCAAATACCTTCCATGAAGTAGAATTCACAATACTTTCATTCAAACCAACAGTTTCAGAAGTCGTAGAAGGTACTGTAGTTGAGATTGTTGATTTCGGTTCATTTGTCCGCCTAGGTCCACTGGATGGGTTAGTCCATGTTTCTCAGATCTGCGATGATTATATCTCTTACGAACAAGTTGGAAATCGATTTATTGGCAAAGAAACCGGAAAAATCCTTGAAGTTAATGACCAAGTAAGAGCAAAGATAATTGCAGTTTCTTTAGGTACTGGAAGGAGCGGGAAACTTGGATTAACAATGAGACAAAAATTTCTGGGAAAAGAGGAGTGGATTGCAGCTGATATTGAAGAAGCCTATGCAGAAAAGGAAGCAAAACAAAAAGAGCCAAATGATGAAGAAGATAATATTTAACAATAATTTTTAAAGGAGATTGAGTAATTGTGAAAGAGAAAGCCTGTAAAAATTGTCATTTGATAACTAAAAATGAGACAATCTGTCCTAAATGTAAAACACATACTCTAAGCGAAGACTACACCGGAGAGGTTATAATAATAAATCCTAAAGAATCAAGATTTGCTGAGTATTTAAAAATCCATTTTCCCGGAAAGTATGCACTACGAGTAAGATAATTAATTTTTTCAGAGTTTTTACTTATTTTTATAACATTTTTTAAATTTATCATTCTTAGATATCTTGATCTTAATGAATTTAAGAATTCCCAAGGATAAGAGGCATTTATTTTCAGAGCCTCTCGACATTTTAATTGCTGGTAAACGAGAAGAGACAATAACTCAAGTTGAAAATATCTTCAGAGAATATTTAAGATCAGGTATAACTTTAAATTTTTATATTATAGGAGATATTGTTGCTAAAGATTTTTTTTCTAATCCTTTTTTAAAATCCTTTATAAAAATCTGTATTATAGATGAAAAAACCCAAAGGAATCAGATTAGTATAGATTTTGAAGGCTTTTTTGAAGAGGTTATCAAATTTCAAAACCCAATTGGTACAATCAGTAAGGATTGTTGGGATCTATTCAAAACAATTATCAAATCCGGTAAGAAAACATTAATTAAGATAACTCAGGGTGAAGAGGATTTATTGGTTCTTCCTCTTATTCTAGAAATCCCAATAATAAAACAAGTAGGACAATTTGCATTCTATGGTCAACCTCCAATTACAGATTCTAACTTTGTCATTCCCGAGGGAATCGTAATCGTTGATATTGATATAAATATTCAAGAAAAGGTCAAAAAAGTAATTTCAATAATGGAAGAGTTCTAAAGATTTAACTTTCACTTATATGAAAAAGCAAAATTTTATTTTTTATCTATTCTTTTGAATGTTATATTTTAGTAAAAATCTTTAATAAATAAATACTACTGCTAGAAAGATGTCGTTAAACGTTGAAATAACTGAAGAGAAGAAAAACCCTCTAATTGAACGAACAGAATTAACATTTAGAATTGATAATTTTGCAGTAAGCACTCCAAATAGACTAGAAGTAAAGAAGAAAATAGCCGCATTACAAGGAAGCGATGAAATATTAACAATAATCGTCAATCTTAAGACCCAATTTGGAGCATCTTACACTATTGGAAAAGCATATATCTATAGTAATGCTAAGGAGCTTCAATATTACACTCCATTCCATATTCAAGTACGAAATCTTGAAAAAGATAAAAGAACTGAAATATACCAACTGAAAAAAAGAAAAGAAAGTTACAAACATCTATTTGAATATTAAATACAATAAAAATTTAAGATTAAAATGAATTCCTCAAAATATTATAAACTCGAAGGAGATAAATTAGTGAGAACTCACAGGGCATGCTCCAAGTGCGGCCCCAGTTTTTTTCTTGCAGATCATTATGACAGATCTTCATGTGGGAAGTGTGGATATACGGTATTCAAAAGAAAAGGAACTGCCAAAAGTAAAGATACTCGACGAACTCCCAGAAAACGTCAAAAAGCATAAAAGTAGTAATAGTTAGACTTTAGATACTGAATTTCATTGAAATAATCATTCTATGTTATTTTATAATATTCAAGTCTCTTTTTCTCCTTAAAAATTACTCATTTGAATTAAAAATTTGGCGAAATTTATGAAAAAGATGTGTTTAGGCATTGAATCCACAGCACATACATTTTCAGCAGGAATTCTCGACTTTGATGGAAATGTTCACAGTTTAATAAATAATATCTTTATCCCCGAAGAAGGAGGGCTTCATCCTGCGCTCGTTAGAGAACACCATCTAAATAACTTTATGATGATTATAAATAGAGCCCTTTCTGAAGCTAAAATCTCTGCGAAAGACTTAAATTTAATTTCTTTTAGCCAAAGTCCTGGTTTGGGGCCTGTTTTAAAAATTGGGGCTTGGGTTGCACGCATATTAAGCCAAATTTTAGAAATTCCGATAATAGGAGTAAATCATTGTATTGGACATATAGAAATTGGACGTTTAAAATGTAATATTGAAGATCCATTGACTCTATACGTTTCAGGGGGAAATACAATAGTTAGTGCTTTTGAATCAGAAAGATATCAAATATTTGGTGAGACTCTAGATTTAGCTTTAGGTAATATGATTGATTCTTTCGCGCGAGACGCGGGATTACAACATCCGGGGGGTCCAAAAATTGAAAAACTAGCTTTACGGTCAAAAAATTTTATTCAATTACCATATATTGTAAAAGGAATGGATTTATCTTTCTCTGGGCTATATACAGCTGCAAAAAACCTACTCCAATCTGATGAATATGGTAAAAAGTATAATTTAAATGATCTAGCTTATTCCTTACAAGAAACTGCCTTTGGAATGCTAAGTGAAGTTACTGAAAGAGCTTTAGCTCATACAGAAAAAAAAGAAGTTCTTCTTACTGGAGGTGTAGCTGCAAATAAAAGATTACAATCTATGATAGAGGATATCAGTAAGGAGCATGATGCAAGGTTTGAAGTTGTACCTTCCAAATATGCGGGTGATAATGGAGCAATGATTGGATGGGCGGGAATATTAAGATATAAAGCAGAAGGAGGCTTTAATATTTCTGAAACAATTATTAAACCTAAAGAAAGAATGGATGAAATAACAATTCCTTGGAGGTCTTAATAGAGATTGAGTTCGGACGTGAAAAAAGAAAAAATAATTAGAAAAGGTGCTGAGGCAAGTCTTTATTATGGTCATTGGTTTGGCAAAGAAGTGATATTTAAGTATAGAATTCCAAAGAAGTACCGTGTAGAGGAACTGGATAAGAGAATTAGAACTGAGAGAACCTTAAATGAAGCTCGAGCTTTGATCAAAGTAAAAAATTACGGAATAAATGTTCCACAAGTATTTGAAATTGACTCAACTAATTCCACAATTATTATGAAATATATACAAGGGGATAAGCTAAAAGATATCTTGTCTGATTTAGACAATGATCAAAAAACAAAATATTTCAATGAAATTGGGAGAATTATAGCAGTATTACATAAAAATGGGGAAATACATGGTGATATAACAACGAGTAATATTATCATAACTCCAAGTAAAGACACTTTTCTCATTGATTTTGGTCTACATGCATATTCTGATACGATAGAAGATAAAAGTGTTGATCTCCATCTTCTTAAAAGAGTTTTGGTCTCTTCTCACGGGAAAGATTATGAATGTTGTTTTGATGCGTTTCTTAATGGGTATAAGTCAGAATATATGAAGGTGGACTCATCTGAATGTGATCAAATCATTAAGAACATTGATGCTATCGAAACCAGAGGTAGATATGTAAAATCGGATCAAAGATTATAAGAATATTTAGTTTAACATCCTAATTGCTTTAAAGGAGAATTTGGGAATATAGTAAAATATTTTCAACTATACTATTAATATGTATTAATTTGTTTCATCTATATAATTAAACAATCAAAATTTTGTATATCGCTTTAAATACCCCACCAACTTTATATAGAGAAATAACTTATAATATTATATTGGAAAAGAGTGAATATAATTTAAGGGCAAAGAATATAACTGCTTTCTAATTCACTTTTATCATTAGAAATAAGAGAATTTTAGAAACAGAAATTCGTTGAGTAAATTCATGACAGATACAGGTAAAGAGAAAAAAAAGAAAAGAATGGTAAATATAACCATTAATTTGCCCGAAATTTATGATGAAAATATTAAGAAATTAATCGGTATGAAGATTGTGGCCAGTCGTTCTGAAGCAATTCGCACGGCTCTAAGAGATTTTCTTCACAATGAATATAATAACCTTAAATTATTAGGTTTTTTTGGAGACAAGTCCTAAAAAATAAAACTCCAAGTCAAAATTTAATATAATAATTTACTTACTTTTACTATATTATCCTAACTCCTTAAAGAAGAATAATGTTAATGTATAGTGTAAGTGAAAATGGTGCTCTAAGAAAGATCAATAAAGTGGATTTTGATGAAAACAAAGTCTTTCTAGTCGATGATATTAAAACATTGTACTTATGGTTTGGACAAAAAGCTTCTAAAAAAAAGAAAAATTATAGCATAAATCGAGCTGAAAAGATAAAGAGTGAACGAGATAAACCCGTAAAAATTCAAAAGATCAATCAAAATCAAGAGTATGGCTCATTTTTAGCAATAAAAGATATCTTGAAAAAGGGTTTAACACGAGATAATATTGAAAGGCGACCTGAATTAAAAATAAAATTTGAGAAAACAATTGAACTTATTGAAGCAGGAATAGATCCTGATTTTGAAGCTGAAATTACTCTAAGCTCTCACGAACTTTCTCAAAAAAACCACTCATATGATGATTTAGCACGATCTCTGGCAATATTGCAATTGTCATATTTAAAAGGGGAAGCTTCAGAAAACGAAATTAAAGCAAAAACTGAGGAGATAATTAAATCTTCATCAACATATGATGAGCTTTGCTGGTTAATTGCTGAATTAAGTAAAATATTAGTAAAAAAATCCTAAAACTATACAGATAACCTGTATTTAATTGTTAATGGAGTCTTACTATAATTAAAAGTTACGTATTTATTCATCAATTCATTTACAGCTTTAATGTAGCACCCGCGCTCTCCAACTGCAATATGATAAATGTTGAGTTCTTTCAAAAAACAAAGTGAGATCTCGTATTTTCCTTTTATATTATTAATTTCCATTTCAATATCATCTATACATAAATCAGGAAATAGATTGAAAAGTAGATTTATTAATATTTTATCAAACCTTATAATCATAACCTTTCTACTAATAATTTTATTTCTTATTGAGTTTAGATTAGCTTTTGCTTGAAAGTAATTATTTTGTTTCACAAAAAAAAAAATAAAATCATTATTTTCAATTTTGATGATAATAATATATAATGGATATACTTGTGTCTTTTCATAAAAATAATTATGAAGTTTTAACTCATAATTTGAATATTTTGGTGGCTTGATTGACAAATGCTGATATAGAATTAAATCATCGAGAATGGTGTAGAACATTAACTAAATATCTTAGAACAAATATATAAAGTAGTATAAAATCCGTAACTATAAGCATTTGAAAAAGAAGTATTAATTTTAGTTTCAATATTATAATAAGTTCGACTATTTAATCAAATCATAGAATCTAGCAAGAAAAAAAGCATTCATAGTTGAACCATGTATAATATCCCCATTATTAATTATTCTATGTATTTCTTCAATGGAGAATTCATGCACTAAAATTATTTCATTTGGATCTGTTGATTTTGAATTAATTCTTTTCACAATAGCAAAATAAAGGTAATTCCACGCAGTATTAAGAAAGGATATTTTTGTTTTTCCTAAAAAAGTAATATTTTCTACCTTATAACCCGTTTCCTCTTCTGTTTCTCTTATTGCAGCTTCCTCTGGTTTCTCACCTTTTTCAATTAACCCTCCAACTGTAGTTTTTGTTTTTGTTTGCCATGGATAGGGGTATGCATCCACTAGAATAATTTTACCATCAATTGTTTGGCAAATAATTGTAACAAAATCTCTCCCTTCAATAACAACATATTCTACTTGTTGACCATCTGGTCTTAATACTAAATCATTTCTCAAACCAATAAAACCATTTCGAAATATTACTCTTTCTTCTAATTGCTTCCAAATATAATTATTTTGGTTCATGTAATATTCAATGATTAAAATCAATATAATTCTATTTATCAGAAAAAACGCTTTCAATATCTTTTTGATTTTCTAAAGCTACATTGACAGCATCTATATAACAAAAAATTGTCATTTCGTGCCTTTTTCTAAACCTTCGCTCGCTAATTATAAAACAGTTTTAGCAGATTTTGCTTGGTATAGTCCATTGAACAAAAGAATTCTAAGACAACTCATCTTTATCTAATCATCTCTAAAATTTATTCTTCTCTCCACATAAATAGTAGATAAGCAGCTATCCAACATCCTATTATTATGAAAGCACCTGTGACAATACTGTGTATTGAAAGCTGTGGCACTCCACCTAATATATTGGATATATTACATCCTCCTGCTGTCATAGCCCCAAATCCCATTAAACCTCCACCAAAAAATTGCTTCAATAACGTAAATCCATCTGGAGCTCTAAACTTAAATTCTTTAGCGATAATGGAACTAATGAAAGATCCAAGGATAATTCCAATAATAATGAAACCAGACCACCCAACAATAGTTTCAGCAACAAGCCATTGATTTATTTGTCCCCAACCACAAATAAAACAAACAAACTCATTACTGGCAACATAGCTCGCAGTTAGGATTAAACCTATAAGAGTTCCAGTAACCCACCAAGGATATGCTTTTTTGAATATCGCTTCTTTAAAGTTTTCGAATTTTATCAGAGGTTCTTTTGTGCTTCTTTTTTTCTTAATTGCTGGCCATACCCAGAAGTAAAACATGAGAGCAATTCCTATTAAACCAACAAAAAGCATAAATATTGGTGTTATCTCTGTATTAAATGGACCAAAAAGTGTAATTTGTCCGAGATTTTCTGCTTGTAGGATAATTCTAGCGTCGGCTAAAACTCCCCACGATGTCATGAATATGCCCAATGTAAATCCAATAGCTGCAACCATATATCCCATCATCCCTTCTCCAATTCGATATGTAAATCCACTCGCACATCCCGCAGCAAGAACCATTCCAACCCCAAATATTAAACCACCTATTATTGCACCCCATGGTTGAAAAGATTTTGGAGCTAAATCAATTACTCCAGCAAATGCAAAAATTGAAACCCCAACCATCAAAACAACCAATGAGACTGCGACTGCTTTTGCTAATCTAAATTCTTTTAAAAATAATATATCTCTGAAGGCAGAGTTCATACAAAATCTTCCACGTTGCAATATAAAACCAAAAATGGCTCCAATTATAAGCCCCGCGACTAATGCATACCAAAAATCCACTTTTTTTTTCACCTTTTTTATTTGGACAAGAATTTTCTAAGAAGACTTTCCCGTTTTTAAAATTTTTAAAATTATTGAATTTGACTATTTAGCTTTTTTATGATATAATTGAATGATGTTTTTAAATTAAAATTTTACTTTAGACTTGATCTAATTTAGTTTGAATAAAAATAATAATTCTTATATTTTAAAATGTCTTAAAAAAGACTTTTAAAGTATTATGTAATTTTAATAGTTTGCTGAAAAAAAGATATAAATTATTAACCATAGCTTTATTTTTATTATAGAATAATACTCACTCCTATTGCATTTGAAAGCACTGCAGCAAAGAATATTTGAATAATACTAAAAGAAATTATAATAACTGGATAGAATGATTTTACATTTTCCAAGATTTTAGTATTTTGAACTATAATCAATAAGAAAATTATATACATGAATAAAACACTCGGGAAATGAGATATTCTCATTGTTAATAACATCAGACTTATCATTATTATAATACTTGTTAGTATCAAAACTCTATTCTTTGAGTGTTCTGATTTTAAGTTGTTGAGATTTGGATAAATCACTTTTCGAAGTAAAATCTCAATTGATAAGAATACTGGGAAGGCTAGATATCCTAAAATAAAATGAACAACAAAATTTGAAGGCCAAATGAAACCAAACGGGTAATAAAAAGAAAAAATCATATAAATTCCTATTAAATACGCTGAGCATATTATTGTAAACATAATATATTTCAGATTAAATTGAGATTTTATTAATTCTCTTAGATTTTGTTTTCTTCCCATATATTTAGGTTTCTTAAGATAAACTAATAATCTTATTAAAGAATAAATGAACACGAGGTTTAATGAACCATATAGAATACCTTTTATCCCAAAAATTCTCTCAAATATTAACCAATTCAATAAGAAAGTACCGATATACAAGACTATCTTTAACATACTTTTTCGGTTATTTGAATTAGTCAACAATGGATTATAATTTATTGAGTTAGACTCTTCAGGCTTATGCTTTTTTCTAAAAAATATTCGACTTGATACTGAAATCAGAGAAATAATGATTATGAATAATAAGATTATGTTTAGGAAAATGAATATATAGTTTAAATAAAATGTGATAATGATTGGTCCATTTATAGTTATAGAATTAAAAAATTTTTTTTCAAACCAATTAATTGAGTCGATAAGAACCTTGTCTGAAAATAATTGATGTCCTCCACCTAATAATGACCCTGTTATTGGAATAACAGTACAATTTGTAAGCTCTTGTGCTTTTAAGGCGTTTTCTGTAAAATCTAATGCCTCATCATTAACATGCATTATTATCAGTAAATTTTGAGTATTTTCATGATTCAATAAATTGACTGGAATATAATCAATGAGTTGTTCATTATACAAAAATCCATATTTCGGCGGAATAAAATTAACAAGTGGGGCTAAGGCAACTATTACTTGGAACCGTGGATCTAAAGCTTGATTCATAAGTACAACCATCCCTCCGAGTGAATGACCTATTAATCCAATCTGGGATGTATTAATATTCGAATAAAAAGGTAAAGTTTCTAATTTATCTAAAAGCCTTGAACAATCTTGAGCTAGGGCTGGAATCCCTGTTATAGGATCTATATTATTAATATTTCCCCCGCTTTCACCATGACCTTGATAATCTAATGCGGCAACGTAAAAACCCCTCTTAGTAAATTCAATCGGTATTCTAAGGTCAAAATCTCGTTTTGAGGCAATACCATGACAATAAATTATTAATGGTTGTTTATCTTGAAATTCTAATGTGTTTGATGGAGAATATAAGTTGGCAAAAAGTGTGGCTCCCGAGGATTCAAATTGAACTCTTTCATATTTACTATAACTCTGTGCTTTATTAAACTCTAAACAAGTTAGAGTAATAATCAAGATTATCGTAAAAATCAGTAATTTTTTAAGATTTTTATGATCTCTATAAGTCATCTCACCAACTATAATAAATTCATTCTCTTCCATGACAGATGATTGTTTTTTTGAGATAATTTTTCTTCACCTTTCATAAAATTTGAAACTTACAAACTTTCATTTAAAATATAATTATCATACTATTTAAATGTTTTCATACTTTTTGAAACTTGAGAAGATACCGTCAAAATTTATATGACTCTAAGATTAAAAATAAAGTGATTAATAATCGTTAGAAAGAGGGATAAATCCCAGTTAGAAAAAATGGGATTCTCCTTTAATTGACCAATAAAAGAAAGAATAATTATAAATATTTAATTTAACGACGGCCCCTAATTTTACGAGCTTCCCTTTCAACTTCCCTTAATATTACAATATCATTCATTTTTATAGGGCCTTTAACATTGCGAGTTAAAATTCGATTTCTATCAGGACCTTCAAGAATCCTTACCTTAATCTGAGTTATTTCTCCAGTAAGTCCCGTTCGACCAATTATTTGAATTACTTGGGCAGGAATGGAAAAATCTTGAACTGTAACCCCTTTGGATTTATCTAATTTAACCACAGTAATTCACCAAATTGATTATTTCTTTATTTGCTCTAAATTTTTAATTATATCATTTAATACACTATCATTTCCTGTGCCAACTTTTTCAATAGCAATAGCACTTGAAGATATATTAATTCGCACTGTGTTTCCTAGTTCCTTTTTAGTTGATAGATATCCATATGGAATACCTTTTTCTTCACATAACAAGGGGATGTGGAAGAGAATCTCTGGAGGACTTACATCTTCTGCCATAATGACTAATTTGGCTTGAACCCTTTCAATACTTTTCGTTACTTCATTCATTCCTTTTCTAATCTTAGAATCTCGGGTTTCTGCAATAGTACCTAAACCTTTCTTAATTTGAGTCTTTAATTTATCAGGAATCTTAAATTTTATATAAGAAATTTTTCATCACTCTCATTCAAATATATTTAATTCTAGATATATTTTCATAAATCATCGATATAGTATGAGAATCAAAGTTAAAGATAACAAATAAAATTTTTTATTTGGGCAAAAAACCTAAAAATTTTTTTAAAATGCTTCTTTTAATAAATTATGATTATACCTATTCGCTGTTTTTCATGTGGCAAACTCATCGCTCATGTGTATAAACCATATTTAGAACTCATAGAAAAAGGAGAACCTTCTGAAAAAGCCTTTAAAGAGTTAGGAATAGAGCGTTTCTGCTGTAAACGTATGATTGTCTCACACGTTGATTTAATTGATGAGTTATTGAAGTTTCCTCGACTTCAATAATATCTTGAAATTTAGCAAAATTGAAGAAAATCTTTTAATTAATATTTATACCTTTAATATTAAGAAGGAATTTAATATTTTTTCTTAATTATGAGAAATCCAAGAATTTTGAATTTTTATATTCTTTTTTTTATATTTAATCTAAATTTAATAATACAAATAACACCCTCACCTTTTTACGAGTCTGAATTAAAAACCAATTCAAATAATTCCGACTCTTGGGGGAGAATCATTACTCCAAATGATAGAATACATAATCCTACTATGAGATTTAAAAATGAGAACATATACGTTGCTGGAAAAATAGATCAAATGAATTGGCCCTATAGTTATGATACTGCAATCTACTTAACTAAATATGATGACACTGGAGTAAAACTATGGGAAAAAATTTGGGATACGCCATATGAGGATGAATTAGAGGGATTTGAACTAGATTCAGAAGAAAATCTATATCTATTAACCATCACAGAGCCTCAGTACCCAAATGATGATCCCGAACGTATTACTTTACTTAAATACTCTCATTCAGGGGAACTTCTTTGGACAAAAATCTTAATAACAGGAAGATATTGTTATGGTTACGCAATAAACTTGGATCTTAACGATGTTATATACATTTCTGGAGGCGCCTGGAACGTCAGTGTAGGCTATGATTTTCTTCTAAAGCTAAATAGCTCGGGTGATATTTTATGGAATATTCATTTTAATTTGCAAGTAAGACAACTTGAAATAGACCTAAACAATAATGTATATTTTTATGGATTTATTTATCCGAATTCTTTCATGTATAAATACAATAGCTCTGGTTCAAAATTGTGGTCTATTGATTTAGGAAATCGTCATTTTATATCTTCAATAAAATTTGATCTAAATCAAAATATCATACTTGCTGGATCTAAATATTATACTAATAATGATACTAATGCGATGTGTATTTCGAAGTACAATAACTCAGGTGTTTTTATAAATGAATGGGAATTTTCATTATTAAATTATGATTGGTGGGATTATGGAAGAACATGGATTAATGAAGACAATTTTTATGTTTTTATAGATTATCCTTTTTCTCCAAATTCTTGTCTATTAAAATATAATTCTACTTTCCACCTTGATTGGAATGTCTCTTTAAGCGATTATTATGTGACACCTTATTATGATTTAATAATGTTGGCATTTGATGTTGATTCACAAGATAATATTTTCTTTTTCTATAACAATCCAAGAGGTAATTATACTAGTGGAATTAGCGAGGAACAATATCATACTGAAGATATTTCGGTTTTAAAACTCAATAGTTCCGGAGAAGTATTATCTCAATATTTCTGGGGTGGTTCTTATCACGATGAGCCTACTCAAATAATTATAGATCCCCTTAATAATATCTATTTATTATGTACTTCAGTCTATGTTGATCATTGGAATATTCATAGAGATCAAATTGTCCTAGTAAAAAATCCTGGGATCAATGGAGAACCACCTCAAATGGGAGTTACGAGTTTAGTATCAATAATATTCTTAATATCAATAATAAGACCAAAATTAAAGAGTATTCGAAAGATGACCAAAAATCCCTTATGATTTAAAAAAAACTAAAGGTGGGGACAAAAGATAACAATCCTATCAAGAATGATGAGCTATTAGCGATAATTGAACTAATTAAAATTTTTTTTGAAGGAAATCTCTCTTGATTTCCAAAAAATTGAAAGGATTTGAGACGATTTTCAAATTCAATTTTAAGTAATCCCCATTCTGCAGTTATGACAAAAAGTTCAACAAGAATAATATAAATCCAGAAATAGAATTCCACATAAACATAAATAATATAAGCAAGAATCTGGGTGATTGGAAATGTAATAAAATTCACTTTATAACACGATTTCAATAAATTTCGCCTTTCCTCCTTTACAATTTTAAATTTAAACCTATAAACTCCATATTCGAAAGTAGTACCAATAAAAAACATAAAAAATATAAATATTGACCTAAATATTGGATGTTCCATTGGGTACCAAAAAGCTGTTGCATTAGCATTAACTTCTATAATAAAAAAATGCCAAAATATGATGAAAATATAAAAAATTAAAAAGTAATTTCGCTTTTTCACAAATCTAAATTGATTAGATTGTTTTAAAAATCTTTGGATGTTAAAATTAGATGAATAAGGATTTCCTTACATTTTGAAAAAGAAGCCAATCATAACATAAATTGAATTAATTATGTGGATTACTTACTGTTTTCCGTAGTGGGCTGTCCATCTTGTTTTTCTCGCCTTTTTTCCATAATTAATCATAGCTTTTCGGCATTTATTAGCACAAAAATTGAGAACTGTGCCGTCTCTTTTTACGAACATAATTCCTCTTCCGATAGCAATATCATACCCACAAAATGAGCATTTTTTGACTTTAACTATGCTTAATCATCTCTTTGTAAATATTCAATTTTACTCCTTTTTAAAAAGTTCAGCTTCCCCGTATTTTACAATTTTCATATTAATTAAAGTCATGTTATACGTAATTTCATTACCTCGAATCGTTCTCTTCTTTTTTTCTCCTTTTCTTACGGGCTTATATCCAATTCCTCTTTTAGACACAAGAATTCTTTTTTTTACGGGTCCATGGACATCCTTTCTCATTGGAAAACCACTCGAATCGCTTCCACCTGTAATTTGGAATTCATAGTTTGGAAATCCTATAAGGCCACCCTTGATAATATCTCCAATTTTCATTCCGTCAAAATGGAATTTCTTTTCGTCAATCTCGATTTGTTTAGATAATCCTTTGCCGATCCCTTCATTTCCCCCGCTGATATTCAATTTATATACTATTTTTTCAGAAGACACGATGCATCAATATCGAACTTTAAAAAGCAAAATTAACTTCTAAAATGTATATTTTCATAAAAATTTTATGATATTTATTAATTGGATTTATTTTCTTAATTAAAGTAGATAATGAAATTTATTTTAATGAATTACCTATTAAACTTATATAAGAAATTAATGGATATTCCTAAATGCAAATATTTGAAGTAATTGAGCTAAACGAATTTCCTTATATGGAAACAAGAGAAGTAGTT
>Ga0307378_10003339_pt1 | contig 23639 bp, 26 predicted proteins | sample UN1MG_FD_202238 | JGI IMG/M metagenome (GOLD analysis project Ga0307378, IMG submission 202238) | Soil microbial communities from Risofladan, Vaasa, Finland - UN-1 | ecosystem: Environmental > Terrestrial > Soil > Coastal area > Acid sulfate soil | place: Finland: Risofladan, Vaasa | collected...
GCTGTACATCCCCGTGGACTGGAACTGGGACAGCTACCACCACTGGCAGATAAGCTACCTGAGCCTCAAGATAGGGTTCGCCGGGTGGCGGCTCTGGGACCTCAACGGCTGCGAGTACTTCTGGGGAATAGTAGGTAAAAACTGTAGAGTAATATTGTTTAACTATGGTCTTTTAAAGTTCTTTTAGCAAAAGAAGGGCCTTCGCAATCATTTTTAATAGTGGTAAGATATAATCCCCGAACACGATAATCGTCAATGATGCTGCTGCTAAAATCATTGCCCAATATTGATAAAATTCTTCGACTGTCTGGCCAAATATTGAAAAAAAACTTACTGTTTCAAAAATATTATTATGTCCGTCTGTAAATAATGGTAATAATTCACCGCGTCTGGGAAAACCATCCTTAATAATTCTATGAGTAAGTTCTGCAGAAAATGTGTTAAAACCAACTGATTGAACTCCCCATATAGCTGAATAACTCTGAGACTCATTTGGCTCTAATTTTTCAATGTCATATAATGCATGTAAAGGCGGATGTTCTGGTCATTGAATATCAATAGAGAGTAATCCATCAGTAAATCTTTCCTTGCCTATGTTTGTTACAGTGTATGTGACTTTGAATTTTTGTCCAATTATGAATGCTTCCTTTCCAGCATGTCGAAACAATTTTTTACGAATTTTATAATCGTTATTTAACGGTACAGCAATAGCTTCCAACTTAATTTTAAAATCTTCATCGTTTGAAGCACTCATACAACCTTTAAATATGTTTAAACATAAAAACCTGTGGGGGTGGGTTATGTCTGACGCATATCCCTGCAGGCATTGTACCACCCATCCCCGCACTTTCAGAGGCTAAAAATGTTCACGGATCTCGTTAAAGGCTTGGTCATCGGGTTTGGCCTGGGGTTCTTCATAGGCTCAATACTCGGCTACAGAATAGGGCAGTATCGAGAAGAATAATGATTGATCCTCTAGCGTAAGTGACGTTAAAACTCTATATTTCTACTTGATACATGCAAAGATAATGCTATAAGATTGTCATATTCAAATAATGCTTAAAGGGTGATGGTGATGAAGCGGTTCTTTAAATCTGAAAAATTCAAAACATTTTATCGATGGTTAACTTTTCTGCTGTTCTTCACTTTAATTGAATTATTAAGTGAATTATTATTCTCTTTCAAGACAAATATTGCGCTGTTTGTTATCGTGTTTCTATTAGCTAGTATTATCCTAACTCTTTTAACGGATTTTATTCCTGATTTTAAGAAAATCCTTGACGCGATATATGGTGGGGATGAAATTTAGTTAAGGGGGATAAAAAGAGAATTACTTTCAAAGAGTATCTTACCCGGATTCGAGTAAATAATTATCTCAAAATAGGGTTTGTGTTGGGCATCCTTCAATTCCTCGTATACTTATCCGGATACGATCATCTAGTGACCTGGGGTCCTCTTGTAGCTCATCACTTTATCGAACTACCCGCTTTCTACACATTAGGAGTGGGGTTTTCAGTTCTATTCTATGACATGAAATTTACATATTTTCAGGCTCAAATGCTCAATTTATTAATATTCACTTTAAACCTCTTTTCGTTCTCTAAAGGAGATATTAATAGAGTATTAGCTGCCTTCATCGTTTCAGTGCCTGAATTAATTGGGTTCTATTACCATAGAATTATACCCAAATAAAATGAAATGACTCAATTTAAACCTTATATCGTGTGAGATGTAAAACTCAGGGCCCTGAAGGACCAAGGCCACCTCGACTAAGGCCGCCACGTGGATCCATGCCATCTTATACCCTGATTCTGGAGCTTTTCCGGTACTACCTGAACAAGAAGGATAAAAAAAGTTCCTTCAAAGAGGTGTGAAACCAGTACCTATGAGGCAAATCGATTCTTGTATAAGGCCTTGTTAATTTTTTAAATTTTTGAATATAAGCTATGAAATTGTATTACTCTCATTGGGCTACCATTATGTCCAGGCCGAGGATAATTATCAAATGCACCAGGATAATCAACTGATGAAAAGTCATCATAAATGCGCCCATAGACGCTATTACCTTCACACATTGTAAAACTTTGATTAGTAGCTGTATTATTTCGTTGAGAGGTCCATATTTCAAAATCGTTTTCATTAATAGCTGGAATATTAAAAACAATATTTCTATTCTGAATCCTCAAATATGCGGGACAGCATTGTCGAATACCAGAATGGCATGCTCCACAGGCCAAGGGATTTGCCCCACGTGCGCCTGTTTCTGAACTCTTTTTTATGCACCATAAAATATCGTCGCAGATAGGTGAATGAACTTTTCTTGCCTGAACAGAAACCCATAATAATCGTTCAACTTTAGCTAAATTACTAACATATGGATATATTTGAAAAGCGTTTGAAAAGCCGCTGCTTTTAATATCAAGAGGCCATTTCATCAACGTCTTCATCCATAAATCTACTGGAAAAACATCTTGATTTGCATAACATTGTTGAGAATACAATGATATTACTTTTGGACTTTGATATGATCCACTCATGTTAGTGTATAGTGTTTGTATTTGATTAGGAGTTAATACACCGGGATTTAATCTTCCACTCTGTATATCAGAGAACATTTGAATAAATACAATACTTCTTTGTGGACCTTTATCAAACGCGTTATATATTTCGTATAATGCCTGCCTATGAGATGAATTACAATTATCAAAATAATTATGCAATTTTTCTGTATCTAGCCTACCTCCCAGTGGATTATTGAAAAAAAGTGAAGATAAATTGTTACCGATGTTTTTAACTGTACAGTATCGTGTTATAAAATCTTGACAGGAAGATAATAATGATTGAAAATTAGGAAATAAAGACAATTGACTACTAATTAACTCTTCATAAGTAGGAAGTAAATAATAAAAATGTCTGGAAATTGTAGGATCAATGGATATTCTCTCTCCGAATTTCTTAACAAAGTAATGAGTTTGAATATTTTCAAATTCTCTGCCCTTCGAATAGAAACTAGCAACGAATCTTATTAATCCAAATACTTTATCATACAATCTCCCAAAAGGTAATTGATTATCATAGTAAGGTGTAACGATTTTTTGCCAGAGTGCTGATAATAATATATTTCTAGTTGACAAAGGACCTGAAAATGCGTTATTAATATCTTGATAAGTTACAGGATTATTTATTCCCATTCTTTCCTTTATTTCTTCTTCTACAAGGGCAAGATAGTGTGAGTTACTAGGCTCAGATAAGTCTTTATTTGTAATTATTTTTACTTCAATTCCATCATCAATTGTATTTATTATTTCTATAAATCCAAATACTCTATCTGTAGCAGTTCTCACAGTAGGATCTGCTAGAACATGAAAATAATGCAATGGAAATAAAGGTAGGTCAGGCTCATATAACGGCAAAAATGACAACCATTTGATAGGGAAATTCTTTATTTCTAATGAATGTCTATAAGCCAGATGTTCAAACGACATGATAAGTTACTTTATAGATTCCTATGAAAACATATGTTGATGGCATCATCATTATATTGATTTATTTTTCACAATAGTGTTTTATTTATCATTAATAATCACTTAAATATGCCTTACAAACATTTTAAGATGTTAAATAGCCGCATAAAAATTGACATTTTAAACATAATATCTAACAAAGAATGTACTGTAACGGAGGTAACATCAGAATTAAAGAACAGAGGCTATAAAGTCAAATACAGAGAGTCAATATATAGACATCTTGAAAAATATAACGAACTTGGATTAGTAGAAAAAAAATATGATCCAAATGAGAAAAAAATAACTTATACCTCTAAATATGAAAAAATAATATTTAATATAAAAGAACAAAGTATAACATTTTTATAAAGTAACGTAATAATTACAATATTTTTTAATTGGACATGTTGTACAATCAGGTTTAGGTTTGCAAATTGCCCTTGTAAAATCCAGCAAAGAATAATTAAATGCCTTAAAATTTTCATGAGGCATCATTTCATCAGCTAATTGTTTAAACCATTTTTTCCTTCTTGTTTCTGTATTCGTTTTTAAACTAAAAATCCTTCCCCATAATCTTACAACATTTGAATCAATAATTGATAAACGAATACTTGCATGAAAAGAGAGAAACGCAGATGCAACATAAGGTCCTACTCCTTCTAACTTAACGAGAGAATCGTATTCAAGAGGAACATGACCTTTCTTGGTCAAAACATTAACCAGTTCTACTATATTGTCGATACGCCAGTTCAATCCCAAGGGATGTAGAATTGCCCTTATTTGAGACTCGCTAACATCCTTCGCGGCCTCTAATGAGGGACATAGTTCAACAAAGTCATTGTACACGGGCAGGACTTGTTCAGCCTTTGTTCGTTGAAGCATCAACTCGGCTATGAGAGCGTGAAAATGGTTGTCTGCCGCTCTCCACGGAAAATCATCGTAATGGGACTCACCCCATTCCATTAGAAGCGATTGGATTTGTTTTACTCGGCCCAATGCGTCAGCTTTTATTTCGGAAGCATGGGCGTGTTTTCCATCGTTAGACATTCAACCATGGCCTCAGCAATCTTTTTAACAACGGGAATCACCACCGAGTTACCGAACTGCTTATACGCCTGTGTATCAGAGACAGGTATCTTAAAAGAGTCTGGGAATCCCATCAGCCGGGCGCATTCCCGGGGAGTAAGTCTACGCGGGTTCTTATCTTCTTGGGGAATCAGGATTTCAGAGCCATCTTTATAGTATCGGGCACTTAGAGTCCTTGTCACTCCTTCGAAGTCCGCAAGGCTGAACCCGAAGCCATTACCCTTACTTCTGTGTTTTTTCTTGTATTCCTGCAGATAGTTCCAGAGATGATCACTAAGCGTGTATTTCTCGTCGATCTCGGGATCCAAGATATCCTCAAGGCGCGGGTTCATGTCCTCGTATTCAGGGAAATCGAACATTATCCTCCTGTCGAACCCTACAATGAATATTCTCTCTCTGTGCTGTGGTACAATCTTAGCCGCGTCGATAATCTCATGATAAACAGTATAGTTCAGATCATCCTTCAGAGTCTCCACAATGATCTTGAAAGTTTTTCCGCGGTCATGATTTTTAAGATGTTTTACATTCTCGAGCAGGAATGCCTGTGGGCGTTTAGCTTCGAGGATCTTGGCTATCTCGAAGAATAATGTGCCCTTTGTTTTGTCTCGGAATCCATGAGGTATATCCAAGCTGTTTCTCTTCGAGACACCGGATATCGAGAACGGCTGACAGGGAAACCCCGCGAGAAGAATGTCATGGTCTGGGATGTCGCTGTTAGGTATCTTTGTTATATCGCCAGCGGGCATCTCACCATAGTTCTCGAAATATGTCTGTTTGGCATACTTGTCTATCTCTGATGAGAAAACACATTCACAGTCTGTACTCTCGAATGCCTGCCTTGTACCACCGATCCCGGCAAACAAATCAATGAAGGTTAATGCCACTCTTAATCCACCATAGGGGTTAGAGGGTGCTTCTTATTCTTTGGGCTACCCTATCAAATCATTATATTTTATTGAGATTATTTAGTGTTTTGATACGCGTTTCTGTGAATTTTAGCCTATATAATTCGCAATTTTATATGTTTAATTTACAAGAGGGGGTATCTTTTTACATTGCAGATCCCTGTGTAAGGTCTGCGTATAATTCTAAGGTTGGTATTTGGCTGTCTCTCGGGTTTACCTCTCTGCGTCTAGGTTATATGAGGCCTTTTCCAAAGCTCAGGCATGAACATGGAGGAGGTCGGGGAGCTCTTCAATGCCCTCAACGACGCCGGAATAGTGCTGGGCTTCGGCGGGGACGCCTGCACCAACATACCGAACCCGGGTGACCCCGACGACACCGGCTGGCACCTCATGCTCCACGATGAACGGCTCTTCGAGGGAAGAGAGGACGCCTTCAACCGCATCCTGATGGAGCGGGGCCTGGAGTGGAAGCACGAGGAGTTCCTGGGCTGGACCCATATATCCATCTACAGGCCGGGCTACAGGTTCCCCGGATGGAAATCACACGGATACAAAACCTAGTACTCCACGAGGAGCATAAGCTCAGAGCTTAAAGTTTGAGATGACTCTATTTAAACCTTGTATAGTGTGAAAACGAAGGTCTGAGACCAAGATCAGAACCCGTATTGAAAAAAAAAAGAAAAAACATCGAGAAAAACCCAATTTACTTTTAAACCCAAGTTTCTAATTTATAATTAGATGGATAAAGAATATTTGATTGATTATCAATCTAAAGAAATGTCCTATATCCGAGATTTTCACGATAAAGTACTAAATAAAAAGTTCAAAGAAGATGAACGTTTCCCAGATTCAAAAAGATTTTATAAATTACAAGAACCTGTTGCAACTTTTGCCCCATTCGAAAGTCTTTGGCCTCAGATACCTTTCTTTGGTTCAACAATTATTAGTCTACAACCAGTCGATAAAAACGAATTTAGTTATGTATATGGGTTCGAAACTTCAAAAATTGATGATATTGTCGATTATACTAAAGATACAGGAAAAATTCAGTTCATTGTAGGTTCACCATTGACAACATTCGAAAATTTAGATCATTATGACACAATATTTAAAGAATTAAATCCGCCTGCTATAGACCCGTTTCCTTTAGAATGCCTTGCTAGCAAAGAGGAAATAAAACAATACATGTTTGAATTTTATACCTTAGCGGAAATCTCGTTTAAACCATATCTTTACAAACAATATGTAGATGAATTTATCTCATTTAATGTATTAAATAATATTCTCGAAGATTATGCTTGGGATTATGTTGTTTTAAAATCATTAGATTATATTGAAGTTATTGATGAAATTGAAACCTGTTTAATTGGTAATCCAGATAAGTCAGAATTATTATTCCAATTATATACAACCTATAAGCTAGATATGACGATGTCTCCATTAAAAGCAATTGAGTGTTTTGGTAAATACGAAATAAATAAACTTAAGTCAAGAATAGATCAATATAATTTACATAACATAGAACTACCTAATTTTGTTGTACCTGTTGATGTTGGTAAGTATTTGATGGAGAAAATAGCTCCATATCCAAATAGTTTTGAGTCAAGTAAATTCATGATTGAAAATTATGAACAAGAAGATTTGCATTCAATACTGCATAGTTTAGAATCCGCCCTTAAATTAAAAGAAATTGATAGATTCGAAACCTCTTATGATGATTTAAGCACTTTATTGGATAACATTTGGGCAGAAACTGAAAAAATGTCATATTCAAAACTATTGATGAAAGGCGGAATGAATGTCACTATTAACTATATTGGGGAGTTAATGTCTCTTATAATGCCAAAAAACATGGGTTTTTTCACCAAATTAGGTTTATATGTTGCTGGGAACATTTTAGATTCAAAAGCAAATATTTCACATAATATTAACAAACTTTTATACAATGATCGTCTTAACATTATTTTTGATTTTAAGACAAAGTATAAAATTAAAAATAAATAAAAATCTTTCATTATTGTATCTGTTAATTATACGGTTAGATTGACACCGGGTCGGGCTCATACCAACCCTGTGCCGTTACCCGATCCCACTCTCTCGTCGAGTTGACTTCGGTCGGGCTTGGTCTCTATGTTGTTGGTGGGGTTGGTGTCTGTGTGTGGCTGGGTGTGGGTGTGTGGGGTCGGATAGGGTGGGATCGTTTGGCTCCTCTTCCTACTATTACGGTGGGGGCGTGGATCCGGGGCCCCTAGGGCTTAGGCGTCACCCCGTGTCGTCTGGGGGCGGGTTTTGAGGCTGTTTCTGGGGCTGATAGTCTAGGGTTTGTGCATCTGGTTTAGAGGTGGGTGGGGTTCGGCGGGCTGTCCTTGGTTTTTCTTGGTGTGGATCTGGGTCTTGGCCCACCTAGTCCAAGCTTTGAGGTATGCCACGGGGTCCGGGGTGGTGGGGTCCGGCTCACTCATGCCTCAGGGCCTCCCTGTACCGTTTGACATAGATGATCACGTCGTCTATAAGGTGGGGCACGAGCTCTCCCTGATCCTCTCAAGCTTCTCCAAGCTGTCCTCAAGGGCTAGAGTCCTGCTCTCGGGGTTTTTCATACCCTTGCTCTAGGGGCCGGCAACACTCTCCACAAATTGCACGTGCGAGGCGGTGGTTCTAGTTAGATAGCATATATAATTTAGGAAAAAATAGGCGAAAATGTTTATAGAAAAATCGAAACAAATAAATTGCAAATGGTTGTTGAAAGTGGTCTTTATGTTTTTGCTATGCTAAACGGGTTTAAGGAGCTCCCTAGAACTGCGATTCGATTTCCAAATAATGTTACTATTCAACCCACACCAGATTTCATTAAATGGAATATCTCCATTGATACTTATTTCGATATGAGCCTAATTCCACCCTATTGTCTTTGTTATTTTGAACCCATTCCCACTAACAAAATAATGTCTTTTAATACAGATGATAGAGTAAAAGAAATAGAAGATGAATTTAATGCCACCGTTAATCTATTAAGATTGTATAAATCTGGAAAAATAGGGATTCAACTAATCCTTGGAATAAAAGCATTTATCCATGAAGAGGGGGTCGGATCCCTTTTAGCTGCATTTTCGTATGGAACTAATATCCCAATAGTAAAAAATGAGTATTCTTTATGTGAAGCTGAAATTACGTTACTGGGTACCTTTTTTGAACAGCATTATAGGGGATTAATTAATCCCGACAAATTACTGGATAAAAATCTGGGTTACGCTATTATGCGATTTGAATTAGTAACCTTGTGGGTAGATAGTGGAGAAAAATTAATTGATCTAGTTATTTCATTTGAAAATGTATTTGGTAAAGGGAGTAAATCTTTGACTCCTGAACAAATAGCGCGATATTTGAATGATTGTGATGTAGATCAGAGCATTGTAGTTAAAGATATGAGGCAAATTTACAAGTATAGAAATATGATAGTCCATGGAAGTGGTTTATCGCATGTTGATACGGACGAGTTCTCAGAACTATTAATTCGTGGAGAAGATTATTTAAGAAAAACCATATCAAAGGCGATCAGGTTAAACGAAGAAAGAAAGGACCGATTAAACAAAGTAAGAAAATGACATTCATTCAGGGTCAACTGTGGATAGAGTTGTGCGAGTTGAACAGATGCGTGCAGGCTGATTAAATAATTCAGGTTTTATTGGGAGATACATACTCCATCATCTTGTGATAGGGATGAAAAGAGTAGGTTCTCTCAAACTCTATTCGAGAACCTAGATTTAACCCCTACCCAGCACATCCTCTGGACAAAACTCCACACAGAAGGCCCAGGCAGACCCGTCCAGTGCACCCCCGAGTGGGACCTCCGCGCCCTCATGATCAGGCAACTCGAACAGATACCATACATCAAAGACCTCGTCAAGCGCCTCCGAAGAGAAAGAAGCATCCGAGAGGCCTGCGGGTACAGGGACAAGACACCCACTGAAGCTCACTTCACCCAGATGAAGAAACGAGTAGGAGCAGAAGGATTCAGAATAATCGAGGCCATCCTCAGAAAAGAAGCCCTCAAGCTCAGGAGAAGCCAGCCGCGGTCAGCCACGGGCCTCGTCCAAGCCGCCTGCATAGACGGCACAGACCTCCAAGCATGGAGCAGCAGAGACCCCCACAACACCCGGCGGGGCCTCGGCGACCCCGAGCTGGAGAGACAGGCCACGGACCGCATCAGCTTCCGCCGGTTCCTCGGCTACCCTGAATCCATCCCCGACTCCACCACCGTCTGGCTGTTCCGGGAACGCCTCGCCGAGACGGGCCGGGACAGGCTCCTCTGGGCTGAGCTGCAGCGCCAGCTCGACGAGAAGGGTTTGAAGGTCAAGAAGGGCGTGGCCCAGGACGCGTCGTTCATCACCTCTGACCCGGGGCATGCGCGGGCTGACAAGCCCCGCGGAGATGAGGCCCAGACACGGAGGAGTAGGGATGGTGCTTGGACCAAGAAAGGTGGCAAATCCTTCTTCGGGTACAAGCTGCACATGAAGATGGACTTGAATCATGGTTTGATCCGGTGTCTGGAGGCGACGGCTGCGAATGTACATGACAGCCGGGTTGATCTGTCCCGGCCTGGTGAGGTAGTGTATCGAGATAAGGGGTATCAGGGTGTGGAGCCGAGAGGCTTTAACGCGACGATGAGGCGTGGGGCTAGGGGTCACCCGCTATGTATCTGGGACCGGCTCAGGAACAGGCGTATAAGCAGGAAACGGTGTCCGGGTGAGCGTCCGTTCGCCGTGATCAAGCGGGTGTTTGGTTCGGAGCATGTGCTGGTGACGTCGGTGCCCAGGGTGCGGGTGAAACTGGTGTTTGCGTGTCTCTGTTTTAATCTTCTCCGGCTTCGGGGTCTCTCATAGCGTAAGCATTGGGTCTCGTGGGCGGCGGAGCCTTCTGGGGGTAGCTGGGAGGCTTCTGTGGGGCTACGGGTATCCTCCGGGGTTTTTCTGGGAGGGCGGGGTGATTCTGTGGGAGGTGTGGAGGCTGCCGCCGCGGGCTTCACGAGTCGTTACTCAGGTCTTTGAGCCAACCGGGGGGAGCATTTAACGAAAAACGAAGTAAATCGAAAACCTCTAAATTAAAATTCCAACCACGCTGTTCTGCTGTCCATGTTCCTAGAAGCCAGAAACGCATTAACTCGTATTTTTTTTGCAGTCAAAGCAATTGAATCGAAGTCGCTGGAAAAAACTGTAGATTTAGGTTGAAAATATACAAATTGTATATTTGAAGCTGCAGATTGGTTATCCAATTATTAAGGCTGTGACATGAGTAACCAAGGATCGTCCTTTTCTTTTTCAAGTTCTTTTACATACACTGCAACCTTTTCAGGTGTCAGGTGCCAGACCCACCCTATCCAATTTACTATAAAAAGGTGTAGATTCAAGGCCTTCCATCCTTTTAATCCAAACTTAGATAGAAACCGCGCATAAGGGAAAGGAATTGCTATGCCATAATTGGTGTGTTTTTCACCCTCCCTCATTCGGGCAACGATCTGCCCTATGACTACACATATATTATGGGTTTCTCCTCCCTTTGTCTCTCCTTTAGCCTCAATAACATACTTCCTATTACCCTTCACCATGACAATATCACGTTGAAAAAGAGATTCCTGGGTTGAGGCCGTCTCCCATCCTTCTTCTTCAAAGTAGCTTATCACATAATTCCTTACATCAGATTCCGATAAAGGGTCTATCATTTTTTCACCCCTTTATTTCTCTTCTTATTGTTGACTTAGATCAAAACGATAAGATTTGAGGATTAATTCAATTGCTTTATCTGTTTCTTGCTTAGATTTTATTTTGAATATTGAGGGATACCTTTCTGCCCAGATCCCTGTTGAAGGTGTTGGCTCTAGTTGGTCATCAAATGTTAAAGGTAGTCTTGTGAATAATCTTATCTGGGTTTTTTGAGGGTGTAACTGTACAATGTTTCTCTTCTTGTCAGGATTTCTAAACGAAGCCCAATATTTATGTTCTTTATATTCTAAAGAAGATGATTTTTTCTTGATATTGGATTTAATGACGTCTAGCCATTCTCTTGTTTTTGGGGAAGAGTCAACTAATCTATCCATTAGAGGTTCAACTACACATATTCAAACCATTATCTGATCCATGGCTATAAAAATATACAAATTGTATGTTATTCCTCTTCCTCGAGGGGGGGAAGGGGCGGGAGTTCACGGTCTCCCTAGGGTATGCCCTCGGGGTAGAGCTTCCTCAGCTCCTTGGCGTAGGCCTCGACTTGCTGCAGGATATCCGCCGGCGCCGCCACCTAAAACGAGCCGATGGCAACATCAGCGGAGTGGAACTCAGGGAGGGCTTCTAAGAGGGCAACTCCTTTCAATACTTCCGATAATGCGTGCCATTAAAAATAATGTTAGGTGAGACCGGTTTGAATGCAGTGTTGAAACCTTACCAGATTGAAGCCATGAAGTATCTATGGGCAAACCCTGATAGTGGTAAAAGCTCCAAGGAGGTTTATGATGCAGTGAATGTAGCTTTACGAGGTAGAGGCTCTATTAGCAGGGCCAGTATCAATAACTCGTTGAATGCTTTGGTGGATGATGGTGTGCTTGGGTTTCACGAGATTACAGGAAAGGACGGTCATCGACGACTACTTCAAAGACCTGAATAAATAACAGAAGAATGGCGAGCTCGGAGGTATGCACCTAAAATTGAATTCATTTTGGACTCATTATTATGTTCAAAGAGGGAAACGAACACAGATTTACTAGTAAAAATGAGCTTCTTAAGGTACTTACCCTCATTATGGACGGTTTGGATGTTCTCCCATTACTTATTTCACTGTAAAAATTATATTAATCTAAATCATATACTAGTTGTGTAATATTATGGCGTCTGCAATAGATATGTTTAGGACTATTCGTGAGTTAGGAGAAAACTTTGGTTTTCATGTCCAAGAGGAGGTTTCAAGTGCTTTTCTACCTGGACATCTCGATGATTATTCTCCCCGGGTAGATTTGACGTGGTCTATACCTATTGATGAACCAAAAAGCAGAGGATTATCAATGATTATACCTGAATTTCATGATAAAGCGATTGATTATTTTCCCTTAGTAGGTTTTGAGGTAGAGGCAACTGATCCTACAACAAAGACCCAGATATCAAATATCGCAAATCTACAAACTCTTGGTTTACCATATGGATTTCTAGTTATTGATAACACGAAAGCAGATGGAGACTTGTATCGAAGAGCAAATAGAGTACTAACAACATATAATTTCATGAACGGTCACTCGAATTTTGGAGTTATCGATTATTCTCAAATACTCAATATGGTAGAGACTATCCCTAAAACGACTGCATTAAAGTATACAGAACCAAACAAAGAAGTGAAATATGGTAAGGGTGGCGAGAAACAAGAAACTCTTGATATTAGAGAGAAAATCGTCAAACTAGGCTCCAACTACGGATTCAATATTCAGCAGGATTGGATGCCTAAAGATCTACAGAATATGCATCAACTAATGAATTCTGTTTATATCACATCGGGATCACCTGAGGATGACTTGTCACGAAGATTTCTTGGCAAAATAACTAGTTGGACTCCTACACAAAATAATGTAAATAATCGATGGGACTATTATTTCACAAAATCTGCAATTGATGTAACTTGGAATATTCAACTACCTCCAAATTTTATCTGGTTCATCGAGTCACTAAAAGCGAAAAATGAGCCAATGAAGGTAACAAATCCAATACTAAGAGATCCAAGCTCTTTATGGCCAATCCTCGGTTTCGAAATTGAAGGGTCAATGGGAAAACACGGGGGAGGAGGAATTTTCAACTTATCCCGATATTGCTACATTGGATTAGAAGTAGTTCCAGAATCCCAATATAGAAGAGCTCAATCAAAAATCAAAGTCTATTCACGTACAAGTGGAATTCAAAACGTGTTTGTAACGACCTATGAAAAAATCCTGGAAATGAAAAACCATGATAACCAATGACGAATTGAAAAAAATTTTAAGATCTAGAGAAAGAAAACGAAAAAAACCAATCCCAGAACTAACAGTAAATTCTTTTGAAAAAGGAATCCAGATTTGGGACCATCCAGATGTCCTTCATTTTTTCAATGAACGCGCAATGACTTGGATACCTCAAAAAAGAACAGCTGTTTTCCTACCATGTTCCGCACACAAGCCATATTTCTACTCACAGAGCCATTCAAAGGGATATCTTAAAGCACTTTTACCTTATTTTGATGAGATTGATATTCAAGTTATAAGTGAACCCATGGGGGTTGTACCATATTGCTACAGCAATACCTATCCTGTCGATAGCTACGATTACAACCCTAACGACTATTTTATTGGTAATTTAAGGAATCCAAAGTCCATAAGGTCGCGAGATATATTTATTCAGCGAGTAGCTCGATGGATCAAAAAGTATCATAATCTGTATGAACGGAAACTATTGATACTCCCTGCAATTTGGCATTTAAAAATATTTAAAAAAGCTATTCAAGTGGCTAAAGTCGATAAACAGGAATATCAAATCGTAAGATTACGAGGGAGAGCTCATATTAGCGTCGATTATATGAACGAACAACTCGCTGAATTTTTCAAACGATAACATGGAGAGAAGATGTCTTTGATCATATTTTCTATGAGGGATGCCCACACAAAAACAATAGTAAAAATATGCATGCATCGTAGATTTTCGCTTTTTTTTACAAGGAGAATAATTTTTTAATTCGGGTAGAATCATGTCTAGTATCATATTTTTCCCTTGAGACTTCTATTTGCTTTAATGCATTAGATACACCAACTTTCAATATCTTTTCACTTCTCACGTATACTCCACTGCTGTTATCATAGAAGCATCCTGAGGGATCGATCATTAGATAGGACCCTATCATGTCTTCATTATATTCTGGATAAATTGTAGTATACGCTGTCAGACTTATGTGATTAACTAAGAATGTTTCAAATTCTTCTCTACTTACTGTCAATGATTTTGCCCGGTCGTTTTCTCCTTCGATAATTAAAACTTGAAATATCTTCCATTTATCCGGTTTTACATCAGAGATTAGTACATGAAAATTTTCATCTTTGTTAAGTTGGTTAACTACAGTGTTTACTTTAGTCTTTAATCCAATTTCCTTGGCCATGTCTAAGAGTTCTAGATAATCGTGAAAACCGGGAGACTTCGAGTTTTTTAAATATCGTCCAAGTTTCAAATTGATTTCAGGAAGAAGACTATCAATGCTGAAGCCTATCCAGTCTAAATATTCACTGTGTTGATTGAACCAGTGCTCGTTGATCAAAGATCCATTTGTTACAATGGTGGTGGTCATTCCATTGTTATTAGCCTCCTGTAATAGACTTTTCAACCAGGGGTAGAGGGTGGGTTCACCTCCAACATAGTTTATCTTCTCGAATCCTGCATTAGCTAGGATTTTTACTAATGATATTGACTCTTTTTTTCTTTGCTCGGGTATATTTTGAAATTTTGCGAAGCAAAACTTGCATGACATATTGCAGTTTGCTGTTAGATGATAATTAATATCTGGAATTGAATTCTTGGAACTCATGGTCTTCTAGATTCAAATCGAAAAATTGTTTTTAATGAAGGCGGAAAGGATCAGGGATTTTCAATTCTTGGTACTTTGAGTATAGCAATTATATCTAAGTATGATTAGTTGTTTCTAGCTTCTTTCTTTCTTGGTTCAGGAGGTTGGCGTATTTTGGTTTCTTTAATACTTTGAAGGCTTGTTCTCCAAAATAGATGTACGCTATCACCAATTCAGGGTCCTGATAATATTCTAAGAGAAGAGGGACGATTTTCTGGGCCTCCGATTCTGAATACAATAGTCTGCGTTTTTTCTCCAGTAGTTTTTCTCTTTGAGACATGGTTTTCTTGTTAAACCATCGTACATAGATAGCAGTATTCAAGATTGCTCGAAATTGTTCGACAAGATCTGTCCTTTCTCGAATTTCATCAACAATAAATTTTCGATCTCCATCCAGTTCCTTAACCCGAAGTAATACCCGGTCAAGTGCCTCGTTTAACTCGTCACCGAATTTGATTAAATCTCGTATCTCATCAGCTGACACAATTCTGATACATGTGTTCAGATAGTCCCAGTGATCAAGTTCTTTCTGCAGTGGAAGATTATTGGTGAATTGTTGATTCAAAGTCCACATAAACGGGACAGTTGACATGTACTCCTCCCCAAAATCGAGCATGTTTTCTGTAACAACTGTGGAGTAGTGTTTTTCTCTTTCATCTCTTCTTATCTCTAAATATTCGGCTGGTTTGAAGAATAGCTCAGGGTAGTACTCATTTCTTAACAATCGTCTCTGTCTGGTTCTATCTTCTTCCCTGTAATCTTCATCATATTCTACGTTTGCAGTTTTTATTGTTGGAGTGTTCGCACTAAGAATATCCAAAAGTAAAAGATATGCAAGTTCTTTTCTATGGTTCTTCATCCATTTCAAATTCTTAGTCTCTTTAACCACATATCGATAAAAATTGGGATTCAAATTCATATTCAACAAGAAATTCTTATAGAGAAAAAATTCTTGCTCTAAATTCTTTTCATATCTCGGTAAATAAGGATCAAGTAAAGCAACAAGAAATTCCGCAGGAGTCCAGTCCCCATCAGATTTAACTTCTGTTTCGCTGGGAAGACCGATTTTGATTACCTCATCCTCTTCTTTAAATTGTGGTTCTTGACCAAATTTTAAAAAGCCTTGAATTTTCATTGAATCGACTAGGAAAACATCTTTTCTAATTATGTACTTGGTTAAGGACATATCAAACAAAGAGTTAGACAGTTTAAGCCTCTGAGTCAATGTGAAAAAAGGTATTAGGAAGTGTTATTTATATTCCCCGCTTATACTTTACAATTGTTTATTTGGATTCTACGAGATATATGAAAAATCTCCACCTTACCAGTTTGGTAGATAAATGCATGTACATTTACAACAAAGATGTATCCTGACAGATATGATTCACATTCTAAACGAGGGAACCGAACCCAGATTTACTAGTATAAATATGGAAGTGTGTATGCTTTCATTAATGGACGTTTACGTGATATTAGTCAGTTTATAATATTCCTTCTTCCTTTAGAACCGACTCTATTAATTCTGATGCGATGAAATACAATCTATCTGTTGCCCAATGTATCTCTCGTGAACTTTCATGAGGAGGTAAATTGTGAGTTATAATATTACGTAGTTCTCGGAAACGATTGAAGTCTTCTTGGTTAAGAGGGTCTTTTACTCTTTTTTCGATCGTCTTTAACAACATTGAAGAATGTATTCTACTAGAATTTGGATTATCTATTCTTGTGACTGCTTCGATTGCTCTCCATCGGCATTTGAATCTTTCCTCAACAGTTTCCATCCAATGTGATTTGCCGACTGATCTCAGAGCTATATCCAGAGGAGAGTTATCCTCAATTTTATCGAGTAGGTTTTGAGCTAGCATTAAGTTTGTATTTATATTTTCAGACCAGTCTGCTAATTTTTCTATGGATTTCATCACTTCGAGTGGTGGCTTTAAACCATTAGAGGAGCCGAAGCCTGTGTTAAATAAAGCCACGTCATTGAAACCTCCATCCGAAAAAGGTAGATGCGTTCTACCATCATAGAACATGGGAGAAGGAAATATTGGAAATCCCATATCGGGTCTTTTTCCACTCATGTAAAAACTCAAAGGAATAGGAATCTTACAAACATAGGCTGTATAATCTCTAATCCGTTCGGCAACAGCTAATAGGTGATAGGGAGCTTTATCGTAATCACTTACATAGGTTTTTAGTAGAAAATCGTGTAAATTAAAATCCAGAAAGATAGGGTCATCATTTTTATAAAAGTGAAAATCAGGTACATCAATTTTCAGATGCCCTTTTACTATGTACTCCCCCTCTTTTAACGAATCGATACTCAAAATAAATCGGATATAATTACTCTAAATTATATTTGAAAATTATGATTATGTCAGATCATCTATTACGGATTTGGTAAAAGATTTTTGCTACAAGGAGAACTCTAGCTAGCGCGCCCTATAATTTCCCAGATGAGTTTATCCAGAGAAATAATCTTTAAATCGATTCACCAATTGCACGAGATCTATAGGAGATTCCATGTTTAATGTAAAAATACGATACAAAATCTATAACAGAAAATGCGAAAACAACTTGTACAGCATACATCCAGTTTTTACCTTAGAAATGTGACTATGAGCATGATGAATAAATTTATTAATCGTATTATACATGAAAAAATGGTCACTATGAGTGATGTTAGTTTCGATCTTTCACCTGTTGATAAGAAACCCTCAAGAAAATACAGGAAAGGAAGCAAGTACGATCCGATCATAGACGCTTTTCTAGAATCAGAGAACAACTTGGTAACAGTAGAGGTTGAGGACAAAGACGCCAACTATCTTCGTACACAACTCAAGAAACGAATAGATGCTAGGGATCTTCAAGACAGGATCGAGGTCTCAGTTGTAAACAACAAAGCGTACCTTGAAAAATAATATACCAATCTATCTTTTTTCTTATTTATCAAATATTGAGTGCAGAACAAGTTTTGTCAGTATTGAAGTGCTTTCCGTGTTTCTTGCGGGTATTCTTTGAGCAGCTTTGAGATTATGAGGCCTGCGATGTGTTGTTTGAACTCTGTTTCGCCGTACTTTATTGTGTATACTCTCTGGTAGCCTCCCTTGCCCGTGGTCTCCGTGTAGGTGAGCAGGCCTTCGTCTACCATGTCGTTGAGATAGTTGATGATGCTGGCCCTGCTGATGGAGCCCCGGAGGCTCTCGTTCACGTTAAGCCAGACGGCTCTGCTGTTGGCGCCCCCGGGCTGTACACGCCAGAGGTAGCGTAGCGACTCCACCTGCCAGTCCTTGAAGAACATCTCGTAGCCCGTCTTCGACAGGTCCATTTCTAGAGACATGAATGAAAACATCACCCAGATCAGATATTTAAGTTATATCTTTCTCTAATTGATGGAAAAGACCAGTTTAGAGTGGAGCCAATCGGATAACTTCACAAGTCATTTAACCCGGGTTAGAGGAGGGAAACGAACACAGATTTACTAGTAAAATAATGGCTGCTTGCGTGGGCTAGTTATCGAAGAGTCTGTGGATTATGGGGCGGAAGGCCTCCCAGTCTATGAGGGGTTCTACTTCTGCGAGGCGGTCGCCCAGCTTCTCCACGTCCTTGTAGGCTTGGTGGAACAGGTAGGATTTGAAGGAGTCCATGTGGATTCGTTGTATGCGTGATCTATAAGTCTAACCGAGGGGATCAAGCCAAAACCAGAGGTTAATCGAAATCCTCAAAATTTTTTTAGACATGAGAGCATCTTAGGATGCAATCCCCTTTTTAATCCATGAATCAATTTCGACCAAAGTCTATTTGTGTAGAATTTCATGTATGGTTATCCGTCTGCTTTCATGGTCAATAGAATATGTTAGTCTATGACTTTTAGACACTCTTTTTCGCCATCGACCCTTTTTATCTCCACTGTAAGGTTTTTGAATGTCTTTGACCTGGATGTCTGGCTGTCTTTGAATTTCCATCAAGTGTCTGAGGATGTTACTCTTCTCTTCTACTCCTCCAAGATTTTCAAAATCTCTAAAAAACTGGGGCGTAAAATAGGTAAACCAGGACCATTCGCTAGAAACTGGGATCTGCTTCATTTTTAATAGAATTTCATGTTCCTTGGGTAGACTGTCCAGAGTCTGAGGGATTATTCGGAGTAGTATGCCCTCTTTCACTGTATCATGATCGATATTGATTAGTTCCTCTTCTGAAGCCTGGAAAAGATAGTCCCTTAAAAATTCCCCAAAAAACCTGAGTGAGTCTGCTCCGCTAGCATGTATTGAAAAGCAATGAAAGACCTGCGCACCTGTGATTCGGGATAATGCCTTCCAGTTAACTAGTTCTCTATAATCTCCTCTTGAGGTAAAATCAAAGATCCTTTGGATTTGATTAGACTTAACATATTTTACCAAAACCTCAGTCAACAAATCCTCATTTTTCCAAATTTTTTGTACTATAGAGTCTCTCTCAATCGGTACACTATACAACTGAATCGACTCAAGAGGACTAAGCAAACCATACAACCCTGATAAAATCAAGAAATGGTGTTTAGATTTAATGGCCTTGATTTTTCCCTCTTTACCTAGGGCGGCATAGAACCTTCCATTGTACCTTGCGAGAGCGGGCAAGTACAGGCCTACTGTTTCTGAGCCGCCGAAATCCTTGCCGAACTGTAGCATTTTATTGTACTCAAGCTCTTTGGCTGATATTCCCTGAGATTGGAAATCACCTCTCCAGAGATGGTCGAAAACCGCCTTTCTGCCATTGAGTAGTTTTTCTCTTGTTACGTTATCTAGACTTTTTAGTATCGAAGCGTCGTAATCATATGTCTGGGATCCTCCCTTCTTCTTTGTGAAGGAGCAGATGGTAATAATCAAGATTGTACTACTGGGACAATAAATCGCTGCATAATCATTATCCAATAGATCTCAATATCAACAGATTCCTACGGTTCATTAAACAATTTCTACACATTACTTTCGCTTGGGCGATCCTCTTCAGGGACGGTGTCAAGGAGAGAAGCCACGAGTGCATACCGATATATCTCAACGAGGGATATCCGAAGCTGGAAAGGATCGCCAACACGCTCGATTCGTACAAGCGATTCAGGCACAGTGCGATATACGTAAAGAATAACATGAAGAATGCCCCCGAACGAAATAAATTAGCTCCATTAAACACATGAAAAAAATCCACAATAAGTGGTACCCGGGGGATGAGTATCAAATACTAATTTACTGATAAATTAACTTACCCCGAACGAAGCTGGACAAATGGCTATCAGAGAGAGTTTGTTTTCATCAAAAATTTGAGTAGCTAATTCAGCTGTTTGCTCAGATGTCACAGATTGTAGGTTTTGAATCTGTTCGTTGATAGATTCAGGTCTTCCTAATAGATGTACAGCGTTCCCAAGCTGGTCGTATCTATTTTCGATATTGTCAGTATTTCTGAGCAATAAATTCACAGACTTCCGCTTCGTTACTTTGAGTATTTCTGGTTTGATACCAGATTTTATCTTCTCTAACTCTTCATGACAGACCTTAACAACCTCTTTGAAATTGTCTCTCTCAGTGCTGGCAAAGATAGCGAATAAACCTGCATCTTTCATGTAATAATTTACTGCTCCTATATCGTAAACAAGTCCTCTCTTCTCTCGGATTTCGTGAACTAGTTTGGAGCCGAAGCCTTCCCCGAGATATGTCTTGATTATCTCAAGAGTTGCCCTGTCTTTGGCTTCATATGGAACCCCTTCAGCAGCAATGCAAAGCTGCACCTGACTTAAGTTCTTTGAAAAAAATTTGTTCTCAGGAATATATTTTGGATGCTCTCGCTCTAGAGGTTGTTGTATTAGTCCTCCATCATGGAACTGAGATTCAACTTTTTCAACCAGTTTCTCGTGCTCTAGATTTCCGACCGCCGTGACAAGTATTCTGCTTGGAAGGTAATGCCTTTGAAAGAACTCACGAATCTGATCTCTCGTAATTTTTTTTACAGTTCGTTCCGTCCCCATGATGGGATGGAACGAGCGACTATCTTTCCAAACAACCTCTATAAAGCGTTCCTCAATGAGTTCACTTGGATTATCTTCAAGATCTGCAATTTCTGACAGGATCACGTTCCTATCATTCTCAATATCCTTATCGTCGAATAGAGGATTTTGAACCATATCAGATAGGATCTTAATAGCTAACTCCATGTCCTCCTTTAAAATCCAAGCAGTATGACGGGTCACGTCTCTGTCTGTATCAGCGTTTAGATCACCACCCCGGGACTCGATTAATGGAGCTATTTCATGAGCCGTTCTATTCTTGGTGCCTTTAGGTAGAAGATGCTCAATAAAATGAGAACAGCCTTGAAAGCCGTCTTCTTCATCTCTTGACCCTACGTCGACCCAGAGACCAAGGTAGATCGTTTTTGCGCTGGGAATACTTTCGGTTACTATCTCGACGCCATTAGTTAATCGGCTTCTCTTTATATCCTGTGAATATTTTTCTAAGGCATTCATACCTCTCAACTAATTCAGTTCTTCAGTTACGCTGTTAAACTGTTCGAAGACGGATTCAGGATTTTCGACAAATTCTCTGAACTGTCACTGATTTTGGAGCTCCTCTGTCCCTCAGCTTCTGGTTGAAGTCAACCGCTTTCAACAACTGTATGTTCACCCTCTGGGCATAGGACGGTAAACTTAGATTGCTGCCATCCTCCAGCATTACGTTCTCCCTCGTATTAAAAGAGCTGTCTGCAAATACACCGCGCGCGTTTTAGGCGCTGTGATCTAAAATGTTAACCGAGGGGGAGTAAAACACGAGGTAAATCAAAAATCTCGCTATCTTGTATTTTCATAAGAGAAAATACAAACTACATAGTAAAATAGATGCAATAAACATAACAGTTATAAACTGATAATAGAATAAATTATGTTGAATTGTCGTGTCTAAACTATTGGAATATTTGCAGAGAATAAAAGGAGAAAAGATTCGATCAGACAGACCTAGGTCCCAGTCCTTTAGTGTAGTAGATGTTGATGAAAGAAAACAGCATGTGATGATTCGTTTTGAAAGCGGAACCTCCCTCTATCTACATTTCAGGGTCTTTAACGCAGTAATAGATTATCTGGTTGAGAACCAGAACAGATTCGTTCGTATAGGGGCTACAAATAAAGTGTCGAAAGACAGGGACACTTTGGAGTGGGTCATACAGCAGACTGATGGCTCGTCCACTCATACTAGGCGGGCGCCATTTGTTTGCGACTTGTTACAGGTGTGTGGGTTCGTTGAGTATGGGTTTGCTTTGAATCCTTATTCGGGCAGAATGAATCAAGCTGTTAAATGGGTCGCGCGCGGGTGGATTAAATAATTCGTTATTCTTATTGGGATAGCTACCTCACGTCATCTTGAGGAAAGTTGAAGGAGGTAGGTTCTCCCAAACAGTTATTCGAGAACCTGGATTTAACCCCTATCCACCCCACCCTCTGGAAAAACCTCCACAAGACAGGCCCAGGAAGACCCATCCAATACAACCCCGAGTCTGACCTCAAAGCACTCATGCTCAGGCAGCTCCTCCAGATACCCTACGTCAAGGACCTCGTCAAACGCCTACGAAGAGAAAGAAGCCTCCGCGAAGCCTGCGGCTACCATGACGACGTCCCAACAGAGGCCCACTTCACCCAGATGAAGAAACGAGTAGGAGCCGAAGGCTTCCGCATCATCGAAGCCTGGCTCCGCAGAGAAGCCCTGAAGCATAGAGACAGCCAGCCCTTATCAGCAGCAGGCCTCGTCCAGGCCGCATGCATGGATGGAACAGACATACCCGCATGGAGCAGCAGAGACTACCACGACACAGGCCGAGGCCTCGGCGACCCCGACGCCCGTGTCGGCCGAGGCAAGAAGGGCTTCAGCCTCGGCTACCAGAGCCTGTTCCTAGTGGACATCGAGGGCTTCCCGCTGAGCCACGTGGAGGCGCCTCTGAACGTGAACGAGAAGCAGCTCGTCGGCTCACTCCTAGACAAGGTGCTGGGCGATGACCTGGAAGTGGAGCTGCTGGCCGGGGACAGTCAGTTCGAGTCTCCGCTGATCTTCGGGCTCCTGGAGTCGAACAAGGTGAGTCATGTCGTACCCTGGAGGAGGATGAAGCGAAGAATGAACCCACCTGAGGTTCTCTCGGTGAAGGACAGGATCGACGTGGAGGGCCCCGAGCATCTGAGGTGCGTGTATCACCGGTTGAGGGCTCCTGCTGAGGGTTTGATCGGTAGGGTGAAGAGCAGGCTGGCTCTTCATAGGCTGACCTGGCAGGGCCTGGAGAAAGTGGGCATCCATGTGGGCCTGGTGTTGATGGTGGCGTACGCCGTCTGCATAGCTGCCTATGGCATCGGGAGGCCGGAGCTCCGGCAATCTGTGGCCTTCTTCGCGTGAGAGTGGAGTCGGGGTGGAGGGGTTGGTTAGAGGGTGCTCTGCTTCTACTGGTTCTGGGAGGCCCTGTGAGGTGCGGGTTGTCCTCTGTTTATGGTTTTCGGAGGGGTCTTGAGCTGGATGTACTTGGG
>Ga0307378_10003341_pt1 | contig 23632 bp, 18 predicted proteins | sample UN1MG_FD_202238 | JGI IMG/M metagenome (GOLD analysis project Ga0307378, IMG submission 202238) | Soil microbial communities from Risofladan, Vaasa, Finland - UN-1 | ecosystem: Environmental > Terrestrial > Soil > Coastal area > Acid sulfate soil | place: Finland: Risofladan, Vaasa | collected...
CGCGCCTCCTGTCGGCCGCCGACGCGTTCTGCCTGTCCAGCCTCTGGGAGGGCTTCCCCAACTGCCTGCTGGAGGCGATGGCGGCCGGCCTGCCCGTGGTCAGCGCCGCTTTCCCGGGCGTCGAGGAGTTCTTCCTTCCCGACCGGACGGGTCTGATGGTGAACGTGGACGACCATGAATCGCTGGCGGCGGCCATTCTGCGGCTCCTGGACGACCGCGATCTGGCCAGCGGGTGCGGCCGGGCCGCCCAGGAATGGGTCCAGGGCCGCTTCAGTTGGCCGAAGCTTGTGGCGAACATGGAAGCTCTATATAACGATTGTATGAAGGGACGCTGAGCTGCCTGCAGCCATCCTTGTTGCAGGCAGCTAGAGCAGGAGAGCAGTTGAGAGTGGAGAGTAGAAAGGCTCGCGGGAGTGTCAGTCGTTTCCTGGGCTGTGGTTGCAGCCTGCACGCTATCCTGCGGCCCGCCCGCCGAAGCCTCGGCGAAGGCGGGTCTCCTTTCCACTTTCTTCTGTCGCGGCAGTCTACTGTTCAGACATTCTTGCAGGCCGTTTAGGGCGCCCGGGAACAGAAGATGGTCCGCAGTCGAACAGTTCGCATCGCGTTTCACCTCTTGAAGAGAACCCGGGCGAGGACGCATCCGACACCGGGGATTCCTGAGACCGCAAAGGCGCAGCCTTGAGGACGGAGAGCGTGAAGACCATCGCGAATGCGCTGGCGGCCAAGGCCCCGCCCATCGCCGACCGATGGCAACTCACCACTCAGGAGCAGGGCGCTCCGGTGGATCAACCGGTCGCTGCCGACATCTCCCGTTCCCGGAACGCCGCGTCATAGACCCCGGGACCGGCAGGCGATGCGGCTTCGCCCGAAGGCTACCGCAGCACTCCCCGAGCAATTCAGGCTAGCGCGGGGCACCGTTCCCTACCCAGGTCCCCACCCCAGTGTCACCCATGCCGCCCTCGTTCGAAGGGCACTGCGCTTGCTTCTCCAGGATGAGGATGTTGCCGAACGCAGACTGCGGGAACCTCACGTATCTGAACCAGAGACGGTTGAAGCCATGGACTAGCTTCCTGAGGGCCCGGGACGGGAGCTTCACGTAAAGCTCTGTGAACTGGCCCGCAACGCGCTTCTCGACCGCGAATCCCTTCCTGCCAAACGCCTCCATGAGCCATCGGATGTCTGCATGCCTCGTCAGTATTTCGCCGGCCTTCGTGTGAGTCCAGTATTCCAGGCCGGCAGGTCTTCTGCTGATACGCTTGCCCTTCCGCAGGATCAGCCTGAGAAGCCTCAGTATCCTCGAATCAAGGGATTTCATGTTGCCTTCGCTGATGACGATCGCGCCCCCCGGCCTCAGGACTCGTGCGAGCTCCGAGATCGCCTTCTCCACGTCGGGGATGTGCATCAGGACAGCCCAGCACAGGATGTAGTCGAAGGTGCCGCGCCCGAAAGGAAGAGCGCAGATGTTCTGGCGCTGAAGGCGGATTCTGTCCTCAAGCCCGGAGGCCCGAACGTGGGACCTAGCCATTCCCAGGGCGCTGTCGGAGACGTCGATGGCTTCCACCCGGAATCCGCGCTTGGCCAGGCGGACGGAGTGAGCACAGCTCCCGCACCCCGCGTCCAAGAACGTACATCCGGCCGGAGCATCCAGGACCTTCGCGATGTAGTCGAAGGCGGCTTCGTAAAAGCCCCCATTCTCGGCTGAACGATAGGATTGCTCCCAGGCGCAATGGATATCCCGGGCCTGAAGAGTTCCCTGCACTTTGCCCGATGGCGAATCGTCCATACCCGCGATCCCAAGGCGACATTGCCATCTGAACTGACCGCCGGAACTGCCCCACATGATGGCAGCCCATATCAGGATACACGCGGACTTGCGTCTTTGCAAGCTGAAGATGACCTCGGGGGCCCGTGCGTCGCGCGGCCCTGGCCTACCCCATCTTCCGGCCGAAGATCTCGTAGACGAAGTAGCGGTATCGCTTCGCGAGCAGGTCGCCGAAGAACTCGATCACGCGGCGGACCGGCGGCAGCCACAGGCACGGCCGCCACTCGACCGCGTATCGCAGGTCGAGGGTTTCGCCGTCGGGCAGCGTCAGGAGGCGCCCCATCACTCGCCGCCCTCCTCCGGCCAGCCGATCCCAGCAACGAATTCGACACTCCGCCGCGCCGTTCGCCTGGCCGCCCGGACGTGCATCGGCAGATTGACGACTTCACGGCAGGCTTTCTCGGCCTCTGGGCACATGCCAACGATGTAGTCGTAGGCCTCCATGGGCGTCTCGATGGGGTGCAGAGGGCACTCGAACCAGGTGCCCAGCTCGACGAGCCGTCCCGGCGCTTCGGCCACGGCCCGCGCCTTGTCCGCCACCCGAACGGGATACCGCACAAGCACCGGGTCCACGTACTCCGGCAGGTCTACCACCGGGCAGTTCCGCTCGCGGAGCAGTTCCTCATAGAGCTGCCGCATGCGCCGCCGGTGAGAGATGTTCCTGTCGATCTTGCGAGTCTGCCGCAGGCCGGCTTTGGCCTGGCTGTCGCTCATGCCCATGAAGAACCCATCGGGCATCGTCGGTGAGAACTCCTCGGTGGACGACGAGCCCACCACCAGTCCCACCCGGGTCAGCCAGCGGAACAACCGCGTGGCTAGGGCCGTGGTGCGCGGATAGATGAAGGCCCGGTAGATCGTCCGTTGAAGGGCCAGCATGCCGGCCGTCTTCGCGGACGGTCGGACGAGCGATTCGGCGCACAGCGACTCAATCCGGCCGGCCAACTCGCGGTCGGCCGTGCAGGCCACGCCCCCCAGGCCCATGGTGAAGGGCTTGTTCCATTGGAACGACCAATATGCCGCCACGCCCATCGTGCCGCAGAGCCTGCCCTTGTACGTCGAGCCCAGCGACAGGCAGCAGTCCTCGATGACCGGCAGGCCGCGCCGCCTGCCGATCTCGAGAATCTCGTCCATCTCGCACGGGTAGCCGTACGTGTGCTGCGCGATGATGGCCTTCGTGCGCGGGGTGATAGCCTTCTCGATCAGGTCCGGGATCACGTTGTACGTGAGCGGTTCGATGTCGGCGTAGATCGGCGTGGCCCCCACGTACTTGATCGGATTGACGTTCATCACGCACGTGTACCCGGGCAGGATGACCTCGTCGCCCACGCCCACGCCCAGGCTGCGAAGGATCGCGTACAGCGCCACCCGGCCCTTCCAGAAGGCAAAGGCGTGCGGCAGGCCGACCCATCGGGCGAAGGCGTCCTCGAAAGCTCTGACGGCCGCGCTTTGGGTCACAGGGCTCGCTCCTTCCGCCGGCGCCGCAGCAGCCCGGGCAGACCGAAGCGGAACACGCCGGCCAGCGTGCCGATCCCGTAGGTCATGTGCACCAGCACGAACAGCCACGGCAGCACGAGCATGTACTCCCAGCCGTAACGTGCAGCCGCGTGAACGCCCGCGGCGACCGCCGCCAGCAGGTACAGCCCGAACACGCCGCCGCCGATCCACCACGCCTGTGTCCAGGCCAGCCCGCTCAGCCCGCAGGCCAGCAGGAACATCACGAACGCGAACGGGCCGAAGTGACGCGGCGAACAGCCCGCCGGGTTGACCATCAGCGTGGGGATGTGATACATGCCGTTGCCGAACATCTGCCGGAGGAACGCGCGGATAGTTGGGCGGGCGTAGTACGTCACCACTATCCGCGGGTCGAACCACACAGTCAGTCCGTGGGAGCGGATTCGGCTGTTGAACTCGTTGTCCTCGCCTCGCGGCAGGCCCTCGTGCATCAGCCCGACCTGCTCGAAGATGGTCTTGCGGAACGCGCCGAACGGCACCGTGTCGACCGGCCCCGCCTGGCCGCCCACGCGAAACCGCGCCCCGCCGATGCCGAAACGCAGGCGGTAGGTCAGCGCCACGGCCCGGGCCATCAGCCCTTCGCCGCCCGGCTCGGCCCGGCACACGCCGCCCACGTTCGCCGCGCCGGTCCGCGCGAGCGTCTCTACGCAGGTCCGCACGTAATCCGTCCCGTACGTGGCGTGGGCGTCCAGACGCACGATGACCTCGCCCCGCGCGTGCCGCACGCCCAGGTTGAACGCGCGGCTCTGCCATCGCCCTGGGTTGCTCAGCACGCGCACCCGCGGATCCTCGGTTGCGATGGCCTCCGCCTTTGCCACGGTGTCGTCGGTGCTCTGGCCGTCCAGCACCAGCACTTCCAGCTTATCACCAGGGTAGTCCTGCCGAAGGACGCTGCGCAGGCAGTCCTCGACGAACCGCGCCTCGTTCAGCACGGGCAGCACGATGGTGACCGAGGGCAGCTCCTCTGGGTGCGATGATGGAACGGCCGATCGGGTCATGAGTGTTTCTCGACGAACTGCTCGCGGACCTGGGACATCACCTCGACGGTGCGGTGGATCCAGTGGTCGTAGTCGAACTTCTCCCGGTAGATCTCGTGGCCGCGGCGGCCCATCAGGCGGCGGCGTTCGGCGTCGGAGGCCATCCGGACGATGCCCTCGGCCAGCGCCTGCGGATCGTTCGGCGGCACGAGGATGCCGCTGCGACCGTCCTCGACCGCCTCGGAGATGCCGCCCACATCCGTTGCCAGCACGGGCAGCGAGGCGACCATGGCCTCACGGATGCTCAGCGGCAGGGACTCGTACCGGCTGCACAGCACGAATACGTCGGCCCCTTTGTGGAGCTTGGGTACATCGCGCCGGAAGCCGCCAAAGGTGACCCGGTCCGCCACGCCGAGCCGTTGGGCGAGCGCCTGATTCTTTTCCAGCAGCGGCCCGTCACCGGCCAGGTAGAACCGCAAGGGCAGTTCCTTCACCTCCCGGCGGGCGACCGCCTCCAGCAGCAGGTCGTGCCGTTTCTCGGGGCTCATCCGCGCCGGCATGACGAACACGACCTCGGCACCGGCCCAGCCCATCTCGCGGCGAACCTGCTCGCGCGTCGCGGTGTCGCGGGCGAACCGCTCCGGCGGGAAGCAGTTGTAGATCACCGTGACCGGCCGTCTCATGCCGCGGTCCTGCAGCCGCCGGCGCTCGCAGTGCGACTCGACGATGACGTGGTCCGCCACGCAGTTCAACACGTGCGAGCCGAGCGTGTAGTAGCTCCAGGTGAGCCGACCGAGCATGTGGATGGTGACGACGTTCGGCACGGCCCGCCCGTGCTTCAGAAGCCGGCGCGAGGCCCACCGGGCGCTCAGACCCGGATACACGCCCTGCGGGTTGAGCACCTCGATGTTGTGCTCGGCGGCGATGTCGGCCAGTCGTCGGCCGTTCGCCCACAGCCTGCGCGGGCTGCGAGTCTCGATCGGGCAGTAGATCACCGGCACGCCCTCCGCCTCGACCTCCTTGCACAGCCGGCCGCGCTCAGTGATCACAAACGGCTGGTGACCCGCCCTCTTCAGACCAGTGGACAGGTGTAGGATGTCATGCTCGGCGCCGCCAGCGAGTTCCATTTCCATGATGGCCAATGCGATTCTCAATAAGGGTCCTTCCACATCAGTGCTATGGTCAACCACGGGTCTTCTATCATGGGGCCAACAAGCACACAACCGCTTGCGGTCCGGGCGACCCATGGGACCGACTATCTGCACAGGCAGTGCTTCAAGAGCCGGATGACAGCCTGGGCGTTGTCCTCGACAGTGGCTTCGGCGAATTCCGTCTTGTAGCGGTCGAATTCCCCCAAGACCGACCGCACTGCCTCAACGAACGCGATGCCGTCGCCGCTCCGAAACAGCACAACCGGCTTGGGGCGGGGAACGGCGTCGCTGGCGACCACGGGAACGCCAAGGTAGATGGCCTCACGTATCGATCCGCTGTCTCCCTCGGTGCGGGTCGGGCGAAGGAAGATGTCCGTGTGCTTCAGCATCGGCCAGAACTCGTGCGGCTCGTCGCGGATCAGCACTTGCGAGGCCAGGCCCATCTCGTCGATCCTCGCCTTCAGTTGCTCCAGGCCGCTCACGGCCCCGCGCCGGTCGTAGAGGCTCAGCATCAGGCCGATCCCGGGATGCTCGCGCCGCAGGGCGTCGAGCGCCTCCAGCAGCAGATCCAGGCCGTAGCTGTCCCGGCCGGCCTCGATCCATATCTGGCCATTGGCCGACAGGACCGGGCAGTGCCGGCGGGCGAAGTCGGTCACCTCGGCCGGCGGCTCGGCCGACGGATCGCCGGGGGGGATGAAGCCGGGGATGACGTGCACCCGCTCGGGCGGCACGCCGGCGCGGAGGATCGGCTCGGCCAGGTGCGGCGAGACGGCCACAACGCAGTCCGCACCGCGCAGGGCCACGAGCGTCGCCCACCGGCCCAGCGACCACCCGCCGGCCAGCGTCTTCAGCAGGCTCTCCTCCCCCACGCGTAGGATGTACCGCTTGCCGCGGAGCCTACGCAGCAACCAGGCCAGCAGCCGCACGAGCGGCCGGCCCGTGAAGACGTACAGCACGCGCTCCGGCGCGCAGCAGGCAAAGCGCAGGAACCAACGGACCTCACGCCCGCGGACGGACACTGCGCGGGGCGGATCCTGGCCGCCGGAGGCGCGGTTGAACACGCGCGCACGGATGTCCTCGGGCTCCAGCCGCTCCAGCAGGCGGACGATGTGCGTTGCCATGCCGCCGTACGGGGGCGGCCACGTGCCCCAGATCGCCACGTCCCATTGCGGTCGGCTGCCTTCGCGCATCGGGCCAACCCTATTTCACTCCATCCGAGGGCAGCTCGGAAACCAGGAACCGGTACTTCCCGCTGGGGGTGCGCTCCACCTGATCCACGAACTCATAGCTAATCTCGGCTTCCGAACCCAGCGCAGCCGGGAGGTGATGCTGCAAGTACGCGAGTTCCTCATCCTTGTAGGCCGGCCCCTTGAGGATTCGCATCGTGAATCGCGTCGGGCCGTATCGCACGAGCTGGAGGTTCTTCACGCCCGAAAGGTCCTTGGCAAATCCGCACATAAGGGCCAAGCACGCCACGCGACGTCCCGACGGCATACGAATGATGTCACTCTCGCGCCCAGCCACCTCCGTCAACAGCGGCAGGCCCCGGCCACAGCGACAAGGCTCATCGCTCATGACGCCCATGTCCTCAATCGAATACCGGATGAACGGCATGCCGTGGTTGAACAAATCAGTGATCACGATGTTGCCCATCTCGTGGGGGTCGACGGGCTCCCCTGCGTCATCGACCACCTCCAATACGACCTGATCGATGCCCACATGCATGCCGCTGTGGAGGCCGCATTCAGCCGCCACCAGCCCGAACTCGCGGCAGCCGTACCGATTGAAGACCGGGCGGTCGAACCCGGACTCAATTACCTCGCGCTGGGAACCCGTCAGGACCTCTGCCGAACAGATCACAGATTCCAGATGAGGCAGGCGCATCCCACTCTCTCGGAGTTTCGTGGCGAACAGATACGCAATCGTCGTATAGGAGACGATGATCTGAGCGCGAAACCGCCTCATGAAGTCTATGTGACGGGCGATCACGTCCTCGTCCATCGTAAGGCAATCCAGCAAGTGGTCGTTCAAGACCCACGAGAGCAGTCTCGCCTTGAGACTTCGCGATTTGCCGACGTCCACGCCGGCGCCCCACAGCCGCACGGTCCTCTTCCCGGCTTTCCAACCGGCCCACATGTCGCCCCGCGGTTGCCGGGCCCCGCGCATGCGGAGGTTCTCCCCGTGGTCGTTGAAGAAATGCAGCGGATCGCCGGTTGAGCCTCCCGTATGGTTGGGCACAAGATGGGAGGGATTGAAGTTTTGGGCGATCATCTCGTCACGGTGCCTCTGGATATCGCGCTTGGTAACAAGAGGCAGCCTGCGGAAGTCCTCCAGACCGTCGATCCGCCCGCCAGTCAGACCCGCCCGCTGCATCGTCTGCCGGTAGTACGGGCAGTTCTCCCATGCGTGCTTCAGAAGGGCACGCAACCGCTCAAGCTGGAGTCGGTCGAGTTCGCGGCGGGGCAGCCACTGCTCCGTCTGCTGAACCTTCAGCGCGCCGCCAAGTCGCATCCGGGGGTTGAGGATGCCCAGCAGCGGGCGGTTCACCCGCCTCACCCACCAAGGGGGAAAGGCCATCACAGGGTACCTCCGTCTGCCGACAGCACCCCCGGGCCTGACAAAGGCCGCACGGCGCATGTTCGTCGGCGCGGCATCAAGAGGCCGGCTCGCCGGCCAGGGCCATCCTCAGAGGCGCTGCTGCCCAGTAGACCGAATCGGCGGAAGGCGGCCACGAACCGTTCTCGCAGGGCCTCCATTGTGAATCCTCGTACCTTGTGCTGGCCGGCCCGCGCGAAGCGCACCCGCAAGCCCTCGTCCAGAAGCAACCGGCGGACAGCGTCCCGCAGGGCGTCCGCGTCTCGCGGCGGCACGATGAATCCGGTCTGGCCGTCTTCCACCATCAACGGAACACTACCCACATGGGTCGCCACCACGGGCGCGCCGTTGGCCATGGCTTCCAGCACCACCTTGGGAAGGCCCTCGCTGTGCGAGGGCAGCACGAACACGTCTGCGGCGCGGTACTCCGCCTTGAGTTCGGGATTCAGGCGAACGTGGCCCAGGAAGTCCACTCGATCGGCAATGCCCAGGTCCTCGGCCATCTTCTCGAGAGGCCCGCGGTCGTTTCCCTCACCGGCCAGGCGAACGCGCAGGTTCAGCCCCTCGTTCACCAGGTCACTGGCGGCGCGGAGGAGCTCCCGCAGGCCCTTGTAGAAGTCGAGCCTTCCCACGGCCAGAAGGCGTCTGACGGGCAATCCTCCGGCCACCTTATCGGCCACCTCATCCGCTCGGACCCTGGAGTTCACGTACGGCAAGGCGCGGGGATTGCCCGGGGCGTATTTCCTGGCGATCTCCTGGCCGACGCAAAGGACGACGGCGGACGAGCGGATGATCCCATGGTAGAGCAGCGCGTGGATAGCCCTTACCACGGGGCCGACCAGGGGGATGCCTCTCCGCTGGAACGCCCAACACAGGAGCTGGGGCGTGTCGCCGGCCATGTTGCTGATAATCGGCTTTCCGGCCAGCAGGGATAGCGCCCAGACGTACAGCCCCATGTAGTTGAAGAGCATGATGAAGACCACGTCGCTGCGGGCGATGGGAGACCACAGGGCGCGGATGAGCCGCACCGGGTGCCGCACGGCCTCAGCCTCCATCGCCCTGAAGTAGATCGGCAGAGCGCAGACGACCACGTTGGGGATGTCAAACCGCGCGAGCCCGGGCGGCCGGGCGCCGCTGCGAACCGGGACACAAAGGTGGACTTTATCGCAGAACGAGGCTAGCATGCCGACCCACCTGCCGAGGCCCATGGTGCATTCGTATCCCCCGTCAGTGGTTCGATACAGAGACTGATGGGTCGTAAGGCACAGCTTCATGTCAATCCGCTCCCGGTCGCGCCGGCGGCGCTGCCCCTCACCTGGTCGGTATCGGAGGGTTCACCCAGAGGTGGTATAAGCGCTGGTCTCACGATGAACCTGCGGGCGCTGCCCCGCTCATCTCGATGCTCAGCGCAAGCCGGGCCTGCAACGACTGCCACACGGCGTGGGTGTAGCCGATCAGGCTCCCGAAGATCACCCAGAAATCCTTGGCGTGGTAATTCTTCCTCCCTAGGGACATCAGTAGGATGACGATGATCGTCGCCCGGACCAGCTTGGCGAACTTAATCTCCGTCGGGTCCGCCGAGAACTTGGCGATCCGGCCGGCCCGCCGGTACAGAAGGATATAGATGGCCAGGTACAGGCCAAGCCCCGGAATGCCCGTGGCCACGGCCACGGCAAGCAGATCGGAATGGCTCATCACACCGCCCGTGTGCATCCGGTAGTTGTCCAGCCCGTTGCCGATGAAAGGCCGCCTGCCAATGAGCGTGAAGCCCACCCTATACAGCCTGATTCGCTCCTGGCCGCCGCCTCCGTGCTTCCGCCCCCCTCCCGTGATGACACTCAATGAGGCCTTGAACCGCTCCTCAAGATACGTCCCGGCAATCATCCGGTAGGCCCCATAGGATCCGGCTGCCGTCAAGACCAGCACGGCAGCGAACACCTTCCCGCGAGCGAAGACCTCCTTGCGATAGCAGTACCACACCCACAGCGCATAGAACAGCGCCAAGGCGAGGATCGCCTTGCGGGAACCGGAGAGGATAACGAACATCGACGCCGTCGCCATCCCCGTGCCGAGCACAACGTACCTCAGGATCGGGCGACGGGTGCGAAGCATCCAGAAATGCGCCATGGCCACGGTGGCCATGAGCATCATGAAGCCAAAACCGTTGGCGCCCACGAATGAACCCGCGCGTTCGCCCTCCTCCTCGGCCCGCTGGAAGTCGCCCGTCGCGACGCTCATCCCTCCCCATAGGGTCGCGGCCAGAAGGAACATGATCAGGTTGAACAGCAATATCTTCCGGGAGTTGGTGAACCCGGCGATGATCGCGATCAGAATGAGGGTCTGCGCTACAGTGAACCATTGCGGCCAGAACAGCGGCTCATAGACGCCGCCGATAACAGCTATCATGCTCCAGACCACCCATGTGCCGTACAGGATTGTCTCCGGGCAGACGCTCGCACCACCGGAGAAGGCGCGAATCACGAAGGCCAGGACCAGCACTGCGCCCAGCCCCTTGACGACGTAATTCCAGCCGGAAAAGACAGCCAGCCCGCAGGCGGGGATGATGAAGAGCCCGACCAGGACGGAGATCATCGGCAGCCGCTGCCGGACCGGGGCTAGCCCGGCCTGGGGGACTGGTGCCTCGTACATCGCTGGTAAGGGGTTCGACCAACTCATTCGCTTCGCAACACCTCGATCGGGCAGCCCCACCGGGGCGTGCCCCGAGTCCGCTGCCAGGCACACCGGTATCCGTTCAGGGGCTCGCTCGTCCACGGGCCCCAACGGGGCACAGGCCCATGATTCTAGGTCATTCTCATGCGCTGGGCACCAAAGGCCTACGGCATACCGCGCCCACCATATGGGTCATCATCCACGGCCAGATCCGATGGATCCTCCAGACCAGGCGCGATCTCAGGCCACCGGCCTTACTGCCCAGCAGATAGGGGTCTGGAGTCTGCGGGACCAGCTGAATCACCTCGAAGCCGGCTCGACGGAGCACACGTGCGTACTCCCGAGCCGAGAAATAGTACTCGAAGAACTCGACATCCGGGCTTCTGCCGCGCGCTCTTCGGATCAACCGGTTGCAGTGTGCGAACTCCTGAAGAGACAGCACCCCGGCGCGCCGCAGCCCGTTAATGCACGGTACCGTGCAGTACAGCACCCCCCCTGGTTTGAGAACGCGAAGGAATTCCTTGAGGATCATCTGAGGCCCGTTCATGTCATGTTCAATAGTCCCCAGGCTGAGTATCCCGTCAAAGAACCCGTCCTCGTAGGGCATCTCCTGGAGACGGGCAAGCGTGAGCTTCAGATCGGGCCACACCGCATGCGAGTTATGGATGGCCGACTCCGGGAAGTCCACCCCGTAGACCTCGTATCCACACTGCTCTAGGAACCACACCCACTTGGCGAAGCCGCACCCGCCCTCGAGAATCCGGGCCGGCCGGGACACATGCTGCTGAATGTACTGAAAATGCACCGACTCGGACAGATCGCGATGGACAAGCGCGGGGTCAGGGGCCTGTCTCTGGCGCCGTATGGCGTCCCAGGTGCGGGGATCGTCCCCGCGTGTGGCGCCCCTGCCATGGGCATCGGCTCGGTGCAGCGCGAAGGTCACCTTGCTCAGTTCCTCGTTTGGGGTCGGTCAACGGGGCGGTCAGGCGGGCCCATCCCCGTGGCCGATCGCCACGGCCTGCACGCCAGGACCTAGCACGACGCCGACAGAAGAGCCGACCAACCGACTCGCTCCATAATGCCTCGACGGGTCGAGCGTGACCCGTCGCGCCCTATCTTACCATAACCCACACCGGGCATTCACGGTCTCGCGTCGCGCGCGCGGGAAACGGCGCGCCCGCGCCGCATCCGGAGCCGTTGCAGCAGGCGCCTCAGGCCGCGCCAACAGGCCAAGGCTCCATTCCAGAGGAATCCGGGCGTCATCCTTCGGGCCCTGCTGACCACCCTCCATTGCATCGGCAGCCGGCACCCGTAACGCAACTCAATTCTACGAAGGATCTCGCGGTTTCCTTCCCGGGTCGCCGCCCGCACCTGGTTGCCGATCCATCGCATTATCAACGGCTCCACTTGCCTGAGCTTGGCAGGCCCCATCTCCGCCGCCATTCGTTCGTAGGACTCGATCAGCGAAAGGATCTTCTCAGGGGGATTGGTGTGCTGGCTTGTGAGGGAATCGCCGCGCAACCAGTAGATGGCGCCGACCTCCCGGGAGTAACCAATTCTTGGGTACTTCAGGCCAAGGCGGAACCACATCTGCCAGTCCTCCGCGGCTCGAAGAGACTCGTCGAACAGGCCGACCTCTTCGAAGGCCCGTCGGGAGATCACCATGGTGACCGACCCGGTGAACGGGCTTCGGGCATCGGCGAGGAAGAAGTCCTCCAGGTATCGGCCGTCCACCAGGGGTAGCGTGCATCGCCGCACGCCCTCAATCACTCCGGTTCCCTCTCGCCGGGCCTCGTAGGCCGCCGCGTACCACTCCAGAGGCGGATGGCCTTGCAGCACCCCCATGGCGTTGGCCAAGTGGTTCGGAACCCATTCGTCGTCCGCGTCCAGCAGCGCGATCCAGTAGCCCCTGGAATTCCGGATGCCCGTGTTGCGCGTGGCGGCCAAGCCCCGGTTCTCCTGGTAGATGTACTTGACGGGCGGGCCGTACCTCTTGGCGATATCGGCGGTGCCGTCCGTGGCCCCGTCATCCACGACAATCACCTCTTGAGGCTGGAGCGTCTGCCTGAGAACGCTGTCCACGGCCCGTTGAAGGTACTTCTCCACGTTGTAGGACGGGATGACGACAGAGATTGTCTCATGTGGCGTGTCCATTACTGCGCCTGGCCTGCACTCGGATTGCCCGTGTTCCCTTCGGTCTTCAAACCGGCGGCCGCATCGTCCTTCGGTTCGGCGGCGCTCGGCGCGGTGGGGCTTCCCGCCGGTCGCCGCGGCAGGATGCTGAGGACCAGACGCCTGTCGTCCTTCGTCAACCCGAACAGCCAGCCAAAAGCCGCCAACAGAGCCATACTCGCCAGCAGTTCCAAGACCAGCATGAGTACGCTCGTTGGATATGCCAGCAGCAGCATGGCGACGGTCGCACCGGCGGGGACGGCCATGGCCACTGCGGGGATAGCATACGTATTCCAGAGGTACTTTCCCAGCGGCACGCCAAACTGCCGGCAGGAGATAATGGGCAGCGCGATGAGGTTCCGGGCAACCACCGCAGCGCCGACCACTGAGACGATCCCGAGCAGTCCCCAGCCGAACAGCAGATGGCAGGCCACTGCCGCCCCGAGGCCGACCGTTGCGGCGACAAGCTGGCTCGCGGCCCAAGCGCCAATCTTCCCGCCACCGACCACCAGGTAGTAGTTGGCAACCTGAATGCTCTCCATTGTGGTTGTAGCGACTACCACAACGAAGATAGTCCAGGTCCAGGCCTTGTCCGGCCCGAGCCAGTGCCTCAGCAACGGCTCGGCCAGGATACACAGCGGAAGGACAAAGCAGATACACAGCAGACACGTCAGGCGGCTGATCCGGACAGACCAAGGGCCTAGGTTCCTGCCCTGGCCCTGAACGGCGTCCCGACCGGCCAGCGGGATCAGTGGGCTGGCAAAACCCGCGGCCAGCCCCTGGAGCTGAAACGCCACAAGAATCGGCGCCGCTAGATATGTTGCCGCCGTCGTTCCCAGCAGTTTGCCCGACGTGAATATCAGTCCTTGGTTCAGCAGTAGGCCGCCTAACACGGCCACGCCGTTCAGCAGCCCGAAGCTTGCGATCCGCTTGAAAGCGGACTTGCTCATCGACGAGAACCGGAAGATGGGCCTGCGGACGATCCAGTACCTTGCCATCGTATACGTCAGCAGGAAGAACACCGCCGCCCCCATCGCGAATGCCAGCCCCATCCTCCCCAGAGAGGGCCCAAGCAGGGAGAAGAACAACACCAGCAGCCCCAGACGGGCCAGATTACCCACGATGTCGCAAGCAGTACGCAACTCAAACCGGCTGGCACCGATAAGGATAGCGCCAGGAGTGATCGCCAGCGACCGCAGCAGCAAACTAAGCCCCATGAAGGCCGACAGGGCCGCTAAGCCCCAGAACAGGTCCCATGGGATGTTGAAGAAGTATCGCACGAATGGGATGCTGGCCACTGTGACCATGAACCCAACCAGTCCAATGGTCCCTTTGACCGCGAATCCCGTCGAGGTGGTGGACAGCAGCCGTCCGTAATCTCCGCTGGCCTCGTCTTGGGCAACGAACCGCGTGATGCCCGTCTGGAGCCCGAAGTCCAGCAGCGAGATGAACCCCATCGCGGACCCGACGATAGCGTAGACACCGAATCGGTAGTCCCCTAACTGGTGCATGAGATACGGAATCGTGATCGCACCGACGATAGCCAGGACGATCAGCCGAATCCAGTTACTTATTGCATTCACAGCGTATCGTCTTGGCCTCGTCATAAAGGCCCCTCAATTCCGGCGCTGTACCTGACGGACAACTCGTGTGAGTCGTGTGCCCGAATCGCCTCGGTGTCCGGCCGTAGCCTGCCGAAGCCGCCGATGATCAAGTTCCGCTACAGTGCCGCTGGTGTTGTATCGACTGGATATTGAGCATGCCTTAGCGCCGCCGTGCCACCTCGGTCCATCTGAACCAGCCCTGAAGAAATCCCAGATACCGAGGCACGGTGATCAGCCTGGAGAAGTCCTTCTCGGCCGCGGCTCGTGAAGCGGCCCTCAAGTGGGTCAGCAGGGCGCGGTCTTCATGAAGCCGGCGGACGCCCTGACCGTTTCCCGGCGGTACGTGCAGGCCGCAGCCGTGTTCCGCAACCATGTCGCTCAGTTCCGTGCGTTCGCCGCTGACTGCCAGGATAGCTGCACCGGCGGCAACCGCAAGACCTCGCTTTGCCTTGACCTTACCACTATGGCAGGCGCGTTCACTGTGTCTTGGGATTCACCGCCGGTCGCCCGACGCTGTAGTATCTGAGCTTGGTTGCAGCCAGCCACTCCAAATCGTAGAGATTGCGCCCGTCAAAGATCACGTCGCCGGCCATCAGCGAGGCGACCCGATTGAAGTCCGGCGTGCGGAACTCCCGCCATTCAGTGCAGACGATCAGAGCGTCGGCCCCACGCACCGCGTCGTACATGTCGCGGGCATAGCGCACCTGCCTGTCGCCCAGGACCTCCCTGGCGGTCCGGATAGCCTCGGGGTCGTAGGCCGACACGCTCGCCCCGCTGCCCACCAGCCGCTGCACTACGGTGATAGCCGGACTCTCTCGAACATCGTCCGTGCGGGCCTTGAAGGCCAGCCCCCATACGGCAAATGTCTTGTCCTTGAGTTTGCCGTCGAAGTAGTAGCGAACGCGGTGGTACATCATCTCGCGCTGCTCCTGATTGGCCGCATGAACCGCCTCGATGGTCCGCATGGGATGATTCGATACCCGCCCCATGCTCATAAGCCCCTGGACGTCTTTGGGGAGGCAGCTTCCGCCGTATCCCAGCGAGGGGTACAGGAAGTCCGGACCGATGCGCCGGTCCGTGCCCATGCCATGGCGTATGTCAGAGATGCTCGCGCCATAGTAGTCGCACAGCTTGGCCAACTCGTTCATGAACGTCACCCGGGTCGCAAGCATCGCGTTGCAGGCGTACTTGGTCAGCTCCGCACTGGCGGGGTCCATCACGAGCAGCCGGTCGCTGCGCCGCATGAACGGCGAGTACAGGTGCCGCATTATCCTCAGAGCGCGGTCGCTTGTCAGGCCGAGAATAACGCGGTGCGGCCGGATGAAGCCCTCGACGGCCGCCCCTTCCTGGAGAAACTCGGGGTTGGAGACGTAGTCGAACTCCACGTCGGTTACCGAGGACACTATCTCGGCGATGCGCCTATGCGTGCCAACGGGCACGGTGCTCTTGGTGGCGATGACGGTGTAGTGCTTCAGGGCCCTGCCGACTTGCGTGGCGGCTGTCTCCATCTGCCGCATGTCCACAGACCCGTCGGGGCCGGCGGGCGTGCCGACGGCCAGGATGACCACCTCCGCCTGCCCCACGGCGACAGCCAAATCGGTCGTGAAGGTCAACCGGCCCTGGGCGGCGTTCCTGGCTACCAGTTCATCAAGCCCGGGCTCGTAGATCGACATCTCGCCCCGCCTGAGCATGTCGACCTTCACCGGGTCCATGTCGACCATGGCCACTTCGTTGCCGGTGTCACTGAAGCAAGCCCCGGCGACCAGCCCAACGTATCCCGAACCGATTACTGTCAGCTTCACTCCCTTGTCTCCCGGCTCTTGAGAATCCGGCGGGTATCATACTCCACGCCAGCGGGCTGAACACGCGCAATAGACTCCGTATCGGCGAAGGGTGGTGTCATCTGAGAGCCACATGCCCGGCGCGGAGGCGACTGCTGGGCTCACACGGAGCGGCATGCGGGATTTCAGTATCCTCGCTGAGTTCCTGGATCAGAACGCCGCCGCTGCGGGGAATGTACGTGGCCGCACCACAAGGCGGGCGTACAATGCCATGCTGACGAGCCGCCCCGGCGCCTTGGACAGAAGGATTTGACTGCATGAGCAAGACTCGCATCGCCGTGGTAGGCGCGGGGATCTTCGGTATCACCATCGCCACCAGACTGGACCGCGAAGGACACTCCGTGACCCTCTTCGAGGAGAAGGGCGACATCCTTCAATGTGCGTCTCTGTGTAACCAGTACCGTCTGCACAGGGGCTACCACTACCCTCGAAGCTACGAGACCGCCGAGAGCTGCGTCAAAGGCACCGAGCAGTTCAAGCAGGAGTATCCCGAGTGCGTGGTCGAGGGAATTGAGCAGCACTACTGCATCGTCAACGACGAGCGAAGCAAGATCACCGGGCCCCAGTTCCTCAGTTTCTGCGACAGCCTAGGGCTTGCGTACCAGAACGTCCGCCTCGACGACCTTCTCCACATGAACAAGTTTGACGTGTGTGTGAGGGTGGATGAGACCGTGTTCGACTGGGACATCCTGTACCGCACATGCCACAAGAGGCTGCGGGAGTCTTCTGTTGACGTCCGCATGGGGACGCGCTTTACGCCGGACATGGTCAGCGACAGCGATTTCGTCGTCGTCGCGACATACGCCCGCAGCAACAAGCTGCTCGACGAGTTTCCCGAGGCGCAGAGGGATTACCAGTTTGAAGTCTGCGAGAAGCTGATCCTCCAACTGCCTCCCCGCTTTGCGAGCAAGGGCATTGTCATCATGGACGGGCCCTTCATGTGCATCGACGTCAGGGGACACACCTCACAACACCTGATGGGCAACGTCGTACACGCCATCCACGGAACGGCTGTCGCGCGCAGTCCGCAGTGTCCCCCGGAATACGAGGACGTGATGAACAATGGGATCGCGAAAAGGCCGCCCCTCACCCACTTCGACGGGTTTGTTGAGTCCGCGCGCGAGTTCTACAAGTTCGACCGGATCGAGCATCTCGGAAGCATGTTCACCTTCCGCACCGTCCTGCCGTATAGGGATGACACCGACGAGCGTCCGACCATCGTCCAACGCGTCGGCGAGAAGATCATCAGCGTCTTCTCCGGCAAGATACCGAACTGTGTTGCCGCGGCGGAGGAAGTCGCCAGGATCGTGAAATGATGCCGGTGGCCAAAGAGATGGTTCGAGTCGCGATAATTGGCATTGGCGGGTACGGAAGGCGGCTTGCCAAGCTCCTGCTACGGTGTGCGCAGGAAGGGCTGTGCAGTCTCGCCGCCGCGGCCGACGCCCGGCTGAGCGAGCTTGTCCCCGAGTGCCAGCTCCTGCGGGAGCACGGCGTGAGGCTTTACTCCGACGCAATGGAGATGCTCCAGGCACTGGAAGGCAAGTGCGAAGCGGCCTACATCGCCACGGGCATTCCCTCCCACCGGGAGCTTGCCTGTGCGGCCGCCGCTCGCGGATTTCACGTCCATCTGGAGAAACCGCCCGCCGCCACCATTCAGGAAGTGGACGAGATGCAGGCTGCCATAGACAAGGCCGGCGTGCGGTGCGTTGTTGGGTTCCAGGAGATGTGGAGCCCAGGCATCCGCACCATCAAGCAGCGCATCTCGGGGGGCAGGTTCGGGAAGATCAGGGCCATCACGTGTTGTGCAGGCTGGCCGCGAGACGACGCATACTACGCCCGGAACAACTGGGCAGGGAAGCTGAGGCTGGCGGGCCGGTGGGTCCTCGACGGCCCCGCCACAAACGCACTCTCGCATCAGATGACCAATGTGCTGTACCTGGCCTGCTCGGATGCAGACGCGTACGCGCAGCCGACCGCCATTCGCGCTGAGCTATACGCGGCGGCGCCGATCGAGTCACATGACACCGCCGCCATCGAGATCAGGACGGACGTGGGGGTTCCAGTACACTTCCTGGTCTCGCATTGCTCAGCGGAGCAGTTCGGCCCCGTGATCGACATCGAAGCCGAGCATGCACACGCGGTTTGGGGCCCGCAAGGAGTGGAAATCCAGTACGCCGACGGGACGCAGGAGTCCTGGGCGGACGGGGGCGAAGAGGATTTTCGCGATGCGATGGTCCGCGGGTTCCTGGGCTATCTTTCCGGAGGTCCAGTGGCCGACCTGCGCTGCCAGCTCGCCGACGCCCGCAAGATGGTGTTGGTGATCGACGGCGCCCACGAGTCGAGCAAGCGCATCCACCGGATTGGCAAGGAACACTTTCGGGTCGTCGGGGTGGCGACTGACCGCCGCCGCACCATCATTGAGGGAATCGATGACGCCCTAACGAAGGCGGCCAGACAGCGTTGTCTTCTAAGCGACCTGGAAGCTGCGCCGGACTGGGCCGTGCGCACCGAGCCATATGACCTGACCGGCTATGCCACATTTCCCCAACGCTTCGAGGTTTGAGTAGCCCATCGCATAGACGACGGCTGTCCGCGGTCGGAATCATCTGTCCATCTGCCACAGTGTCTTACCCAAGTGTCTCAGGTATCGCTGCACGATGACGCGCCGCGCATAGGCCTTCTCAGCCGCTACCCGCGAAGCCTTCCTGCATCGGTCCAGGAGCTTACGATCTGCGTGCAGGCGGCGGACGGCCTGGGCCAGGGCCTGTGGGTCTCGTGGCGGGACGTGCAGGCCGCAGCCGTGCTCCGCCACCAGTTCTGTCAGCTCTGTGTTCTCGGCACTGACCGCCAGGACCGCCGCCCCGGCGGCAAGCGCATAGTATGTCTTGGACGGCACTGAGACGCCCTCATATCCCTCGTCAAGCGAAACGATGGCGCAGTCAGCCGACGTCAGTGAATGGGGCAGCACGCTAAGCGGCTGAAGCGGCAGAAGCATGACGTTCTCGGGCTTCTTCTCCGCGACCAGCCGCCGCACCTCCGCCTCCCGCGTGCCCCCGCCGATCAGGACGAACTGCACGTCGGGCAAGTCGCTCAGAATGGCCGCCGCCGACACGATCGATTCGGTGTCGTGCGTTGCGCCGAAGGCCCCGCTGTACATCACAACGAACTTGCCGACCAGGCCGTGCTCGCGGGCGAAGGGGTTGTCCGCCCTGGGCCGCGGGCGAATGAAATCGGTGTCGGCCCAGTTGGGGATCACCTCGATGTCAACGTCATCGCCCGGCCGCAGGTGCCTGCGGAGCGTCTCGGCCATGTGCCTGCCGACTGTGACCACTCCGGCGGCGTGGACCATCGCCTCGCGGCTGAGTCGCCGCCAAGACTTGGCAACCGGCCCGCCCTTTCTCAACACGCCCATGCGCTCCAGTACTTCGGGGTACACGTCGTAGATCAGCAGCACGTACCGCAGCCCGCACAGCCGCCTCAGCCACGGCCCCGCCAGCATCGCCAGCGGCGGGTTGGTGGTCAGCAGGACAGGCGTGTGGCTTCGGCGGATCATGCAACCGACGGCCTGGACTGTGAAGCAAATCCAAGAACTCAGCCGCCGCCAGGATGGCGACTTGATCAGCCGGCAGGCGGTGATGCGCTCGAACTTCGGCGGCCGGTCGGCTTCGGCATCGACCCATCCGGTCAGGGCTTGGCAGCAGACGCCCCAATCACTCAGGTCGTCAAGCAGCTCTCTCATCAAGGGCCCGACGACCTGGTTGATGGCCAGCAGCCTTCTTAATGGTTTCGGGCTGTGCATGTGACTGTCAGAACAGGGGCTTGCGCGTGCGTACGCTGTGCGCGGACAACGGCGTCTGTGCCGGTCCATGTGCCTTATATCGGACATGCCCCGTCAGCCACATGAAGACCCCGAGCCTGCCGCCGGTCGCCAGCGGACTGCAAAGCCGTCACGGCTTGTCAAAGCCTGCACCTGCGATGCAGGACCGGGCGGCTGCATCGGGCCATTGCCATTGCGCCAAGCCACAGCAGCAGGCCGGATGTCGGCTCGGGGTTTGGGATGGCCTCGTCCGTTCCTTCCCCCCAGTATGCCCCCACGATGCCCAGGTCCGCCAGGCCCACCACCCCGTCATTCGTGAAGTCCCCATCGGTCCAGCGTGCCCCTGTCATCTGCCAGTTCTCGCCGACCAGCCCTAAGTCCGCCAGCCCCACCATGCCGTCGAGCGTGGCGTCGCCGGGCATGGGAATCGAGCCATAGACCTCCAACTCGATGATGGTGGTGTACTGCCGCATGCCACCGGCCGTCCCTACAATCCGGACGGCATCGCCCGTGACGGGCTCATCAAGAGTCAGCTCGATCACCTGAAAGAACTCGTTCGGATCGAGGGCCTCGCTGAAGTGCACCGGCACCTCGGCAAAGACACCGTTGTCCCCCACCTCAACAGCGAGGTCCTCGAAGAACCCTCCCCAGGTGTTGTTCGGCTCGGTGCCCAGCCAGTTCCTACGGATCACGTACTCGCCCTCGTAGAAGGCGACGGAGGTAATCAGCACGTCGCGGTCGAAGGTGAGCTGGTACCAGTCGCCGCCGGACGGCTGGGCGTCGTTGCCGTCCTCGGTGGAGTAGGCCCGATGGCCGTTGTAGCTGACGTCGGTGACGCCGTCGATGATCGACTCCAGGTTCTGCCGGTCGTTGTCGGCGTTGTGCATCTCGACGCTCGCCGAGACCGTGACCCTGCCGCCCCGGGCCAGGATCGCGCCCACAAGCCCCTTGGGGCCGTTGGGGTCGTACTTCTCCGCGGGCGGGGCAACTGGATCGGCGTCCGGCAGGTAGTAGGTCCGATTGGCGTCCGACCCGACCACCGACCCGCCGCCGAGGATGATCTGGGACTCAGCGGCCGACACCAGGCCGTCAACAATGGCGGCGACGGGCCGGTTGGGTTCCAGGTTTCGCAGCCAGCCGCTGGCGACGTACTGGTTCGGACATGCACCGGTCAGGTCGGAGGGAAGTCCCGAGTAGCCCAGCGTCAAGCCGATTAGTCCTCCGGCCGTCGCGGGGTTGCAGTCGGCGTCGAAGCCGGCCTGCACGCCGATCTCGACGGTCTGCTTGAAGTCTCCCTCGCCGTACAGCAGCGACAGCACCGTCGCCCCGAGGTTGATCGACGACTCGTACGCGTGGTAGTAGCGGCCGAGGCTGTTTGGCTCGCAGTATTTGTCGTAGAGCAGCGCCTGCGTGGTGCGCCAATCGGCATTGCCGTCGAGCATGTCCTGCTCGTACCAGCTCCGCACGTCCTGGATGATCTGATGGCTTCGCGAGGTGAGCGGCACCACCTCCAGGCCGGACTCGACCAGCCGGTGCACGTTGGGCTCAAACGCAGCGGCAGCATACATCGCGCCGTAGAACTGCGCGGCGTGCAGGGCGTAGCCGGTGTTGGTGACTGACCCGAACCGGCCGACCAGGTCGGCTGCCCGCTGGCGCATGCCAGGGGCCAGGGCTCCCAGTGTCTCCGTGGTGATCTGCGAATCGATGGCATACCAGAACGTATTGCGATTCTGGCTTCCCGTCTGCGGCGGCGTGAATCCCTGCTCGATGGCCCGCCGGCCGTGGCGGTTGGCGAAGTAGAATGCCTCGGGGTAGATGTGGTAGCTCCAGGCCTCGCCGATCTGTGCGCGGTTCGGGTCGGCGTTGACGTTCAGCACGTCGGCGTAGAGGAACTCAAAGCAGGTGTCGTCGTCGCCGTCCCAGAAGCCGGTGGTCGGCGGGACGTTGGGCCAGTCAACTTCGTAGTCGAGCCCTCCGCGCTCGACGTAGCCTTCCCGGGGCCGGCCGGCGTAGTTGCCCAGCAGTTGGCCTACCCACATGCCGTGGAGTTTGTCGCGGTAGGAATCCGCAGAGAGGATCCGGTCACCCAGTGCCGGCGCGCAGGCGCACAGCGCCATAGCCAGGCAGAATCCTCCGGAACGCACGATCGGCTCCTTGTCTGGAGGCTACCGAGGCCGCAGGGGTGCGGACGCAGCCCCGCCTCATATCCCGTATTATACCGCCAAATCGAGGCTGCGGGCAGGCGCGCGATCAGGACAGGAACTGTTTGACCTTCCCGGCGACGTACGCGATCTGCTCGTCGGTCAGCTCGGGGTAGATCGGCAGGGCCAACGATTCGGCGGCGGCCTTCTCGGAATGGGGGAAATCGCCCTTAGCATAGCCGAGGTCCGCGAAGCACTCCTGCTCGTGCAGGCTCAGCGGGTAGTAGATCTCGGTCCCGATGCCCTGGCCCTTGAGGAAGTCTCGCAACTCGTCGCGCCGGGGCACGCGGATGACGTACTGGTTGAAGATCGAGACGTTGTGCTGCCGCACGATCGGCGTGGTAACCGGCTCGAAGCCAGCGAACAGCTCGTTGTATCGCGCGGCGTTCTGCCGCCGCTTGGCGGACCACGCGTCGAGGTGTTCGAGCTTGACGAGCAGCCCGGCGGCCTGGATAGAGTCCAGCCGGAAGTTCCCACCGACCCACTTGTGGTAATACTTGGGCTCGGCCCCGTGGTTGCGGCACTGGGCCATGCGGTCCGCGAGCTCGGCGTCCTGCGTGGTGATCATGCCGCCGTCGCCGAGGCCGGCGAGATTCTTCGACGGGTAGAAGCTCAGGCAGCCCACTGTGCCCATGGAGCCGGCCTTGCGGCCCCTGTAGGTGGCGCCGATGGCCTGGGCCGCATCCTCAATCACATGGATGCCGTGCTTCCCGGCGACCTCGAGGATCGGGTCCATCTCCGCGCACTGCCCGTAGAGATGCACCGGCACGATCGCCTTGGTGTGTTCGGTGACGGCAGCCTCGATCCTAGCCGGGTCGATGTTGAGCGTATCCGGCTCAATATCGACGAAGACGGGTCTGGCCCCGACCCGCCAGATGGCGCCGGCCGTCGAGAAGAATGTATACGGCGTGGTGATTACCTCGTCGCAGCCGGGGCAGTTCCGCCCGACCCGGCAGGCGGGCGTGCCATCGCCGATGCCCATGGCCATCAGCGCGCACAGCAGGGCGTCCGTACCGCTGGAGACGCCGACAGCCGCCTTGCAGTCGCAGTAGGCCGCGATCTCCTGCTCCAACTGCCTGACCCACGGTCCCATGACGAAGTGCTGGCTGTCCATGACGGCCTCGATGGCAGCCATCATCTCGTTGCGGATCGTCGCGTACTGCGCCTTGAGGTCCAGAAGCGGAACTTCCATATCTCTGCCTTTCATCTCTGTCGTTCGGTTGCCCGCCGGCCATTATAGGAGCGCCCACCGCACCCGCAAGCGGCCACA
>Ga0307378_10003345_pt1 | contig 23614 bp, 16 predicted proteins | sample UN1MG_FD_202238 | JGI IMG/M metagenome (GOLD analysis project Ga0307378, IMG submission 202238) | Soil microbial communities from Risofladan, Vaasa, Finland - UN-1 | ecosystem: Environmental > Terrestrial > Soil > Coastal area > Acid sulfate soil | place: Finland: Risofladan, Vaasa | collected...
CCAATGCTGGGCAGGTGAGATGTAGTCGCACCTGCTGACCATCAGGTGCCTCCTCCAGCGCCACATACAGCATCACGTTGGGTTGAGGATCGGGGATGGCACGCCGGTCAATCAGCTCAGGGATGTCTGGTAGGGCCACAGGAGGTGTTACACGCACGATTTGTGTCATTTCGGCGGGTTTCAGTCCTTCTATCCGTTGACCCGGATAGACCGACAGGTGCACTTCCTGTTGGCCACTGGTGAGTGGGATGAGTTTTAGAGGCAGGATGTATTCTACTGGCCGACCGTCAATCACGTGCAGAGTGCGAAGGTGGTTGCCGTCTATGTGGAAGCCAGGAGCCTCCACGTAGACTGCTAGTTCCAGAGCGCTTACCGGTATGCGAAGAGGCTTACTGCACGGTTGCTCTTCGGATGTCAGGCGCAAAAAAAGTGTGAAACTCTGGCCCACCATCAGATTGTCTGTTGGCACACCCTCAAATGCTAGATGCCAAGTATGTGTGGGTACTCGCTCTAACTGTGGCTCGATCTGGCCACGTGCTTGTTCGGCGAGTTGAAATACATAGCCTCCCTCCCTTGTGCCCACAACGCAATCTGCATCTTTTCCCAAGACATTGCGCAGAGTTCTGATGGCCGACCTGAGGCTCTGACCGTCGCTTTGAGATGCTTTCCGCCAGGCTGCCTGCCACAATTCCTCGTTGCTCACCACCTGACCCGCCCGCTCAACTAGACAGGTCAGCAGGCTATAGGAGGTTACACTGAGATGCAACAGTTCTCCCCGCAGCAAGACTTCTTTCCTGTGCTGGTCGATCATCAAAGGCCCGGCCTGCAATAGACCGCTCATTTTCTGTCGTCGCACGAACCTCTCAAAGAGGGTTGAGAAGTAATTGTACCGGCCGTCGCGCTGCGTGATCAAGCACTGGGACCTCAAGCGTTCGATCGTCGTTTCGTAGCTACGGTCTTGCCATAGCAATGGTAAGGCTGCCAGGACGTACTGTTCTTGCTCACTGAGCCTCTTCCAACTGTATTCGAAATGCCCTGCTGCCTCCGTATTGACGGCTTCCAAGAAAGACTGTCGCTTGCCCTCTGTGAACTCTTCCCCCATAAATTCCAGATCGAAGGCGTAGGATCCAGCCATCTGGAGAAAGAACGGATGTCCCCCTCCTACCTCCAGCACCAATGCCAGCAGTTCCCGCGGGATGCCTGTGCCTGCCCTGCGCAAAGAGTCCTCGACAATGTGCCGGCTATCCCGCTCGCTGAACAGTCCTAGCCGGATTGGCCTGAAAGCATCGAACAACGGTGAGCCTAGAAATCGATGCTCTGAGAAGAGGTTGACCATGCCAATGCAAGAGGCTGTCACGTAGGCCACCGTGACGTCATCGCTGCTCCACAGAGCCCTCAGGTGGGAGAAGAAGCCAGCATCAAGATTGGGATTGTGCACCATCTCCTCGAACTCATCCAGAAGCAGGATGGTGCTCAGTCCTCGGCGACTCATTTGCCTGAGAAGCCGTTCGAATGCGGCTCCACCCGCAGAGAGGGCCTGTAACTCTGACCTAAGGTCGACACCCGCTCGGCCCGCTGCGTCTACGATGCGCTCCAGCATCCCCTTGTAGACCAAAGGCTGTTCTTGCCGGATGAAGCGACGCTGGCAGTCGATGTACACGAAGATGTTGCGCCGGGGATCTATGCCATTTTGCTCTAGGGTGGTGGGGTGGGTGAGGTACTGCAGAAACCAGGTTTTGCCGATCCTCCTGGGGCCTATCACTTCGATGTTCTCAAGATTGCGCAGGCGCTTCAGGGCTTGGTGTACCTCTAAGTCACGACCGTAGAAGTGCTCGGGCTGGACAGTGGCCCTGAGAGAGAAAGGATTGCTGCTTGCCACTTTGGAGGATTCCCTCGATGGCCTTGACATGGTCGGCGACCTGCCTATACCCTGTTGAAACCACCGCAGGAAGTCCAGTATGTTCTTTGCCCCGCTTTCCCGGATCCGTTCAATGATCTCTTCGGGCAGATCGCGAAAACCGGGATGCTCGCCTGTCGCCAGGATGGCCCGCATACCAGTGATACCAAGGAAAGTCGCGAAGATAGGAGGATATTGGTTGATGTCCAACTCCCTCCTGTTCAACTCTGCTACATGGTTGGCAAACAATGGCTGGAAGAAGTCGACGTATGACTCTCCGTTGATTCGTTTCGTTGGCACCCTGAAGTTCACTGTATGTACTAGAGCGATTTCCCTGCCTTGATCCTGGCGTGTGACGTACGGGTCAGTCACGAAGTAGTGCCTGAGCCAATGCTCCAGCGCGATCGGGTTGTTCAAGAAGCTCAGTGCCCGGTTGTAGAAAACCTCCTTAGGCGCTCTATTCCTGCAAGAATCCAAGGCATCGGCTAAACGCAAAAATGCCGTTAACAGACCTACCCGGATCACGTCCCCTTCTAAGGGCTCATTCTTGTAACATATGCAGCCTTGTTCCCTCAGGTCCGCCTTGCGGTAACCGCGACAGATGGCCATCAGATAGGGCACGCTGTCTAGTCCAACATCCCTGCTTATCCCTGGGCTCTCCTGGAGCATCAGGGCACTGAGCAGGTTGTGCGTCTCGCGGATCTGTTCTCCGATTTCGCTGCCCTCAATCCTATAGTTCTCTATGCGATCGCAGCGATTTTCCGGGCAGGTGCGAAGAGTGCCCTTTGGATCAGGCAGGATCTTCTGTCGGAATCGCTCCCTGTCAAAGAACATTCCCAGGTTGTGCAAGTAGGCTGACGTCGCCAACAAGTAGGCCTCGTACCCACTGAGCTTGAACTCGAACTCATCCTGCAGCCCGGCAAGCAAGTGAACAACGTTGTCTGAGTGGGTGAGATCGTACAGCGTGAAGTCAGGCAGAAGAGGCTCGCCCAGGCTGCTTACGTAAGCAAGGTAGTCACGGGCCCGTTTAACCTGCCAGTTCTTCCTCTCTGACAAGCCAAGCTGCTGCAAAGCTTCCTTGACTCTGGCCCACTCGTCTTGGATGCTCAGCCATTCGTCACTTCTCACGAGTTCAGCGATATGAGTCAGTCCCTCATTCTCAGGGTGTTCACTGAATGCAACAGTCACAATCGCCTGAATCTTTCCTCGCCGTTGTGCTTCGATCAAGATATCGTGCCAGACATCAACCGGCTTTCCTCGAGAGGGGATGTATTCGGAGGACAGTCCGGCAGACACAGTAACCCGATGGTAGCTCTCATACGACGGATACAACTTGGCCAATACATCCCGTAGGTTGGCCAGGGTATGGTTCCGACTCATCGAACTACTCCTTATGTGGGATGTGACAAATTGGCGGTCTACTACTCCTGAGAAGGACAGAACGAATGGCCCACGTCCTTCCTTTCGACGATGCAATCCGCGTCCTTGCCCAGTACCTGGCGCAGACTCCCGATGTCCACGCTCAACTGTCCGGCGTCGTAAGGCTCTCCTGGCCGGGCTGCTTGCCACAATTCTTCGTTGCTCACCATCTGACCCGCCCGCTGCATCAAACAGGCTAATAGGCCATAATCGGTCGCGCTGAGATCCAAAGACCTCCCCCGCACAAGAACCTGCTTCCGGCGCTGGTCAACCAGCAAAGGTCCAGCCTGCAGCAGGCCACTCACCTGTTGGCGCCGCACGAACTCCTCAAGGAGAGGAGAGAAGTAGCCATACTCGTCGTTGCGTCTCGCGATCAAGCATTGATCTCTCAGATATTCAATTGTCTCCTGATAACCGAGGTTTTTCCATAGCAACGGCAAGGATGCCAGGATATACTGTTGCTGCTCTTCTAGTTCCTGCCAGTAGAATTCGAAATGCTTCTTGGCTTCCGCGCTGACAGCCTTCAGGAAAGCGTCTCGCTCGCCCTCTGTCAGACCATCACCCGTGATTGACAACCTGACGGCGTGATATCCGGCCATCTGGAGGAACAAAGGATGACCGCCGCCTACCTCCAAAACCAATTCCACTAGATCCCTTGGCAAGCGTGCATCCGCCGCGTACAACGAATCCTCGACCAAGTACCGGCTATCTTGCTCCGCAAACAGTCCGAGCCGGATCGTCTGGAAGATATTAAAGAAGGGAGAGCTCAACAAAGATTGACGCTCCAGGCACAGATCGGCCAGTGATGCACAAGAGGATGTCACGTAGGCCACGTCGACATCGTCATCCCCACACAGCGCCCGCAGGTTGGAAAAGAAACCCGGGTCCAGGTGAGTGTTCCGAGCCATCTCCTCGAATTCGTCCAGGAGCAGGATGGTCCCCACACCCCGGCGGCTCAGTTCCTTGAGCATCGATTCGAACGCCGCTCCGGCCGCAGATCCTTTCTCAGGCCTGGTCGCAGTGTCAACGCCAGCCTGCCGCGCCGACCCTGCAATGTGCTCCAGCATCGCCTGGTAGACCTGGGATTCTTCCCCTTGGATCAAATCATGCTGGCAATCGACGTACACGAACAGATTATGCTCAGGATCGGCGCCGTGCTCCCGTACGATATCGGGATGGGAAATGTACTGCAGAAACGAGGTTTTGCCAATCCGCCTGGGTCCCGTCACCGAGACGTTCTGCAATCGACGCAACAGCCGCAGGGCGTTCCGCACCTCCGAGCGACGGTTGTAAAAACGCTCAATCCGGTCGATGGGTGCGAGGCAAAAGAAGGGATTTTCATTCATCTTAATTGACCTCCTGGCTGGATGCAGGCGCTCCTGCATCTGGCACGATAAGGTCTCAGGCAGTTTCGTCGATCAACTCCGGAATCACCCTGTATAGTGACTTGTACCTGGCAATCAACTCACCATACAGGCCAGCGGTAAAGACGTACGAAGGTAAATCATCGGATGTTTCCTCGATGATCTCGCGATTGATCAATCGCCCAAGCGCCCTTGCGACGGCCCCAGAATCAAAGTAAGTGTAGTCAGTCAGGTTACTGGAGTGTTCGGCCAGATGCCTAACGATGTCGGTGGGCGTCACGCGTTGCTGCAAGCGCATTAGATTGACCAGCGCAGCCAGGACCGCTTTCTCCTCTCGGAATGACTCCTTCCATACGAACAGCAAATGCATGCGCCCTTGCCCCGTGATCTCGTCCCGCACGTCCTGCACGTCCTGGATCGTCACGTAGTTGCGCTCCAGGTCGATGCAGTGCTCGATCAGCGCGTCGCAAACCATCTGCAGGAAGTAAGGATGCCCGGCTGTCAGGCGCAGGATCTCCGCCACCGCCAGGTCGTCGTACACCACCCCATATGGCTGCACCGGCCCGGTGATCAGCCGTACCGCCGACTCCCGATCCAGGAAACTCACCCGCTTCACCTTGGCGATGTTGAACAGAGTTGACCAATAGTCAGATGTTAGTTCCTCCATCCGATGTGTGCCCGCGAAGATGAATGCCATCCGCTCCTGCGACTGCATCAACGCGCGCAGATAGGGGAAGACTGCAGGTTCCAGTCCGCCCTCCTGGACGCGCGTCTCCAATGCCTCGAACTCGTCGACCGCCAGCAGCAACGATCGGTCGCCGATTTGCTCCCATACCTGCGGCAGGAACTCCTCGTCGAACACGTGCTGTGGTTGGTCCCCCAAGTCTCCCGGCGCAAGTGACAGTCCTTCGACCGGCAACCCGGCCTCCTCCAGCCCCTGGACAATGGCGCTGGAGAGCCTCAGAAAGAACCCGGCCATCCCCGACCCTGTCAGGCTCTGGCAGTCGAAGAACACGTGCACGTATCGCTCGTCCTTCAGCCACCCCGGCAACTGCTTCAGGATCGACGTCTTCCCCGTCCGCCGCTCCCCTAGCAGCAGCAGCACACGCTTCCCTCCTGCCGCCCCGCCCACGTTCCGCCGGATGAACTCGAACACGTCCTCCCGTCCAAAGAACAGCGGACTCCCTCGCTTGAGCGCTACCCCTGCTACGTACGGGTTGTCGATCTTCACGAACGGTGGCAGCTCCTCCCGCACGTACATCCGGTCGACGAACGGCTCCCGCTGCTCCCGCCGTGATCGATCGCGGTACTTGACCTCGAACTTCAGGTGCAGCTCCTCCCGCCCCTCCCCGGGCCGGATCTTGAAGTCCACTTCCCGTCTCTCGCCCGCCACCAGCGGCCCCAGCTCCACCCGTCCATTCTCCCCAACCTCATACTCCTCCGAGGGCAGGATCTCCGCCACCACCCCGGTTGCCAGGCCCGGCCCCCGGTTCTCCACCCACAACTGCACTACCACTTCCTCAAGAGGCAGTACCCGCTGGCTCCCCAGCCCCATCGCCAGCCGTGCCCCACCCTCCCGTGCCGCGTGCAGCGCGTTGGTCACCACGCTCTGCCACGTCTTCGCAATCTGCGCCAGCGTGAATCGCTCCGGATCCTCCAACGCTTCCTTTGCTGCCTCCTCGGCCTCGCGCAGCCTCTGTAGCGCCTCGCTCAGATAGGCCCCCCGCGTCTCCGCGTCTGCCCTCTCCGCCTCTCCTAGCAGTGCCACCACCTCCTGCAACCGCCCCAGTTGGCAGCAGATTGCGTCCCGATTCACCAGCATCCCAAACCTCAACCGCTCCATCACTCGCTCGATCGCCGACCCCTGGACGATCACGTCGGGCACGGTCCGAGCCTCCAGCGTCTGGGCTAGCACCGCGTAGAGACCGTCGTATTCTGGGTTCTGAGCCATCTCGGGCCAGCGGTAGCGGAAGCTGAAGGCGAACGACAGCGATGGGGTCACCACCTGCAGCTTCTCCTGGATCTCCTCCGACCACGGCGGCATCCCCTTCGTCTCGCCCTGCACCTCCCTGTAGACTTCCTCCAGCTCTTCCACCGGTAGCGCCAGCCGGTCGCCACCGCTATGGCCGGACACCACCTCCCGCAGCACGGCGCGCAGGCGGGTCTTGAAGGTCCGCTCGGAGATGGCGGCCATCAACCGCGGTACGTCTGCCCCCATACGAATCAACTCGTTTAGCGCCTGCTCGACCGGTTCCGGCTGCGCGTACTGTTCGATCTCCTCGTAGAGATGCTGCAGCCGGCTCTCCAGGCTTTGGACGCTGTACAGCGTATCGCCCAGCACCTCTGTCAGTGCCAGGACTCTGTTCCGCTCGGTCTGGGTGAACAGCTTTCGGAGTCGCGCTAGCGCCAGCAGTCCGACCACCGCTCCCCCGGTGGTGCATACCGGCACGGCCACCAGCGCCGTGTTGGCCGGCAGGCGGGGCGCACCCTCCGACGCCCGCTCTGTCCGCTCGAAGCTCGCGAGCGGGACACCCTGCTGGATGGCTTTTCTCAGAAGCCCTTCTCCCATCGTGACCTCGTCGGGCCACTCGACCGGCGACGGTTCTGCGCCGGAGGTGGATTCCCTGCGCGCTCGGAGCCCGTAAATCTCCACTGAACCATCGGCCTGTCTTTGCCCGCGAAGGCGGAACGACTCTCCTTCGACCTCAGTGCTATACAGAGCCATCCATTGGTAGTTCACCAGGCGACCGGCCCCTTGAAAGACGTTCTGCGTGAGTTCCGCCAGGTTGGGCGGCGAGCCGATCTGTGCCTGGGCCAATTGCCGGATACGAGACCTGGCGCTTTCGACCTCCGTCCTGGCAAAGGAGCGGGCCAACAAAAGCAAGGCAAGAAAGAGAAGCGGCAAGAAATAAACCAACAGGTGCGAAGGCCCTTTAGCCACACCGTAGAGGTAGTCCAGGACGATGGAGATTGGCGTCATAACCACCACGGCGGAGATGATCCCTACCCGGGGGAGCCGCTCCTCCTCCGGCGTGAACAAGTGACCCACCCACCAATCGTGAGGCTGCAGGACCAACGTTGAGACAACTCCATAGGCTACGCCGTATGCCCCGATCATCAGCCAATACCCGATGACCTGGTCCGACAAGGGAGCGAGTAGGTAGAGTAAAGCGAAGGCGACGGCTGCAGCCCAGGAGGCCACGGCGTGGTGGCCGGCGTAGAGAACCGCCCGCATGAGTGCCTGCCCCAGCTTCAGGCGACGATGATACACGTATGAATACACAAACTCTCCAAGCAGGGAGCCGACCACGGCGATCAGTATCGGAACGCGCGGGTCAGCGCAGGCCAGCAGAACGTTCAGAAGCACGGGGAAGCTGAGCGAGATGGTAGAACCATTGGCAAAGGGGATCCGGATTAGATCCAGCAGAACGTAAATGAGCACGGCGAATAGCAGCAGGCGGTCTACTCCCGCCGCGCGGGCGTACTGTGACCAGAGCGGCCACTGAAACCGGACGACGATCGATCCGGCGACGGTGACCAGCCCGAAGTGTGTGGTCGCCAAGTAGCGATAGGGCGTTTTCCAATCAGCTTTTCTTGCACTTTTCATGAAATTCCTCGGCCTTAACCGGAACTTCTCCAACTACAATTTCCCTGTGTAGAGTCAGGATTCACCGTGACACCATCTCGGAAATTCTATCCGGTGATGGTGGCGGAGAGAGAATCACTGCTCTGCATCATCATAGTTGGGATGATACCTCATACCACCGGTGGGAAGAGAGACGTTGGTGTGTCTGTTGATAACAGACAGTATGGACGATACAGAAGTGTCGAAGGGAATCGGAAGCGGTGCAATGTTGACCTTCGATGTGACGGGAGTGGGGGAGCAGGCCATTGGCGCCCCGCGTGTCACTGTCATCCAGGCCAGTTTCGTCAAAAGCTCCGGTGGTTGAGCAGCGCATCAGCGCTTTTCCTCGCAGGTTCACAATTGCCACTCAATTCAGTGGGTCCCGCGGATGATTTGCTGGGTTCCGGAGTTCCATTTCCTCGTAGCAACTCGACAACGAGATATTCTGTATTCGATTATACTACGTTCTATTCGTGATGACAAATAGAGCGTTAGCAAGGTAAGAGACGCAAGTCAATCCTGTTTACTTCGGACTGCTGGGCAGCGCAGGTCTGTATCTCCTGAGGTGGTGCAATGCACGACTCGACGGAGATATAGTCCGAGGATCATCGCTGGCGTATCATCTTGCTAGGGTCGCCAATGTTCTGGCAGTCCTGTGTATCAATCGCCTGACTCTTGCCTCTCTCCACTCCACGGTTATAATTGTTGCGTGACCTGTACACCCAACCGCCGCCTGCTCGTCACCTTCCCGGCCCTGGCCCTCCTGGCCGTGGCCCTTGTCCTGGCCCTGGGCCCTGCGCGCACGCCGTATCTCGACCTCCTGCGCCAGGGGGACGATCACGCTGCCCGCACCGAGCGCACCGCCGCCGTCGCCGCGTACGCAGAGGCGGTCCGATTGCGCCCCGGCGATCCGGATCCCCACCTCCGGCTGGCCCGGGTCTACCTGGACTGGGGCCGTACCAAAGACGCGCTGGCTGCGCTCTCCGAGGCCGGGCGGCTGGGCGCGGAGGAGGCCGTGTGGGAGCGGCTGTCGGTCGCGGTCCACGCCGCCCGCGCCGATTGGCCCGCCGTCGTCGAGCACGCCCAACAGTTGCTGGGTATCGTGCCAGCCGACGGCCCGGCCCGCCACACGCTTGCCCGCGCCTACGTCGAGCTAGGGGAGTGGGACGCGGCGCGGGCGGAGTATGAGACGCTGGTGGTCGCCGATCCCACCGACGCGCTGGCCCACGAGCGGCTAGGGGCGCTGTCGCTCGGCGATGATCCGGCCGCCATCCAGCACCTCTTTGCCTCCGGGACCGACCTGGCTGAGCGGCTGCTCGCGGCGCTCGGAGAGGCGGGTGCGGCCGAGGACGCTGCCTACGCCAGCGCGCTTCTGGGCCAGGTCCTCTTCGAGGAGCAGGAGTGGGCGCTCGCCGCGCGCCAGTTCGAGCGCGCGCTCTCGGACAACCCCGGCTATCCCGACGCGCACGCCTACCTGGGCTACGCGCTCGACCAGATGGGGCGTCCAGAGGAGGCCCGGCCCCACCTGCGGCGAGCCGTCGCGTTGGCCCCTGGTTCTGCCGTCGCCCACACTTTCCTGGGGTTGCACTATGACTGCCTGGGCGACGCCCCCGCCGCTCGGGCCGAGTTCGAGACGGCCTACGATCTGGATCCGACCAACCCGGCCACGTGTGTCGAGATCGGCCAGACGTGGGTCGCCGAGGGGCGCTACGTGGCGGCCGAGATCTGGCTGCGGGAGGCCGTCTCCTTGCGGCCCGATGATCCGGCGCTGTGGGAGGTCCTGGCCTGCTTCTATCTGGATCGCAACATCACCGCCGGTGGGCGGGGCGTCGAGGCCGCGGCGGCGCTGGTCGAGCTCTCGCCCGAGGACGCGCGCGCTCACGACCTGCGGGGTTGGGCCGCCTTCCAGGTCGGGGATTACGATACGGCGCAGGATAGCCTCCTGCAGGCCACGCTGCTTGATCCAACGTTGGCCTCGGCCCACTACCACCTGGGCCGGCTGTGGGCTGTCCAGGGTGCGCATCAGGAAGCGCGGGAGGCGTTCATAAGGGCGCTGGACCTGGATACGACAGGTGCACTCATCCTGCTGGTCCAGCGGGCGATGGATGAGATGCCATAGCCTTCACGCAGGTGTGGATTATGGGGCGCGACGCTGCAGTGACGTGGCTGCTATCCCCGGTGCACAAACTGCTTCGAGATGAGAGCCTTGACAGTTGCAGTTTGTCGTGTATCATGATATTGTCAGTCGTTTACCGAATCCGTAGTCGCCAAGGCCCGCGCGAGGAAAGCGACCGATGCGCATAGGTGCCTCAAAGTCTGATCTGCGGGAGCTGATGGGCGGGAAGCTCGGAGCCTGGCACATGACCAAGAGAGACTAGGAGGTGTATGATGCAGAACAAATGGCTTCCCATCGCGTTACTCGTCACGACGCTGGTGCTTCTGATCGGCGTCGCACCGGCGTCAGCAGCACCGCACGAGGATTCCATCGTCCACATCGTCCATCGCGGCGAGACGCTGTACAGCATCGCGCGCCGCTACGGGATGGATATGTGGACCATCGCCCGCGCCAACGGCATCACCAACCCCAATCGCATCTACGTGGGGCAGCGGCTCGTGATCCCGACGGGCCGGCCGGTCGGCACGGTCCACGTGGTGCGACCCGGCGAGACGCTGACGTGGATCGCGCTGCACTATGGCGTGGATGTGTGGGCCATCGCCCGGGCCAACGGCATCACCAACTTGAACCACATCTACGTAGGACAGCGCCTGGTCATTCCTGGCGCCGCTCCGCCCCCAGCGCCACCTCAGCCACAGCCTCAGCCGTCGCCGCCCACTTCCTGGTTAGGTCCCTGGTCGGGCGAGTATTTCGACAACGTCACGCTGGCCGGGCCTGCCTATACCACCCGCGAGGACGAGAGCATCAACTTTAACTGGGACTACGGGCCGCCGGCGGGCGGAATGCCGACGAATTCCTTCTCCGTGCGATGGACCGGGACCTTTCATTTTGACGAGGGGACCTATCGCTTCTACGCCAAGGTGGATGACGGCGTGCGCGTCTACGTGGACGACGAGCGCGTCATCGACGGCTGGCGAGACGGCGGGTTACGCACGTACACCGCGGATCGAGCCCTGGCGGCCGGCGATCATACGATCAAGGTCGAGTACTATGACCGTGTTCAGGTTGCCCAGGTGTACTTTTGGTGCAAGTGGTTGTCGGGGCCAGCGCCGACGCCCACCCCCGGGCCCACCACGGTGCCGCCGGTCAGCGAGGGCTGGTCGGGCGAGTTCTTCAACAACCAGGACCTCTCGGGTTCGCCGGTCGCTACCAGCCACGATCCCTGGATCGGGTTTGAGTGGGGTACCGACAGCCCCATGCCTGGGGTGTACAAGGACCACTTCTCCGCGCGCTGGAAGACCAAGATGTACCTCAAGACGGACCATTACCGGTTCTGCGCCATGAGCGACGACGGTGCACGCATCTACGTGGGCAAGGACCTGGTCCTGGATGAGTGGCACGCGAACAACGGGGTCGCCTACTGTGGCGAATACTGGGCCTCGACCGGCACCTACGAGGTCAAGGTCGAGTATTACGAGGACGGGGGCAAGGCGCTGATCTATGTGTGGTGGGAGCCGCACTAGATCAATGACCAATGACCAATGACCAATGGCCAATGACCAATGACCAATGACCAATGACCAATGACAGACGGAGGTAGATAGTGATCGTTACAACCAAACAACTGTTTGAACAGGCCTACGGCAAGTACGCGATTGGGGCCTACAACATCAACAACGCCGAGCAATTGATGGGGCTTTTCCGTGGCAACGTCCAGTCGCAGGCCCCGTTCATCCTCCAGATCTCCAGAGGGGCGCGTACTTACACGGACAAGCGATTGCTCGAGGCGATGATCCGCCTGGCTGACGAGATTTTCCCGGAGGTCGTTTTTGCGGTACACCTGGATCACGGCGACGAGGAGACCTGTTTCGACTGCATCGAGTCGGGGTTCTACTCGTCGGTTATGATCGACGCGAGCAAGTTTCCCTTTGAGGAGAACGTCGCGATCACGAAGCGCGTGGTGGACCGCGCGCACGCCAGGGGGGTCAGCGTCGAGGCGGAACTGGGCCAGCTCGGCGGAGTCGAGGAAGACATCCGCGTCGCCGAGGATCAGGTCCACCTGACCGACCCGGATCAGGCGGCCGAGTTCGTCGAGCGTACCGGCTGCGACAGTCTCGCCTGCGCGATTGGGACCAGCCACGGCGCGTTCAAGTTCTCGGGCACGCAGTCCTTGCACTTTGAGGTCATCGAGGCCATCCAGAAGCTGGTCCCGGGCTTCCCGCTGGTGATGCACGGCTCCTCGTCGGTTCCCCAGGACGAGGTCGAGCGGATCAACGCTGCGGGTGGCGCGCTCAAGGGCGCCAAGGGGGTCGATCCCAAGCAGTACCTGCCTGCCGCCAAGCTGGGCGTCTGCAAGATCAACATCGACACCGACGGGCGGCTGGTCTGGACCCGGGTGCACCGCGAGTATTTCCGCGATCATCCGGAGGTGTTCGATTTCCGCCCGATCGGCAAGGTCTACATGGAGGAGTACGCCAGGTTCATCGCCGGCCGCAACGAGCTGCTCGGATCCGCCGGACATCTTCCGGAGGTGCGCGCCGCGCTGGGCGCGTAGGTGCTTTACATCTCGGTTCAATCGAGCCAGTCTCAGGAGCGCACCACGGTGCGCTCCTGCCTATCTGGGCGTCCGTTCGTAGTGCGCACTTGAGTGCGCGGAGGCGCTGAAGCGCCGACTACGAACCAGTGTTGCACGCGCGATTAGGTCGCTTTTGCGTATATGGGGTTGCCCAATGCTCTGACCATCAGGGCCGCGGGCTCCTCGTCGAGCGGCGCCTCCGGCGGCTCGATGACCTCCGGCCGCCAGTACGTGTCGCCGGTCACGACGGCCTGGTGCTCGTAGGCGAAGTCATCGTCGGTGATCGGCATCTCGTGGACTGCCCGTGCCGAGACGAGCCGCAGCACGTTCCCGGCCCCGCCCCGCACGCGACAGCGCAGGCGCAGGCTGGCACCGGCGGGCAGGCGTAGCTCGTCGCCCATCGTGGCTCGCTGCCCGGTGTGTGGTTCCTCCGCCGTCAGATCGAGCCGCGGTCCGGCGGGGCCCTCGGAGATGAAGACGTGACCGGCGCGGATGCCAGCGACGATGGCGGATACGGTCAGCGCTTCGGCGTACACGTGTGTGCACGGATTGCCCACCTCATACCAGCCCAACTCGCCCGTGAACGGTCCCTGGTGCTTGTCGGAGCCGCCCACACCGGTGATGCGTTTCCCCTGGCGCAACTGCGCGTCCCACACCGCCAGCGACTGGTAGTTGGAGACGAACCACGGTGCTCCCCAGACCTCGACGCAATCGGGCTCGAACAGGTCGCCAAACGCCCAGGGCGGACCGTCGTCCTTGGGATGGTTGACCGAAAAGAGCGCGCCGCGTGCTCGCGTAGCCTCGCGCACCTGTGCCATCTGGCCGTCGCCCCAGCAGCGGAACTCGACGAAGCCATCGGCTGGCCAGACGTTGGCGTGGCCGTGGTAGGTGCTTACCTCGACGCCGGGGATGAGGAGCAGGTCGGGCGTGGTGTGATTCGCCAGGAGCGGCAGGTGGCTGACCGTGTTGTGTTCGGTGACGCCGAGAAAGTCCAGCCCCTGCGCGCGGGCGGCCGCGGCCAGGTCCGCCAGTGGTGCGGAACCATCGGAATGCCAGGTGTGGGCGTGCAGGTCCCCCCGGTACCAGCGCGGCCCATCCCCCGCTCCCCTGCTCCTCTGCTCCTCCGCCCCCTTGCTCCTCTGCTCCTCTGCTCCCTTGCACCTCTGCTCCCTGCTTCCTGCATCCTGCATCTTGCATCCTGCATCCTGCATCCTGCTTCCTGCGTTCTTGTCCCCCTCCAGCGCCACGACAATCCGGTAATCGCAGCCCTCGGGCACCAGTTGGTACAGCCCCAGCATGACGTGCCACGTGCCCGGCTGGATCGGGCCGGGGAGGTAGCCGGGGGATGCCTCACTGGCGGCGATGGTGAACTCCCGCCGCGCCGTGCCGCTCCAGCCCCGGAAGCCTCTCGCGGTCAGGAACTCGGCCCCCCGCGGGTCAAAGAGGCCGATGTCGACGACGTTGCCCTCCTGCCAGCCGACCCTGTCGGCGCTGAGCTGGCGGCTGACCTGGTAGTGCACGTGGAGCCGGGCGATCTCTGGTGGGACCTCGAAGGGCAACAGCGGGAACTCGTTCACGGCCCGGTCCGCGGCGTCGATGTGGCCTTCCAGCACGATCTCTGTCATTGGCGGCTTCCTCCTGGCAGATCAAAGGGGTATTTTGTGTATTCTCTCCATTCGGGCTGGCTTGTCAAGTGGGCTGAGGCCGCGAACTGCGCCAATCTTCCGCAGCCATCTTCCCCAGACTTGCGCCTTCCGTGCCTGGTCTGGCTGCAGTGGAGTGCCTGGGGCAGCGCTACGATCCGTCTGGCATACTTTCACCTGGATGTTGACGCAGCAATTCCCGTTTCAGCATTATCGTCACGTGGTATAGCTTTGTAGTGGCGACTTCAGTCGCTGGTTACGTCGGAAGAACGACTGAAGTCGTTACTACGAACTCCATAACGGGAATTGCTGATGTTGACGCTAGTCGATTTAAGCGTTATCATGGCCTCGAACAACTGTGATTCTAGAGGCAGTAACGACATTCTATCTCCAAGGAGGACATCTGATGCTTCCAACCAAGATCGTGATAATCGGCGCGGGCAGCGCCAGTTTTGGACTCAACACGCTGGCCGCCCTGATGGGCAGCGAGCGGTTGCGCGGCAGCCATCTGGCGCTGGTCGATCTGAACGCCGAGACGCTGGCGCTGGTGGCCCGGCTGGCCGAACGGCTCAACCGGGAGTGGGATTCCGGGATGACCATCACCACCCACACCCACCACGCCGAAGCGCTCGGCGGCGCCGAGTTCGTCGTCTCCGCGATCGAGGTGCCGCCTCGCGAAAAGCTGTGGCGGTTGGACTATGAGATCACGCTCAAGTACGGCGTGCGCCAGCCGTACGCCGAGAACGGCGGGCCGGGCGGCTTCGCCCACGCCGCCCGCAACGTCGGCCCGGTGATGGAGATCGTGCACGACATGGAGCAGGCCTGTCCCGATGCCTGGTTCATCAGCTACACCAACCCGATGATACGCATCTGCGACGCCATCGCCCGCTACAGCGACATCCAGGTCGTCGGCCTGTGCCACCAGATCTTTGCCGGGTACGGCATGATCGGAGTGGTGTTGGCCGATTACCTGGGCATCGAGGTGCCGGAGGGCGAGATCAGCACCCACGCCGATCCCCAGATCTGGCCGCGACTGTGGCGGGTGGCGCATCAGGCGCTGGAGCACGTCGACGTCAAGGCCGCCGGGCTCAACCACTTTACCTGGATGCTCGACCTGCGCGACAGGCGCACCGGCGAGGATCTGTACCCGCTCTTTGCCGAGCGCTGGGCGTCCTTCGCCCCAGCCTTCGAGCCGCTGACCCGCCGCGTGTATCACGCGTTTGGCCTGTTCCCCGTTCCCGGCGACGAGCATCTGTGCGAGTACCTGCCCTGGGCCAGCGACCCGATCACCAAACCGTGGGAAAAGTACGAGATCAGCCTCTACGATTGGGACCTGATGGATCAACTGCGCGGGGTTGGCCACGACGACATCGCCAAGATGGGGGATGGGCGAATGACCATCACCCACCTGCGAGATGCGGACAGTGAGGGCGCGTTGGAGGTCATCGAGAACGTCGCCGGAGCGGGGAACCACTATCACCTGGCGGTGAACCTGCCCAACCAGGGACACATCTCTAACCTGCCGGAGGGGGCGATCGTCGAAGTGCCGGGGCTGATCAGCGGGGCCGGGGTACAGGGGATTGCGGTCGGACCGCTGCCGGAGCCCGTGGCCGAGCTGCTCCGCCGCGAGATCACGACCGTCCGCCTGTGCGTGGACGCCGCCGTCCTCGGCGACCGCCAGGCGGCGCTGCAATGCCTGCTCCTGGACCCCGTCATCACCGACCTGGACGTGGCCCAGCAGATTCTGGACGACTACCTGGAGACGTACCGCGAGCACCTGCCACAGTTCTGGTCGTAGGCACAGGGCGGGGTAAGGGGGCGCACGTGTCTGGTGGACCCAAGCCCATGGATCGAAGCCGCCGGCTCGATCTGGCGCGCCAGATCGAGGCCCAGATCCAGGGCCACTACCGCGACGATGTCCTGGCGATCGGCGTGTATGGCTCCCTGGCTCGCGGGACGGACGGGCCCTACTCTGACATCGAGATCCACTGTGTGGTGCGGGGACGGGGCGTCGACGTGTGCCACGAATGGTCCACAGGCCCGTGGAAGGCGGAGGTGGACGTGTACAGCGAGGACGTGGTGCTCGCGTGGGCGTCCGAGTTGGACGTAGACTGGCCCGTGACCCATGGCGCCTGCACCAACGTGTGGGCGCTGTACGATCCGACCGGCTTTTTCTCCCGCCTGCGCGACGCCGCGCTGTCGCATCCCGACGGGGTGTTCCAGCAGGTGATCCGCGACGTCATCGTCGGGGAGATATACGAGCGCATCGGCAAGGTTCGGAACGCCTGGGCGGCGAACGAAGACGCGTGCCTGCCCTTCCTGGCTGTCGAGCTGGCCAAGTGCGGCGCGTGTCTGCTGGGGTTGGCCCACCGATACCTGTACACGACGTCCACGCGCATGTTCGAGGAGTCGCTGGCACTGCCCGGGCGTCCGGAGGGGTACGATATCCTGTGCCGGATGGTGATGGCAGGGGATCTCGCCGACGCGGCTCGAATTGCTGACGCGTCCGATGCTTTCTGGTCGGGGGTTGAGCGGTGGGCCGGGGAGCGCGGCATCCAGATCGAACAGGACCTGGTGAGGTTGCTGAAGCTTGAATCGAAAGGCGGATCAGGTACGATGAGGGTATCTTGTCGCGACTGAAAGCAGAAATCGATCTGGCACACGAGCGTGGGAAAGTTTGAAACCATTTGCCCAATGGGACAAACCCCACGCTCGATTTTTGTGGTGGAAGCAAGCAGGGGCGTGCAGGATTCGTTTGACCAGAAACACGTTTTTATGATCGAATACGATCAAAACGTTGACAGATTTGACCGATTATGATACAATGGCGATGATTTGAGTTTCAAATGCCTAGTTCGTGGAGGTGATTTGGCTATCCCTTTGAAGGAAGAGCGCCAACAACTGATCCTGGAGGCTGCGCGCGGCAATCGGCAGGTCACCGTTTCGGAGTTGAGCCGTCGCTTCGACGTCAGCGAGGTGACCATCCGGCGCGACCTGAGCGTGTTGGCTGCGCAAGGCGTGTTGCGTCGTGCGCACGGCGGGGCGATCGTAGCGACGCCTGCGCCGCCTGAGCCTCCCGTCGTCCAGCGCATGGTCCAGGCGGAGAACTGCAAGGCGTGCATCGGACGTGCTGCGGCTGCGCTTGTGTCAGATGGGGACTCGGTCTTTATCGGCTCGGGCTCTACGACGGCGCATGTCGCTCGCCATCTGGGTGACCGCAGAGACCTGACCGTGGTCACCAACGCCCTGAACGTCGCGACTGAGTTGGCCACTGCCAAGGGGGTGACGGTCGTCGTCACTGGGGGCATGATGCGCGCTTCGGAACTCTCGCTGGTGGGCCACATTACTGAACAGTCGCTGCGCGAGGTGCGGGTGGACAAGGTCGTCATGGGTATGCGGGCCATCAGCCTGGATGAGGGAATGACAAACGATTATCTGCCCGAGGTGATGACCGACCGCACGATCATCGAGATGGCCCCAACGTTGATCGTGGTAGCTGATCACGCCAAGTTTGGCACGGTTGCCTCCGCCTATATCGCGCCGGTGGAACGAATCACAACTTTGGTGACTGACGCGGGCACCGGGTCAGAGATATTGGCTCGTTTGGAGGAGATGGGAATTCGCGTTATCGTCGCTGATGCAGACAGAAAGGGAGATTCATGACGAAAGGCGAAGACACCTGGCAAGAGATCTGTAGCCAGCCCAAAATCTGGAAAGCAACGCTGGAAACATCTGCTGCCGCTCGGGCGGCGCTGGAAGGCTTCCTGGACCAATCCGGTTTTGACCACATCCTCGTCGTGGGATGCGGGTCCACCCACTACCTGGCACAGTCCGCCGCGGCGACGATTGCTCATCGCGCCGGCATCCCCGCCCGCGCGCTCCCGGCCTCCGAACTCTGGCTCTTCCCCGCCGCGTTCGTCCTCGATCGGACGCTGCTCCTGGCCGTCTCGCGCTCTGGGACAACGACGGAGACGCTGTGGGCGCTGGACCGGTTCCGTGAGCTCGGCGGCGGGCCGGTCCTGGCGGTCACCTGCTATCCCGAGAGCCCGCTGGCCCAACGGGCCGATTTCGCGCTGGTCGCCCCGGATGCGCAGGAACGTTCTGTCGCGCAGACCCGCTCCTTCACCAGCATGTTCCTGCTCACCCAGGCCTTGGCCGCCACACTGGTCGGGGACGAGGGGATGGTGGGACGCTTAAGCCAGCTCCCCGATGCGCTGGAGAACCTGGTGGAGCGACTGGGAGACCTGCCCCAGCGGCTGGGGGAGGACCGGGACATCGAGCGGTTGTTCTTCCTCGGCGGCGGTCCCCTCTATGGCCTGGCCAGCGAGGCGATGCTCAAGACGAAGGAGATGTCTCTATCGTATGCAGAGGCCTACTACCCGTTAGAGTTCCGGCACGGGCCGATGTCCATGGTGGACGAGCACACGCTGGTCGTGGGGTTCCTCTCTGACACGGGCCTGGCGCAGGAAGTGCGCGTGCTGAAGGACATGCAGCGGCTGGGGGGCCGTACGTTGGCGCTGGCTGAGGACGCCGCGGCTCTCTCCGGTTGGCGGGCTGATCACGTCGTCGAACTGCGCAGCGGGCTGGACGAGTGGGAGCGCGGACCGCTCTATCTCCCGGTGATCCAGCGCCTGGCCTTCCATCGGGCGGTGGCGAAGGGGCTGGACCCGGACCGGCCCAATAATCTGACAGCGGTCGTGGAACTGTGAGTGGAAAGGAGGTGAAAGCGGGCGCAAATTGCACAAGTATGCTGCAAATTCAGGGCTAGTGGTTCCAAGTCAATTGACAGGTACATCCAATAGGAGGAATGAAATGAGCAAGCGCACACTGCTGAGTGGATTGATCGTGTTGCTGGTTCTCGGCCTGGTAGCCTGCGGAGGGCCGGCCCCGACCGAGGCGCCTGCAGAGGAGGAGGCTGCTCCGCCAGCGGCGGAGGAGGAAAAGGTCGAGTTGCGTTTCTGGATGCACCAGAACCCGGCTTTCATCGCCGCCGATGAGGAGGTGATCCGGCAATTTGAGGCCGAGCACCCCAACGTCACCATCAAGATGGAAAGCTTCGAGTACGACCTGTTCATCCAGACGCTGCAAACGGCCATGCCGGCGGGTACAGAGGGCGACATCATCGAGATGTTCGGCACCTGGGTCTGCTCCTACGCCGACGGCGGGCGGCTGGCCGAGATGCCCGAGAGTGTGATGTCCCGCTCGGAGGCCGAGGAACTGTTCTTTGCCGCGCCGCTGCAAGGGTACGACTGCGGGGGCAAGCTGTACGGGCTGCCCAACGAGTTCAACATCGAGAACGGTGCCGCGCTGGTCAACCCGGCCATGTTCGAGGCCGCTGGTCTGGAGTACCCGCCGACATGGGATACGACGGAGGATCTCTTGTCGGACGCCCAGAAGCTGACCCAATTCGACGGCGACGTGATGACAGTCGCAGGTTACGACTTTGTCACCGGCGATGGGCTGGCTTTCCAACTCCTGGCCGGTATCCTGCAGCGCGGGGGCGACTACTGGAAGCCCGACGGCAGCGGCCTGCAACTGGACACGCCTGAGGCCCGCGAGACGCTGGAGTGGATGAAGTCACTGGTGGACGAGTACAAGGTCGTAGACCCGATCCTGTTCAACGACGACAGCAACTGGGTCGGCGACGCCTTCTTCAGCGACCAGACGGCCATCGGCTTCGTCGGGCCGTGGGCGGCCGCCGAAGGGCTGACCGAGTATCCTGACTTCGAGTTCGACTACGTGGCCATCCCCAACTATGCGGGCGACAAGCCCTACTTCGCCGCCGACGCCGGTTGGGGCAAGGTGGTCTCGGTCAACAGCGAGCACAAGGATATCGCCTGGGAGTTTGTCAAGTTCGCGACGGCCAACGCCGACAACGCCAAGACATACAACGTGGCCAGCGGCACCATCCCGGCCCTCAAGTCGGTGGCGGATGACCCGGCGCTGCTTGATGAGCTACCCTGGATCGCGGCTGACCTGCCCATCCTCCAGTACGGCCGCTTCATCGGCCCATTACCGGACAGGGACCTGTTCTGGTACGACATCGTCTACCCGCACGTCCTGGGTGTGCTGCAAGACACTGAGACGATCGACGACGCGTTGGTGGCTATGGACGCGGAAGCCAACGCGATGTTTGAATAGGCAGCTTTTGAGACGAGCGCAGGCTGGGCGGGCGGCAGACGGATGGGTCCCACCCAGCCTGTGCCTACAAGGAGTCCGCGATGAGTGCTCTTGTCAAGGTGGTACAAAACCGTTGGCGCCGTGCCTTCACCGGCAGCAAGAGAGGGCGAAGCCTGTTTGTCGCCGGTGCTCTCACGCCCCTCATGCTGTACATGTTGTTCTGGACCTTGCTGCCGATGGTCTGGGCGGTGGTCCTGGTGTTCTTCGAATACAGCGCCACACGGCGGGGGGGGGCCATTCTGGGTCTGGGTGGGGACAATCCTTTCGTGGGGTTAGGCCATTTCAAGAACATGCTCAGCGACTCGCTGGAGGCCCAGAAATTCCGTACCAGTTTGAAAAACACGCTGATCTTTGCCTTCCTGGTGTTGCCGCTGAACCTGGTCATCACCGTCCCCCTGGCGGTGGCGATCGAGGCAGTCCACGAACGGCTCAAGGCGGTCTTCCGCTTCATCTACTTCCTGCCCACGCTCACCGCCACCGTTGGCGTGGCTACCATGTGGGGCTACCTTTACCATCCACAGCAGGGCCTCTTTAACATGATTCTCAAGGCGCTGGGAGCCACCCCCAAGGCCTGGCTCACTGATCCGCGGGCGTTCATGTCGAGTGTGTCGCTGGCCATGTGGGCGATTATCTTTGCCTATCTGTGGCAGGACATGGGCTACAATCTGGTGATCTTTATCGCCGCGCTGCAGGGTATCCCGCGCGAGTTCAGAGAGGCGGCCGTGGTGGATGGCGCCAGCGTCTGGCAGATATTCTGGCGTGTCACCTTGCCGCTGTTGCAGCCGACGCTGCTGTTCATCTGCGTCATGACGATGCTTTCGTCGTTTCAGGTGTTCGACATCATTCAGATCATGACCGACGGTGGCCCCCAAGATCAGACGCGGGTGATGGTATTGGACATCTACCTGAATGCCTTCCGTTTTCAGCGCATGGGTTGGGCCGGGGCCGTGTCTATGGCCCTGTTCCTCATCGTCTTGGTCGTCACGATCATTCAGATGCGGCTGCTACGCACGCAATGGGAGTACTAGACTATGGCAACGATCACGCATGCATCTCCAGCCCGACGGGCGCCAGACCGGGCAGTGGTGCGCCACCGTATGGGACGGGTCCTGCTCTACGCTCTCCTGGTGTCCGGCTGCCTGGCCACGCTGGTGCCCTTTGTCTGGATGGTTCTGGGCTCCTTCAAATCGTCCCGGGAGATCATCCGTATCCCGCCGACGCTGTGGCCCGAAAACCCGACGCTGGCCAGCTACCAGACCATCCTTAACGATCCGAAGCTGCCGCTGGGGCGCTTTTACCTGAACAGTTTCATCGTGGCCGGCAGCCAGGTGCTCATGATCCTGTTCACCAGTTCGTTGGCTGGCTTTGTCTTTGCCAAGTATCGGTTCTTTGGCAAGAGCGCGCTGTTTGGCTTCATCCTGGCCACGATGATGATCCCCGCCCAGGTGACCATGATCCCTGGCTACCTGATGCTGGCCAGGCTGGGGCTGATCGACTCGCTGTGGGGGCTGATCGTGCCTTCCGCGGTCGATGCCTTTGGCATCTTCCTGATGAAACAATTCATCGAGGGGTTACCCAGCGAGTTGCTGGATGCTGCCCGAATAGACGGGGCCTCCGAGTGGGGCATCTATTGGCGTATCATCCTGGCGCAGATCGGACCAGCGCTGGCCACGTTGGGTATTCTCAGCTTCATGGGCAGTTGGAACAGCTATCTGTGGCCGTTGATCGTCATCACCACCCACGAGCGGCGCACGTTGCCCATCTTGCTCACCTGGTATACGTCGGTGCATGGCAGCCGCACGGATCTGGAAATGGCCGCGGGCGTGCTGGTGGTCCTACCCATTCTATTCGTTTACACGTTTCTCCAGCGCTGGATCGTACAGGGCATCGCTCTGACGGGGTTCAAGTAAAGATGGAGATTAGAGAATAGAGATTAGAGAATAGAGATTGGAGAATAGAGGGGGGCGGGTGTGCGATGCGACGGGTAAGTGGAAAATCGGGTTATGCCAGGCGGGATCTGTGTCGATTGGCTGCTCTTGTGCTCACGTTCGCTGTCGTACTCGTCGCTTGTGCTCCGTCCTCAGAGATCATGCCCCAGTCCAGTGAGCCCGATTGGTCGGCAGTTAACGACTTCCTATACCAGTTGCAGCGGGCCAGGCCCGAGCGCATCGGCGAGACGGCCTACGACCTGGTGGTCGTGAGCATCGCGGCGGCCGGTGGCAGCCGGGAGGTGATCGAGAATCTCAAGCACAGCCCTGGCGGCGAAAAAATCGTCCTGTGCTACATGAGCATCGGCCAGGCCGAGGAATACCGCTTCTACTGGCAGCGGGAGTGGTACGAGAAGCCACCCGCCTGGCTGGATGAACCCGACCCGGACTGGGCCGGCGATCACTGGGTCCGGTATTGGGACCCCGAATGGCAGGCCATCATCTACGGCTCGCCGGAGAGTTACCTGGACCGCATCCTGGACCTGGGCTTTGACGGGGTCTACCTGGACCGGGTGGACGCCTTCGAGTACTACGGGGAGCAGGGGCGGGAGACGGCGGGCCGGGAGATGGCCGATTTCGTGATCGGCATCGCAGAGTATGCGCGCAAGCGCCATGCTGGTTTCGGTGTCTTTCCCCAGAACGCCGAGGGATTGGGTATCCGCTTCCCCGATTACCTGGAGGTATACCTCACGCGGGCATAAATTGCGCTTTTTCAAAGGTCTGAAACTTCAAGGTGAGTAGCGAGTCTAACGCTTGCTTATGCGTTGTATGGGTTTCACTAAGACACTTCACAATGGCGGCTTTGAA
>Ga0307378_10003346_pt1 | contig 23612 bp, 23 predicted proteins | sample UN1MG_FD_202238 | JGI IMG/M metagenome (GOLD analysis project Ga0307378, IMG submission 202238) | Soil microbial communities from Risofladan, Vaasa, Finland - UN-1 | ecosystem: Environmental > Terrestrial > Soil > Coastal area > Acid sulfate soil | place: Finland: Risofladan, Vaasa | collected...
AGTTAAATTTGTTTTTCAAACCATATAACCAATTGATAATACTAACATTTTTCTGGTTTAGGAAATGGCATTTGTAATGCCCTGTAACTATCTGATATTGTTGCCTTTTTAATTTTGGGAAAGGCTAAAGTGTCTTAATGTAATTAGGAAAGGACAGCGTAATAGTCAGTCCGGAAAATATGTCGGAGCTGGTGGAATGGGTTGCTTTTTATCAGGGCAATATGCAGGGGGAAGTGACCGTGGAGGCATGATTGGCTATGTGATGGACAATGATGTAGATTATGCTAAGCTTGCTGTAAACCAAGCATTGAAGAAATATAAAAAATCACTTGGACTACAAGACCCAGCCCATCTCGCACCTGCCTCAATACTAAAAGAAGAACCTTTATGCTCAGAAACGAAACATAGTATCAAAAGAAATACATTTAAAATTTATCATGTTTTTTTAGCATATGGCATATAATGTTGAGCCAGCTAAATATCGTCCATTCAGAAACTAGAAATTTTGGGTAGTTTAGAGGAACGCCCCTAAGTTTCTAAACTTCATGATGGTAAACAAAACTCACCAAAGCAACTGATCGTTCAAGATATCTCTCCACACCCGCAGGATATCAACTGACTAGAAATCCTATGATATGTCTGACAGATCCACGCTTGGCCCTAATTGCAGGTACCTGCTATATACTTGAAATCAGCGAACCTCCCAAAATGATGTGATATCCTTTTCATATCCTCACTTTTAAATTCACTATGCTTCTCCCTAATTCAACACATCTTATCCTGTTTCTTCTTTCAGTGAACCCTGTTTTATGCAAGATGAAATATGCACACATTTATAGGTAATTATTTTGTTTATATATGATGCAAATATTGTATACATTAGGGTTATGTAAATAGGGGGCAAAGGAAGTGCGAATTGTATGATATTGAGTGAAGGGATGAGGTTCAAAGATACCATTAAGATGGAAAAAGCCCATGAAATCTGAAATTCTGTCAGATATCACGTCACACATCATAGAAAAAGCAAAAGAATTCGGGGCATCGCTGGCTGGAATTGCAGATGTGGAAGCAGTCAAAACATCCCCGTCTCATCTCATATATGGAAAACTCGATGAATATAAAACCGTCGGGAATATAGAAACCGGCGCAATAGGGCCGAGTGAAGTTGTATGGCCTGAAAATGCAAAATCCGTAATAGTCATTGCTGTGGTGCATCCCGAGGAAGAGCCAGAATTAGACTGGTGGAGGGATGGTTATTCCGGGGCCACGCACGGAAACCAAATTTGTATGTCTATCAATTCCAAACTCTCAAAGTGGCTGGAAGCGGAAAAAGGAATAAAGTCCACTCAACTTCCGTATCACATCGAGCATGGAGGGATTTTTCTCAAAGATGCTGCGGTTATGGCCGGGCTGGGATGTATAGGGAAAAATAACACGGTGGTGACCCCGGAATATGGGCCTCGTGTCCGTCTTCGAGCTATGCTCACGGATCTCGTGCTGCACGGTACTGGCCCTGTTGATTTTGATCCCTGCAAAGAGTGCGACATGCCATGTCAAAGGGTCTGCCCGCAGAAAGCCTTTGAAAGAAACATTTATTCTGAAAAGCAATTTGGTCTTACTATGCTTCCTGTCAGAACCGGTGTGTATAGCAGGCATCTTTGCAATGTGCAGATGGAACGTGATGATGAAAATAGCGAAAAAATAGTGGTTGAAGGACAGGATAAACCGGGAAAATTAGTAAAATACTGCCGGCGCTGTGAACTGGCGTGCCCTGTAGGGAAAAAATAGAAACGTAGTTTCTAAAAAAACGCATATAAAAGAAAAGGAGATCTTCAATGACTATGATGACCGCAGAACAATATGCGGAAAGCCTGAGGCGCTTGAATTTAGTGGTGTATATGTTTGGAAAGCGCATAGAAAACGTGGTTGATGACCCCATTATTCGACCATCCATGAACGCGGTTGCTAAGACATATGAGCTGGCCCATCGCCCGGAGCATGAAGATATTATGACTGCCACCTCCCATATTACCGGTAACACAATTAACCGGTTTACACACATTCACCAAAGCATTGAGGATTTAGTGAAGAAAAGCAAGATGGGAAGGTTACTAGGTCGTGAAACAGGATGCTGTTTTCAGAGGTGTGTGGGAATGGATGCCCTTAATGCGCTCTCCATTGTCACATTTGATATTGATGCAAAACACGGCACTGAATACTACACACGGTTTGTGAAGTACCTTGAATACGTTCAGGAGAACGATTTTACTGTTGACGGCGCCATGACAGACCCTAAGGGTGATAGAAGTTTGCCTCCTCATAAACAGCCTGATCCGGATCAATTCATGCATGTGGTAGAAGAAAAAAAAGGTGGAATCGTTGTCAGGGGGGCCAAGGCCCATCAGACAGGCGCTGTGAATTCACATGAGATCATAATCATGCCCACTCTCTCAATGAGGGAAGAAGATAAAGACTACGCCATCTCATTTGCCCTTCCTAGTGATGCCGAGGGAATCACCTACATAATGGGGCGCCAGTCTTGTGATACCAGGAAACTCGAGGGCGGGACTATGGATCAGGGTAATCTCTTTTTTGGAGGGCATGAGGCATTGGTTGTTTTTGATGACGTGTTTGTCCCCTGGGATCGGGTTTTTATGTTGAAAGAGTATGAATTTTCAAGACAATTAGTAGAGCAATTTGCTGCGTATCACCGGCAGAGTTACGCATGCAAGGTAGGGGTGGGAGATGTTCTCATAGGTGCTGCTCAGACCGCTGCCGAGTATAATGGTGTTGAAAAGGCCTCGCATATCAGAGACAAGATTGTTGAGATGAATCACCTCAACGAGACCTTATATTGCGGATGTATTGCGTGTGCATCTGAAGGACACAAGGAGCCCAGCGGGACATATTGTGTCAATATCTTGCTTGCCAATGTGCACAAACACAATGTGACCCGTTTTCCTTATGAGATTTCACGGCTTGCACAGGATATTGCAGGAGGCTTGATGGTTACCCTGCCCTCTGAAAAGGATTTGCAGTCGCCTGAAACCGCCAAATGGCTCAAAAAGTACTTCAAGGCACACCGCGATATTCCCACCGAACACCGGATGCACATCCTGCGGTTGATCGAAAACCTTACATTAGGGACTGCAGCGACAAGTTATCTGACAGAATCCATGCATGGTGCAGGCTCCCCTCAAGCACAAAGAATTATGATTTCCCGTCGCATTAATATGCAAGAGAAACAAAGGGCGGCAAAAAAGCTCTGTGGTATTGATGAGACATAAAGATATGAAATTGCAAGCAGGCATCGAGGTTGATCGCGTCGTCTTTGAGCATATGGATCAGGCCCATTCGCTTGCCCACATATCTTTAAAAAGCTGTCTAAGAGCTTCACTACTGCACTTGCAAGGGGTCGTGTACATGTTGGGGTCCTTGCTGGCAAGACTGACCAGCGCATCCGTCGCTTTTTCCATCTGCTCCTCGGTGATACCGGCACCCTTGAGGCTTAAAGGTTCTTCCACTTTTCTTTCCAAGTTCCGTATTTTTTGGATAAACGCCTGTGTCCCCTCCTGATTTGTCCTGGCATCAATGCCTACAAAGCGCGCAGCCGTTCCAAGCCTTTCAACTGGATCAGGGGCATGGTCGAGCGGGGGATTTGAGGCAATGAATTCCAGGGAGTATGGCAGGGCGATGCCTGTTGCCCTGCCATGGGGAAGATGAAACAAGGCACCAACTGAGTGGCCTAAGGCATGAGAAAGCCCAGTGTTGCTATTGCCGAATCCCAACCCGGCGATGGTGGCCGCATTCTGCATTTTCTCCCTGGCTGTAAAATCGGCTCCATTCTCATAAGCCCTGGGAAGCCAGTCAAAAGTCATCTTCATGGCCTGGAGGCACAGCCCGTCGCTGAAGTCTGTTCGTTGTCTGGAAGTATACCCGTCCACGGCATGACATAGAACGTCAACGCCTGTGCTGGCCGTCAACGCCTTGGGCATTCCAAGCGTTAGCTCTGCGTCCAGGACCGATATATCAGGGACGATATCGTTATGGGCAAAGATGAGCTTTTTGTTGTTGGTGGTATCCGTTAACACGGCCACCCAGGTCACATCCGCACCTGTACCGCTCGTGGTGGGGATGGACAGGAATCTTGCTTTTTGACGCAAGTTTAATCTTATTTTGGGAACAATAGATTTACTCAGATCATCGGAGGCCAGGTCCGGTCTCTCGTAGAACACCCAGGCGGCCTTGGCTGTGTCTATAGCTGAGCCCCCGCCAAACCCTATCACCCACTGGGGGTTGAAATCGATAAGGACCTTGCTACCCTCGAGGGCTACCTCGATGGACGGGTCCGGCTCTGCCCCGTCCCAGACCTTTACATCATACCCTGCATTTTCCAAGATCACTACAATCTTCTCGCTAAATTTCACCATGGTATTATCCGTGATCACCACAGCTCTGCTCCCTTTCCCCTCGATTTCAGGAACTAATCTCTTCAGCGCTCCCTTACCAAATAACACCTTTGGACTGAGAAAATATGGCATTTTTATCCTCCTTCACGTCCCGGATTTCTATAACTTATTGAAAATAAAAATCTTTCAATGGCACCCGGTTTATGTCAACTAAATGATCATGCGTGGTGCTTGATCGCATCTATAGCCCTCGGCCATAGGGCCTCGGGCAATGCGTGGCCCATGCCTTTGACAATTACTAATTTTGCCCCGGGGATCGTATTGGCGGTATCAATACCGCATTCCACAGGTACAAGAGGGTCGGCATCTCCATGAAAGACCATGGTTGATACGGTGACGGACTTGAGCATCTCCTTCCTGCTGCCGGATGCGATGATAGCAGCGAACTGGCGGGCAAACCCAGCAGAGTTTAGGCCGCGATCGTGCGACTGCCCAGCCCACTTTCTAACGCGGGTCTCATCAACTGGAAATTTGGGGCCACTAAGAACACTCCAGACTCGGACGCAACGTTCAATGTACCTGCTCGCTCAGTGGGTAGGGGCGTGACGAGAACAGAGATCGCGTCCGGTTTTGGCGGTGGAAGCCCGGGATCGCCCGTGGAGGACATAATGGAAGTCAGCGTGTGTATCCGTTCGGAAAATTTTGCGGCCATGATCTGACCAATCATTCCACCCATAGAGAGGCCCACTACATGTGCTGACTCGATTCCCAAGGCATCAAGCAAGCCAATCACATCGTCTGCCATATCACTCAATGTATAAGGCACATGGATGGCTTCGCCTTGCTCCTGAGACTTCAACAGCGTGGAAATGTTTGGAACATCTGCTTTATCGAACCTCGTTGATAAACCGATATCACGGTTATCAAAGCGGATTACCCAATAGCCCCTGGTGGCCAGTTCTGTACAAAATTCGTCATCCCATACAATCATCTGAAAACCGAGGCCCATGATAAGTAACATGGGTTTCGCACTGGGATCTCCAAATGTTTCATAGGCGATCTCAATACCGTTGGCCTTAGCAATGCCCACCACGTCACTGTGAGGCACATTCTGTGTCATGATAATACCTCCAGGCAAAAAAGAAATGCCTATAGGCTCAAGTTACGTCACCAGCCGTTTTCTTCTCCGGCGAAGCCCAAACTGGAAACACCCCGAAAGCAGATTCGGCGTTGAGACCTTAACCAAACATCATTAGAATGGGCAAGGACTCGACCGATTAACCGCCGGTCCGAATTGTTCACCCTGAATTTGGCACATGGCATAGACAACGGATACAACGGGCTCTCCACCCATCTCAAAGGGTCCTTGAAGATAGGCGAGCCCCCGATTGTTTTTAGTCAAACTTTATGGTGTCCAACATCTCCAGAGCGGGATCAGGGAGGAGCACCCTGTCGATGTTCTTGGCGATCTCCTCCGCAGTGGGAATGCCGTCTTTCTTATTGAAGCCGTTGGCCATCTTCATCTTGAATTCCGTGACCTTGACGCCGATCGTGCCGCCGTGGGCCATGAGGACCCGTCCGTTGAGCTCCTTGGCCAAATCGGAGGCCAGAAAGACCACCAGAGGGGCCATGGTTGCGGGATCAAGCATTTCCTCTGTGATGCCCTGTAGGGCCGGCAGGTTGGCAGTCATCCTGGTGTACGCGTTGGGACAGATGGCGTGGGCCCGGATGCCATAGCGTCCCAGTTCCATGGCCACACTCTTAGTAAAGCTGTACAGGCTGGCCTTGGCAAAGCTATGATTGGTCTGGTCGAAATTTCTGATCAGGCCAGACATGGAGGTCGTGTTCATAATCACCCCACCGTTGCCCCCTCCCTTCATAATCCTGCCAGCGGCTCTGGTGCCCTATCTCACTGCTTACTGCCGCAAGACGCCCGAGGATGACTGGATCAACATGATCCAGGAACTCCAGTGCCCTGACAGCACAAACTCGGTGGTTTTCAGCCTAGAACGTAACAGAGGTATTGGAACAACTTCTCCCAAAGCGTAGACTCCAAACCGCCTCAAGCTGCTGTGGTTAAGGTCCATGGCGGTGACCGTTGAGGAAAAGGTCCGCCGAAGACACGTTCAAAAAATGACTGATCACTTCGTGCTGAGGAAGCCTTGGAAGATTTGGGATAAAGAATTACAGCAGATTGGGTCGTAAGGTGCAGAGAAGTGTTGATTAATTCAAGATGAAATACGCAAATATTCATAGTTAATTATTTTGTTTATATCCGATTCAAATATTGTATGCATCAGGGCCAGGAGAATAGGGAGCAAAGAAAGTGCGAATTGTATAAAATAGAAAGCAAGGATTAAAACGCAAGGCAGGGCAAGCTTTGGCCCTACTTCAAGTCATTTATCCTTCAACTCATCCCATTTATAATCGATCAATTCAAGGAGAACGCCATTTACTGCCTTTGGGTGAACAAAGGCGAATTCACAATCCCTAAAGGGTCTGGCCCCTCCAATAAAGGGATAATCCTTAGCTTTCAACTCATCCATGGCCTCTCGGGTGTTATCCACATTAAAGCTAATGAGCATCACACCCTCGCCCCTTTTCTCGATAAACTTGGCTACATCCCCATCCGGAGTGGTTGATTCCATTAACTCAAAGCCTACCTCCCCCAACCAATATCGTGCCACCCTGATCTTTTCTAACTCATCCACGTAAGGATCATCAGGCTCTGGCTTTCCCAGAATGGGTTCCCAAACCTTTCGAGCTTCATCCAGATTTTTTACTGCAATACATATATGATCTATCTTATTTACCTTCATTTTTTCCTCTTTAAAATGTTACCAATTCAAGTGGAATGGAAATAGCGTGATCCGGGCAGATAAAACCACATTCATTGCAGTCTTCACATAAAAATTCAGTGACCACAATTCTATCATCCTGAAGCCGAATAGCCTGATCCGGACACACCTCTATACAGAGAGGCTGTGTTATTCCTCCACACTTTGTACATTTTTCCAGATCTACCTGAGCAGCCATATTGAATCCTCCTCTTATTTCTCTTCTGATTTGTATAATCTCCGGAGACATATACCATCCCCACTTGGAATGGCTTTTTGAGTCTCTATCTTCAAATTTGTATCCAGGAAGGCGTTTACTTCCTCAAGAAATGTTTGAAGATATCTATCGCAGCCTGCAAGATCCTCTTTCATAGAGGCGCCGGCCTCTTTGGCAGAGGTGGGCCAGGGGCATCTTTCCCACGTAATAAAAATTTCGTTAGGGTTTCCGCCCTTTTCGATTTTTACCACTGCCCCATTGGTTTCTGCCAATCCTTGATACGCCCTTGCTACATTCATCATCAAGCCCTCTTCGCCCTTAAGCAAGTTCATGCGCGGGAGATAGGATTTGCCGATATCTTTACCAATGACTTCCCAGGCCTTCACACCGATATCAAAGGGGTTTGCGTCAGGGCCGGCACATCCGATCGCTACCTGACGCATTTGATAAAATGTTCTCCTATTTGCTCCTTGTGCACCTTGTAATGCCCTCCACAAGCGAGTTATTTCCTTTTCTGAGTCAAGTGCCATTTTTACCCTCCTTTTAGATCCGAATACCTATTCTATAACCATCATGAACCGCACTTGATAAATTTCGAGGAGTCAGTGCGTCACCAATTACAAAAAGTTCAATGCTGTTTTCCTGCACTACATCTTTCAATAGAGTGTTTGCCTCTCTTTCAGAGGTGACCACAGTATCTGCCTTCACCGGGATCCTATACCCATCGTACGTTAAAACAATAACCCCTTCGTCGGTAATTTCCTCAATATCGCAATCGTTATAGGCTGTCACCTTATGTTGTTTTAAATAGCCAACATATCGCCATAAAAATGAGGGGTTAATATCCTTTCCAAGCTTTTTTTCCTTTCCCACGATGGTCACCTTTTTGCCTTGTTTGGCCAAGAAGAGGGCCAACCCGATCCCTGGCTTCAGATTTCCCCAGACAACGACATTATCACCAACCTGGGCTTTTCCGTTCAGGACATCCAGCACCGAGACAACATTTTCTCGATCAAAACCAGGGGCTGTGCCCTTTATGTAATTTGGCCCGGTTGCCAGAACCACAGAATCTGGCATTTCCTCTTCAATTAATTCTGCGGTTACCTCTGTGCCTAAATGAAACTTGACCCCAGCTTTTTCAGCTTTCACCTTTGAAAAGCTTATCTGGCCATAGAGCTCTTCATCTCCATAGGGCGCCTTGGAGGCCTCGATAATGGTTCCGCCCAATTCCTCTCTTTTATCGTACACATGTACCTCGTGCCCTCTTTCCGCAGCCACCCAGGCACACTCGAGACCGGCAGGGCCGGCACCAACAATCATAATATTTTTTTCCATCTCTGCTGGTTTGATCTGATACTTTTCATCCCATTCATGAGCGCACACAGGGTTAATATAGCAGGTCATTGGTGCATCTCGGAAGAGCCGTGCAAGACAGACATTACATGCAACACAGGGTCTTATCTCATCCTCGTTTCCTTCCAGAACCTTTTTGGGCAGCAGTGGATCGGCAATCATGGGTCGACACATTTCCCACATATCCAGCTTGCCCTCTCCAATCGCTTTATCAGGTAGATCAGGGAGAAAGAGTCGATATGCCATGCAGACCGGAATTGTGATATGTTGTTTGGCGCGTTCAGCTAAGGGGATCCATTTACCTTGCGGGATGTCTCTGCTGATCACAGGGTAGATTGATTCTTGCCAGCCTAAGGTAACACTCATGTAGTCCACTCCTGCTTCCTCAGACATTTCATAGGTGATCATGGATTCTTCGGGTGTGTTTCCACCCACATCATCTAAGAGTTCATCAGAACAAAGCCTGATCCCCACAGGGACATCGCCACATACTTTCTTCACTTCTTGAATGAGCTCTACAACAAATCTCATCCTTCCTCGTATATCTCCACCATACTCATCGGTTCGCCTATTGGTATAGCTGGATACGAAATTGGAAAGGAGATAGCCAACAATCCCTGAAATCTCAACGATGTCAAACCCTGCCTTAAGCAGTCTTTCTGTGGCCTCAATGTGTTCTTTAAGACACTGTTTGATATCTGCTTTGGTCATCTCTTGGACTGGCCGAAAGATCCTCAATCGCTGGGGAACAAGAGATGGCCCCTGGCAATATTCTGTCTCAATCGCACCGACCCGGCCACAGTGCATCAACTGGCAGCCGGCGACTGCCTTTTCTTCGTGAATAGCATCGGCAAGTCGTTTCAGGCCAGGTATGAATTTATCATCCCAGGCTGCGGCCTGACCAACGTATCCTTGACCCTGGCGGTTTTTATCCATATATACACCCTGCATAGTGCATATACCGCCGACAACACCTTTGGCCCTTTCCCGCAGATAGGCTACGCCTGAATCAGTAACAAATCCGTCTTCGGCATTTAAGTTGTCTTCAGTTGCGGCATACTTGATTCGATTCGGGATCGTGAGGGTGCCTATATCAATAGGCTTGAACAGATGAGGATATTTTTTTGCCCCAGGGTATGATGAATAGTCCCATTCAAATAGTAACTTACCCATATTTCTGGCCTCCTTTTTTAGTAAAGATCATTTGTGTATACAGTATACAAGATAGCAAGGAATATATTGAAAGCCTATTTTGATGTCAAGAGATAAAACCCTCTCTATTTTTTCACAATCTTTCCAAGCAGCGTACCGATCCAGTCTTTTAATCTATCTATCATTGAGGGACCTTCTACGTTCAGGGTGCATTCGGCCTTTTTATCTGAAAGCATGCTTACTGCCCGAGCAGTGTATGCACCGGCAGGCATTGGTGGGTTTGTTACAATTATGATGTTTTCCATCTTTTCATTTGATCCAAGGGTGGCCCTCAGGAAATCAGAAATCTTGGTCAATATTCCTACCTCAGCATTAAAGGTCCCATTTTTTTCTACATCGGCAGCTGCTACTGATAGATCAACCTTTTTTCCATTAACCGGGACGTTCAAAAGTTTTATGAATACACTATCACCTGGCTCAAAACCCGAACCGCTGAAGACAATCTTTGTGCCCTTCATCTTAGCAACACCCAGGCGAACAGTGCCGGGATTAACAATAATTTGTGGCCCCTTTATTCCCTGATCAAGGGTTTTGATTGCTTCTGAACATCCTGAGATCAGAAAGATATTTAAAAAAATAAGTAGAGAAATGATTGTTAATACTTTTTTAAAATTGTGTTCCATTGTACCCTCCTTTTTTAAAATTTATTATTTCTTATTGTTGCTCGATATAGAACGGCGTCTCTTTTGATACAGGTAAACCGCCTTATTATGTTCTGATAGGGAAGCAGAGAAATGATGACTCCCATCATTTTTAGCCACAAAGTAGAGGTAATCAGTCTTTGCGGGTTTTATGACTGCCATTAAGGACTCTCTGCCAGGGTTGGCAATGGGCCCAGGGGGGAGCCCGTAATTAAGATATGTATTGTAAGGGCCGGGGGTGCGAAGATCCTTTTTTTTCAGGTTTCCATCAAAATTTTTTAGGCCGTAGATAACCGTTGGATCACTTTCAAGCCTCATTCTCTTTTTAAGTCGGTTAAGAAAAACTGATGCAATAATTGGCTTTTCCTCGGCACGGCCACCTTCTTTTTCAACAATTGAGGCAAGAGTAACGATATCCTTTGCTGGCAGCAGTCTGCCTGTGGTGGATTCCTGATCTTTTATCAGGGCAGTAAAGATTTTCTGGAAACGCTTAATCATAAGGTCGATTAATTCCCGTGCGCCTGTATCCCTGCTTATTACATAGGTGTCAGGAAAAAGATAACCCTCTAAGTTTGTTTCATCAGTATGGTAGGAGGCTGCAAGGGTTTTATCCATAACTAAGGAAATAAATTCATGTATGTTAACCAGGTTCTTTGTAGCCAATAAATCAGCTATTTGTTGAGCGGTAAGTCCTTCAGGTATTGTTAACGTGTAGGTCTTGATTGCACCGGTTGACAGAATATTAAATATTGTTACCGGGGACATGGACTGGTTAAGGCTGTATTCTCCTGCCTTTATATCTTTTGTTCCTCCTTTCAGGATAGCACAGAGAATAAACAAGTCTTTGCTTTTGATAAGCCTTTTTCTTCGAAGTTCATTCGCAACTGTCCTGAGTCCGGTCCCCTTTTTAACTATAAAGATTGTCTCTTTTTTATCAATGCCTGCCGGGCTTATGAAAAAATACCCAAAGTAAAGGGCCATGAATGAGAAAAGGATAATAATTAATAGCGCTAATGTAAAGATTAAACCCCTTTTAGACATATTATGCACCGATGATTCTACTTATGAAGAGTGAGCCTGAAACAAGGAGGCCCATACAAATGAGAGTGTGAATAGTCAGTGCCTGCGCTGGGATTATGTCTTGAAAGGAAAGGTATCTCCTCCACAGTATTTGGATTGCCCTGCTGGCCAAGAGAAAGGCTCCTAAAGAGATTATTACGAGGAAAGGAAGACCTATTGAATAGATAAGAAGAATTATGAACAGGAAAGGAAGGAGCATCATCAGGCTATATACATAGCGCGCCTTGCTGAGACCAAGTCTTACCACCAGGTTTTTTTTATTGGCTTCTTTGTCGGCCTGATAGTCTGGAAACTGATTTATCCAGATAACGGCCATTATAAGGAATCCGTGAGGGATTCCAAGCAAGAACGCAGGCCAGGAAAGATTGTTCGTAATAACATAATAGGTGCCTAAGGTGATTAAAGGGCCAAAGGCGAAAAAGATCAAGATCTCGCCTAAGCCATGAGACATAAGGCTAAAAGGTGGGCTCGAATATGACCAACCAGCTAAAAGACCGGAAAGTCCAATCAACAGAACATAGGGTCTGCCCCAAAAGGTAAACCAGAGCCCACATGCTATCCCAATGGAAAAAAATACACTAGATAAGGCAAGGATAGTATTGGGTTGTAGCTCATTTTCCTGGATTACCCTGCTTCCACCGCTGAATGGGGTAAGCCTGATATTAATAGGGTCACTCCCTTTAGAGTCAAAGTAGTCATTTATAAGATTTGAACCGAGGTGGAGTGCTCCGACACCGATGATGGCAATTACTAAAGGGAGAAGGGAAAATGAGCCCCTGTGAAATGCAAAGGCAGCAGCAGTAATTAAGGGTATTATTGAACCTACCAGAAATGGAAGCCTTAATGCCTTGAGGAATGTTTTAATCATGTTTCACCTTATTTAAACTATCGAGAGGACATTCAGAGCAGCGTGGTTCTCTCCTGCAAAAATCTTTTCCCGTCTTTACAATCAAGGCGTGAAACTCTTTATAGAGTTCAACATCGTGAGAAAGATTATCCATAAAAAACGACTGTAAATCATTGTACCCTGCCTCTTCTTCTATGAGACCGTGCCGTGTTAATATTCTGTGTGTATAGGTGTCAACGACAAAAATAGGCCTTCCAGCCCCATATAAGACAATGCTATCTGCTGTTTCCAATCCAATGCCCTTTACCGTCAAAAGCTCCTCTCTGATGGCCTCGGTATCAAGGGAGAAAAGTGTTTTTATGTCACCATTGTATCTATCGACAATAAAATTAATAAGATTTTTCAGACGCTTGACCTTAAGGTTATAATATCCGGCAGGCCTGATGTATTCAGCTAAGATAGATGCAGGTATCTGGCTGAGCGCTTGTATTGACAACAGGGATTTTTCTTTCAGATTCAGGATTGCCTTTTCCACATTATTCCAGCTGGTGTTTTGGGTCAAAATAGCACCAACCATCATTTCAAGCTCTGTCTCTGCTGGCCACCAGTTCTGGGGGCCAAAGGAAGAAAGGAGGAGATTGTATATCTTTATCAAGCTCTGATTATTACCTGTAATCAATATTTTAACCCTTCCACATGCTTTCTATTTGTATCAAGGCCAAATGTTAAAATCCAAATGCCAAATCAATTCCAAATTCCAAATACCAAAACTATTTACCGTGTACAGGGGAGCTTTTATCATTTATTTTTTGAAGATAGAATTGAAGAAAATATTAGAGTTAATTCTTGGGCTTCGCCCCATAATTTCTTGCATTCATCCCTTTTGTTGGGATTAGCTATTGCAATCATCCTTAGCCAATGTTTTGTCTCTTTTGACTCCTTCTTGCAAATAGCAATTTTATGTCGAAAATCTTTTTTGGATTCTGCTGCATCGGCTTCCATATAATTGGCACCTATGCTTGTACCAGAACGCACAATCTGGCTAATCAATTCATCATTGATTCTATTTCCTGGCAAGGTTTTGACAAAATCAATTATACTTTATCCAAACCTGCCTGTTCTATCTTCGAGATCATACTTTTTTCTGTCATTTGACATTTGTCATTCATTTGAAATTTGAGCTTTGTCATTTTTCATTTTTAGTTCAATACTTTTATGCTTCTTAGTACTCTGATGGTGTATAAAAGTTTATTTTCTATACTAACTTGACAGTAATTAATAGATAACTTAGATTTATTCCCTATGTCAATGCAGCAACTTAAGAAAATACGCAATATAGGTATCATAGCTCATATAGATGCCGGGAAGACTACCATAACAGAGCGAATACTCTTTTATACCGGAAAGTCTCATAAAATGGGAGAGGTTCATGATGGTGAGGCTATCATGGACTGGATGCCTGAGGAACAAGAGAGGGGAATAACAATAACATCTGCTGTTACTACCTGCAAATGGCTTGATCACACCATAAACATCATAGACACACCAGGGCATGTGGATTTTACCATTGAGGTTGAGAGATCCTTAAGGATTTTGGATGGAGCCATCGGCGTATTTTGCGCAGTAGGTGGTGTAGAACCCCAGTCAGAAACGGTATGGCATCAGGCAGATAGATATGGAGTTCCCAAGATTGCCTTTATCAATAAGCTTGATAGGCTCGGTGCAAATTTTGATGGTACTGTAAGGATGATGAGAGAAAGACTTGGTGCTATTCCATTGATCCTTCAGATCCCATGGGGACTGGAAGAAGATTTTAAGGGTGTGATCGATATAGTTACGATGAAGGCCATTGAATGGGGCGAGGATGATTTTGGGATCTCCTTTCAGGAAGCAGATATCCCTGAAGATTACGCAGAAGAGGCTCACAGACATCGGGAAAAAATGATTGAGCTGTTAGCCGATAACGATGATGACATAATGGAAAGGTATCTATCTGAGGAAGAAATAGATATTCAGTCAATTCAGAGGGCAATTAGACAGGCTACCATAAAGCTCGCACTCGTTCCCATTTACTGTGGGGCAGCATTGAGAAATAAAGGGATACAGCCCCTTTTGGATGGAATCGTTGGATTTCTTCCTTCCCCTCTTGATGTCCCACCAGTGAAAGGGATTAATCCGAAGACAAAAGAATCCGAAACGAGGTCTGCAACATCAAAAGAATCTCTCTCTTCTCTGGCCTTTAAGGTTGCAATGGATCAGGGAAGAAGAATGACATATCTCAGGATCTACTCCGGAATAATGAGACAAGGCTCCAAAATCTATAATACCACAAAGAATATTACAGAAAGGGTGGCCAGGATCATGAGGATGCATGCAAACAAAAGAGAGAGAATAGATCAGGCTGTAAGTGGTGACATTATTGCAGTCATGGGTTTAAAAGAGACCTCCACTGGCGATACCCTCTGTGACAAAGATCATCCTATAGCATTTGAGTCCATGGAGTTTGATCAGCCGGTAATATCCATGGCTGTGGAACCAAAACAGTTGAAGGATCAAGAACGGCTATTAGACAATCTTACAAAAATCACTGATGAAGACCCCACATTCAAATTTGCAGTAGATGAGGATACTGGCCAGATTATAATTTCTGGTATGGGCGAGCTTCATCTCGAGGTTTTAGCCCAAAGACTAAAGAGGGAGTTTTCTCTTGCTGTAAACACCGGAAAACCTCAGGTTGTCTACAGAGAAACTATAAGCAAAAAGGCACAAATCGAGACGGTTTTCGACAGAGAATGGGGCGGCGAAATGCACTTTGCAGGCATTACAGCAAAGGTCTCACCTATGGCAAGGGGAAAAGGGAGTCGGTTTGTCAATAAAGTGTCAGACCCCCTCATGACTGAAGAGTTTATCAACTCTGTAGAGGAAGGCATAAAGGAGGCATCAGAAAGTGGGGTTGTGATGGGGTATCCAGTAATTGATGTGGAAACGACTCTTCTGGATGCCAAGGTAAAAGAGCTATTGTCTTCCCCACTGGCCTTTAAGATTGTTGCATCAATGGCCTATAAAGAAGCCTGTGAGCTTGCCTCGCCTTTGCTTCTGGAGCCTATTATGAAGCTCGAAATAATTGTTCCTGAAGAATTTGTAGGCGATGTAATTAGTGATTTGAATACAAGGGGTGGCAGAATTGAGCAAATTACAGCAAAAGGAATAATCAAGATATTGGCGGCTATAGCACCCCTTTCCAAAATGTTTGGCTATTCGACAGCTCTACGCTCTGCCTCTCAGGGAAGAGCTACCTTCACTATGCAATTTTCTCATTATGATAAAGCCTAAATAAGTGCCTAAAATGTGCTAAAGTGCCTAAAATGCCCAAAGTTAAGGCAAATAAATACAATAGCACAATTAAATTCATGGGTATTTGTTGTAAGTATGGTTTCGTCACTTCCTATTTTTTTTAGCACGAAACTCGCAACAAGGCACTCGTTGCTAAGAAATACAAGTGCAACTGACTACTAACAACTAATTACGGACATTTCCTAAACCTTGACCAGAACAATCCTCCATATTGATATGGATGCCTTTTTTGCAGCGATCGAGGTGCTGGATAATCCGTCTCTAAAAGGAAAGCCTGTGATTGTTGGCGGCTTAAGCAGGCGGAGTGTTGTTTCCACTGCAAGTTATGAGGCTAGAAAGTTCGGCATTCATTCTGCGATGCCACTATTCAAAGCAAAGGAAAAGTGCCCTCACGGAGTTTTTCTTCCAGTACAGATGGAACGGTACAAAACGGTCTCCAGAAAAATAATGGGCCTGTTAAAGGACTTTACACCTCTTGTTGAACAGGTTTCCATTGATGAGGCCTACCTTGATATTACTGGTACGGAAAATCTTTTTGGATGCCCTGAGGAGATAGCAAGGCGAATAAAAGAACGGATTAGCGAGGAGACAGGATTAACGTGCTCCATAGGTATTGCCCCTAACAAATTTATGGCCAAGGTTGCATCTGATATGCACAAACCTGATGGTTTAACGATAATAGTAGCCACGGATGTGGATCAATTTTTATCCATATTGCCGGTCGCAAAAATCCCCGGTGTTGGAAAAAGGACGTTAGAAGACCTCAGACGTCACAGTGTCAACACAGTTGGGGATTTAAAAAGATTCACCAGAGAGCAGCTTTTGAAGGACTTTGGAAAATTTGGCCTTAGGCTATATCACATTGCGAAAGGCAGAGGTGACTCGGAGGTAGTGCCAAAAAGAGAGACCAAGTCCATTAGTTCAGAGGAGACCCTTCAACAAAATACCAAAGATCTCACTTATTTAAAGGGTTTGATAGCTTCCCATGCAGATAAGGTGGGCAGGAGATTAAGGGCAGAGGGACTTAAGGGGAGGACTGTCACCCTAAAGATAAAGCTCGAGGATTTCTCCGAAATAAGCAGGAGCCGAACCGTTGACCACGCCACGTATATCACGAAGATCATATCTGATTGTGCTATTATACAGCTAACCGAATACCCGTTAAAGAAAAAGGTAAGGCTTATAGGGGTTACTGTTTCCAACTTGGATGTGGGTAAAGAGGAATCTCAAATGTCTCTCTTTATGAAGGGAGGTAAAACAGACAAGAACCGAAAGGTGGATGAGGCCATGGATGCGATAAGAAGTAAATTTGGCGGAAAGGTGATAAACAAGGGGAAATAGCAAAATATTTTTATTTTTTTAAATAATCTATATATGGTATAAAATTATATCATCTTGGGTATTTTATTACATTGGCTATTAAAATGGAGGAGGGGTTCAGATGTCTAAATTTCTCACCATAATAAAGTTCAGTGTTGCCTTGTTCTTCTTATTGTTTTTTGCTTCCGTTTCCTTTGCCCAGCTAAGCACACCTTTCAAAGGCGAAACAAATATTGTGCTGGCGAAGATGACTGAAAAGGATAAAAAGGCCCAGAAAAAATTAAGCCAGATGAGCCCGGAAGAGGTGGCAGAACTGGATAAAAAGTTAGCCCAGGCTCTCACCCTCTTTTATGACAGGGAGTATGCAAAATCATTAGCCATCTTTAAAGAGATAGCCTCACAGGTTGAAACCATGGATATCATGTTCTGGCTCGGCCAGAGCGCGATGAAGGTGGGAGAAACAGAGATTGCTATAAAAAAGTTTACTGATATGCTTGATTTTGACCCAACACTTCACCGGGTAAGATTGGAGCTTGCCACATGCTATTTTCAGATTGGAAGATATGATGACGCCAGAGATGAACTAAGCACAGTGCTTAAGGCTGAACCCCCGGAACCGGTTAGAAAAAATATCCGTAAGCTCTTAGCAGCAATTGATGAACGAGCCAGGAAGGTTTTTACCAACCTTCGCCTTTCCCAGAGCATTCAAAAGGATACCAATATTAGTTCAGGCCCGGAAGAGGAACGTATTCCTGTAAGTGGCGGAACCCTGCTCTTAACGAAAAAACAGAGAGAGTTAGAGGACTGGGTGACTGTAACCAATTTTTACGGGAATATTCTCTATGATTTTGGTGCCCGGAATGGATTGGCATGGAATACAACCGGTTCCTTTTATAGAAGCCATTGTTTTGATTATTATGAGTTTGGTTTTCTGCAAGGCGGTGCCACCACTGGCCCATGGTTGATAGGGAAAAGAAGTATCCTGAAGCTCCCAGTCGGATACAGCCAGTCGGACTATGGTCATGAACACCTTTTTGATACAACCTCTTTCAGCCCCTCTTATGAATACCATTTTACTAATTATTTTTCTTTAAGGGGCTTTTTTTCTTACAGAGACGAAAAATATGAGCCGTCTGACAAGGAAGACTATGATAGCGTTAACCGGGTTTATGAGTTATCTCCTTCATTTTATTTCAATAACAGGCGGGATATGATCACTCTTGCGATAAGTCTTGAAAATTCAAATGCTAGGGAAAATAGAAACTCCTTTGAGGCCATGCATTACTCTATCTCCTACTTTAAAAGGATTTTACAAGATATGGAATTTTTTGCTCGCTATAGATACACCGACAGGGAGTTTGATACCAAGCCCCTTCTCTATACCAAAGACAGGAAAGACACAAGGCACAGCTTTTATGCAGTGTTAAGCAGAAACTTCTTAAAGTATTATTTTGCATCTTTGTACTATAATTATATTAGCAATGATTCAAATGCCGATCTTTATGACTTTGATAGGAGTATTTACGGTTTGAGTGTGGGGGTTAAATTTTAATGAAAAAATTTTTTACTATACCCCTTTGCATTGTTCCCGTTCTGTTTCTGTTTATACATACTGCCCCTTTTGCCCAAACCAAAAAAAGCCCTTTTGAGCTCCTTAAAGAAAGGGAGATACTGTATAAGGATAAAAAGGGCGCTATTTCCCTTGGAAATATCATGGCGGTAAACTATAGCCAAAATGCTATTGAGGTTGATACAATCTACTACCCCCTCCTCCTTGAACTAACCGATGTTCTCAAGACCCCCTCAAGAAAAAACTACTATGTAATCTTAAAAGGGTATACTGATAGCATCGGTTCACCAGAAAGCAATCTAAGGCTCTCTCACAAGAGGGCGAAGTTTTTAAAAACGCTTATGGCAGAGAAATATTATATGAAACCTGAAAGGATAAAGGCAAAAGGGTTTGGCAATGCTAAACTCGTGGCCTCAAATGAAACATCAGAAGGAAGAAGACTGAACAGGCGTGTAGAGATACACCTCTACGGAGATGTATCAGAGGCCGTTAGGTTTACTGAAAAACTGGAGGGTATACAATGAAAAAGAGAAAGCTTGTAATAATCTTTTCTATAGCTATTCTATTTACATTGACCTTGGCTGCCCCTCATGTGTTATCTCAGGTCAAAAGGGGTGCCGCCGTTCCAATCGATCAGGTGCCGGAAAAACTAAAAAAACTTGACATTAAAGATTATTTTATTGCCTCAGACTTTAAAGGGGTTGGTATTATCCATGCCCTGAGGGGTAGCGTTGTAGTTATCCACAAGGCAACAGGCAAGGCATACTTTGGCATGGAAGGTGACTATATCCACGAGAATGATGTCCTTGAGACCCTGGCTAAATCCAGATGTCGCTTAAGGCTCTTTAACGAGGATGTTATCAGCATGGCCCCGGATAGCAACCTTGCAGTGGATGAAGTAACATTTAGCAGAAAGAAAAGAGAAAAAAGATCATTTTTCAGCATGTTAAAAGGAAAGGTCATGTTTTATTCCTTGCGGCTCTTTTCCTTTAGAAAGAGCTATGCAAGACTCAAAACCCCTACCGCAGTAGTTGGTGTCAGGGGTACCAAATTTGGCGTGTATGTCTATTGGGAAGATGAAGAGAAACAGGCGAAAGGCCCAATCCAGGTTGCGGACCTCGGCAATAACATGGGTATGTATGTGGCCAAGGCGGACCCTGGAGAAGGCGGAAAGAGCTATACAAAAGCCCATTTTGAGGATGGTGATGGATATGTGGATGAAAAAGATGTACCGGCCGGGTTCACCTACGATTCAAAGACAGATGAGACAAATCCCACAGACCCCACGTATGCAAAGGATTTTGAAGAAGAAGCCTCGGTAGAAGAGAAACCTAAATATGAAGAGCCTCCAGAGCCACCCGCTGACACCGGTGAGCCATACAGGCTACCAGGGGAACCGCCGCCATGGCCACGGGAACCAGAACCAGAACAAGTGCAAGGATACGGCTATTTTACTGCCTTTCTCAGTTCATACATCGACATCGATGCTATTTATTCTTATGCCTCTATCAACAGGAGTTTATCCCGCCAGGATTTTGGAGGTGAAACCGTATCAGCTTATAGCGGTAGCGACTATATTACAGCAACAGGTCAGTCAGCGTGGGGAGGCGGGACACCCTATGTGAAAGAAATTAGTAGGCTTGGTTCCTCTTCGAGTGATCTCGGAATAAGTCAGCCTATTGTTGTTGGGCAACTGGGCTCTAACTCCTATCTGACATGGGGCTGGTGGAATTCCCCTGGTACCGTAACGATCGATGGTTTGGGGGATTTTGCCATCTATCACCCTGATAATGTTAGACAGGGTTACTACATCTTTGGACCGAACCCTGCAGATATCGGTGCCTTGAGCGGTACGTATACGTATATTGGCGATGCCTATGGTTCATTCTATTTATCTGATAGTAGTGCGGCAATGACTGGAACATTCGGTTGCACCCTTAATTTTGATTCTCCCTCGGTTACCAATTTTGGCCTGTCTGTCTCCGGGGGCGGGTATAGTGCCAGCATACTTAATGCTTCAGGTGCTTTGAGCACTGGAAACAACCACATAAACCTGGATTATAATACCAGCGGCGGAACATGGCAGTTTGTTGGACCAACTGGCGGTCCGGTTTCTGCCACTTATGGTGACGCTAAGGGTTCTGTCTACGGAGCAAACGGTGAAGCGGTCGGTGGCGTATGGAAAATGGGTACGATTAATTATAATGCCACAGGAATTTACCAGGGGACTAAAGTAGTTGAATAATAACTAGTTGGAAACCTATCAGTATATCAGTAGGGCCTTATCTTTTATGAGGTAAGGCCCTTTTTAATTTATTGATCCAGCATATGAGCTATTTTTATCATTCGCCGGGGATAGCGCTAAGGTAATATTTGCTTGATCGCTTCACCGATTATGCACTTGACAAAATAATAATATCTGATATTCTGAAACTCGGAGGTGATCAATAATGCCTGTTGACATTACAAAAATTGGTAAAAGGGGAACGGTTGTCATTCCTGCACCGCTTCGGAAAAAATATGGCTTTGAAGAGGGCTCGCAGCTTATTGTAGAAGCATTTCCGGATGGTGTGTTTTTGCGCCCTGTTGTGACGCTTCCTGTAGAGATATATACACCTGAACGTAAAGCTGAGTTTATTTTAAACAACACGATTACACCAGGAGAGTATGCCTTGGCAGTTAAAAAAGTTCGCAATATGGGGCTTGATCCAGAAACGATTCCCCATAAAAAACCAGAAGACAGATGACTGCTGACAGAGTCTTTATTGATGCAAACATATTATTCTCTGTGGCCTATGGAAGCCCTGGTTTGGATCGTTTATGGGAACGTGCCAAGAAAGGACACTGTGTGCTACTTGCATCCAGGTATGTCATTGAAGAGGCAAAAAGAAACCTCAATACATCTGACCAATTAAAGAATCTCAACGCCTGCCTATCAAATGTACAAATCGTTCTTGAAGCGGATAAAAGCATAGTATGCCCTATAGATTTGCCACCTAAAGACAGGCCTGTTCTCATGGCAGCTATTTCTGCCAAGGCCGATTACCTGATTACTGGTGACATGGTACATTTCGGAAAATATTTTGGTCGCTCAATTATGGGGGTGAGGATCATGATGGCCCGAGATTATGTCTTATCCAAAACAAAACCTTAAGTCACATAATCTTTATTTCCATTACCCCTATTTCTCCCTTTTGCCTTGGAATTCTGCAAACCATTTTTATAGCCCCCAAATCTATCCAAAAAAGCCAATACTGATCTCAGATAATCATATTTTATAAGTATCAAAAACGTGTTTTTAAGCTCGAGGAATTTACCATGTAGGATGAGTATAACAGGAATATAAATAATCCCTGTGACTACAGGCGCACGAGTATAAATTTGAGGAAATGCTTGCCTGATGATTAAACATTCTGTATCTATACACAAATCATTTTGAATATCTGTATAAAAAACAACAATGAATATAAAGGTATTTGCTACCCTATTTTTAGCTGTTTTTTCTGTTACCATGGGAGTGGGATTGGTAGTTCCCTTACTGCCTGTGTATGCCCATGAACTGGGCGCAACAGGCTTATATATTGGCTTTATGTTTGGGGCATTTTCACTTTCAAGGACTATTTTTCTGCCCTACTTTGGTAAGGCTTCAGACAGGAAAGGAAGAAAGCCATTCATTACAACCGGACTCCTGACCTATTTTCTTGTTTCCATAGCCTATATATTTTCTAAAAGTGTGAATCTGTTTATCCTGATTCGCTTTTTTCAGGGTATTGCCTCAGCCATGATCTTGCCTGTTGCTCTGGCCTATGTTGGAGACATAACTCCTAAAAGGAGAGAAGGCTTTGTTATGGGTATATTTAATATGTCTCTTTTCGGAGGGTTGAGCGTGGGGCCAGTTATTGGAGGTATGGTGAGAGATACCTTTGGCATCCAGATGTCTTTCCTGAGTATGGGTCTTTTTTGTTTCGTAGGCTTTCTGCTCTGCCTCATGTTACTCCCTCCAACAAAAGACGAAACTCCTCCTTCAAGGGTTAAGCCCCCTCTTAATTATAGAATCCTTATGAAGGACAAGAATATAGGAGGGCTATTCATCTTTCGCCTGACGTATACAACCTGTATAGGGATTGTATGGGCATTCTTGCCTCTTTTTGCAGACTCGACCTTTAATCTATCAAGCTCTATTATTGGTATCCTGCTCATGGTCGGGGTACTCACAACAGGTCTATTACAGGCCCCAATGGGTTTTCTGGCTGATAGGTTCAGTAAAAGAACACTCTTTGCGATAGGTGGTCTTGTTACAGGAGGGGCTATCTTTTCATTTGTCATTGTGCACTCCTTCTGGGGGCTCTTTTGGGCTAATACATTTTTTGGAATCGGCGGTGGAATTGCAATGCCATCTATTATGGCAATGACGGTGATTATGGGGCACAAGACACATTCCATGGGTTCTATCATGAGCCTTTTAACTATGGGACACAGCCTGGGAATGTTATTGGGCCCCATTCTGGCAGGAATAATGATGGATGCCTTTCAACTGGAGACGGGTTTTATAATAGGAACAGTTGTGATATTTCTTGGAGTAATAATTTCCCTTACATTAACAGCTAATTTCCACATCCTGGTTAAGGATTCAGTATAGCGATTTGTATGTTGTCCGTTGTTAAGAATAATAACGAACATTCATGCTCTACGGTCACAACAAAGCATGAAAGGATTTCTCGTCATTAGTTACTCATTGAATAAGGAGGTAGAATGCATTCTTATCTAGTTTC
>Ga0307378_10003347_pt1 | contig 23611 bp, 18 predicted proteins | sample UN1MG_FD_202238 | JGI IMG/M metagenome (GOLD analysis project Ga0307378, IMG submission 202238) | Soil microbial communities from Risofladan, Vaasa, Finland - UN-1 | ecosystem: Environmental > Terrestrial > Soil > Coastal area > Acid sulfate soil | place: Finland: Risofladan, Vaasa | collected...
GTCAAATATTAAAGACCTATGAAGGGAGTAAAAACTGAAATTTTAATTGTTTTCAAGGTAAGATCTTAGTTGAGGCAACAATACGCTTATGGTAAGATTTTATCGTGAGGCAATATGGAAAAAATAGTTGACGTCAGTCAAACTTTTGATTACAAGAACTATATAGAATACACAATCATAAACGGCCGGGTTTTATACGATAAAAATAAATCACTATTATTCAAGAAAATTCCTCAGCCAAAGAGGATGTTTTAGGTTCTATCAACTCCCCTTTTTAATATTTTCTATGATTTTTTTTATGTCAGGCTGATTTGGCTTCAATTTGAGAGATCTCTCAAGATATTTTAAGGCTCCTTTTAAGTCATTGATCTTAAAGTAGCTATAACCGAGGAGATTGAGAATATCAACAATTTCTCCTCCAGTTATTAGAGCTTTATTGAAATAGTCAATAGCACTTTCATAATTTTTAAGTTGAAAATATGATTTTCCCATTAACTTGAATATTTCAAGGTCTTGAATTTCCTTTAAAGGATCCAGAATTTCAATAACTTTTTGATAATCGATTTTGTTAAAATAGGCTGTTGCTGAGAGGATAGCTATCTCCTTATTAGGGCTTGTTTTATCATAAAATTTTTCAATTTCTTGGATGACAAGATCATCTTTCCCTAGTCCCAGATACTGATAGGCGCGAATAAGAGAAAAGTAAGAATCGTATAATGACGGATATATTTTATTATAATTCAAAGGCCTTGGGATTCTTAAAACGGGAGATACTTTGAATTCACTTCTTTCAGCTAAAATTTCTTTTCCTTCATTATCAGCCACTGACACCAGAACTTTATAATAGCCAGCTTTATAGTCTATTAAGGGAAATCTTTTCAGGAAATATGTTTGATCTCTGATGATTTCCTCATAACTTGCCAATACTTTTTCTTCATGGCAAATGCTTATGTTAAGGGTGCAGTCTTCAAGCTTCGAGGAATGGTTATAGATTTCAAAGAAAATAATTAAATCATCGGCTTTTGTGTAATTTTTCTGAGTGTTAGGATAAAGTTTATGATCATAGATTAAGAAGGCAATAGTTTGATGATTTTTGGGGATTTTTTTTTCATCATACAGAAATAGAATAGAACTGAGGGAGGGCATTCCTCTAGATGGAGAAAAAACTGTTTCTTCAAGACTTGAAAATTCTTTAGAAGCTTTATTTCTCAGGAGATAATTGATGGTGAAATTTCCTTCTACGAGAGGAATGACATCTCCTATGGCCAGCATTCTTCTTTCTATTTTTTTAAAATCTTCTGGGCTCATCTCTATTTGAAGATTTTTTTCTTGCTGATGGATCATTTTGCCGGAAAGATCTGAAATTTTCGCATTAAGCTTAAGAGGGGCATAAACTTTCTCCTCATATTGATTCATACTCATTCGGTAAGGTTCAATGATGGCGTGAAGATAGTTTTTTTTGTCCTCTTGATGAACAAAAAGTACATAGTTACTCTGGACATAATTTACGGAGTAATCGGTTATAATAATTTCTTTGTTTCTGGCGAAAGCATCTACCCATTCCATCTCGACTTTTTTTTGAGGCGAACTCAGGATGTTAGAGATAAAGATATCTGAAGAGAGGGAGGAAATTTGAGTGGTGGGATCTCCTCCTGTCCCTGGTATAAGAGTTAGTGAGGCTTCAGCAAGCTCAGCAGAGACTTCCTGTAGCTGCAAGTAGGCTTGGTACCTGTCGAAATTATCTTGGTAAAATCCCTGAAGGAGTCGTTGAGGACCATCAAAGGAAGGGCTGTAAAGCTTGTAATCACCGTAGCCTCCCTCCTGATAAAAAACAATGTAGAAGAAAGGGGGTAAACCTAAAGAGGGGTCGCCATGATAGGTCCATATTTCTGTAGGGACTGTGATGCCAGATGTTTCATGAAATCTTTGTATATAGACAGGTTCACCAAGGATGATATAAATTCTTCCCCTGTCTGTTTCCCAACCAAGCTTAATACTTCCTCTGCCATAAAATTCGTTAGCGTGCTTAAGTCTTCTGTAGTGCTCGCCCTTGAATTCATTTGTTGGTGTGCCATTTGTTGGGTCTCTTTGAGACCAGAAAGCCTCCTTAAAAACTTCCCTCTCTCTTTCAGATTTCAAGGATAAAAACATATCTCTTTCTTTCGCTGTAATGATGTAAACCACTTCTTCTGTAAGCCACTTTTTCGCTTTATATGGCAATTCTTGTTTTAAATTTTCTTTTGCTAGAGTAATGGTACTCAGCAAAACAATTAGTAAACAGGAAATTTTTCTCATGCTTGTAAAAAAAACATAGGAAATTCGTTTTCTCTGTCGCGTAAAAACTTCACAATATTCACCCGCTGATATGCTGGAATAAGCCTATCACACTGAAAAAGGCCTTGTCAATAGAATCTAAAAGACCTTAGCGTCACTAATCATATGAACGAGTTCACCATGTATAACTCCTGGGACAAGAATGATCCCAAGGATGCCCAGGTCATCCTTCATATGCTTAAGACCGGTCTGACACAGACATATCATGATCCATTGATCCATCAAATAAACAATATCCAGGAACTCTCCAAAACCTATTATCAAGTATCCCTCCGGAAGACACGTGTCCAGCACAGTATCATGACGCATTTTCTACCTCTGTATTTTCCTGAAGTACAGAAGTATTACCACACTTCAAGAGCTCAGTGGTTTTCCTCGCTTTTACTCAGATTCCCCAGTCCATCCTCTGTGATGAAGTATAGTCGAGAAGAGTTTATAGAGGCAGCCCGGGAGGTAGCTGGGAGAAAAGTGAACAAGTCTGCCTTGCTCACTGATTTCTATGAGACAGCAGCTTCAAGTATCGGGCTTCCAGTTGCTGAGGATTCCGAGGCTATGGCGATGTTCAGGCTTGTACTGCAGGAACACCAGCACCTCTGCCGTTTACGCCGGTCAATTGAGGAACGTGCCGAACTGTATCTCAAAGATAATGCCGACTACAATCGTCTCCGGACCATACGAGGTGTTGGCCCAGTAATTGCTCTGACTATACTGGCCGAGGCCGGGGATCTTAGACGATTCAGTCATTACAAGAAGTTCCTTAAGTACTGTGGGTTGAACCCATCGACCCAACAGTCCGGATGTTTCCGGGGCATGAGTAAGCTTTCCAAGTTTGGCAACGCACGCCTTCGGTATGTTTTCTGGCTTGCTGGTACGTCAGCCATTCGCATGCGCGAGAACACATTCCAGAAAAAATATGAAAATTACATCAAAACCGATCCCACTAACCCGGATCTGAAACGTAAAGCCTATACAGCCATTGCGGCCAAGATGGCTCGAGTGGCTTACTCATTGGTAAAATCAGAGAGAGATTATCGATGTTTCTATGAATCACCGATACCAAGAGGAAAAATCCCTTCAGTGGGGCCGTTGAGGCATTTATGACCTCGTAGATAATGCTCGGATCTTCCACTTGGAACTCATTTTGTTTTAAGTACAGTAAAGGCCATAACAATGGATCTTGTATCACTATGGTAAAAAGAGTCTTCCAACTACGGTGGAGGACACTTGGACATTGCCTGGTTGATTGAGTTGCTAATAATAGGATCAGTGTATCCAAAGAAAAAACTTGACTCCAGATTTAGTACGTTATCGGAATCTATGCCTAAAACCTTAAACGGAAGCTTCTCAGAGACTTTCTCCAGCGCTCTGAGAAACACCTATGCCTGTCCTCTTCCCATAACAGCACGCGTCTCAACCCAGCTGGATAAGATATCGGTAAGATTAAGCGAAAAGATAAACTCGCCATGACTCGATTCCCCGCTATGAGAGACTAAGTCGGCCTCGAGAAAACCAGGACGTTCGACATCCCAGGTGTCGGTCTTCACAGGGATCTTATGCCGTAACAAGGTGCAAGGCTTTGTCCGGCCGTACAATCGCCGTTTGAGCCTTCGTTTCTTATCTCTCAGAGCCCGATCGATCGTGCGCGGACTTATCGATAAAACCTTTTCTTCGATGTCCGGAGTAATCCTGTAGCGTCTCTTTATCCAAGGAAGCCAGAGGCGGATGATCTCCTTAAGCTTTAATGACCAGGGATAGTTGGCTGCCTTCCACACCCTCTCGACAACATCAAATACCTGCTGATCATACTTTTTCGTCCGTTTCCGCTTCGGACTTGCTCGAGGCTTATCCTCCAGAGGCAGCTGGCTGAGCTTCCAGATGGCGTATTTTCGGTTGTATCCACAGACATGACAAAGCTCATCCAAAATCTTGGTCTTCAACTGCTTAGTGGATTTTCGGTATCGTTTGTAGACTGTTTCGAGATATCTCATCCGTAACTCCCATCGCATAACCCAACCTCCTCTCTAGAAGAATTAGGTTATAATTATGACTGATTTTTACCTCCTTTACGGTTAGATTTTTAAATGACAAGACATTATCTCTTCGGTTATATTTTAGATGACTCGATTCGATAGATCAGGCCCTACATAATGACCACAGGAAAAGCTTTATATTTAGGAAAAAAAGAATCCAGAGGGCAAAAGTCTGTCTTCACTTGAGAAAATCGTAGTTGAAACGGCAATGATGGCGGCTTCTTATTCAACCGACGGTTATTTGAAACAATCAGGATGAAAATCTTGGATTTTTTTGAGTGTAAAAAAACCATTATTTATAATTTCAGAACTCATGACATAGGGCACAAAAAATTATTCTTAAATAACGCATTTAGAGTGTTTCTTTGACTTCAAAAAACATGGTTCCTTTCCCACTGGGGGCAGGAATCTTCATCTGATTGATCTCTTCACAGAGATACTCAGCTGCTCTTTGATACCTTGGATTGTGAAGCGAGTGAAGCTGGATGATTATGCGATCGTCAATACGCTGGATAGTTCCTGGTTGTTTCATTATCAGAAGCAACACCCGGCGAAAGTCGCGGGAATCATTGTATTCTCTGGCTAGTATGTCCAACAGCCACTCCTCAGCATTATAGGCCAAAAGTTTTAAACTATCCACAAGCATCTTTTTCTCTTGATAAAATATCTCTCGGGCACGATTGTCACCGAGTTGGGAAGCGGGTATTTTTTTCGGCATCTGCCGATACTGAGTATTAAGCCGTTTGATGCACTCCTTGATTTCAGCGGCACGTTGCTGGGCCTTTTGAGTCTTCTGAGCCATTCGTTCACTTTGCGCACGTTTTCTTGAAACTGTAAACTTCTCAGCCAGAAAATGCTCAAGCTGCCCTAACTTTTTCTCTAACTCCTTTTTCATACGGCGGTTTTCTCCTCTGGCTGGGTTTGTCACCATGATCACTTCAGAACTTTCCTCCGCTAAGTAACTCATCAGAGAATCCAAATGATATTCTCTGACCATGTATTTGAAAAAGTTCTCCTGGCTCCATCGGTTAAACATCAAAGTCGCAATCTGCGGGACGGTTCGTTCGAAGTCATTGGTCAGAATGAAGGTCTGTTTTTCACCCTTCTTTCGCACAACGAGCCGGTAATGCTGTGGACTCATCCCAATGTATCCTAACTCGGCCAACTCTGCTTGCTCTTTTCGACGTCGATACTCAATGCTGTATCGATTGAATGCTGAAGGCGCGACACGCTCTTTGCATCCACGAAGATAGGTGATGAACTTGACCTCTGTATTGTTCTCCAGTGTGTAAAACAGCTTTGAGGAAAATCCACCCCGGTCAAAGACAATGGTAAATGTCTCCTGTCCGGTTAGCTCTTTAATCTGTTCACAGATCGAAGGAATCACCTTAAGGAGGGTCTTATCTGCTGGTTTGAGCCAGAAGAAAATCGGGCGTCCGTTTGTGTCGTTAAGGAAGAACTGATTTTGGCCCGCAACGGCCAGCCGCCGCTGGGTGAAAAAGCCTTTGTGCAGATTCCTCTCGCCATAGTAAGGTATGAAATGGCCATCAAAATATAATACACCGCATTGGACAAGACCTATTTCTTGATAACGTTTAGCGAGTCGGGTTAATAAACTCAAGGCCTTTTTCTCAAAAGAGAGTAGACTCAGTTTGCGCCGCAGCGTGCGTAAGCCCATTCCCCGAGAACCCTCCCAGAATAGACCTAACCGCCGCTTTTCTAAGGTCTTGTAATCTTCAACGCTTCTACAACGCAGAAAGGCCAAAAGGATAATAGTTAAGAGAGTCTCCCTTACAAAAAATAGCCGGGCCCGTAGAGGAGAGAAAACACTATTCACTATATCCTTAAATCCAAGCAAATGAAGAAACGGCCAGAGAAGAAACACTCCTGCTGGCGCTTGTTCTGCAGCACCAGCCTCCAGGGTCTCATCTGAGGATATTGCATCTTTAGCCAGAAGAGGTTCCCCATGGGCTTCCTCAACCGATTCTTCAGTGTCTTCAAACGCTAATTCCATAGGTTCGGTTGTGACTTTGGCTGAGCTCCCCTCAGAAAGGGAGACACGAATGCGCTCGATAGACTTTCGGCTTAACTCTATATCATACTCCTCTTTGACTGCTCTTAAAATAGCAGCGACACCCTGATTGATATGGAGTTTCTCTACGATGAATCTGTGCACCTTTGGGGTTATCTTATGAGGACCCTGAGGACCGGTCTTGGTCATAAACAAACCGGCCAGGCCGTATTTTTCAACATTGTGTAGGTATCGGCGGGAGGTATCCCTGTTAATATCAAAGGCCTGGGCAATCTCGATCTGTTTGGCTGCTCCTGTTTTCAGAAGGGTTACAATGGAGGCGACTTTTGAGATCCTGTCTTCTTTCTTGTACTCGAAGAGATGATGATGGTTCACGACAATCCTTATGTGGGAACCGAGGTCCTTCATGTAAGCCACTCCACTGATTCCGGTGATGCTGTTATCAACGGGTATGGGTATGAGGCTGGGTTCCATGGGCGATCTCCTTTGTCATTGGATTTACCCATATTGTACAGTACAGTAACCCGTTTGTCAAGTAAATAATGCGTGATAAATATGTCGTATACTAAGAGTTAACTCTTTGTAAGGCTATTTTCCCTTATTTTTAACTGGATACAGGCATCTAACTTTATATATAATGTCATGAGTTCTGAATTTATGAATAATTCAGTTAAATCAATCATCATAATTTATATGCGCAAAATCTAGGCCAAAATTTTCAGAATTAATAAATTTTTTTAATTATTGAAATTAAATAAATTACATGGAAAGTAACCTTTCTCATTTTTGATTTTAATTCAAAAATTTGAATATCTATCCAACATATTGGATTTTAAAGTGGTGAATATATCAATTAATCATTCAATGATAACATCTCTTCAAGATTCTGCTCCTCGGTTCTAACAAATCCTTCTAGTAAACGTATCCTCCCTAATAGGCAGGCCTAAAGATTAAAAAATAGTCATCTCTTTCTCGCCTTCTCTCTCTTTATCTCCTTCCCCTAAAATTTCCCTTTCCTATCTTTAAGTTAGAATGATTTGGCAGAGATATGTAACGGAGGAACCCTCTCAATTTGGAGAGAGCTTAAGAGAAGGTAATTATCCCTAATAGGAAATGATATTGGCTTCCTTTAGGAGATTAAGGAACCTCATGATCTCTTTAAAGGAAAAAGTCTGATAATTGGCGCTTAGAGCTTCCGCTTGCACAGCTCGAAAAATATCGAGCATGTTTCTGCGTCCGTCCATAAGATTAAGCAATTCATAATAAAATGGAATATTGGAGTGAATAATTTGGGATTGACCTTTCTCATCATCATAATAGGCAAGGATGTCAAAGGTTCCCTTAAGATCGCTGTTAGGCACTGGCACAATTCCCTTCAGCTTCAATTCCTCTTTGGATAGGCTAGGTATTTCCGGCTTAACTTTTAATTTTGCACATCTCCACTGGTAAAACTCCTGAATGTCTGTCAAACATTCGTTCTCAAATCTTCGCAATTTCTTTAGAGCTTTATCTAAAGACAATGAAGCTTCTTTGTCTTCCTTAACAAATATTTTTGTCGAATTCAGGGCTTGCATTTCTCGTTTGAAGGCGTGGACAATCAGATTTTTTGTGGATTTATAATATTGTGCCACATCCTCCTTCCTGGTATTGCGGAGAATAGACTTGGCGAGTTTCATCTCCATCTCCAGCCTTGACTTCCCTCTGTGGTAAATTTCATCGATAATCCTGGACGAATCCTCTGGTCCGGTCGTAGCAATTGTATAAGCCACTGCGGCTGCCAGGAAAGAAAAACGTTTTAATTGAGTCGGATCTAAAAGTTCTATCTTGTCGTTCTGAGAGTGGTGAGAGCCAAAAGGCAAGTCAATCAACATCACTGCCGGGATTCCGACATTCCCACTGTTGAAAAAGGCGTGATCAGAATATCCTAAAAAGGGAATGGTGCGGCCAGAACAAACATTTGCGCTCCCGTCATGATCTCTGATTTCTGGCCCATATTTCATCCGCCCCCATTGGTCGTTATTGCAGATGGTAAGATAATTCAGGATATTATTGAATATATCACTGAGAAAGCTTGCTCGAGAATGAGGAGGGAGAACCACCGTCAAAGCCGAACTCACCTTTGTCTGGTCCAGGCCCACACAATCAACATTGATGTTAGCTATGGTCGTGGAAAGTAGCTCGGGATGGGAAGAAAAAAACATTTCGCAGCCCCAGATATGGGGATTCCAGTAGAAGCGAATGGTCCTCTTGGGAGCTTCAATGGCCTTTTGTTCAACGAGAGTGTTTATAACCCGCGCAACCTCTAGGAGAGTGGAGCAGCCACTGTTATTATCATGAGCGCCTGGGCGAGGATGATCAAGATGAGCGGTTAGGATAATTTCTTCATCAGGATAGGTTGAGCCAGGTATGGTGGCCACAACCCCCTGATGATAGCCAGGCACCCGGACTTCAGCTTTCACTTTAGCTTGAAGGATAACTTTTTCTCCGCTTTCAATAAGATTCATAAGTGATCTAGCTTGATCGGCAGAAAGAGAAAACCCAAAAGTAGAAAATTGAGTCTTGTCCTCATTCCAGGGTTGAATCCTTGTCTGATAGACGGTCGTGGAGGAAAATCCAGGCTGATCCATTCTTTGTCCCCACAAGATTCCAGCTGCTCCCATCTGAAATATGGCTATTTTGGAAACATCCCAAGGCCTGCCATAAGCTAAAACAATCTTGCCCTTTACATCTTTTCCCTCATAATGCCTGACTTCGGTTCCCTTTCCTACGTAAACAACTTCGGCCTTAACTTCTGTGTCACGACTGCATGCCAAAACACTGGGACAATTGGCCTCATAGCTGGCAATGAGTTCACGATAAGGTTTCACCATTCTCAATTCACCAAAGTCACAATTCCAGGCTAAACGGGGCTTCTTCATCCAATAATTGGTATCCACATCCACTTTGAATCTCTCAATATGGGCATCAGAAAGCCCATACTTTTTCGCTTTGTCTTTGATTTGGGCTGCAGCTTTCTCCATAGCATCTGAGCCATAATATTTGCAAAAAACGGTTAGGTCGCGGATGTGCTCAAAACATATTTTACCTGAGACCTCTTTTCCAATTTTTTCCATGATTTCACGTCTTAAGAGTTCATCCTGTTTTTTTTGGCCAAAAGAAATGTTCAAAAGAAGGAACAGAAAAACAGAAGAAAGGAAGATTCTTTTTTTCATAATTTTGTGCCTCCTTATTTTTATTTATGTCCTAAAGTGATGTGATGGAATAGAATTTAATCTGTTTGCTCCAGTCAATTTATTGTCGCTTAATGATAATGAAGGCTTTTTGTCAATGAGAAATCCGCACGGACTAAGCAATATTATTAATAAATAAAAGGTTGAGATTACCTTCTCGCTTCGCTCCCCACAATGATAAAAAAATTTCATGGCGAGCGTCCAAATGAGAAACGACAATCTCATAGAAAATTGGATAGATTGTAGAGAAAATAAATAATTTAAAGGGATTTCTTCCTCCTGGCTATACCTTCGTTCGAAGCTAAGAAAGTATACTATTCAACTACAACGACTTTTACTTTCTTTTCCACGACTTGATTACTTATTTTATCTGTAATTTTAATCAGAAGTTCATACTCTCCAGGCTCTACAGAGAGAAGAGGAAGGGGGAAACCAAAAACAATCACCTGGCCTTCAGGAACTTCCCTTTCTAAGGGCCTTTCTGGGAGTTTATAAGTACGTCCTTCTTTCTTTAAGAATATCTCTTCTCCTAGCTTAACTTTTTTGTTCTCAGTCTTAGGATTATAAATTTGATACAGAATGTTAAGATTGTCCATTTTTTTAAATACCATCTCTTTCTTGGGATAAGCAAAGTATTGGCCGAAATTAAAAGCAGATGTATCTCGGAAACCAGGTGTTATCATTTCTACCTTATCTGTGAGGACAAGGTTTCCTAACTCAAGCTCACTTTTCCAGAAATTTGGCACTTCTATTTCCTTCTTAGATACTGAATATCTGTCTGATTTTTCATCTCTCAGCCCAAAGTAGAACTCATATTTTTTAGGCAGAGCCGGAAAATCTGCATACACAAAATAATCTTCTTTTTTCGCTTCGATTTTCTTTTTGAAATCCTCAAAAGTTCCATCCTCAGCTTTTATTCTTCCAAAAAGGACCCCCTTATCTATGCCAGCTTCTTCTTGATTTAAAAAGTAGACTAGAGTTATGTGAGTGTTGCCTTTTAGGGCCTTTGTGAAGTGGAGAGCAAAATCAAAGGGAATATCTTTATGTTCGTGTTCCTCAGTTGAAGCCTTTTCAATAATTTTCCCTTCCAAAGATTGAGGATCAAGCATAAACTTTTTTATGTACTTAGGAATCTCTTTTAACTGAGGGTTGAATATTGTCCTGGAAGCATAATTGTCCATAGCGTCAAACGTTACTTTTGATGTCAATTTCTTATTGAGAATAAGCCTTTTATCTCTAGCAGTATCAAAAACAATTTGAAATTCATCTTTTATATTTAGATAACTAATGGGGTTGTAAATCCATGTTTCAGGTTTAGTCCTTTTTTCCTTGGGCAGACCAAAAATGATGATTATTTTGCTCGCGTCTGTTTTCCATCCCTTATCCTTTCCTGATTTCAAATTCACATAATTCAATCTTGAATAATATCCGTCTTTAAACTCATTCTTCTCTGTGAGCGCTGTCGGATCTCTTTTCGCCCAGAAAAGGGCAATGAATTTTTCCCTCTCTTTATCACTCTTTAGTTTCTTAAAAACTTCTTTTTCCTCAGGAGTTATGATCCAGTAAACCTCTTCATTTAGCCATTTCTTGTATTTGTCTTTCCTGGCCGATAAAAGAGAAGAAAAATTAATGAACAGTAACAACATGATAAAGAAAATATAATATCTTTTCATTTTTCCTTACTTTTGCCTTAAGCTGGAACTTTCACAGAAAATTCCGCCAAAATGAAAGTGTGTTTATTTTTTCTGCTTCTTGAGAAACTCTATCATGTTTCTGGCCGTAGAGGCTTTTGGATCCTCAGGCTCTAGCTTGATGAATTCTTCAAATGCTGCCAATGCTTCATCCAATTTGTTCTGATTGAGATAAAGGAGACCAAGCTGGTAATAGGAGTCAGCATAGTCTTCCTGAGAATTGATGGACTTCCGAAAAGCATCCAGGGCTCTGGGATAATCACCAATATTCACTAAACTGACCCCAAGGTTATAATGAGCTTCAGGATCATCAGAGGATACTTTTACCGCGAGGAAAAAGTATTTTGAAGCCTCTTCATAGTCTTTCTTCTTCCCGTACAATTGCCCCAAACATTTCAACGCTGAATAACTATCAGGCTGGATTTCTATCATCTTTTTGAATGCTTCAATAGCTTCATCATGCTTATCCATCCTCATGAAGGCGATGCCAAGGTTGTAATAATGTGTGGGATCTTGAGGATTTTTATCAATTGCTTCCTGATACAATTTCGCCGCTTCCTCATAATTTCCTTGTTGTAACAATTTGCTGGCTTCACTGGACTTTTTATGTCCTAGAATCTTCTCTTGTACAGCAACTTCTTCAGCAATAATAAGAATCACCTCTATGTCAATAATACTAAAAGGCACTTGTATCGTTTTAGTAAGTGGCATATACCCATCCTTTTCACATTGAACTTGATAATAGCCTGGAGTAAGTCCTATTTGAATAAAATTTCCTTTCTTATTTGTCTTCATGGTATATCTATCAGTTGTTGGATACTCCTCTGAAATAATAGTAACTCTCACTCCAATGATAGGATTATTATCTTTACCAACGATTTCCCCCCTTATCCCTCCAAAAATTGATGGATAGATAAATATGCACAGTAAATATAGACCTAAGATAGAAAAAATGGATTTTCGCAACTAATGCTCCTTTCTTTTTATTACGATTTTTTAAGTAAAATCAATTTAAAAAATGTAAATTTTATTGAATAATAGCATACATTAACCTAAGATGCAATTAATCTATTTCATAGAAAAGGTCGGTCCTCGAATTCGGAATTTTGCTCATAGACAGATACTGGAAGTGCATCTCATCATTATGTTGCCTATTGCTTGATTCTATCGACAGCTCTTTTCAATTTAACATTCATAGAAGAAGATTATAATAAGAACAAGCTCTTTTTTATAATAAATAAAACTCAAATGTTATAAAGGTAAAATTATTTATTTAATGATGAAGGAAGGCTTTTTGTCAGGACTTATAAGAAGGGGAAAAAACCTAGAGAATACATGTATGATATATTCAACCCAGATGGAATTTTTATAGAAAGAAAGAGTCTTAAAGTTCTTTGGCAATCTGGAGGTTCACTGTATCCAAAAGCCAAAAATAATCGCCTTTACTGCCTCAGAAAGAAAGAGAATGGAAAGGTTCTTGGCATCTTCAGAAAATAATGAAGTTTCTTATGAGCCCTAAATTTAAGTACATGATTACTTATCTTAAGGACAAGAGGATACCTCGTTCAGGCAATATAGAGAATATGATTAAAATCTGGCGAGATATGGAAAGACCTCGCTTCGGCTTTAAAACAGAAAAGGGAAGGCAAAATCACATTAAACTGTATCAGACTAGATACTATATAAATGAGGGAAAGTTTGCGTAAAAAATAGGAAAGCTGCCATTTAATATATTTTACAAGAATTACACTTATTTTTTGCGGAAAATTCGGGAAAGTCTTAACTCGTGTGCTCAACCGTCCTGTTGTGCAACTCTACCGGCGTGTCACGCAACGCAGGGGAAACAGCAAGGCAGTCGTAGCAGTGGCCCGGTACCTGGCTGAAGTGACCTAAGGAAGCGTCCTAAGGGGACTGTCCCCTTTTTCCCTGCTTATATTTTCCTGAGTACTGTCCAAAATTTCTTTTGCTGCGCTCCTGCTTCTTGCTCCTAATACTACCAAGATATATTTTTGAAAGGATTTGATAAAAATAAACCTGTCATTACTATCAATTACCTGGAAAGCTTCGTCAACAGGCCTAAAGTTTTTATATCTTGGGCTTTCCCTGAAACTCCTGCTCGCTTCTTGTAACCTTTTGTGGCTTTCCTTGCTATCTTTATACTTAAAAATAAAAACCTCGAAGCCTCCTTTATATGAACCTTTTATTCCATCTCTGAGACCGAAAACATCTTTCGTAAAAAATCTATAGCTGTTGTACAAACCAAGATTTCCCTTAAAATATTTTATGCTCAGCTTCATTAACCCTTCATCAGCAAGTAAAGAGAGTAGAGAAGGTATTTTTCCTTTCGATTCTATTTTTGCGTCCACAGATTTAGCTATCATCACCAATCCTTCAACTGTCTCTTCCTCTTCATCAAATCCTGTAAGCGTTACTAAAAAATTCCCCTTCCAGAAATTCAAATAGTAATCTTCTATCTGTCCCTCATTGCCCAGGGCTAATCTTTTCCCTTCAGAGCTCCTTTTGAATGTATAAATCCCATAAGCGGCCTCATCATTCTCCATCTCAAAAATTTCTAAGGAGATAGATTTTCCGTTGGCATTTATGTAATCCTGTTCTATTATCTCCTTAAAGCCATATTCGTGGTAGATTTCAGCGCCTCCGTTTATATACAAGTACAAATCTTCTCCTTTGTATTCCTGAGGAATATCGTTCCTTATCCATCCCCCTACTTCACAAGATTGGGGCAGATATCTGGAAAGACCTCCTTGAAGACCACCTGAATCTTGCGAACAGACAGAGAAAAATAACAGGCAAGATGAAAACATAGTTGCTGAAATAACTAAATTTTTTGCTTTGGAATTCATCTCTCTCTTTTTAGTATTGTTCTTTATGTTTAATGTAAAAAGCTTTCAGGCTTTTTCTTTATGCTTCTTTAATCTTTACTTTATTTAAATCAATCTCGCCAAGCCCATGTTCATATCCCCGCTTAATCATTATTATATCTTTTCCTTCCATTCCCCACAGAGTACAGCAGTAGGCATCAATGGCAACTCTATCCACTCCTGCCACTATTTTCTGAGGCTTAACAAGTTTGCCCGGACCAAAAGGACCATTGGTGGTAATCAACTCAGTGGCATCCACTACACAGAGATCTGGTTTTATGATCTTATTCAAGTCAGCAATACATTGGTCAAGATGCTCGATATCATCTGGCTGCTCGGCATCTCCTGAATGAAAGAATCTATTGATTTTAGGGAAGTTCAATCCCATCAAATTTTTCATCGTCCCAGTAAACTTGTTGCCAGCATGGTCTTTGGTGATGGGCATATCGATGAAGACATCATTGTTAAACAATTCTCTCATGACTTTCGCTTCTTTAAGAGTCTTGCCTTTGGGGATTGCAATAGTTTTGAATAAGGATTCATCCCTTGCCACAATTTTCAGATTCGCTCCTTCCTCTTCCACCACTTTTCCTAAACCTGTGGCATCCCAATACTTTCTCGAAAGCCAGCTCAAACAATTGATCTCTTTTGCTCCTGCTTCTCTGCACATTCTTATGACAGCCCTGACAATCTCTGGCTTTGTATATGTGCCAGGGTGTTTGCCCTGTGTGTTAGGAAGGATGGCTACCGAAGAATTCTTCGGAACAAATTTATCTATTCCTCCTAGAATTTTTATTGCTTTTTCTGTGTTTTTGAGATAATCACTTCCTGTTACGACAGCGATATCGACTTTCTCTTTTTCAGAGTCATGGGGCATCGAACCAGGGAAGAAGGAGGAAGTCAATCTCCATCCAAAAGCAGCAGAAAGGCCAATTTTCGCACTTTTTTCAAGAAAATCCCTTCGCCTTATTTTTTTTGTCATCATAGAACTCCTTTTTTTTATTTAAATTACAAGGATTTTTTTGCCCTGTCAAGTCATTTAAAAATCCCAAATATTCGCATAAGCAATTTCATTTTATAAAGGGAGGATAAAAAAACCCCTATTTCGCCAAGAAGCTTGGTAAAATACGGGCGATGAAAAAAAATCAAAAGTTTCACCCAATAGGTGAAACAACGAGGTGTCTTCTTGATATGCCAAAGAGTTAAAAATTTCAATATCGGTTCGTTAAGAAAAACGAAAGTCACAGCCTCCAGCGGGCTGATATTAATCATGAGTTTTGCCAAGGAGATTGGATTAGCAGCAGAGCTTGAGAAGAGGCTCTCTCATCTCAAGAAGCGCAAACGGGGCTATTGTGTATCTGAGAAGATTCTCTCATTTGTTGAGATGTTGATAAAAGGAGGGCGTCGTTTAAATGATATAGATATTCTTTCCTCAGATCCTGGGTTATTGGATATACTGGGGATGGATAAATTCCCCAGGGCAAACACCATTGGCGATTTGGAGCGAAAATTTAGGCGAAGAGACATTGACAATCTGGCGGAGATTGTTTAAGCTTTCCTCAAATACTATTGGTCAGAAGGGATTAGCTGAGATTGTAATAGATATAGATTCAAGTCTTATTCCGAGTGAGGTGGAGATTGCTGAGAAGACATATGAAGGCTTTCGTGGATTTAATCCTCTAATGGGAATCATAAAGGGCAGAGAGTTGAGCATGGCTGGATTTAGTCTTTTTCGTCCCGGCAATGCTTCACCTGCAGCCAATAATTTGAGTCTTTTAAGAAAGATATCAAAGTACCTGGAAAAGAATAATCCTGGAGTGAAACTCTTCTTCCGGATGGATTCTGCTGGAGACAAATACGGAATTGTATTAGATACGATAGCGGCTATAGAAGATAGTAAATGGGAAAAGTTAAAGAAGAAGAAAAAGAAAGACTCCGCTATCGAAGAAGAAGTGGCTGAGAGTGTCCATTTTGTGGGGCCTGAGAAAGAAGGGGCAGCTTATCGTTTTGTTGTTGTCAGGCGCAAGAATAATCACTGCTTTGACTTCAAATTCCGTTTGTGATATATATCCAGAAGAGGGGAAGTGGAGGAAATTCACTTCAGGAGATGGATGATGAAACAAGGACCAGTCATTACCCTTTGTGTGGCACTTCTTCTTCTGTTTAGCTGCTTCGGCACTAAAGAGGCCTCTTTGGACGGACATTGGCGCGCCGTCTGGATGTCTCAAGCCGGAGAAGTGCCCGGCGATTTCTTCTTTGAGACAGCCGAAGACGGAACTCTCAAGGGCGAAATCCATAATGCTGCGGAAGTCCTAAAATTTTCTAGAATTGAAAAGGAAGGAAATCACATCAATCTCTACAACGACCGTTTCGAAAGCCTGATCAGCGCAGACATAGCTGAAGACAGACTCTCCATGTCGGGCAAATGGTCCAAGCAGGTCGGACTCCCCGTCGAGATGCCGTTTCAAGCTTTCAAGGGTGACATGGATCGGTTTCCCGTGGATAAATATCCGCCGTTGGAAGGGACGGCACCCATCCAGGACATCTCCGGAACATGGAAGTACATATGGGAAGAATACGATCCCGAAGGTTATCTTGTGATGACCCTCTCACAGGAAGGGGAACGCATCACCGCCAGCGTGCGCTCCGCCATAGGCGATTGGCGCTGGCTGGAAGGTATCTACAGGAACGGACGTCTGGAGCTTTCGCTGTTTAACGGAACCTGGATTTTCTGGATAAGTGCGAAAATGGATGAAAACGGCACATTCCACGGAATCTGGGTCAAAAGCTCTAATCCCCCCAACAAATGGTATGCTACAAAGGAAGACATCGACCTGCCGGATACGTTTAAGCTCAGCCGGATCACAAGCGAGGACGGAAGTTTCCGTTTTGAATTTCCATCCGCCGACGATCCCGAAACAATGATCTCCAATGAAGATCCGCGTTTCAAAGTAAAACCCTATGTCCTGGCATTGACGACCACAGGATGCCCCAACGGACACGACAACGCCGAACTGCTTTCCAAACTGTACAAAGACTACAAAGACAAGGGCCTCCATATGCTGTTTATCAACTACGAGATGACCAAGGACTTGGACCTCACGCTGACACGCATTAAACGGTTCCGGAAGCTCTTTGACCTGCCGTTCCCGATCGCCTATTCTATGGCCATGAACAAAAAGGAATGCGGCGACGAGCTTCCCGACCTCGAGCGCTTTATTGCTTGGCCGACGACGCTCTTTATCGGAACGGATGGCAAGGTTAAGGCCGTCCACACCGGAATGTCGGGTCCGGGCACTGGCAAACACTACCTCCGCCTCGAAGAACGCTACCGCGTAGCAATAGAAAGTCTTCTTTAGTCTTTAGGGAAAGAGGCCCTCCTTCCTACTGATATTTCCCTTCCAAAGGCTTCAACAACCGCTCCAGTTTATAGACAATTCCTTCTTTGACAACCCTGTAGACTTTCCGTACATGACTAATATTCTCAAGAGGATTTGCTTCCGGGATGACAAAGTCTGCCAGCTTCCCGCCTTTCAGAGAACCTCGGTGGAAGAAAGTCATGAATTATGAGAAGAAAGCGAAAGAGATTCCAATCAAAGATGTAATGTTGAATTCGGACGTTTTTTCAGTCAGCCGTGTATCCGGCTGGACACAGCACTTTATATTCTCTATCCTTCACAACGACTCGAATCTCATGGAATTGGCCGTCCTTTTTACTCTCCTTTGGCGAATAATAAACGAGGTAATAATGATTAGCCACGTCTGCGGCCTTCTTCATCAGGTACTTCAAATTTTCAGATCGGTCGACATAGCCGTCTGTAGCTTCGGCCATCTCGGTGAAGGCCACGTAAATTTCATCTCCCTGGTCATAAAATTTAGTGCCTTTAAACCGACGTCTCTCCATGTTGATAAAATGCAGTGAGGACGTAGGGATAAATAGGGTCCACTGAAAAAGGCAAAAACATTCAATAACTTATTGATAATATTATAAATATATGGTATTTTATTGGGGAATTTCAAGTCCAAAGTGCAATGTTTTAGCCATACACCCCTTCAAAACCTTGCACTTATACATGGAGATTATCCGAGATGTACAGAAGAAAAGACCGTAAGACTCAGCCATTGTTTCCGGAACTGTTTCCTTTTGGCGGCGAACTGAGAGAGTCGAACCGCGGCTGGCTACGGATAGCGGAACTCATACCGTGGGAGGAGCTGGAGGAGCAATACACCAAACATTTTTCTGATGTTGGTCGTCCTGGCACCGACGCCCAGCTTGTTATTGGTTTATTACTTTTAAAGCACGTGACAGGGTTATCGGATGAGGGGATTGTAGAGGAGGTATTGGAGAACCCGTACATGCAGGCCTTCTGTGGGTTTGAAAAATTCGTGACCGAAGAGATCCTCGACCCCAGTACACTGACGAGACAGAGGGAGCAGTTGAGGCAGCTCCTCGAATTGAATGAGGTGATAAACACCGTGATGATCCTCAAAGATAAGCTGAAACACATCTGGTCATACCGGTCCCGAACTTGGGCCTCAAAAGCCATTGATGAGTGGTGTGCTTTGGCTCGATGCATCGATTACCCTGAGGTCAATAAGTTTGCCAAGATGCTTGATAAATATCGCTACGGTATCCTCAATCATTGTGATTATCCTCCCCATACTGGAACCTTGGAGGGAGTGAATAATAAAATTAAAGTCATTAAGCGGAAAGCCTACGGCTACCATGATCTCCGTTATTTCTCATTGAAAATCATCCAGGCCTTTGCCAACTAATTGGGAGATGAGCCAAAAATAATAAATTTATTTTTTGAATGAAACCAGACCTATTGCTTCTAACTTCTTCAGATAATCGAGAACATCGGAAAGTTTGACCGGTCCACACTCCGCACTTACTGCATTATGGATGTCGAGTGCGCTGCGATTGCCGTCGATAAATGCACCAAGCTCATAGCGCTGAAATCCTGTGAAGGGATTATGGTAGCTCCATCCTTTTTCTTTAAGCTCCAAAGTGATGTAATCGATGGATAAAGGCCCGGGATAATTGTTATTTCGCATGGGAATCAATTGTTTGGCCTGTTTTTCTTCTTTGGTCATAACAGAAGAGCTAATTTTTTTTCCTCTTTGGATACAGAGTTCTTTATAAAATTTTTGGATGTATTTTCTTCCAGAATCAGAATGGTGCAAAGCTCCTCCGCTTAACTTTTCTATCGAAGACTCAATATTTTTGTCATCAGGCAAAAGATTTGCAACATATCTGAGAGCCCCTACCTCACGCTGAGCAGTCCAATGAAGGATATTCAGGGCTTCTTTGAGAGACTCTCCAGAAAGTTGGCTTTTCTGAAGATATTCCTGTGCTCTTTCGATTGCTTTGTCCAGGCGCTCCAGACAGCGGGGAAAGATTTGATCAAGAAGTCGAAGGCCTGATTTCGTATCCAAGTTTGTAATTGCCGATGCTACCATGGTTCCATAAACGATTGCTCGCTTTAGCTGAGTGGGATCGGATTTGTCAGGAGTATCTCCGCTCGAGTGGTAAAAATAATCAGGCCAACTCCCAAACATAAAGGCTGGAACATTAATGACACCACCCATAAAAATGGCATGGTCGCTTCCGCCAGAATAAGGCATGATGCGAGCATGCCAGTTTTCACGAGTTCCGAGGGGAGATATGATGGCAAACGGATTGGTTAATTCGCTTCCTATCCGGGATTCGTGAGAAAGAATGAAATCCAGACAGAATCTTAGAAGGTCGTTGAGAATGGAGGGGCTTGAATCTGGAGTTTGAGTGATGCGAAAAATAGAACCGCAGAGTTTATGGTTTTCGCCTACCATATCCATGTTGATTATGGCCGCAGCTCTTTTAGTCTCTTGGAGGTGATTGGTGATATAAGCATAGGTCCCATAAATCTCTGGCACCCAAAAAAAGCGAATTGTACGCCGGGGTCTAGATATAATGCCTGATTCAATCAGCTCGATGAAAGTACGGGCTGTTTCAAGGGTGGCAGCACTGCCGCTGGCATTATCGTTAGCAGAGGGGCGGCAGTGATCCAGATGGGCGATAAACCAGATTTCTTGTTCCCTAAGATCTGTTCCAGGAATATAACTACTGACAATTTCATAATGTCCGGAGGATAACTCTGCATCCACTTGGGCGTGCAGGATGACTTTTTGCCCTTGGCGGAGGAGACGACGCAGCTCCCAGCCCATCCGCTTGGAAATGCAGAATCCGAAAGTGGAAAGCTTTCCATCCTGTTCTAGAGTCCAGATGTGATCCCATGTAACAAGGTCAGGAAAATCATCGAGATAATAACTTCTGTAGGATACCACGCCGACAGCTCCCCTCTCTAGCACTGCCAGGCGATGCACAAGTTCGATTCGCCCTCCTCCTTGAGGTGCAGAGGCCAGTACAAGCTTTCCCTTAACATCCTTTCCTTCATAGTCTGCGGCATGAGTGCCTTCTCCCGCATCCACAAGCTCAGTGGTAACATCAGTCGAACGGCTGTTACTTGCCAAAGTGATAGGATTTTCTTCCCAGGAGGTAAGATGTTTTTTAACAGGAGAAATGAGACTCAATTTAGCTGATCTTACTGTCCATTTCGGAAGGCTTTTATTGGTTGAGTAAAAGATCTTTCCGTCTGATTTAAACTTTATAATATCAACTCCCCTCAGGCCTATCTCCCGAGCATTTCTTTGTATGTAAAGTGCAGCATCATGGTAGCCGTCTGATACAAACCAGCGATGGTGAAGTGATAGATGACGAATATGGTTCAAGGCCCTTTCGCCCGATGCAGTATCGATAATTGCTTTGACCTGTTCCAGAGTCAAGCCGGGGAGCGGACTGTCCGGTTGAGGCCTAAGGCTTTCTGAGAAGATCGAGAGAAAAGCGAAAAGAATCAATAATAGAACTGCTCTTTTTTTCATTTTAAAACTCCTATTTTTTCATAAATAATTTTGATGCAATTACTCCCTAAATTAAATACATATTCTAATTCTTTGGATTTGCCAAGTTTCTGAGTATCTGTATAAACTTTGCTCTTATTTTTGCATCCAGGACTTTGACTAACCCTACTAAACCATCCGCTGTTTCTTCTTCTCAATCAAATCCTGTCAAGGTGACTAAATAATTTAATTTCCCAGAGCTATCTTCTTGTTTTTTACTGTAGAGGCTTAAAAGTCTTAACAAAAATAGATAAGAAAATTATTATCACTGTTATAAATAAATTACTAGAGAGAACTGAAATAGACAACAGAAAAAATAAGCGTAAGTATGCTCGAATTACCTGAATTTTTTTATTGTATTTTGGAAAAGAGCATGTATAATAACATCATATTATAGCAAAAAATGTCAGTCTAACAAAGGGAAAGCTAAACAAAAAAAGAGTAAGAAAATGATATTTGCCCAAAAAATTTCATGGCGAGCGACCAAATGAGAAACGACAATCTCATAGAAAATGGACCAAAGATGGGGGCAGGTCCGGACCCAGCAAAATTTTAACATAACATCTGGACCGATATTAGGGGGGCAGGTCAATCATGAATGATTGGGTTTATATCTTAATTTTTTGTATGCATTTGCCAGTTGAAAGGCGTCATATATGCATAACATATATTATGTAACCTATTTCCACCCATATCTCCAGGTTTCCGCACCTATCAGAAGTAAAAGCTATTTTCGTACCGTCTGGTGACCAGCAGGAATTCACGTTGAGTGACCTATCATTTTTCGGTGAGGATTTGGAGTATCTCTAACTCATCAGCATCGAACCATATTTTATAACAGTAAAAGCATTTGTCCACGGGTATAACATACTGGTAGCTGAACGGCCTGGGGAGCATTCGAGAGCCGCAATGGGGGCAGGTAATTTTTTTAGATTTTTGTTCCTTTATTTTTTGGATGTAAACAGGGTTATCCAGGAATTGCTCCTTGAAATCGTGGGCTTTTTTTATCAAGTTTTCAGAAAAAGTAACTTCCCTCCGGGAGAGGATACGCCATTTGAAAGAAGAATCAACGAGCTTTCCGCTGCATTGGGGACAGATTTTTATGGGCGTGCCTTCATAGTAATCTTCCCTAAGGATGACATGACAGCGGGGACATCGATTCTGCTTGCTTGAATCCAGCGGTTTTTTCTTTCCCAGTTTACGAAGGGCGCCTCGGATCTGAGCGAATTCTTTGGCTTGGGCCTCAACTCCTTCCTGCAAATTCTTTATCCATATCATCGGTGTAAAAAACCGGATGAAAAGCAGTTCGTTAAGTGCATAAGGACCATGCCAATCCCCTTGAGGGTCAAGTATGGACCACACTTTCCCTTCCAAGGGGACAACCTTATCTTCTTCAGCCGCAGCAGCGCCTGTTCCCTGGATGACTTCTTCTCGGGAAGGTAGGAGAATTTGCGCCTCCTTCCGCCTTTTCTGGATTTCATACACTTCTTCGATTATTTTATATGGTTTTGTTTTTGCCATGTCTGCAAGAAGTCTGATCCTTTTCATTACAGGGGGATGAGAGTTAAATAAACGGGAAAAGAATCCCTCGGATTTCCCTACTAACTTGGGAGGGATGATAAACAGTGGGCTGTAAGTCAGAGAGAAATCTCCGACGAAAGAATTTTTCAAATGCGTTTTATACAGAGCGCGGGCGAGAGCTTTTGGGTTTCGGCATAACTCCACAGCAGCGGCATCAGCAAGAATTTCTCTTTCCCTGCTTATGAGTGTGCTTAAAAGACGCATGATTATGGCTGATATTGATACAAGAAGATAAGCAGGGCCAAGGGCAAACCCGCTTCTTTGAGCATGATCTTCAGGCTCCAAGGCCAGCCTGAGTCGTTCGAATAAATTAGTAAGAGAGCAGACAAGAGTGATATAGAAGGCATCTCCCCGGATAATATGAGCCATTTCATGTGAAACAACAGCCTCTAGCTCATCTCTGGTGAGTTCTGAAAGCAAGCCTTCGGTGGCGATAATATTCGGTGTTCCGCTTGCTGAGACCAAAGCCAAAGCATTAATCGCAGATTGGGGAATGACGCGAGGGATTACTCTGGGTACACCGCTTGCAATCCTGATCCCTTCTACAGTGTTAACGAATTGTTTGTGGTAGCGGTCAGAAAGGTCTGGGGGGCGAGCCATAAGGCGTTTGAGGATGAATCTTGCCCCAAACTTTTTTGCGTCATAAAAGTGAAATGAAGCAATGATGAAGGAAAAAGCTGAATTAAATAAAAGAAGTTTCGTTAGAAAGCTTCCCGCAAGCAATCCGCCTTTACCCAGGAAAACGCCAAAAAATAACAAGAGAATTCCGGAGAAGAATCCAACGGCGATAAAATAAAAGAGAATCAAGATAAAAAACACAAATAGGCTTTTTCTCTGCTGCTGACGCTGGACCTCGTAAAAATCCAGGGCAAGTTTTTTTGTCATGATTTAT
>Ga0307378_10003348_pt1 | contig 23596 bp, 19 predicted proteins | sample UN1MG_FD_202238 | JGI IMG/M metagenome (GOLD analysis project Ga0307378, IMG submission 202238) | Soil microbial communities from Risofladan, Vaasa, Finland - UN-1 | ecosystem: Environmental > Terrestrial > Soil > Coastal area > Acid sulfate soil | place: Finland: Risofladan, Vaasa | collected...
GAGGAAGATGAGGTTCCCGGAGAAGACCAGGCCCATCATCGCCCCGATGAAGAGCAAGACCATCAGGTAGTACTCGTTCTGATTCTCTTCCTTATGGATGTAGCCGACGGAGTAGACAACGATGAGAAAGCCGACGAACGATGACACCCCGGCCATGAAGATCGACAGCGGGTCGATGATCAGGACGAAATCGAGGCCCAGCGCCAGGCTCTTGCGCACGACGATCTCCCCCCCTTGGAGAGCGAGGGGGATCAGGGTCAGCGGCAGGACTGCCGTTACGGCGCTCACCAGGATGGACCAGATCGACCGGGCACGCCTGGACAACAGACCGGCCAGGGGGGCCGCGAACGAGCCGATGATGGGGACGAGGATCGTTAGGAGGACGATTGTTTCGGCATTCATTTGGACAGGTTGCCTTCCTTAATTTAGAGCGCCAAGTATAATTATGGATTTTTGGATTGTCAAGAATTTCCACATTCCGTCCTCACTTTTATTAACAGATTTTCCAGGGGGCTTCAAACCGGGGCTTGGAATGGGTTGATTTTTCCCCTGGAATGTAGGATAAAAGGACGAATCCGCCGAGGAGAGTGAACAACATGCCCATCGAGATCCGCGAGGTCCTTTCCCGCAAGGACTTGAAGACATTCATCTACCTGCCCGAGAAGATCCACGCCGGGCACGAGAACTGGGTCCACCCCATCTACATGGACGACTGGAAGTACTTCGACAAGAAGAAGAACAAAGCCTTCGGCTACTGCGACACGATCCTCCTCCTGGCCTGGAAGGACGGACGGCCCGTGGGCCGGGCCATGGGCATCATCAACCACCGCTTCAACGAACACCGGAACGAAAAGACGGCCCGCTTCGGGTACCTGGACACCTACGAAGACAAGGAGATGCTCCACGCCATCCTCGGTTTCATCGAGGACTGGGCCCGGGCCAAGGGCATGACCAAGATCGTCGGTCCCTACGGCTTCTCCGACCAGGACCCCGAAGGCTTCCTCATCGAGGGTTTTGAACACCGGGCGACCATCGCCACATACTACAATTTCGAATGGATGCCGCGGTTGCTCGAGGAGGAAGGCTACGCCAAGGATAACGACTGGTTCGTCTACAAGCTCGAAGTTCCCAAGGAGCTGCCGGAATTCTATAAAAAGATCTACGAACGGGCCATGAAGCGCGGCACTTACGAGATCGTCGAGTTCCGCAAGAGGAAGGAGCTCAAGCCCTGGATCCGTCCCATCCTGTCGCTCATGAACGAGTGCTATATGGCGGGCAACATCTACGGCTTCGCCCCCCTCGGCGAGGAGGAGATGGACGACCTGGCCAAGCGCTACCTTCCCGTCGTCGACCCACGTTTTGTCAAGGCCATCAAGAAGGACGGGGACGTCGTGGCTTTCATCATTGCCATGCCCGACATGACCGAGGGCATCGTCAAGGCCAAGGGCCGCCTTCTTCCCTTCGGGTTCATCCATGTCCTTCGGGCGGCCAAGAAGACCAAGCAGCTCGACCTCCTGCTCGGGGCCGTCAAAGAACAGTACCGGGGCCAGGGCCTCGACGTCCTCATGGGCGTCAAGACCCTTATGTCCGCCCATGAGGCCGGCTACGAAATGATGGATACCCACCACGAGATGGAAGCCAACGTCAAGGTCCGGGCCGAGATGGAGCGCATGGGCGGGACCATCTACAAGAAATACCGGGCCTTTTATAAGATGTTCTAACTGGGCCGGCCTTCAGAGGGACAGTCCCTCTTTTATTTCGCGTCGGCCCAGTTCGGGCCGCAGCCCAGGCGGACCTTGAGAGGAACGAGCAGCTCGGCCGCCCCCTCCATGGCCGTACGGACCAGGGGCTCGACCTCCGATCTTTCCCTTTCGGGAACCTCAAAAACGAGTTCGTCGTGGACCTGGAGGATCATCCGCGTCCGGAGACCCCGGGCCTCGATCTCCCGGGCGGCGCGAAGCATGGCCTCCTTGATGAGGTCGGCCGCCGAGCCCTGGATGGGGTTGTTGAGGGCGATCCGCCGGCCGGCCTGCTGGAGGTTCCGGTCCGGCATGCGCAGCTCCGGGACCTGCCGTTTCCGGCCGAAGATCGTCTCGGAATAGCCTCGCTCACGGGCCTCCTCGACGACCTTGTCGAGGTAGGCCTTGACGCCCGGGAGTTCGCCGAAGTAACGGTCGATGAACTTTTGGGCTTCGGCCACCGACGTCCCCAGCTCTTTGGCTAGGGAAAAGGCGGAGGTCCCGTAGACGATGCTGAAATTGATGATCTTGGCCCGCCGCCGCGTCTCCTCCCCGGCATTTTCCCCAAAGACGAGCCGTGCGGTCTCCTCATGGACGTCCCGGTCCTCGAGGAACGTGGCGATGAGCTTGGGGTCCTGCGAGAGATGGGCCAAGACGCGCAGCTCGATTTGGGAATAATCGGCGGCCAGCAGGAAATGTCCTTTGTCCGGGATGAAGGCTCGGCGGAAACGCGCCCCCCACGGGCCCCGGGCGGGGATGTTCTGGAGGTTCGGCTCGCTCGACGACAGGCGGCCGGTGGAAGCCACGGTCTGGTTGTAAGAGGTGTGGATGCGGCCCGTGGCCGGGTTGATGAGCTGGGGGAGGGCGTCGGCATAAGTCGACTTGAGTTTGGCCATCTGCCGGTAATCGAGGACGTACCGGGCCAGGGGGTGGACCGCGGCCAGCTCCTCGAGGATGTCGAGAGAGGTGGAGTAACCCTTGGTGATCTTCGTCCGCCGGGAGGACGGCAGTCCCAGCTTGTGGAAGAGGATGTCGCCCAACTGGCGGGGCGAGTTGATGTTGAAGGCCCCCCCGGCGAGCGCGTGGATCTCCTTTTCCAAGCGCCCCAGCTCCCCTCCCAGCTCCTTGGACATGGACTTCAGGACCTCGGTATCGACGCGCACGCCCCATATCTCCATCCGGGCCAGGAGCCCGATGAGCGGTCGTTCGATATCTTCGTAGAGTCGGTCGAGGCTCTTGGCCTCGATCTTCTCCCAGAGGACGGAGCCGAGCTCCAGGGCCAGGGCGGCGTCCTGGCAGGCGTATGGCGCGGCCCGCTCGATCTCGACCTTGTCCATCGTCAGCTCGTTTTTCCCCCGGCCGACGATGTCCTCGTAAGGTGCCTTGGTTTCCTGGAGGTAATGGAGGGCCAGCTTCTCGAGGCCGTGCCGGCCCCAGTTCGGCTCGAGGAGGTAGGACAGAACCATCGTGTCCTTGGAGACCCCGGCCAGGCGAACGCCCTCGCGTTCGAGGACGATAAGGTCGTACTTGATGTTTTGGCCGATTTTACGGACGGCCGGGTCCTCCAGGACGGAGCGGAGGATGTCCAGGGCGCGCTCCTTGGGGATCTGGGGCGGAGCGCCCAGGTAGTCGTGGCCGACGGGGACGTAGAAGGCCTCTCCCGGGAGAAGAGAAAAGGACAGCCCGACGAGGCGGGCCCGGGTCGGGGAAGCGCTGTCGGTTTCCGTGTCCAAAGCCACTTCTCCGGCTGCGGCGATCCGGGCGGCGAGCGCTCGGAGCTTGTCCTCCTCGAAGATCGTGTGGAATTCTTTTGCGGCCCGGAGCCGCGGCTTCTTCAGAAAATCGGCGAGGAGGGAGGAGAACTCGAGCTCCTGAAAAAGCCGGATGGTCTCCTTCTCGTCGGGCTCCTGGACGGCGTAACGTGCCAGGTCCAGCTCGAGGTCGAGGTCGCGGGTCACCGTGACGAGCCGCCGGCTGAGCTCGAGGAGCTCCCGGTTCTGGATGATCCTCTCCCGGACGCGGGGGTTCTTGACCCGGTCGATGTTCCGGAGGAGGTTGTCGAGGGAACCGAACTCCTGGATGAGAGATTTGGCCGTCTTCTCCCCGATCCCGGGCACGCCGGGGACGTTGTCCGTCGGGTCGCCCCATAGGGAGAGGACGTCGACGACCTCCCCGGCCCCAACCCCGAAGACGTCCTTGACGCCCGCCGCGTCGATGGTCGTTTCCTTCGACGGATTCCAGATGGACGTCGTGGCGTCGACGACCTGGAGGAGGTCCTTGTCCGTGGTCACGATGACGGTCAGGATCCCCTTCGCCGCCGCCCGCGCGGCCAGCGAGGCCAGGGCATCGTCGGCCTCGTACTTTGGGTATTCGGCCGTGGCTATGCGTAGGGCCCCGAGGACGTCCTTGAGAACCGGGAGCTGGGCGACGAGGTCCTCGGGCATCGGCTTGCGGTGGGCTTTGTAGGCGCCGAACGCCTCATGGCGGACCGTCGGTCCCTTGACGTCGAAAACGACGCCCAGATAGTCGGGTTTTTCCTTGTCGACGATCTTCCGCAGGGCGTTGAGGAAGCCGTAGATGGCGCCCGTCGGGAAGCCGCCGGAGTTGGAGAGGCCCGGGATGGCGTAGTAGGAACGGTAGAGGAGGGAATACCCGTCGATGAGGAAGAGGCGTTTCGGACTCAGTCGTACCTGCCTTCGACGATCTGTCCCAGGATCGTCTTGTGCTGGTCCTCCATCATCCGTTCGATCCGCTCCGCGAAGTCGGGCAAGTTCATGTAGGCGGTGTAGAAAGCCCTCTTGGAGGCGAGCAGCCGGCCCGACTTGTAAATCAGAGATTCGACGTACTGGACGGAGAGCCCCTTGTCCTGGGTCTGAACGTTGTAGGCGTCCCCCCTGTATTCCACCCGGGTGTTGTAGCCGCTCATGACGATCGTTCCCCCTCATTATACCTGTCCGGGCCGCCGGTTCAAGCCCGATTTCTTCAGCCAGGGGCGAATTTGACAACCCGGTCCCACTTGGTATAATAAGGTGAAATTTTTTTCGAGGATGATCATTTGGACACGACGATGCTGATCGATATCGACCGCCTGCCGAAGGAAGGTCTCCACCTGTCCGGGGATTTCGAGTTCCTGAACCTGGACCTGGTCGAGGAGAATACCGTCTTCCTCGAGCCGGCCCACGCCGAGGTCGCCGTCCGCCTCATCGGCGAGGAGATCCTCGTCCGGGGCGAGATCACGGCCCGGCTGAGCTTCGTCTGCTCGCGCTGCCTGACCCCCTTCGAATTCCCCGTGGCCAGTCGGTTCGACCTCGTCTACCTCCCCGAGGAGCTCGACGCCCTGTCCGAGGAGCTGTCCGACGAGAAGCTCGACCAGATGTTCTACAGCGGCCGCCAGCTCGACCTGCGGACCGTCGTCCTCGAGCAGCTGAACCTGACATTCCCGGCGAAACCCCTTTGCGCGGCCGACTGCGAAGGCCTCTGCGCCGTCTGCGGCGAGCTCATCCGTGACGCCAAGTGCTCGTGCCTCGTCAAGGAGTCCGATCCCCGTTGGAATAAAATCAAATTCGACGTGAGAGACAAGAGTTAAATGCCTAATCCAAAGAGACGCCATTCGCCGACGAGAAAAGGGAAACGCCGGGCCCACGACGGGCTGACCATCCCCACCTTCTCCGTCTGCCCCAAGTGCGGCAATCCCAAGCTGCCGCACCGGGCCTGCCCCGAGTGCGGGCACTACAAGGGACGGCAGGTGACGGAAGGGACCGAAGACTGACACGGGTCTCGCGCATGAGAATCGCCGTCGACGCGATGGGGGGGGATTTCGGCCCTAAGGCCACCGTGCCCGGCGCCATGCAGGCGGCCGAGGATTTCGGCGTCGATATTCTCCTCGTCGGCCTCGAAAGTGTCATCCGCCGGGAGGTCGACCGAACCGAACTCAAGAAATCCCGGATCACCGTCATCGACGCACCGGAGGCGATCGGCATGGGCGAGAGCATCCTCGCTTTTCGAAAAAAGAAGGCCTCCTCCATCCGGGTCGCGGCCCAGCTCGTCAAGGACGGCCGGGCCGACGCCTTCGTCAGCATGGGCAATACCGGGGCGGTCGTCTATATCTCCCGCGACGTCCTGGGCGCCCTCAAGGGCGTGGACCGGCCGGCCCTCGCCCTCCTCGTCCCCGGTGTCGAGGGGCAGACCCTGCTCATCGACGTGGGGGCCAACGCCAACTGCCAGCCCCACAACCTCGTCCAGTTCGCGATCATGGGCAAGATCTTCATGGAGGCGGTCGTCGGAGTGAAGGACCCCCGGGTGGGGTTGATGAGTATCGGCGAGGAAAAAGGCAAGGGCAACAACCTCGTGCGCGAGACGTTCGACAGGCTCCAGACGGTGCCCATGCGCTTCATCGGCAACGTCGAGGGGAAGGACCTGTTCTCCGGCGTCGCCGACGTCATCGTCAGCGACGGGTTCACCGGGAACGTGGCCCTCAAGGTCTCGGAAGGGGTCGTCCAGAGCGTTCTGTCGATGGCCCGCCACGAGATCACCAAGAACATCTTCGCCAAGCTCGGCTACCTCCTCATGAAGCGACACTTGAAAAAGATCTACAAGAAGGTGGATTACTCCGAATACGGCGGCGCCCAGCTCCTCGGTGTCGACGGCGTCTGCATCATCGGCCACGGCCGGTCCAACCCGGTCGCCGTTCGCAGCGCCGTCCTTCGGGCCCGGGAGTTCGTCGCGAACCGGGTCCAGGAGAAGATCCAGGCGGAGATCCTGCGCTATGAGCATGCGCTCAAAGGAGTCAACGCATGAGTCGCTTCGAAGGACGGGTATCGATCGTCACCGGCGCTTCCCAGGGGATTGGAGAGGCCATCGCCCGCGAGCTCGCCGCCGAGGGGGCGGCCGTCGTCCTCCTCGACGTCCAGCCGGACAAGCTCGAGGCTGTGGTCCGGTCGATCGCCGACGCCGGCGGCAAGGCCGAAGCGCACCAGGCCGACGTCGCCGACGCGGCCGCCGTCGAACGTGTCGTCGGCGCCGTCGCCGCCGCGCACGGCCGGATCGACCACCTGGTCAACAACGCCGGCATCACCCGCGACGGTCTGCTCATGCGCATGCGGGAGGAGGATTGGGACTCCGTCATCCGGGTCAATTTGAAAGGGACCTTCAACCTCTCCAAGGCCGTCATCCGGACGATGATCGCGGCGAAATACGGGCGGATCGTCAACATCGCCTCCGTCGCCGGACTCATGGGCAACGCCGGCCAGGCCAACTACGCGGCCTCCAAGGCCGGCGTCATCGCCTTGGCCCGGTCCCTGGCCCGCGAAGTCGGCGCCCGGGGCATCACCGTCAACGCGGTCGCGCCGGGGTTCATAGCGACGGCCATGACGGACGTCTTGCCCGAGGACGTCAAGAAGGCTTACCTCGAGATCATTCCCTTGAAAAAATTTGGGCTTCCCAAAGACGTGGCATCTGCTGTAAAATTCCTACTCTCCGACGAGGCCGCATATATCACGGGCCAGGTGGTCAGCGTGAACGGCGGCATGTATATGTAGGTGGTCCGCTATCATCCGTATCAATTATTTATGAGGAGGACAGTATGGAAAGAGCCGAACTGCTCAAGAAGGTCAGGGCGATCGTTTCGGACAAGCTGAGCATCAGCGAGGAACAGGTCACCGAAGACGCGTCCTTCATCGATGATCTCGGCGCCGACTCTTTGGATACGGTCGAGCTGGTGATGGCCCTGGAGGACGAGTTCGGGCTGGATATCCCCGACGACCAGGCCGAAAAGATGACCACGGTGGGCAAGGCCCTCGACTACATCGCCGGCCACGCCAAGTAGATCCGCCAGCGGCTTTTTTTTCTGATCGACCGTCAAATGGACAGGGAACGTGCTCCCGGCCGGCGGGTCGTTGTCACGGGCATCGGCCTCGTGTCCCCTCTCGGCACGGGAACGGACAAGAACTGGCAGGCCCTCTTCCGCGGCGAAAGCGGCATCGCGCTCCTGACCCGGTTCGACGTCTCCCGCCACGCGACGCGCTTCGGCGGCGAGGTCAAGGACTTCGACCCCCTCCTGTTTATCGACCGCAAGGAAGTTCGCAAGATGGACCGCTTCATCCAGTTCGCCTTGGCCGCGGCCCATCTGGCCGTGGAAGATGCCGGGATCCCGCTCGGCGACCTCCAGTCGGACCGGGCCGGAACCTATGTCGGCTCCGGCATCGGCGGGCTCGGCTCCATCGAGGAGTGGCACACCGTCCTCCTCGAGAAGGGCCCGGAGCGGATCTCGCCGTTCTTCCTCATCCAGACGATCATCAACGAGGCCTCGGGTCAGATCTCCATCCGCTTCGGGGCCAAGGGCCCCAACTGCGCCAACGCGACGGCCTGTAGCACCGGCACCCATGCCATCGGCGACTCGTTCCGGATGATCGCCCGGGGCGAGGTCGACATCATGATCGCGGGAGGGGCCGAGGCCCCTCTGACGCCGCTCAGCCTGGCCGGCTTCAACGCCATGAAAGCGATCTCCGAGAGGAACGACGCCCCGGCCAAGGCCTCTCGGCCGTTCGACGCGCAGAGGGACGGGTTCGTCATGGGCGAGGGCTCGGGCGTCGTCATCCTCGAGGAATTGGGCCGGGCGCTCGAGCGGGGGGCCCGGGTCTACGCTGAGGTCGTCGGCTATGGGATGACGAGCGATGCCTATCATATCGCCGCACCGGCCCCCGACGGGGACGGCGCGGTCCGGGTGATGCGGCGGGCCATCGAGGACGCCGGGGTCCGGCCGGAGGACGTCCAGTACATCAACGCCCACGGCACATCGACGCCGTCCAACGACAAGATCGAGACCATGGCTATCAAGAAGGTTTTCGGAGAGCACTCCTCGCGCGTGGCCGTCAATTCGACGAAATCCATGACCGGCCATCTCCTGGGCGCGGCCGGCGGCCTCGAGGCCGGCATCACCGCGCTCTGCCTGCACCATCAGGTCATGACGCCGACCATCAACTACGAGTTCCCCGACCCGGAGTGCGACCTGGACTACGTCCCGAACGTCGCCCGGAAGGCGGAGATCGTCCACGGCCTCAGCAACTCCTTCGGCTTCGGCGGGACCAACGCCGCTCTGCTGTTCAGGAGATTCGAGAAATCCTAGGGCCGGGACGGAGGGACTTTTCCGAAGAGGAGGGGACACATGAACATTCTCGTTTTCGTCAAGCGGGTTCCCGACACGGAATCCCGGATCCGGATCCAGCACGAGACGAAATCGATCGTCGAGGAGGGGCTGAATTTCGTCGTCAGCCCCTATGACGAATACGCCATGGAAGAGGCCCTGAAACTCAGGGAAGCCCAGGGAGGGACCGTCCGCGCCGTATCCGTGGGCAAGGATGAGGCCGTCGTCGTCCTCCGCAAGTGCCTGGCCATGGGGGCCGACGAGGCCTTCCTGGTCAAGGACGATTCGCCCGAAACTTATGACGGGCTCCGGACGGCCCGCATCATCGCCCGAACCGTGGAGCGGAAGTTCGCCGGGACGGATCTCTTACTTTTCGGGAAGCAGGCGGTCGGCACCGACAACAGCCAGGTCCCGGCCATGGTCGCCGAGCTTCTCGGCCTGCCCCAGGCGACCGTCGTGACCAAGCTCGAGGTCGAGGGCGCGTCCGCGACGGCCCTCCGCGAGATCGAGGGGGGGATGGAAAAGATCGTCCTGTCGCTTCCCGCGGTCGTCACCGCCCAAAAGGGCCTGAACGAGCCCCGCTACGAAACGCTCAAAGGCATCATGGCCGCCAAGAAGAAGGACATCCCCGTCGTCAAGCTCGAAGAGCTGGGCTTCGGGCCGGACGAGCTTGTCTCTCAGGTCGACGTCACCGGCCTGGACGTCCCGGCCCAGAGACAGTGCGGGAGGATCCTGACGGGCGAGCCGGCCGAAACGGCCCGCGAGCTCGTGGGCCTCCTCCGGACCGAAGCCAAGATCATATAAAGGAGAGGGACGATGATCGCCGTATTCATGGAAACGCGGGACGGAAAGATCAAGAAGAGCTCCCTCGAAGCTCTTTCCGAGGCCAAGCGCCGGGCCGTTGAGATGGGGGTCGAGACGGCCGCCGTCCTGGTCGGCGACGCTGTCGCGGACCTTGCCCCGAGCGCCTTCGCGTTCGGCGCTGTCAAGGTTTATCTTATAGAAAACAAAACTCTTGCGGCTTACTCCTCGCAGGGATTCACGCTGGCTCTGGCCGCGTTCGTCGGAGAGGCGAAACCCGCCGCCTTCTTTTTTGCGGCGACAGCCATGGGCCGGGACCTCGCGCCGCGGGTCGCCGCCCGGCTCGGCGCGGGCCTCGCTTCGGATTGCGTGAAAATCGTGGTCAAGGCCGGAGCGCTCGAGTTCACCCGTCCGATCTACGCGGGCAAGGCGTTCCTGTCCCTGACCCTGAGATCCAGGCCCAACGTGGCCACCCTGCGGCCGAACGTCTTCCCGCTCGGCGAAGCCGTTCCCGTCGCCGGGCAGGTCGTCAAGATGGACGTCACGGTCCCCGACGGAACGGTCAAGGGCCGCGTTACCGAAGTCATCAAGGAAGAGAGCGCGGAAGTCGACGTCACCGAAGCCGATGTGGTCGTTTCGGGCGGCCGCGGCCTCAAGGGGCCGGAAAACTTCGCCCTGCTCCGGGACCTCGCGGCCGTCTTTCCCCGCGCCGCCGTGGGCGCCTCGCGCTCGGCCGTCGACTCGGGCTGGATCGGCCATTCGCACCAGGTCGGGCAGACGGGGAAAACCGTCTCCCCCAACCTCTATATCGCCGTGGGGATCTCCGGGGCCATTCAGCACCTGGCCGGGATGTCGTCCTCGAAGGTTATCGTCGCCGTCAACAAGGACGCCGAAGCGCCGATCTTCAAGGTCGCCGACTACGGCATCGTCGGCGACCTCTTCGAGGTCGTGCCGCGGCTCAAGGACGAACTCAAAAAGGCCCTGGCGGAATAATCCCCATCTGAAGGTTCTTTCCCCCGGTTCGGGGATGAGCTTGTTTCAGATATTTACCAGGAGCGCTCCTCCGAGTCGCTCCGTCGCGCTTCTGCCGGTCGCTTCTCAGAATCCGCTCCCTGCCGCTCCCCCGTTACGGGGGTCTTCGGGGCGGCATCCATCGCCGCCTCACGGAGGACTTCCCCTATTTTGGGAGAAGAGCGCTATTTATAAGGATCGGCCGTAGCTTCCTTGGTAATATCGAGGAGCAGCCTGTTCGTCTCAGACCGCGTCTCTCCCACGCTCGTGACGAAGATGGCCGGGTCGTCCATGACCGGGCACTTGTTCTCGCAGATGCCGCATCCGGTGCAGACCTCGATGTCGATGACCGGAGCCTTCTGGACGGCGACCGAGCCGTCGGGGAGCTTGGTCTCGACCTCGATGAGCTTGATGGCCTTGGGCGAGACCGGACAGTGCTCTTCACAGACGATGCACGGCTTGCCAAGAACGTAGGGGATGCAGCGGCTCTTGTTGACCCAGGCCGTGCCGATCTTGACCTTGTTCTTCTCTTCGATGGTCAGCTTCTTGATGGCCCCCGTCGGGCAGACCTGGGTGCAGAGCGAGCAGTAGTACTCGCAATAGCCGACCTTGGGGACGAGCATCGGGGTGTAGATCCCCTCCGGCCCGGCCTGGGTCAGGACCGGCTGGAGCCCGCCCGTCGGGCAGGCCCGCATGCACTGGGCGCACTTGACGCACTTCGCCAGGAACTTGGCCTCGGGGAGCGAGCCGGGCGGGCGGATGAGCTTGAGGGAAGCCCTCTTGTGGACGGGTGTCAGGCGGAAGAAGGGGACGGCCACGATACCCAGAAAGGTCGTCAGGAGGAGCTTCCGCCGCGACAGATCGACGTTCGAGACGTTGGTCATTTTCTCGGGCCGGAAGGAAACCGGGAAACGGATGGCCCCGGTCGGGCAGATCGAGGCGCAATTCTGGCAGTAGATGCACTCGCCGCTTTTCCACGTCTCGTTCGGATACGGCTGGGCCTGCGTCTCGCAATGCTGGGTGCAGAGGCCGCACTTGATGCATTTCTCTTCGTCGATCTTGAGCTTGAACAGGTTCCAGCGGCTGAGGAGGCCGAGGAGGGCGCCCGTCGGGCAGAGATAACGGCACCAGAACCTTTCCTTCCGGGCGTTGAGCGCGACCGCTCCGAGGAAGAGGAGGCCTATGGAAAAACCCTGGACGAACGTGATGTTGATGGTCCAGTTTTCGAGGGCCTGGAAGATCGAGCGGGCCAGGCCGGTGATCCCGAGGCCGTAGAGGACGCCGTTCAGGCTGGAAAGGGCGTAGGCCAGCGCGGGGAACACGGCCGTAGCGAAGGACCGGGTCAGGAACGAGAAGGGGTCGAGATAGCCGGCCAGGTCCAGGCCGAAAAGAGCGCCGGCCAGGACGATGATCAGGATGTAGTATTTCGGGGCCAGGCTCGCGCTATCCTCCCGGGGGGGCTTGAGGAACTTCGTCTTTTTGAAGACGAAAGAGGAGAACTGGTGGACGGCTCCGAGGGGGCAGACCCAGCCGCAGAAAACGCGGCCGAAAAGGATGGTGGCCAAGACCGTGATCAGCGCGAAAGCGAAGTAGGCGTAGACGAGACGCGCCGAAACGATGGTGACCAGAGCGAGAAGCGGGTCGAAATGGAAGAAGCGCTGGACGGTCGAGCCGATGTAGTCCTGGCCCGTGTAGTGAGCGCCGAGCAGAAGATAGAGGAAGAGCCCGAAGAACGCCGTCTGGCTGGCTATCCGGAGGAGCTCGAGGACGCGGTGCTTTCTAGATTTTTCTCTTTTCAAGGCGGACCTTCTCCAGTTCGAATTCTCCGAGACCCCGCTCCCGGGCGTAACCGAGGTAGGGAAGCTCGCGCGGCGCGACCCCGAAGAACGAGGCCCCCATGGCGTCCACGGCGACGGGGTCCGTCCCGGCGACGACGGTCTTGACGAGCTCGGTGTCCGATACCCGCCCGCCCTGCGGCCCGTTGCGGACGAGGATGCGGTAGGCGTCGAGGACGGTCAGCCGGGGCTTGAAAAAGGCGGCCAGGTCGACCACGGCCCGGTCGATGTCCTGGTGGAACTGGTTGCGGGCGCCTCCGGTCGCGCCGAGCCAATTCTTCATGCCCATGGTCAAGCGGCAGAGCGAATGGTGCTTGGCGATGGGGACGTTGATGATCTTGTCGGCCTCGATGACGTCGAGGACGATTTCCCATTCCTTGAGCCAGGCGCCTTTGAGGGCCATTTTCTTGATCCGGTAGTCGTCGACGAAGAGCATGTCGCCGCCGGCCTGCTTCACGGCCTCCTGGATGCCGGAGCGGACGTAGCACCGCTTGGCCTGGTTGGTCGTGTTGTCGATGACGATGGCCTTCTTCGCCCCGGCGTCGAGGACGAGCTCGACGAGGGTCTTGACCACCTCGGGATTGGTACAGGCGGCCATCTCGGGGGTCCGGTCCCAGCCGATGTTCGGCTTGATGACGACCTTGTCGCCCTTGCCGACGAACGTCTTCATCCCGCCCAACATGGCGATGGCCTCCTTGGTGATGGCGGCGGGGGATTCCCCCTCGACCGCGGCGAGAACCGGGACCGCGGCCGGCGTCGCGGCCGCCCCGGCCAGCACGCCCGGCCCGAAACGGAGAGCCAAGCTCCCCGCGGCCAAGTCCCAGATGAAATCGCGTCTTTTCATCGTCTCTATCCTTTCCCGAGGGATCGTATATATTCCATGATCCCGTTGTAGATGCCCTGGGCGGCCAGCTCGCGATATTTCTTGGTCTTGAGCTTGGCTTCCTCTTTGGCGTTGCTGAGGTGGGAGACTTCCACCAGGACGGAGGGCATCTCGCCGCCGATGAGGACCCAGAAGGGGCCGCCCTTGACGCCCAAGTCCTTGATCGCGGGCAGGTCCGCGGACAGGGATTTTACCAGATTCTTCTGGATTTTTTCGGCCAGGTCCCGCGACTCCTGGATCTTGCTGTTCTGGACGATCTTCAGGAGGACCGACTTCATATCGCCGATGCTCTTGCTCGAGGTGGCGTTCTCGGCGGCGGCCAGCGCGATGACCGAGGGATCGGGGCTGATGTTCAGGAAAAACGTCTCGACGCCGCCGCGCTTCCTGTCCCGGTGGGCGTTGGAGTGGATGGATACGAACAGGTCGGCCCGTTTCTGGTTGGCGATGACCGTCCGGGTTTCGAGGGGCACGTCGACGTCCGACTCCCGCGTCAGGATGGCGTCGAGGCCGGCCTTTTCCCTGAGCAATTTTTGGAGGGCCAAGGCGATGTCGAGGTTGACGGTCTTTTCCTGGAGCCGGCTCTTGCCGATCGTGCCGGGCTTCGGGCCGCCGTGGCCCGGGTCGATGACGATGGTCCGGACGCCGAGACCGAGCTGGCGGGCCATGGAGGTCCCCACGAGGCTCGGGTCTTGCGGCGTGACCTCGCGCTTTACGGGTGGCTGGGTCTTATAGGCGGGGTGAAGGGCCTTATCGGCCGGCGTTTTCGTTTCGCGGGGGTAGATGTCGATGACCAGCCGGAACGGGTCGAGAAGATGATAGACCCGGTAGGATTGGATCTGGGAAAACTCGACGTCGACGACGACCCGGACCGTCGAGGACGTTTTCTGCGAGATCCGGACCTGGCTGATGTACTCCGACTTGACCGGATAGGATTGACTCTGGAGGATGGGATTGAGCTTGGCTTGGAGGACGTCGACGTAGATCCGGCCCGGGTCCTTGAGCTCCCCGGACGTGTACTCGCGGAGCTTGCCGATGTCGATGACGATGCGGGTGAAGTTCGGATGGGTGAAGCGGCGGAGGTTGACGACCTCGACCCGCGGATCGTCCTGGGGCGCGGCCGCAAGGAGGACAGACAGACATGCCAGGACAAGAAAAAACGGCCGTTTCCTCTCGGTTTTCAATTCATATTAATTTTATAGGACCCGGCAGGAGTTGTCCACCTACAACGCCGGCTTACGCGCCGAATTTTTTCAATTTGAGGGCGTGGGCGAGCATCAGGGGCATGGTCGAGACGGAGCGGAAACGTCCGAGAATGCCCTTGGCGCAGGCCCGCTCCGCGAACGCTTGGACATCGTCCGTCCCGGCGGTCGGCGAGACCAGGACGAAGGGGTTCGGATGCCAGGAGTGACCCTTGAGCAGGGCCGGCGTCGAGTGGTCCGAGGTCACGACGAGGACATCAGGCTTAAGGGCGAGCAGGCGCGGGATGAAGGGATCGAGGGCCTCGATCGCGGCGACCTTGGCCGCGAAATTTCCGTCCTCGCCGGCCGAGTCGGTCTTTTTATAATGGATGTAGAAGAAATCGTGATCCGCCCAATTCTTCTCCAGGGCGTCGAAGAGATCCGCCGTTTCGCCCCCGACGTCCATGACCTCCATGCCGAGGAGCTTGGCCAGGCCCTTGTACATGGGGTAGTTGGCGATGGCCGCCGGACGGATCTTGAACAGTTCCTGCATGGTCGGGATGGAGGGGAATTTTGAGAAGCCGCGGAGAAGGGCCGTGTTGGCCTTGGCCTCGCCCGAGAGGACGGTGGCGACGTCGTCAAGGAAGAGGTTGACGATGGCCGCGGCCTTGGCCGCTTCGGGGACGAGAGCCGCCGTCGGGATCGGGGGCTGGCCCTCCTTTTGAGGGTCGGCGTCGGATAAGGCGTCGGCCAGGCCTTCGGCTGTGAACCGGGCGACGAAACGGTGCTCTTTCCCCGGGAAAACCCGGACCTCGACCCCGTCGCGATGGGGAAGACGGGCGTTCAGGTGCCCGCAGATGCGGACGTTTTCCTCGGTCGGGATGCGGCCGGCCCGGCGGTCGACGACGAGGCCGCCCCGGACCGTGGCAAAGTTGCCGCGGGCCACGAGGTCGTTCCGGCCGACCTCGACTTCCGAGCCCAAGGCTTCGAGGATGCCCCGGCCGAGCTGGTAGCGGAGCGGGTCGTAGCCGAAGAGGGCGAGATGGGCCGGGCCGCTGCCGGGCGTGATGCCCATCATGACGGGATCGGAAACGCCGCAAACGCCGCGTTTCGCCAGCCCGTCGAGGTTGGGCTTGCGCGCCGCCTCGAGCTCGGTCTGGCCGTCGACGGGCAGGCCGCCGACGCCGTCCATGACGAGGAGGACGATCTTCGACTCGGTCGTTTGGCTCAACTCCCTGGCCAGGTCTTCCCATTCCATGGTCGCATTCTCCTTGGAAGGTCTGCCCTAGTTTAACAGATATCGCTTGCCATCGGCAATTTGCGCCTTTACGGGGCGGGGCCGTTTTGCGCTATAATGCCCCGGGGAAGTTCCATGGCCACACTTTACATCTATCCCAAAGAAGGCGATCCGTGGAAGCTCGAAGTCGACAGGGGAACCGTTTCCCTCGGGCGCGCCCAGGGCAACGACGTCGCCGTAGCCGACCCCAACTGCTCCTCGCGCCACGCGACCGTCGAGCGCGCGGACGGCGGATTCATCATCCGCGATTCCGGCAGCAAGAACGGCACGTTCGTCAACGGCCGCCGGATCGACGGCCCGGTGGTCCTCTCTCCGGGTGACGAGATCTCCATCGGCCTCACGACCATGACCTTCGATCGGCCGAGGATGCCGCGTGTCTCGATGATCGATTCCCCCGCGTCGGCGACGGACGCCAGCGCCGTGGTCCCCTTCCGGACGATCCTCGAAAAGACCTCGGCCACGGACGCCCGGACATCCCCGCTCGCCGGCCCGGCCGACCTCAAGGAGGAGAACCGGGTCCTCCAAGTCATGTTCCAAGTCAGCGAGGCCCTGGTCGCCCACAAGCCTCTCCAGGAGCTTCTCGAGGACATCATGGACCTCATCGCCGGGAACATCCCCATGGACCAATGCGTGATCATGCTGCGCGGCGAAGGCTCCCCGGCTCTCGAGACGCGCGCCGCCAGGATCCAGGGACAGTGGCGCGGAGGCGGGGAGATCCAGGTCAGCCGGACGATCGTGGCCATGGCCTACGAACAGCACCTCTCCGTCCTTCTCTCCGACCCCGCCGCCGACCCCATGGTCGGGGAGAGCATTATCGATCTGGGCATCCGTTCGGCGCTCTGCGTCCCCATCGGGGACGACGAAGAGGTCATCGGAGTTCTCTACGCCGACCGGCATGGCCGGCTCGAGCCTTTCAGAGAGGCCGACCTCCGGCTCCTCACCCTCCTAGCCAACACGGCTGCCGTGAGGATCCAGCAGGCCCGCAGGGTCGCGGCGCTCATCGTGGCCGCTAAACTGCAGCAGGATCTCGAGACCGCCGCGGCCATCCAGCGCGATTTCCTGCCCCGGTCGCTCCCGTCCTCCAAGGGCTACGGGATGGCCGCCCGGGCCGTCCCCTGCCTGCAGGTGGGCGGCGATTACTACGACCTCGTGACCCTCGACGCCAAGCGGATCGGCCTGGCCGTGGCCGATGTCTCGGGCAAGGGTGTCGGGGCCGCGCTCCTCATGGCTTCGCTCCGGGCCTGGCTCCGGGCCGAGCTCCTGCACGGGACCGACCTCTGCGCGCTGGCCGCGAAGCTGAACGATTTCACGCACGAAAGCTCCGACATCCACAGCTTCATCACCTTCTTCTTCGCGGAGCTCGACAAGGAAACGGGCGCTCTCCGTTTCATCAACGCGGGGCACAATCCGGCGCTCGTCTTCGGCCGGGACGGGCTCGCCCGGGAACTCCCGGCGACGGGGCTCTGCCTGGGGATGTTCGCCGGCCGATCCTACGAGGTCGGCACGGGCGAGGTCGGCCCCGGCGAAGTCCTCGTCCTCTATACGGACGGGATCACGGAAAGCCGGAATGCCGATGAAAAGGAATTCGGCGTCGACGGCCTGGCCGCCGCGGTCCGCGATGAGCGCAAGAAAGATGCGCCGGCGATCCTGGAAGCCGTCTTCCGCCGTCTCGGCGAGTTCACGGCCTGCGCGGAGCCGTTCGACGACCGGACGCTCGTCGTCGTCAAGCGGAACGCATTTGAATCCGCGCGCTCCGTCTGATAATATCTCCTCATGCAGAAAGTCCTCATCCTCGATTTCGGATCGCAGTATACCCAGCTCATCGCCCGGAAGGTCCGCGAGCTCGGCGTCTACTCGGAGATCCTGCCCTTCTCGACCCCCCTGGCCGCGATCCGCGAAGCAAAACCGGCCGCCCTCGTCCTCTCCGGGGGTCCCCAGAGCGTTTACGACAAGGGCGCTCCGCATCCGGCCAAGGGCCTCTTCGAGCTCGGCATCCCGGTCCTGGGTATCTGCTACGGCGTCCAGCTGATGGCCTACACGCTCGGCGGCAAGGTCGTCCCTTCCAAGGAGCGCGAATACGGTTTCGCCTCCCTGCGGGTCGCCGCCCGTTCGGGGCTCCTGGCCGGGGTCAGGGACAAGGAGCAGGTCTGGATGAGCCACGGCGACCGGCTCGAATGCGCGCCGCCGGGCTTCGCCGTCACCGGCAGCACGGCCAACACCGCGGCCGCCGTCATCGAGGACCCGGCCCGGAAGTTCTTCGGCGTCCAGTTCCACCCCGAGGTCATCCACACCAAGGAAGGCCAGAAGGTCCTGGGGAATTTCCTCTTCCGGCTGGCCGGCCTGCGCGCTGACTGGACGATCTCCTCGTTCGTGGAGCGCAAGGTCAAGGAGATCCGGCGGACGGTCGGGACGGGCAAGGTCATCTGCGGCCTCTCCGGCGGCGTCGACTCGCTCGTCACTTCGCTCATCATCCACAAGGCCATCCGGAAGAACCTGACCTGCATCTTCATCGACAACGGCCTCCTGCGGAAGGGCCAGTACGAGGCCCTGATGGAGGCCTTCCGCCGCAAGTTCGCCCTGAAGGTCATCGGCATCGACGCCTCGGACCTGTTCCTCGACAAGCTCAAAGGCATCGTCGCGCCCGAGCAAAAGCGCAAGACGATCGGCCGGCTCTTCATCCACCTCTTCGAACGCGAAGCGATGCGGATCGGCGGCGCCGCGTTCCTGGCCCAGGGCACGATCTACCCCGACGTCATCGAGTCCAACCCGGTCAAGGGGCCGTCGTCGGTCATCAAGTCCCACCACAACGTGGGCGGCTTGCCGAAGGGCCTGAAATTCAGGCTCGTCGAGCCCCTTCGCGAGCTCTTCAAGGACGAAGTCCGGGCCCTGGCCCTCGAGCTCGGGGTCGACGCGGACTTCATCCATCAGCATCCCTTCCCGGGGCCGGGGCTGGCCGTCCGGATGATCGGGGCGGTCGATCGGGACAGCCTCGAGATCCTCCGGGCCGCCGACGATGTCGTCCTCCAGGAGGTCGCCCGGGCCGGGATCTACAAGAAGCTGTGGCAGGCCTTCGCCGTCCTGCTGCCGGTCCGCTCGGTCGGCGTCATGGGCGACCAGAGGACTTACCACCGCGTCGTCGTCGTCCGCCTCGTCCAGAGCACGGACGGGATGACGGCCAATTGGTACGCGGCGCCGGCGAAGCTCCTGGCCCGCATTTCGACGCGCATCGTCAACGAAGTCCAGGGCGTCAACCGCGTCGTCTACGACGTGACGACCAAGCCGCCCGGGACGATCGAATGGGAATAAGGAACGCCCCGGTCTCCGCCGGCGGGATTGCCGCGGAATGACGGATAACCATGGAACCGACATTCGTTCATCTTCACAACCATTCCGAATATAGCGTCCTCGACGGCTGCCTGAAGGTCGCCGACCTCGTCGACGCGGCCTACAAAAACAACATGCCCGCGGTCGCCATCACCGACCACGGCAACGTCTTTGGCGCCGTCCAGTTCTTCAAACAGGCCAAGGCCCGGGGCGTCAAGCCCATCCTCGGCTGCGAGGTCTACGTCGCCCCGCAGAGCCGTTTCGACAAGCAGGCGAGCCCCGGCGACGCCATCCACCACTTCCACCTCATCCTCCTCGTCAAGGACGACCGCGGCTACAAGAACCTCTGCAAGCTCGTCACCCAGAGCTATCTCGAGGGTTTCTATTACCGGCCGCGGATCGACAAGGAGCTCCTGGCCGCCCACGCCGAGGGGCTCATCGGGCTGTCAGGCTGCCTCAAAGGCGAACTGGCCATGTGGCTTTCCCGGGGGTTCCCCGATAAGGCCGAGGATTCCGCCCGGGCCTACGCTTCGATATTCGCGCCCGGCGACTTCTACGTCGAGCTCCAGGACCACGGCCTCCCGGAGCAGAAGGCGGTCAACCCCCAGCTCGTCGCTCTCGCCCGCAAGCTCGACCTGCCCCTCGTGGCGACGAACGACATCCATTTCGCGCGCAGAGAGGACGCCGAGAGCCAGGACGTCCTCGTCTGCATCCAGACCAACCGGAAGATCTCCGATCCGGACCGGCTCAAATTCAGCACGGACCAGTTCTACTTCAAGTCCGCGGCCGAGATGATGGAACTGTTCCACGAGACCCCCGAGGCCATCCAGAACACGGGCCGGATCGCCGCTCAGTGCAGTTTCGATTTCCCGACGAAGACCTATTACCTGCCGCAATTCGCCCCGCCGAGCGGCAAGGACCTGAGCGAGTACTTCGAAGAGGTCGCCTGGGCGGGCTTCCGGGCCCGCATGGCCAGAGGCCAGGCCGAGGGGCCGAACGGCCCGGCGTCCCATGGCATGACGGAATACGAGGAGAGGATGGAACGGGAGATCAAGCTCATCAAGGAGATGGGCTTCGAGGGCTACTTCCTCATCGTCTGGGACCTGCTCAAGGCCGCCCGGGAGAAGGGCATCCCCGTCGGGCCGGGCCGGGGGTCGGTGGCGGGCAGTCTCCTCGCCTATGCCCTCGAGATCACCGAGATCGACCCGCTCGAGTACGACCTCCTCTTCGAGCGCTTCCTCAACCCGGAGCGCATCAGCCTGCCCGACATCGACATGGATTTCTGCGCCCGCCGCCGCCAGGAGATGATCGAGTATGTGACCCGAAAATATGGTCAGGAGAACGTCTGCCAGATCATCACCTTCGGGACCATGGCCGCCCGCGGCGCCATTCGCGACGTCGGCCGCGTCCTCGAAGTGCCGCTCCCCGAGGTCGACCGGATCGCCAAGATGATCCCGTTCGTGCCGGACGCGACGATCGCCGACGCCCTGAAAAGCGTCCCCGAGTTGAGGGCGCTTCGCGATCGGAACTCCAAGATCGCCCAGCTCCTGGCCATCGCCCAACGGATCGAAGGCCAGGTCCGACACCCCTCCATCCACGCCGCGGGCATCGTCATCACGCCCCGGCCGCTGGTCGAGTTCCTGCCTCTCTACCAGTCGGTCAAGGGCGAGATCACGACCCAGTTCCCGATGGGCGACGTCGAAGCCCTGGGCCTGCTCAAGATGGACCTCCTGGGCCTCCGGAACCTGACCGTCATCGACGACGCCCTGGAGCTCATCCGCAAGGAGACGAGCCTCGTCATCGATATCAACGCGCTGCCCCTCGCCGACGGGCTGACTTTCGACGTCTTCAAGGCCGGGAACACGGACGGCGTCTTCCAATTCGAGAGCCCGGGCATGAAGGACCTCCTGCGCCGCTTCCGCCCCGAGGAATTCCGGGACCTCATCGCCCTCAACGCCCTTTACCGGCCTGGCCCGCTCAAGAGCGGCATGACCGACGAGTTCATCCATCGCCGCAACCACCCCGAGCGGGTCGCCTACGAGCTCCCCGAGCTCGAGCCTGTCCTCAAGGAGACGCGCGGCATCATCGTCTACCAGGAACAGGTCATACGCATCGCCACCGACCTGGCCGGGTTCACCCTGGCCGGGGCCGACATCCTGCGCAAGGCCATGGGCAAAAAAGACAAGGAGACGATGAAGGCCCAGAAGCAGAAGTTCGTCCAGGGGGCCAAGAAGAAGGGCATCAGCCAGTCCAAGGCGGACAAGATCTTCGAGCAGATCAAGGAGTTCGCCGAGTACGGCTTCAACAAGTCCCACAGCGCCGCGTACGCCTTCCTGGCCTACCAGACGGCCTACCTCAAAGCCCATTACCCCGTCCATTTCCTGGCCGCCCTGCTGACCTCCGAAGCCGAGCGCGGGGCGACGCCCCAGGTCGTCAAGTACTTCGGCGAGTGCCACGAGATGGGCATCCAGGTCCTGCCCCCGGACATCAACAAGAGCGAGTTCCGGTTCACGGTCGAGGGCCACGACATCCGCTTCGGCCTGGCCGCCGTCAAGGGCATCGGCCAGGCGGCGATCGAGGAGCTGGTCGCGGCCCGCAAGAGGGCCGGTGGGTTCAAGTCGCCGTTCGACCTTTTCCTCGAGCACGATACCAAGGTCCTCAACCGCAAGGCCATGGAGAGCCTTATCAAGGCCGGCGCCTTCGACTCGCTGGGCTGGAAGCGGTCGCAGTGCTTCCACATGCTCGACCGGATGATCGACTTCGGCCACGATGTCCAGAAGGCCCAGGCCACGCGCCAGACGTCCCTCTTCGGATCGGGCGAGGCCGAGCCGCCGCCCATCCCCCAGGAAGTCCGGGAGATGCGGGAGTGGGACGAGTCCCATGTCCTGTCCTACGAGATGGACGCCCTCGGCCTCTATATCACCGGCCATCCGCTGGCCCAGCACAAGGACCGGGTGCGAAAGCTCGTCAGCCACCTCCTCAACGAGCTCGACTCCGAGCGGGACTTCGACAAGGAGGTCCGCCTGGCCGGCATCATCGGCTCGCTCAAGCAGCTCAAGACGAAAAGGGACGACCGCATGGCCACCTTCGTCCTCGAGGACCTGACCGGCAAGATCGAGGTCGTCGCTTTCCCCGAATGTTACGCCAGGCACGGGACATACTTGCGGGAAGGCCAACTCGTCTGGATCAAGGGCAAGTACATGGGCGAAGAGGACAACCGCCGCATCAGCCTGAGCCAGGCCATGCCGCTCACAGAGGCCTTCGAGAAGCAGGCCAAGCGCGTCGTCGTCCGTATCTTCCTGCCCGGCCTCGAGGAGGCGACGCTCTCCGAGCTCAAGACGATCATGGACGCCCACGAAGGGAAGTGCCCCGTCTACTTCGAGCTCGAGACGCCCCGGTCCTACCGCCTGACGGCCCAGAGCGCCGAGGTCCAGAAGGTCACGCCTTCGGAGACCCTCATCAAGAAAGTCGAGGCCCTGCTCGGCGAGAAGTCGGTCTCTGTCGATTACTGAGAGCGGCCGCGGCTGGCCCAAAATTGACAGCTCAGACCGAAAAGGGTAAATTAAGTCGATTATTCTGTTGATTTTCTGAGGATTGACGTGTCCTATCGAATCATCGTCGCCGACCCCAGCCCATCGGTCCAGAAGACCGCTCAGCTCGTCTTCGCCGAACCGGAGTACCGGGTCTTCGTGTTCGAGGACGGGGCGTCGCTCCTCGAATCGGTCGAGGAGATCCGGCCGGACGCGCTCCTGGTCAGCCTCACGCTTCCCGGCCGGGACGGCTACGAGGTCGGCCGGACCCTGAGAAGCCGGAAGGACCTCGAGACGGTGCCTCTCGTCGGCCTGAAGGGGACGTTCGAGTCCATGGATGCGGACAGGAACCCGCCCGCCGAATACGACGAGATCGTCCAGAAGCCGTTCGATTCGGAACGGCTGGCCGCCGTCGTCCGCGAGCTCATCGCCCGGAAGACCGGGCCGACGTCGTTGCCCGAGGAGCCGCTCCGGCCCGCGACTGCGGACGATCCCGGGACGCCGGAGCCGGCCGCGCCTCCGATAGCCGGTCCGGCCACCGCCGCCGGCCGGGGCTTCAAAGAATGGGTCCGCGAGGAAATGGTCGGCATGGAGCGGGAGATCGAGAAACGTGTCCGGGCGCGCGTCGTCGCGGATCTCAAAGGATGGATGTCGGGAGATGGCGAAGGCTCCGGTCCCAAAGAGTAGAACATGAACACCAAAGACGAGCTGGCCAAAGCCTACGACCCCACACCCGTCGAGGAGAAGTGGGGAAAATTCTGGCTGGACGAAGGGCTTTTCGTCGCCGATCCCAAGTCCCCGAAACCCAAGTTCTCGATGGTCCTGCCGCCGCCGAACGTCACCGGCATCCTGCACAT
>Ga0307378_10003349_pt1 | contig 23595 bp, 19 predicted proteins | sample UN1MG_FD_202238 | JGI IMG/M metagenome (GOLD analysis project Ga0307378, IMG submission 202238) | Soil microbial communities from Risofladan, Vaasa, Finland - UN-1 | ecosystem: Environmental > Terrestrial > Soil > Coastal area > Acid sulfate soil | place: Finland: Risofladan, Vaasa | collected...
GAAAAAGGGTGGGGTATGGCTTTCACCGTATGGGTGCATGTTTTTGACAACCGGGCTGTGGTTTCTTGTAGGCCAGACCTAATGGGTCAGCTGAGGGTGGCTATGAAGGCATTCAAGAGCCCTGGTGACCTGCTCAAGCCTCCTTTCAGTCGGGTATTGTCTGAGCTCTTTGGCGAGGCATATGCCCTTAGAACCAAGTGCATCTTGTACTGTAAACCTGAGCATGTGAAGGTTTTCGATGTACAGGGGTGCCGAGCGGTTCAGCTTAATGACATGGAAGCGTTCGTCACAATGACAGTTGAGCGCTATCCAGGGGCCGATTCACCCTGTCTGAGGACGGACATTACTCGAAACATCAAAGACGGCATAGCGTACGGGGTATTCAAAGAATCTAAGCTTGTTAGCGTTTGTGATGCTCCAGCGATTGCGCATATGCAAGATGAGGTTGAGGAGTTGGGGTTTGAAACACTGCCGAGATACACCGGTAGAGGCTTCGGAAAGGCAGTGGTTTCCCACGCAACCGCCAGGGTGCTACAGTTAGGTCGCGTTCCAATCTGCCGAACCAGCCCAAGTAATTCGGGTGCGCTCAGGATTCTCGAGGCGGTCGGATACACTGTTCACGCACACAAGATAGCGGTCACTCAGCGTGCGTCCCAATAGCGCAAAACCTCCATGGCAGGATAGTCAGCGGCTGCACAATTGTCGTCCGAGTCATCTAGGCTCGCCGGCGCCTTTGAGCCCCGTCGATGCCCTCTGGCCCGTCGTCATACAGGTGGTTGGCGGTTGACAGTTGACCGCAAGCACGCACCGCGAGACACAGAGAAATGCGACTGACACACCGAACTCATCCAAATGCAAGGTTCTTAGTGAAACGCTCCTCAAACTCCGCTCGTCCCGCGAGATTGACGTATCTTATCCTCTCTTGAAGCTCACGCATCTCATCGAGCCTGCGCCTCGACAGAAGAGCGAGCATTGCCCCCGCCAGAGCCGTGTTGCCCAATGACTCCTTCTCGGCGTGCTCAAACGTCGGTATAAGCCCGATCGCCTCCGCAGACCCGGTGTCGATTAGGCTGCCAAACGCCCCGCCGAGAACGACTTTTTTTACGGAAGCCGCCTCAACTTGCGACTCATTAAGCAGAAACTCGATGCAGGTGCGGATTGCGCCTTTGGCGCCACAATACAAATCTGATTCTTTAGCGACAAAAGGCTCACCTGAACGATATATAATGGCCTCTGCCGGAACACACAACATGTTGCGGCAGGAATAGGGCTCTAGTCGCGATTGGCGCTCCGGAAATCTTGATGAAGCACGTCATTCTTGCCTTTCGAAGCAACCCGGGCAACTGTCCGATTGAGCCGCCATTTGCCGCGCGGCGCGCTTTCTCGGACAGGGCTAGCCAAGGGGCCAGTCTGTGGACAACTCGCCAGCTACGGCGTGTGGATGCTGAAGGCGTAAGTGGAGGGCCCGGCGAGGTAAGTGAGCGTGCTCGGCTCGGTGAGCGCGGCCGCGAACAGGTAGTCGCCGTCCATACCGACCGGGAGCAGGGTCTCAAAGGCCGTAACGACGCCGGACTTGAAACCCTCAACCAGCGTGACGTCCGAGAACCACGCGTAGAGGCCCACGGCGAAACTGCCGCCAGTGAAGGTCATTATCGCACCGTTCGGCAAGACGATAGCCGAATAGACATCGACTGCGACCTCAGGTCCAGGGTTATCGACCTCAAGTTGAGCGATGAGAGTATCGCCCGGCGCGAATCTCCCGTCGTTCAGATAGCAATAGATGGCAAGTTCGCCGGCCACATCGGTCGGGTAGTGATAGCCAAGATCGACCATCCAGCTGTCGGGCACGCCGTCGGTTTGCGTCGTGAGGCAGTCGAGCTCGCAGTTTATGGCAGAGTCGTTCCCGGCGTCGATACACGGGCTGTCCTCGCTCTGCCCCGCCGCGACGCAGGAGAGGTAATAATCCCCCTCTGGTCCGAAGACGAAAAGCGGATAGTCCGCGATGTTCCCATCCCCCGGATAGCCGCCATAAACGCAGCAGTTGCTGACTGAGGCCGAGCCGCCAGTATCCAAGTCGATCTCTCGCCCATTTGCCCAGAGTATCGAGTTCTCAAGCGTCACCTCAGAGTCGCCTAAGCACCAAATCGCGCCGCCAGACATGCCGGCGGAGTTGAAGCCAAACGTGCAATTGCTGATGAACGGCTGCGCCTCGTTATCGACATACATTCCGCCGCCGGTGTTCAAGGCCACATTCAGGGCAAAGAGGCAGTTCTTGACCGTGGGGAGGCAATCGTTGGTGGAGATACCGCCGCCCCAGCTGGCGGAGTTGTCGATGAATTCGCAGCTGACGATATTCCCGCTGCCGCCCCAGGAGTGGACTCCCGCGCCCGAGTCTGCATCGTTGTTCGTGAACTCACAGCGCTTGATGTCGAAGTAGGAATTGTCCGTCTGTATGCCGCCGCCCCTGCTGGCGAAGTTCAGCGTGAACGTGCAGTCTTCGATCAAAGGCGAGGCTCCGTTCAGCCAGATACCGCCGCCCCAGCTGCCGCCGCTTGAGTCGGGGATACATGAGTTCTCGAGGAAGTCACACCAAGCGATTCTGGACGAGGAATCGTCGCACACAAGGCCGGCGCCGAGCACCGCGGAGTTGCTTTCAATGGTGCAATGGATCAGGGTCGGTGATGACCGGAAGATGCCGATGCCGCCGCCATAACTGTAGCCATCGGCGTCGGGTATCGAGCTGTTCTCACGAATGAGGCACCCCTCGAGCCAGACGTCCGCGCTAGCGTCAGAGTGAATCCCACCGCCCATCCAAGCGCTGTTCTCGGTCACCGTGCAGTTTTGCATGACCACATCTGAACAGGCCCCAAAGAGCACGCCACCGCCCTTGCCGTCGGTTCCAGAACCGTTTGCTCTTCCGCCCGTAACCGTTAGGCCCTCAATCGTGAGGCTATCCGCCTGGGCGCAATAGATGACGTGATATGCGGTTTCCTGGGCGTCGAGTATTACTGTGTCGGCCCCATCGCCTAAAAGCGATACATAGGACTTCATCTGAAGTGGGAAACTCTCGCCGCTGGCCGAGGGCGAATAGGTCCCGGCGGCTATGTGAATCGTAGCAGGACCGCCCTCTGTGCCACTTACAGAAGACAATGCGTGAGTGATCGTTTTCCACGGCGCAAGCGGCGATGCGCCGGTGTTTGCGTCAGTTCCGTCGTTTGAATCGACATAGTAATCCGCAGCCGGAAGAATGGCGACCACCAAGGACAAGCATACGGCAACTACGACGAGAAGATTCAAATGCTGCATTTTCCGCCCTCCATTTTCATTGTTACACGCTGCTGTCGCCCAGCGAATCCCAGTTTTCACAAGGAACGGCCATTTCTCCGATGTTCCCACACTGCCCTATCAATCATAGGCAGCTTGAGCTCGGTCCATCGACCTTAAACTAACCACATACACTGCGCCGCGGCCCTCAAGGAGTCAAACTCTGGGTCTATCTCGTGCGGAACCGCAGGCTATCTCACCCCTTCACTCATCTTACAGCACGAGCCAGCATACTCGATTCTCCCTCGGTTAGTATCTAGCGCGCACATGACCCCTTGCGGCACAGTGGTCTTCCGAGCAATATGGCCGAATGGGAGGCCGGAAAGGACTGGGTAAAGCCTGCCGGCGAACCTCTCCTTAAAAACGTCTCCGAGAGAAAGCGAAGGTTTGCCCCCGCGCGGGTAGCATCGCACGAAGCGGCCCAGCAACACGCCTGCAACGTGCGAGAGGACCCCGGCGAGCTCAAGCTGCATTAGGTAGCGGTCGATCCTGTATGGCGGCTCATCGACATCTTCCAAGAAGAGAATGGCGCCTCGGGTATCCGGGAAGTAGTCCGACCCAAGCAGCGAAACAAGGACCGATAGGCACCCCCCGATAAGCCTTCCGGTGCACTGACCGGCAGAGAGCGCTTCGATACTACTAGCCGGGGTCTCCGAGAACAGTCGTGCACCCGGACGGGCCTCAAGTGCACGCAGCATCCGGCCAAAGACCATTGAGGCGCTCCGGCCAGCGAGGTCAATCGAGGCGACCGGCCCGTAGAAGGTGACTAGATTGCAGCGGGCAAGAAGCGCCAGTTGAAGCGCCGTCGCGTCGCTGTATCCAATGAGAGGCTTGGGGTTCTGACTGACGAGATCATAATCAATGAGATCAAGCAGCCTCGCACACCCATAGCCGCCTCGGGCAAGGATGATCGCATCAACGGCTGGGTCGGCGAACATCGCGTTCATGTCCGAGGCGCGCTCCTTGTCAGTTCCCGCGAGGTATCCGTGCGCCTCAAACAGATGCGTAGCAAGCTTGACGCGATAGCCGCGCTGGGTCAGGAATTGCGCTGCCTTGTGTATCGAGACCTCATCAACGGGTCCCGAGGGGGCGGCTATCCCCACGGTGCCACCCGGCGGCAGTGGCCTCGGCTTCAACACCCCGATATCCTCCCGCAGTGTGGCAAGCTGTGTGCGATACCCCGTTGAGACCTATTCGATGAATACAAGCGAATACCAGTTCTGTTTCTCCGACCCGCCTGGGTGCTTCAAGGTCTCTATGGGTAAGCCCAGTCCGCGCGCGGTGGCAAAGACGTCTATACCCATCCCCTGCATTGCAGGCCTCGCCCGGACAGGGTCAACACATGGCTTGTCCATTTGAAAAGCACACGTCTCGCATATCGTGCAATCGCTCAGGCTGAATGCGAAGTAGTAGTCATCGACGTAGGCTTGGCTCTCTATCGCGAAGGAGATGTTCTGGTTGTCCTTTTGATTGTCGGCGTGTATTAGGAGCGCCCACGAGTATTTTCTTAGCACGGGCTCGGCGTCCCAGGGCATCAGGGCCTTTGGCGCGGACGGGCAGACCCAGCTGTTGTTCCAGCCGGAGCACCCATACATACACTTCAGTATCGTCCTATGGTCAAAGACTATGCCTTCGACTGGGATGATGAGGGCATCAAGGGCGCCCATGTTGAGAGCCTGCTTGGCGTAGCCGGAGAATAGTTCGCGAGCCTGCTCAATGTTCATGGGTTTCGGGGCTCTAGGCATAGAAAACCTCATCGAACTCTAACCATTGCTCTCGGACGGCGCCTTCAGCCGCAAGTAGGACGGTGTGTATATCCTGTGGGAGGGTCCCGCGCTGTTAATCTGCTCGATCGTGAACACCCTCTCGAGCTCTATCACCTCTGCCTGGGGCTCTGGCAATTCATCGAAGTGGGTCGCTATCAGCGTTACAGTAACACTATCGCCAGCTCCCTTTTCAAGCCTTGTGCCGCAGAAGACCTTGGCCATAGGACTGACAACGCGCGATATCCTCGACTTGAGCTCAGTGTCCTCGGAAGCGGTAACCTTGTAGCCGAGCGTTGTAACAAGAAGCACCGCCTGGGCTGCATCCATGGGCGGGTGATCGATGAGGTTTTTGTGGAGCAGCTGTTCGAGCAGTTCATCAACCACGCCCTCGCCGGACGCAGACGCCTGTGCAACCACCATCATCCCGCCATCCTCGATTACCGCCCTTATAGAGCCAAAATCTATCGACATTCTCGCAGGACGCAGGACGAGGTCCGTCACACTTCCTATGATGCGCACCAGCTGGTCATCACGCAGCTTGAGCGCCTCGTAGTAGGTCAGCCGGTCGCTCAGCGAGAACAGTCTGTCGTTGGGAATGACGATGATGCTGTCAGCAGAGGAGCGGAGCTTTGCTATTCCCTCGCTGGCGCTATCGGCCTTCTGACGGCCCTCATACTCGAATGGTGAGGAGACAACCGCGACCGTTAGCACGCCCATATCTCTCGCCATCTTCGCAAGATAAGCTGCCGCCCCGGACCCAGTGCCGCCTCCCATGCCTGCCACGATGATCACCATCCCATAGTTGGCGATTTTGTCGGCCCATTCTTCAGATGCCTCCTCCGCGGCGGCTCTGCCGAGGTCAGCATTGCCTCCGCTGCCTATGCTCCTAGCTGTGTGCTTACCAAGCAGGAGTTTCCACTCGATCGTGAGCCGCTCAAGAGACATGTAGTCAGTATCGATAGCGATGAAATCGAGCGATGAGGGAGCCATGCTTTGCATCTGCTCCACTGTGTTACAGCCGTCGCCGCCGACACCCGCGACGAGGACCTTCGTCTGCGGAGCATCACATTCATCACTGGCAAACCACACAAACGGACATTCCTGCCTGACCGACAACGGTAGTGTCCTAATAGGAAATGAGACCCCTGGCGGAACAATCTCTACTATGCTTCCCATTCTTCCTTACCTCCAAATTAAGTCAAAAATATGTTCTTACAGGTCAAAGCGTTCCACGCCCGACTGAGGAACGAGCGTTCTTGCCCCGCAAAGCTGCTAACACCGGCCGCCCGCTCATAGCCGAACGACAAAAGCCCCATCACGCTCGCAAAGCCTGGGTCGTCCAGAGCCCCGTCGAAAGACCTGGTATCGGCGCACTTGCCTGTCTGCGCCTGCATGCCGAATATGTACGACGCCAGCCCACAAAGGCCCGAGTCTTGCGAGGCGCGGCCGGTCAGAACCACGCCGCGCTTGATGAACTGCTCTGCGTCCGTCCGCCTAATGTCGTTTCTGAGCGTGAGGAGTATCTCAGCATTTCTGGACGACATTGCCCTGACAACCTTCGGGTCGGCCGTGGTCTCCTCGACCTCCGAGACCAATGACTCGAGGCGCCCCTCTGTCGGGCGAGGCATCTTTGAAGCGCGGCCGGTGCTGAGCTTGACCTCTTCCGCACTGCGCATGTCGCAACCGAGGCAGTGCGCCACATCCCTGGTGACGAATCCACCGGCCATAGCCACACAGCTGACGTATCGTGGAGACCCACCGAAATAGATGATTGCATCCGTTGTGCCCTTCCCAATATCTATCAGCAGGACACCATCTTCCATCTGGTCAGGTGTGAGGCACGCTCTAGCGGAAGCCAGGGACTCCAACATAACAAGCCTAGCCGAAAGATGCGCCTCCCCGAGGGCACACTCCAGATCGTTCAGGGCGCTCTGGGACGCCAGAATCACCTTCACGTGCGCATCGAGCCTTTGTCCTGTCTTGCCGACTGGGTTCTTGATGAACTTGCGGCTATCGACCGCGAAATCCTGGAGAATCGTATGCAGCATTCTCTCATCAGAGTGAACCGTAACGGACTTCGCGTCTTCAAGCGCGTGGCGAAGATCGCTCTCGACGATTGCTCGCATGGCGCAGGTGTCCTTGGACGAGGAAGACCCACTGAGCGATATAGTTCCCACGCTATCGACCGAGCGTGTGTGCCGACCGTTCAAGGATACGACAACATCTTTGACCCCGGTCGATGCCATCACCGAGGCCTGCTCGGTGGCTGTCCTGATCGAGTCTGCGACCTTGCTGATGTCAACGAACTCTCCCCGCTCGACACCCCTGGTTCTCACCTCGCCCACGCCGATGATCTTCAGCGGCGCAGTGCTCACCTCATCATCCCCCAGCTCCAAATCCTCCTCTACTATCTGGGCGATAGCAGCCCGTGTTGTTTCTGAACCTACATCTAGGGCCGAGACAATCCGCGGCGTTCGACCGAACATTCTCCCTCCAATCCTCTCAGGTCTTTTTTCTTAGGATGATCTGGCCCCTGAATCTGAGGTCCACTGACCGGAATTCTCCCTTTTGACGAGCGACGTAGTCTTTTGCCATAACATACTTATGTATCTGTCCATTGAATGCATCCAGCGAGAAAACGAGCGCCGTACCACCTGCGTGGGGCCACACACGAACCTCAATCTGGTCAACGACCTCCACCCGCGAATGAGGGCCTAGATAGCCCAAAGCTAAGAGCGAATCGCACAGCGAGACCAGGTCTGGGAGAAACTCCTCCTGCACCTTGCCACCAAGACCAACGTTGCTGAACGTGAGCCCCTGCAAAGAGGGAAGTCCGGCCGCCGCTAGCTCACTTGGCAAAGGCACAAGGACGCCGTCGTCAGAAAGGCCCCAACCTCTGCCCTTAAGCTCCGTCACAAACCTCGCCCTCCGGCCTTGAACGTTCACTACAAGGGTCGAGGGATACAGCTTCTTCACCGTTGCGCTCTTCACCGATGGCATACTCGCAAACTCGCTTCTCATGTCCCCGACCGAAACGTCGAGAAGCGATCGCCCAATGTTGCCCAAGCAGCTGGACGCCGCCTGGGTGGTGTCGATGTCGCCCGGCGCCTCGATCAGTATCTGGCGAACGGAGAATAAAGAGTCAAAGAGTTTCCCCAGGACAGCCCTTGTCGGTGCAAAGAGCATCAGCCCCACAAGCGCTCCTCCAACGGCCCCAACGGTAACCAAGCTCGCTATACCCTTTGGCCAGGTGCGGCTGTGTCGCTTCTTCACGGGCGGCCTGGGCAAGGGCGGTCTATAGCAGAAATCGATTCGTTGCCGCGCGGCTTCTATCCGCTTGATTCTCATCTAATCACCTTGCGAGTTGGCAGTCGCCAGTCATCGGTTGCCCGTTGTCAGTTGTCAGTTCGCCTTCATCCTTCATCCTTCATCCTTCCGCCTTCTACGAGTTCGTTTCTGACCCCAATAGACACAGCCTCAAACCTCCATCAACCCATATTCGCCAAGGACCTGCACCTCGGTTGTGAGCACCACCCCGGTCGATCTCTTGACCTCATCCCTGACAAGCCTAATCAACGACAGGATGTCCGCCGCCAACCCTCTACCTTCATTAAGGATGAAATTGCCGTGCTTATTCGATATCCTTGCCGAGCCAACGCTACGCCCCTTCAGCCCTGCCTTTTCGATGAGCTCTCCGGCGCTAAGGCCGGCGGGATTCTTGAATACGCATCCGGCGCTCTTGTGAGAGAGCGGTTGCGATTCAGCCCGGCGCTGTGAGTAACCCCGAACCGCCTCGGCTGCCTCGTTGGGATCGCACTCCTGCAGTCGAAACGTCGCTCCAAGCACTATCTCGCCCGGGATGATGCCTGAATCGCGATAGGACGACTGGAAGTCGGAGCTTTGGAAAGCCTCAATGCCGCCATCCCCGAACATGAGCCAGACCCTCTCGAGGCAGTCCCAGACCGAACGCCCGAACGCCCCCGCGTTCAGAAACACAGCGCCTCCCACAGTGCCTGGGATGTCCGTCAAGGGCTCTAGGCCCGAAAGGCCTTTTTTGACAGTAGAGCTAACAAGGGCGGCGAGGGGTCTGCCGGCGCGGATAAACTCTCCATCGGTCGTCGCGTTGGCCTCGTGTTCAAGCCTCTTCAGCGTCACTACGACCCCTCGGAAGCCCCTGTCGTTTACAATCACGTTTGTCCCGTTGCCAAGTATGAAAAGCGGCACCGAGTAGGCCCCACAGAACTCGCCGAGCGCCGCCAACTGCTCAACCGTTGCAGGCTCGACAAATCCATCGGCCGGCCCGCCAACCCCGAAGGACGTGTGCATGCTCAGTGGCTCATCCCAGATGGGATGGCACCCCACCTGGGTGCATAGCCCGGACAGATTCTCTCTCCAACCTGCTGCCCCGATGCTTGCCTGCGCCATCAGCCCTCCCCCCCAAATCTCTGCTGAAGTCCACTAAGAACGACCTCGCCTATCTTGTAGATGTCCCCTGCCCCCAAGATGATGATCATGTCCCCCGGCCGCGCCTCGTTCACGAGGCGCTGGGCCGCTTGGGTCATCTCCTTGACAAAATGCGCCGAGCTGTGCCCCGCTCGCCTCACGCCCTCAAGAATGAGCCGCGCGCTGACCCCCTTAATTGGCTTCTCTCCCGCCGGATAGATCGAGGTGATAATCAGGAAGTCGGCATCCCCAAACGCGGTGAAGAATCGTTTAAGAAGGTCCTGTGTTCTTGTGAAGCGATGCGGTTGGAAAGCGACCAGGAGCCTTCTTTGCCAGCCTAATTTTGCCGCCTTGAGCGTCTCCCTTATCTCAGTTGGGTGGTGCCCATAGTCAACGATCACCATTATGTCATGCACCATGCCCTTGAGCTCGAAGCGCCTCTTGGGGCGGACGAACTTCGCAAGCGACTTTCTGATGACGTCGAAATCGATACCGAGCTCCAGCCCAACAGCAGTTGCAGCCAGGGCGTTATAGATGCTAAGCATCCCGGGCGTTGGAATCTCGATGCGGCCCAACCGCTGACGCCCTCCGCCAGACCGCCTGTAAACATCAAAACGACTCACGAAGCTCTCGAAGGCCATATCCTGGGCCATGAGGTCGGCCTCGGCACTAAGACCATAGGTAACCAGCCGGCGTTTGATCCTTGGGATGAGCGCCTTGAGGTTCGGCTGATCGAGGCACACGATAATCGTCCCATAGAACGGGACCTCGTTGGCGAATGCCACGAAGGTGCTGAAGAGCTCCTCCTCGCTTGCGTAGTGGTTCATGTGTTCTCGCTCAAGCGAGGTTATGACGCCAATCGTCGGGGAGACCTTGAGTATTGTGCCGTCAGATTCGCACACCTCGGCTACCAGGACGTCCCCAGCGCCCAGCCGGCCACCGCTGCCCACGTCGCTGACGATGCCACCGATCACGACTGTCGGGTCAAGATTAGCCGTTTTAAGGACCTCGGCGATCATGCTCGCAGTCGATGTCTTGCCGTGGGTCCCGGCCACCGCGATGCCGCACTTGTTCATCCGCATCAGCCCGGCAAGCATCTCCGCTCGCGGTATGATGGGGATGCTGGCCTTTCTTGCCGCAACGAGCTCAGGATTATCTCTCGCGATCGCATTTGAGAAGACAACCAGATCGGAGCCAGCGACATTGGCCGCTGCGTGGGGTATGGATATCCTCGCGCCGTGGTTCGAGAGCCGGTGGAGCAGGTCGCTATCCTCGATATCGGAGCCAGAGACCTCGTAGTTAAGCCTGAGCAACACTTCGGCAATGCTGCTCATTCCGCTGCCGCCAATTCCGACAAAATGGATTTTCTTGATCCCTGCGAACATCATTTTCGCTTTCCTTCTGCGCGACTTCTGATGACCGACAGCAAGAGGCCCACCGTTATCATGTTTGCTAGCAACCCGCTCCCACCGTAACTTACGAAGGGCAAGCTGATACCAGTCGTGGGCATAAGCCCCAGAACAACGGCGATGTTCATGAAGCTCTGAAGCCCGAGGCTTGTCGCAAGGCCGAAGCCCAGAAGCCTTGCGAAGTGGATGTCCAGCGACATGCTGAGCATCAAGGCTCTGCTAGTAAGCGTGAGAAAGAGGGCTATAACTATGACTGCTGCCACGAACCCACCGTCCTCCGCGAGCGACGCGAAGGCGAAGTCATTGAAGCTCTCGGCAAGCAAGAGATGCTTTTGCATGCCCTTACCAAGGCCCATACCAAACAGCCCACCCGAGCCCATAGCGGTGAAGGCTTGCTTGAGATGCCAGGAGATGTTTGTGGGGTCCAACAGATAGAACGCAAAACCATCCACTCTGTCCTTGAAGTGATGTGAGTAATAATATGCACACGCGGCAGCTGACAGCGCCAAAGCGGCGAGCGCTCCGATATGTCTGAGTCGCTTTTGGGCCACGAAATAGATCGAGCCGCAGACCAGCGCCAATAGGCCAGTGGTGCTGTAATCAGGCTCAATAGCAACGAGGAAAAGAACGAGGAATACGACAGGCAGCGTTATCGTGAGGACCCTTGCTGAACCATGCCGCTTGTTTTGTTGGGCACATATCATTGATGCAAGGAACAGGGGAAGCGTGAACTTGGCCAGCTCGCTCGGCTGGAACGTGAAGTAGTAAAGGTCGAGCCATCTTGTTGCACCCCTGTGGGTCACGCCCACGCCCGGAACCTTGACGAGCGCAAGCAGCACGATTGTCAGAAGTATAAGTGGCCAGCTCAACCTCGGCAGGGTCTCTAGCCGCACGGTCGCCGCCGCAAGTCCAATCAACAGCGCAAACACGACTGATATGCCGTGTCTTACAATATAGTAGTAAGGGGTGCCGTAGTCATTCGCAGAACGAAGCATCGTTGCGCTGAAGACGGTTATGATTCCCACCGCTAGCAGGATGCCAACAAGCAACAAGATGACCCCGTCCAGACCCATCAATCGACGGGAGATGCTATCTGACCTGGCTAACGCCATGACCCCTCCCCTCGAGATAATCGAGAACAGCCTTCTTGAACCTGTTCCCTCGATCGCGAAAGTCCTTGAACATGTCGAAGCTGCTGCACCCCGGCGACAACAGAACAACGTCGCCACTAGCGGCGAGCGACGCAGCTTGAGCAACGATGTCTGCAACACCACCCACGTTAAGCAGCACTGGGAGGTCCTTGCCAAGCGCTGCCGCGATCCTCGAGCTTGCCTCACCAATCGCTATGACTGTCTTGATCTTGCCCCTAGCTGCCTCGAGAATCTCTGCCCAGTCGCAGCCCTTATCTCGCCCGCCAGCAATCAGGATAATCGGCCCCTCGAACGCCTCGAGCGCCTTCGTAACCGCTAGGGTGTTCGTCGCGTGGGAGTCATCTACGAAGGTTATCCCCTCAAACATGGCGAAGACCTCGAGTGTGTGAGGCGCAAGTTTGAACCCGTCCAGTGCCTCCCTTATCGCATCCACCGGGACTCGCCTAGCGATAGCCATCGCTGCCGCCGCCATCACGTTTTCAAGGTTATGAAGCCCGGGTAGCGTGATGTCCTTGCGCTTAAGGACCGGAGAACTCTTGCCCTCGCGGACGCAGATGATCTCCTCCGACGTCAGGAACACACCGTCCAGCTTATCGGGGGTACCCATGCCGAACCATACAACAGAACGGGCGACCCCACGCGCTAGCTCCACAAGCCGTGCGTCCCCGGCATTGAGCACGAGAACATCGCTGGCCTCCTGATTCTCGAAGATGCGGAGCTTTGCAGCGTGATACTCCTCGAGGCTCGAGTAGCGGTCGAGGTGGTCAACGCCCAGGTTGGTGATGCAGGCGACACGGGGCCTGAAGGTAACAATTGTCTCGAGCTGAAAGCTGCTGACCTCCGCCACAACTGCGGCCCCTGAAAGAAGCCTCATAACCTTGCCGCACAACGGCTCGTCAGGTAGATTCCCGCCAGCGACCACATCGAACCCAGCGACGGCTAGTATTCGATGTAGCAGCCGTGTAGTGGTCGATTTCCCCTTTGTGCCGGTGATCGCGAGGAAGTCGGCGTCTGAAAGCATGAACGACAGCTCAAGCTCCCCTATGACCGAGGCGCCGGCCTTGCGCGCCTGTTCGAGCGGCTCGATTGCGGTCGGCACGCCAGGACTCACAACGACCATCTTTGCAGACCGCATGACCTCGGCTGGGGCCATACCCAGGTAACACCTCGCACCGATCTGACGGAGCGACTCCGCGTGTTCCCTCAAGTCCGGGCTTTCACCCTGGTCCACAACGGATACTCTGGCGCCGAGGCCAATGAGTACCTGAGCCGCGGCACGCCCCGACGAACCGAGGCCGAATACAACTACGTCTTTCCCCTTGAAACTGCCCTTGTAACGCATTAGCCCTGTGTCATTTGACCTTAACAACAACGATAGCGATGAGACTAAAAATGAACGAGATTATCAGCATCCTTGAGACCACCTTTGCCTCGTGCCACCCCTTTAGCTCTAGGTGATGATGAAACGGGGCCATGCGGAAAACCCTCTTGCCGGTTGACTTGAAACCAATCACCTGGACGATCACTGAGATAGCCTCAATTACGAATACTCCGCCGAGGATCGGCAGCAGAAATTCGTGCTTGCACAGGAGCGCCACGGTGCCGATTGCCCCTCCGATGGCCATGGAGCCCGTGTCGCCCATGAAGACCTCCGCCGGGAATGTGTTCCACCAGAGGAAACCGAGGCCAGCCCCGAACAGACCGAGACAGACGACCGATACTTCGCCGCTGTTTTGGATGAACATCGTGTGCAGGTAGTTGGCAAGTATGCTGTGTCCGGCGACGTAGGCGAGCGCTCCAAGCGTGAGTATCGTCATGCTCGAGACGCCTGTTGCGAGACCGTCGAGGCCGTCTGTTAGGTTCACAGCGTTTGTAGTGGCGACGAGAACGAGCGCCACAACCACGAGATATGCGTAACCGAGATTCGGAGTTACATGTTTGGTGATGGGGAACTGAAGAGAGGTTGCGTTGTGCTCCCCGGAGAATGCGATGAGTGCGATGCCGACCGCCAGGGCAATGCCAAGTTGGAGGGCTATTTTGGACTTTGCCGAGAGCCCTTTAGAGCTTTTTCTAATCGTCTTCTGGACATCGTCGGCGAACCCCACAAGCCCGTATGTGACGAGTGCTCCGACCGTTATCCATACATATATGTTGCCGAGGTCTGCCCAAAGCAGCACGGAGATGACGACGCTGAGGACGATCATGATGCCGCCTGCAGTCGGCGTGCCCTTCTTAGCAAGATGTGCGCGAGGGCCATCGTCGCGTATGAACTGCGTAAGGCCCCACCTTTGGAGCCGGCGGATGACAAATGGTCCCATGATGAGACACAGGCACAGTGAGGTTACTAGGGCCCCTGCCCCTCGCAATGTGATGTACCTGAAAACGTTCAGCGGCGTGAAATACCTTTGCAACGGCAGAATGAGATGGTAGAACAAGTCGCCTATCTCCCCTCGATTGATCCCTTAACCATGTTACCTGATCAGCACCTTTTGGCGTGATTCGCCGCACAACCTGTCAACGAGGCGGTCCAATGCCCAGGCTCGGGAGCCCTTCACAAGCACCCAAGCGCCGTCCTGCACCTCGTCGAGCGCGCTCTTTAGGTCATAGATAGACTGACAGTGATGTATCCGTTCGGGCGCCATCCCCGAATCGCACGCCCCCCTTGCAGTATGCTTAGAAAGCGGCCCCAGCAGAAACAGCTGGTCTATGGGTCGCGAGCCGACGTAAACCCCGACTTTGTAGTGTTCCGATTCAGATAGCCGACCCAGCTCCAGCATGTCCCCAAGCACGAGAATGACTGACCTTGCGGGGTCAACATCGCCACGCAGCACGAGCAAGGTGTCGATGGCCGCGCGAACGGCCGCCGGCGATGAGTTGTAGGAGTCGTCCAGCACTCGAAGGCGCCCGTCACGACTGCCAACCAGATTGACGCGATGTGGAAGGGAACTGGTGTCCGCAAGCCCCGCTACGATCGCGTCCCAGGACATGCCTAGATGTCTGCCGACCGCAACGGCAGCCAGCGCATTCTTGACGTTGTGCGCCCCCAAAAGAGGGCACCTAAGCGAATGCGACTCGCCGCCATAGAACACCTCGAAGGCTGTGCCATTCTCCCCCAGCGACCTGAGGTTGTCGCCCCTGAACTCTCCCGCCGAAAGGCCGAATCCCACAACCTTGCACTTGGCAAGATGGGTCCGGCTCTCGAGCCGGCTATCGTCAGCGTTCACAAAGAGAGCTCCTTTCTCGGGCAGCTTCTCGAACAGCTCGGCCTTTGTGTCCGCCACATCGTCAAGCGACTCGAAGAACTCCGTGTGGCACGTGGATACGTTCGTTACCACTCCGTAATCAGGCTGACAGATGTCGGCGAGCTGGGCAATCTCGCCCTTAGCATTCATGCCGAGCTCCACCACGAGGTATTCACAATCCGGTCTGGCCTCAAAGATCGAAAGCGGCACCCCATAAACGTTGTTGTAGTTGCTTCGAGACTGATAGGTCTTGCCGGAGCGGCCAAGTACTGCGGCGAGCATCTCCCTGGTCGCAGTCTTGCCGATGCTTCCGGTAACGGCTATGACTTTGGCCCGTAGCTTCCTGCGGAAATATGTGCCGAGCTTGGCTAGGGCTTGGGTGGTGTCCGAAACCGCGATGAGTGGGCCAGGCCCGAGCTCTGCTATCTCCTGGCGCTTGGCCTTTAGATGCCACCTCAGCCTCGATACAATCGCGCAGCACGCTCCCTTCAGAAACGCCTTCTCAACGAAATCGTTCCCGTTGAAATGCGGGCCCTTGATCGCCACAAAGACATCCCCCTGCTTGAGGGTGCGCGTGTCGATCGAGAAGCTCGTCACGTAGATCGGGTGAAGCGGCGGATACAGCATCTGCCCGCCCACGATTCTCGCCAGCTGCTGTATCTGAACCGGCGACGTCATCGGGCTCTCCCGGTCCTGATGGGGTGTCTCATCGTCTCCAGAAGCTCTCGCGCCACCGTCCGGTCATCAAAAGGATGCCGAGTGGTTCCTACAATCTGATATGTCTCATGCCCCTTGCCAAGTATCAGGACGGCGTCTCCCGGGGCCGCTAGGCCGAGAGCAAATCCTATGGCGTCACGCCGGTCAGGTTCGACAACGACCTTAGCCGAACCCATGGACCGCGCGCCTCGCTCGACCTGTTGTATGATCTTGAGCGGGTCCTCCGTCCGTGGATTATCGGAGGTGATGACACAGACGTCGCTCAACTTCGCCGCCATTTGCCCCATTGGGCCGCGCTTGGCCGCGTCGCGGTCGCCGCCAGCGCCCAGCACGGAGACTATACGGCCGCGCACGAGCTGCCGCGCCGTTTCGAGCGTCTTGGCGATGGCGTCTGGCGTGTGAGCGAAATCTACCACCACGAGAAAATCCTGTCCGCAGGAGACCTTCTCGAACCGTCCTGGGACTCCCTTGAGCGACGCGATACCCGAGACCATCTGCTCCGAGCTCGCTCCAAGAGCGGCAGAGGCTGCGATCGCGGCGAGGCAGTTTTGGACCGAGTGTGCCCCGATGAGCGCAGTCTTGATGGGAAGCGTGGCGTCAGGGGTTCTGACCTCGAAGTCCGTGCCATCCTGAGATAGCCGTATTTGCCTGGCAAGGAAGTCGGCGGCGTCGTTTTCGAGCGAGTAGGTTCTGGTCTTCACCCTCGATGCGGCCAGGAATTGGGCCGAATACTTGTCATCGAGGTTTATCACAGCTGCGGCTTCTGCCGTCCTCGTCGGATCAAGATGACGCTCGAAGAAGCTGAGCTTGGCGGCTAGGTAGTTCTCGAAAGTGCCGTGAAAGTCGAGGTGCTCAGACGTGATGTTCGTGAATACCCCGAGGGCGAACCTGCACCCGTCCACTCGCCCCTGCACGAGGCCATGTGACGAGGTCTCCAGAATGACGGTCTCAACGCCTCGCTTGTGCATCTCCGCCAGCAATTGCTGAAGCCGGACCGGGTCCGGCGTTGTCAGCGAGGCGATGTCTTCGCTGCCAGGGTAGCGATAGCTGATCGTCCCGATCACGCCGACCCCAGCGAGCATTCCGAGGACCGACTCCAGAAGGTACGAGACGCTGGTCTTACCATTTGTGCCGACGATGCCGACGAGCTTCATGTGCTCGCTGGGGTTGCCGTTCAGGTTGGACGCAGCGACAGCGAGGGCGGAGCGTGCATCTTCAACGAGAACGAGTGGTGGCCAGCCTTCAGAAACATCCGAGCTGAGTCGCTCAAAGACATCCTCTCTGTCAAGCACAACTGCTGCGGCGCCCCTTTTGATCACATCAGGGATGAAGTCATGTCCGTCTTTTGTGAAGCCCCTAACGGCGAAAAAAGCCGTGGAACGTGAGGAGCTCTGGGACGAAGAGCATAGCTCCCTGACCTCCGGGCTCATCTCGCCCTTCGTGGCCCGGACTACAACCGCCCTTAAGACTTCGCTGAGCCTCAACTTGATGCTGCCTCCAATCGCTTGTCCTTGGCCATCTGAAGAAACGGCGACTTTCTGGCCTCAAGGTAGGCAAGGACGTGGCTTGCGACAGCGGAGAAAATGGGGGCAGCAACAGTGCTCCCCCATATCTCTCGCTGTGCGTGTCGCGGGCTGAAGACGCTTATGAGTAGCGCGATTTGCGGGTCTTCAGCCGGCGCGAAACCTATGAAGGAGGTGATGAGGTCTTCGTGCGAATAGTGCCCCGTCTGATGATCGAACACCTGTGCAGTGCCCGTCTTCCCACAGACAGACACCCCGTCAACAGCTGCCCTGTGTCCCGAGCCCTCAGTTACGACCCTGCGCATCATGCTCACGACTGTCCTCGCCGTGCTTGCCCTGATGACTCTTCTGATAACTCTCGGACGAGTCTGATAGACGATGTTTCCGCTGGAGTCCTGAACGGCCGCCACTAAATAGGGCTGCATGAGCATTCCGTCATTGGCAATCGCGGACATGGCCGACACAAGGGAAACTGCCGACAGTGAGAGCCCCTGTCCAAACGACACGAAACAGGTGTATTCCTCGTCCCACTGGGACAGTGCCTTGACCCGTGGCGCGGGTTCTCCGAACAGGCCCACTCCCGGCTTGTTCAGAAACCCGAAACGCATCAAGTACTCATGCAGCAGGCGAGGCGTGAGCCGCATCCCGATCTTGGACATCCCAATGTTGCTCGATTCGGCCAGAATATCCTCCACGGTCAGCTCGCCAAATGGATGCCAGTCGGAGATCCTCGACTTCCCCACCTTGAACGAACCGTTCTCGCAGAAAAACGTCTCGTAGCGCCTCACCTTGTTCATGTCCAGCGCTGCAGCGACCACGAATACCTTAAGAAGGGAGCCCGGCTCAAAAAGGTCGGTGAGGCAGCGTGCCTTGTAAAGGCCTCCGGGCTCACAAAGGTTGGCCAAATAGGCCGGAATATGGCCGAGGTCGTGAGCAGTATAGCTCTGTCTATGATTAGATGAGGAATAAGTTGGATAAGTCGCCATCCCCAGTATCGCGCCCGTTTTGGAGTCCATAATCAGGCCGAGGGCAAGCGGCGCGTTCCATGATTGACAGGCCTCGCGAAGATGCCTGTAGAGAATGTATTGGATGGCGCTATCAATCGTGAGAACAATGTTATTGCCGTTTACGGGAGGCTCCAACACCCCTTGTGTTAGCGGCGCACCCTCCAAACGCACGTAGGGATTTATTACCACCGTGCCAGGTTTGCCCGACAGCAGCTTGTCAAACTTGTGCTCCACCCCCTCAATGGCATCGCCCAAAGCGTTGACGAACCCGACGATGTTGCTCACCCAATCACAAGTGTAATAGCGCCTATGCTCAACTGTATAGCCGACCCCGGGCACCTGAAGGCTCTCAAGCCGCAGGGCAGTATTCTCGTCGCAGAAGCGACGCAGCCAGACTAACCGCGCCTTCTCGCCAAACGCCTCATCCAGACTTCCTTCTGAAATGCCCGGAAAGCCAGAAAGCCGGCTCCTGGCGATTTTCTTGTCGGCATCCGTCAACTCTTGTGCGTATGCCCAAAAGGACAGCGTCTCCCGGCTCCCCGCAAGCGTCCGGAGACGACAGTCAAGTATCTTGCCCCGCTTTGCCGGGAGCGCCAGCCTTCTGGTGTGAAGCGACTCGGCGATTCTCATGTAATCGTCGTGTTTCAACACCTGAATCCAAAGGAGTCTGAACACACTAAGACCCGCAAGCAAAATGAACACCAACAGCACGGCCAGCATCCGCAACGCCTGCGAATCGAGCTTCCTTGGCTGCCGAGTGTGGACTATCTGCCCCGCTTGCGGCCCGCGACGCTTACTACCGTTTATGACTAGCAACCCTCGTCGCCCCATCGTTTAGGTCCTCTTTGTGTAAGATCAGCATCTCACCGGGCTTGGGATGAACGAAGCCCAGCCTTATTGCCCTCTTCTCCAACTCCGGAAGATCGTTCAATCCCGCGAGCCTCACCTTCAAGCCATCCCCGCTACGTGCGAGGCTTTGATACTGGGACTTGAGGCCAGATATCTCCCACTTGAGGTTCATGATGCGAAAGCTCTGGCAGAGATAGAAGAGCGCGCTGGCAAGAAGGATGCCGATTGTAAATAAATAAAACATCGTATCGTTAAACCTGGCCTCGCCTCTCATCTAAAGACGCTCCGCAATCCTAAGTCCCCCACTCCGACTCCGAATGTTTCTAGCAACCTCGGACGCCGATGCTCCAATCGCCTTCCTGTTGACTATCCGAATCTCCGCACTTGGCTCGAACGTCCCCATGGCAGCATCCTCCGGGCGAACGTAGCCCCTCTCGTGCTCCCGGAACACCCGCTTGGTCAACCTGTGGCTGAGCGATTCATAGCAGACCACCAACAGGCGACCCCCGCTGGCAAGCGCGGCAATACTCTGCTGCAAGCCCGCATCGAGCACATCCAGCTCGCGGTTGACCGCAATCCGGAACGCCTGAAACACCTTCGCAAGAAAACTCTCAACCTTGCCGTGCCCCAACCGGCGCCCAATCGAGCGCCTCACGACCGCAGCCAGCTCGCCGGTGGTCCTGATCGCCGTCTTCCCTCGCGCCTCGACGATAGCGGCGGCCAGTCGGCCTGCGAATGGAACGTCGCCAAAATCACGCAGTATCTTGCGAAGTTCTCTTACGTTTTCACGATTGATGAGGTCTCTTGCCGATGCGAGCTGCGAGCTGCGGCTGTAACGCATGTCGAGCGGGCCATCGAGCATGAAGCTGAAGCCTCGCGCTGCCGTCCCAATATCATAACTAGAGAGCCCGGTGTCCATCAGAATTGAGTCCACAGTCCCGATACCAGCCTCAGAAAGAAGATCGCCCAAATCCCCGTAGGAACCCCTAATCGCCATGAATCTCTCTCCATAACGCTCGAGGCGCCTCTTGCAAAGCGCAAGTGCTTCGCTGTCGATATCAATCCCCACAACTGAGGCAGAGGGAAAGCGCTCGAGAACAGCCTGCGCATGGCCACCCAAACCTACGGTTGCATCGAGGAAGATGCCCTTGCCTGTTACAGGCCGGAGGTTCTCCAAAACCTCATCGACCAGAACTGGACAATGAATATCCCCAAAAGGCTCCCTCATTAATCCCCTCCGGAGAATGAAAGCAACAGCCTCTGCTACTGGTCAGATTCGTCCTTTGGTTCGCTCTGACCAAAAGCAGCAGCTCGCTCTGGAGCAGAAGACCGCGACCTGTCCGACTCGCAGATTCTTCTCTCGAAATCGTCCATTGAAGGTGCCGTAGAAAGCCACGCGTCGAACTTAGTGTCGGACCATAATTCCAACCAACCTCGCATCCAGAGCAGCACAGCCTGGAAACCTATCCCGCTAATCTTCTGCATCTCTTTCGACAGAGTCAGCCGCCCCTCCTGGTCAAGGCCCTTGATCTCAGTCCCAACCATGAACCTCCGTCTCGCATTCACGTCATCCGGGTCCGAACTGTCTTCCCTCATAAAGCGGCGATACTTGGCCTCGTATCTTTCTTTGGGAAGAACGTCTATCCTCGATTTATCCGCAACCAGATAGACAACCCAATCCCCGCGCAACTCGTCCTCGAAAATCGAACGGTAACGCACAGGGATAGTGATGCGCCCCTTACCATCGATCTGAACGCGCCTCATCCCCTGACCGAAGGTTAGTGATTCTGGTCCCGTGTCCCGAGAGCTCTTTCTAGGCATCTACAAAATCCCTTTGGGACGCCGAATTATCATTTCTGGGCGTCCGGGATTCCTGCACATTCCCAAAGATTCGATTCTGCCAAATGGGATTGGAAACCATAAGATGTCCCTTGTTAATAGTTTCCTTCTCGCATATTTCTGCAGATTATATGACGCCAAAGGGAGAGAATGCAAGAACATACGATTTTCAGCCTGTTTAATACACACAATAACCTTCCCAATTTCACCCCAATTAAACCCTCGACTTCCAAACCTAAGACAAATCAACCAAGAATCACAGCACAATCTTCCTACTCACCCACAAAAACACACCAACACCGGCACGCCTCGCCCGAAACGTGTCATATAGAGCACTATCCAGCCCAACACATCCCTGACTTCGCGTGGCTCAATTCTTATGATCGAAGAGAGGCCGAATACGGCGATATGTTGTGCCCAGATCCGAACACCCCACTATGTTGTGTTTTTATCTCCAGACAACGGTCAGAATCGCCCCGGACGATGGCATCAGCAATCCACTTGGGCGGGCCGGAAGGTTTGGGTTTTGACTCTTGTAACTGTTTGATATATTAGACTTGGTTTTGGTGGGCGATTGGCTCAGGGGTAGAGCACCGCCTTCACACGGCGGGGGTCACTGGTTCAAATCCAGTATCGCCCACCACCATATAGCCGCCTTTCCGAAGATACAGGCCCCCACAAACCACCGACTTCGGCCTTCGCCTCGCTTTGGTTCGGACGGCGCGATTCTGGGAAGCTGCGATTCGCGAAGATTGATGGACGCGAACCGATACCCTAATATGCAGCTGTCGAAGAGGTGGAAACACGGATTTCGTCAACGATAGGCTGAACAGTCATTATGATGATGGCAATGGCTAGGACCACAAATGACATTTTACAGAGGTCTGGATAACAGGGTTCTGCTTTCGAAAGCTGTGGAGGACGGAAATGAAAGAAGCCATTAGGACTGTTACCGTAGAAAACATTGCTCAATTCTTCGATGCCGTCGTTTCAGTAACCCATTCGTTTGAAGACGATAGGGCATGGTGGCGAGGGCATGCAGATCGGCAATGGGGCCTTACAGCCTCCCTGCACCGCGACAGCAGGGCCGTTGATGAACGTAACATGACTAATAGATTCCGCTCGCGGGCGCGAATTCGCCACACAAGCGTGCCTGACTTTGAGGACGATGCCGGCTGGCTTTACCTTATGCGGCATTATCGCCTCCCAACGCGCCTCCTGGATTGGACAGAGTCTCCTCTCATAGGGTTGTTTTTCGCGGTTAACGAATACTCCGACAGCGATGGAACACTGTGGGCCTTGATGGCTCCCCGTTTGAATATGAGTCAAGTCAACAGAATTCTTTTTGCGGAAAACGACAGCATGGTGCTTCCGGTATTAAAGGCAGCCTTCACTCGTCAGAAACTAGCAGATTCAGAGAAGACTCTCGCAATACTCACTAGGCATTTTGACTTGCGGCAGATGGTCCAGCGATCGGAATTCACAATCCACGGAGCATCACAGCCGCTAAATGAGTTCGATGATGCAGGGAAGTTCCTGGCACGGATAAATATTCCATCATCTGCGAAGGAGGGCTTGAAGCAGTCCTTGGATCTGTTACGGATAACTGAAGATCAGCTCTTTCCGGACCTTGAACATCTGGCGAGCGAGTTGATCAGTTACAAGTTTCTCCCCTACGAGAGACCTCCGGAGTTGAGCGAGTGAAGACAGACATGGCGGAAAGGCGCTCAGCCGTCGCCGTCTTATCTGGCTGATACTGATCTGGATTTCCTTACCCAAAGGAAGCCTCACCGCCGATGTGTCCACAGCGCTCGGTGAGAGGATCAATGGTGCCCGGAATCAGGACCGTTATCGGCTAGGCCATACAAGGACACGCCGGCCGAGGTGCAGGTGCTCGGGAGAGGCCCAAAGAACTCCGGGCATTGGAGAATATCGCCCGCGAGCAGGCTACCTCACCGTGAAGTATGGGTACCTGGCGCTGGAGTTGCCGGAGTTGTCAAAGGCTACGACCTCGAGCGTCATATTCCCTGCCGGGATACCTGCTGGCATGAGCGTCTGGAAGGTGTATATGCCGTCGCCGGCGTGGTCGTCGCCATCGGCACCGTCGTCGTGCAACGAAAGGCCCGTTGCGACGCCGCCCTCGAGGAAGAGCTCGACTCGCTCGATGTCAGACAGGCCGTCAGGATCGTCAGCATAGACCACGAGGCGCACCACGTCCCCCGGCTGAAAACATTCTCTGCCAAAGAAGCCGCCGCCAAGTATCACCGGGGCGTTATCGGCGGTCGCGGCCGGCTGCCAGATGTCCGTGTTCATGCAGCAGGTTGG
>Ga0307378_10003350_pt1 | contig 23593 bp, 8 predicted proteins | sample UN1MG_FD_202238 | JGI IMG/M metagenome (GOLD analysis project Ga0307378, IMG submission 202238) | Soil microbial communities from Risofladan, Vaasa, Finland - UN-1 | ecosystem: Environmental > Terrestrial > Soil > Coastal area > Acid sulfate soil | place: Finland: Risofladan, Vaasa | collected...
GCCGAGCACATTCGACGTGTCATTTGCGAACAAGACCCAAAGACCCCCAGCACCCGGCTGCGCACCGTCTCCGGAGAAGAATCAACGAAATTGGCGCAGCTCCGCCGGATAGATGTTCGCACGCACAGACAAAAACTGCACGGCGATCTGGATTGGATTACGCTCAAAGCGATGGAAAAGGAACCGAACCGGCGTTATCCTACCGCCCACGTCCTGGCGGAAGACATTCGGCGACATCTCAATCATGAGCCCGTCACGGCAGGCTCACCAACAATAATTTACCGTCTAAGGAAATTCGTCCGCCGGAACCGAACACAGGTTATTGCCGGGGTGTGCGTTGTGGTTGTCGTTCTGCTGGGCCTGTTAAGTATCAAGTTGTACAAACAGAACATGGCAGGCAAGAAGAAGCTTGCCGAGGAAAAACGCAATGTTGTGTTTCAGAAGGCCGAGACAATTCTATCTTCCGCCGAGGCGTACTATGGCGAAGGACAATACGAACAGGCTCTTGAACAAACCGCATTGCTGTTTGAGCTTGTGCCCGACCATCTCAACGGTCGTTTGCTTGCGGCCCGTATTCTGACCGATATGGACAGAACGGAAGAGGCCTTTCAAATACTCGAACGACTTGAAGCCGAGCATCCCGAGGAAGGAGCCGTGTACGAGCTTCTGGCAATGTTGTATATCGAGCTTGGTAATGAGGCCCTTGCCACGAGGTACCGTACGTTGGCAGAGAAATACCCGCCCAGGACCGCCGAAGCATTCATAGTGCGGGCTCGGACCGCCGAGACACTCGACGATATGATCCGAATGTTATCGGAGGCCCTGAACCTGGACCGCCAGCACTATGCAGCGAGAAAGATGCGTGCTTTGACGTATTTTGCGCTTGGTGACTACGAGAATATGGAACGAGACGCCGACAAGATGACATTTGTTCAGCAGGAGAATCCTTCAGGCTACGCTCTTCGGGCCGTCGCGCTTCGCCATATGGAGCGTTATGCTGAAGCGATAGAGAATCACAATCGCGCCATCGAATGGGCAGGCGACACGTATCCCGATATCGCAGAACTCTATGATCAGCGGCGCGAGACCTACTTCAGGATGGGCAATTATGAACTGGCGCTAGCCGACGCGAGAAGGTGTCTCGAGAAACAGCCCGCCGGAAAATACAAGTGCGGGCTTCTGGGAGCCCTAACTGCATTGGGCAGGTATAGTGAGGCTGACGCAGAGAGTGCAACACCGCCCGGCGTACTCACGTATCACTATATCCCGTGGTTGGCGAAGTATGTGGCCGATGGCTTCGAATCCGGACGAGAACTCGCGCTACCGGATCGCACCGAGACCGGCCTCACCTCGCGGCTGTTGCGTGCGATACACTCCGAATACCAGGAGTTTTACTCAAAGGCGCGCAGACTCGTCGTGAACGGTGCTGCGGTGGATTACTCGCCGGACGGGCGGAAAATGGTCTGTGCACGTTTTGATCCCGATCGAATATGGGGACACCAGACGCCGCTGGCCCGGCCTCAGAAACCGGGCTCGAAGGGAATTGACATTATAGAGGATCGCCAGCGGGGCATGATTCGGTCGCTGGTGAGTTTCGGCCATTTTCCCCGGTGGTCGCCGAACGGCAAGTACATTGCCTTTGTCAAATCCCCCTTTTCATTTCGGTCGGCTTTCGAGCAGATCTATATCATCCCGGCCGCCGGCGGCGAGCCCTGGCACCTTGGCAAAGGCGTGCTCTTAGGCTGGTCGCAGGATTCGAAGTACATCTACTACCATCGTTATCTTGAAGACTGGTTCATCTACAAGAAGGCTTTCGACGATCCCAAAGCCGAGCCGGAACGGGTCATCTACAGTCCGTCATATTTCCCTGCCATCTCTCCGGACGAGAAATACATTGCCTATGAGCATAGGGGCGAAATTCTGATTACGGATTTGGACACGCGAGAAACGATCGCCGTCTGGAGGCTGCCGATTCTCCCCGTGTACTATGAGGCGGCTTGGAGACGGCCGATGCATACCGACTATGAACCGATTCCGATCGAATGGTCCCCGACGGGACGAGAACTGAGCATTGGTTCGGAACTTACGCCTTTTGGCTTTTGGATTTACGATCTGAGGACGAAGACGGCTTCCCGGGTCCTTCCGGGGGCCGTAATCTGGGGGCGCTGGTCACGGGACGGAAAGAAAATGGCGCTGGTCGTCGGGCATCCCATGTGGGAGATTTGGGAGGTGGATATCGATCCCACGCGACCGACGGTCGACTCACTTGGTCCGGGCCTGAACGAACAAGAGTACTGTAGGGATATTATGGCCACCATAGATGACTGGATCGTGGATGATCCTGAGCCAGTTCGTAATACGGTTTCTGGGCGATTGGCGGCCTTTTGCCACGCGTGCCTCGGGCAGGAGGACGAGTGTGTTGAAGGCCTATACAAATGGCTTAGGAGCCTGTCCACGTGGCCGGCAACACTGCCGTCCACATACTGGCAAATGACCAATAGCCTTCTCGACCGGTACCCCTCAGCCGATGCTAACGCCGTGCTGAGTCTGGCCGACAAGGCGGCCGAACTAGCGCAGGACGGCTGGACAGGCGAAGTCTTGCGGGGCATTGCCTGCTATCACGTTGGGCGCTACGAAGAGGCCATCGCCCATTTGGAACATGCCGAGACACTGCGGGTCCAAAGCAACGCTCTGCTGTACCCCGATCAGTTGGCATACACCGCTATGACGCTCCATCGGCTGGGTCGTAGGCGGCAGGCCGAGGAAGCTCTCGATAGACTGCGCGAGATGTTCCCACGGGAAACCAGCCACGATGACTTCCAACCCCTGGTGCGGACCGAGAAGGTTTTTGCGGAGAAGAACCGCTCTCTCTCAACCGTGTGGGATTGTATGGAGCAAGGGTATCTGGATAAGGCTTTGGAGTTCCTGGCCGCAACACGCCAGTTGACGCCCCCATCTGACTCTTATATCGATGCCGCCACGAGGAGCACAGAGTTCCAACTGGCTTTGCGGTTTGCCGGACGGGCACAAGCGTATCATCAAGACAGTGAATACGGCAGGGCCGCTCACGCATTCGAGTCAGCCGCCGCGGCCGCGCCGTGGCACGCCGGGATGCTAGATCAACTGGCCCGGTTCCAGGCAACATGTTCTCAAGCGGAGTTTCGCGATGAGACCAAGGCGGTTGAGAACGCCACGGAGGCGTGCGAGCTGAGCCAGTGGGACAACTACCGCCACATCGATACGCTCGCCGCTGCCTATGCCCAGGCGGGCCGGTTCGAGCAAGCAGTGAAATGGCAGAGCCAGGTCATTACAAAGCTGCCTGCCGAGATACGCCCTGGTGGGCGGGCAGACTGTGAAGCGAGACTGAGACTGTATCAAGCCGGCCAATCGTATCATGGACAATATTTGCATTCCGGCAAGCTCATCGCACGGTACAACTTTGACGAGGTTAAAGGGAAAACGGTGCCCGACTCGTCCGGAAACGGGATGGACGGCACGCTCATCGGGGATGCCCGGATTGTTGACGACCCCGTAAGAGGGAACGTGCTTGAACTGGATGGCGATGGCGACTGGGTGGATTGTGGCAATGACGGGCTCTTTGACATGGCCCAAGCGATTACCATCTCGAGCTGGATCAAGGCGACCGAACCGGTTCGGATTTGGCCCACGGTCATCGCCAAGGGAACCAGTTGGAAGCTGCGAAGCTGGGCAAACGGCCTGAAGTTCGCCTGCGGCGTGAACGTGCCCGGCGACATTGGGGTGGACAGCGGGGTCCTGGGCAGGACGAGCATCGACGACGCTCGTTGGCATCATGTCGCAGGCGTGTACGACGGCCGGACGGCCACGTTGTACATTGACGGTCGGCGCGACGTCTCGGCGGGAACATCGGGGTCCATCGCGGCAAACAGCTTCAACGTGTGGATCGGGGCCGATTCAGAGCGCGGCGAACGCGGATGGAGCGGCCGCATCGACGACGTCCGCATCTACAGCTACGCCCTGACCGCCGCGGAGGTCAAAGGTCTTTACGAAGGCAGGAAACCACAGAGAGACAGGCGTTGACCTTCCTCTCCAGGTGAAGCTCGCACGTACGGGTAACCATATGGATTACGAGAACGACAAACCTTTCGGAAGTTTTAGACCGATAGCAGCAGCCCGTCTGGCTCGCTGAGTCGCGCACACATGCCCCAATAATGGCCCCATTTTCGCGAGTTCGCGCCTACAACGGGACTGCAACCAGAAGGACCGTTATCTACCAGTTCGAAAAAAACCTCACTCCATAAACTTTTTGTTGCCAAGGGATTACAGAAGGCCAAAAATGTGGCAACGGTTTCAATGGCCGTTTTCAGGCACCAACTTCAGCGTATTTTCTTTGTTGGGAATCGTCGGCGCAACAAAATACACTCCGGGAGAAAGTCTTTTTTGAAATGTAAGTCTTGTCGAGCTCGCCACTTACGTTACCTATCACATCTTCACAGAAGAAAATCCTTGCGCTTTTCTCAAATCGCGCTACCCTGGATATTGAAAATACTGTCCCTATTATTTCAAGAGCTAAGACTGGTGGTCTGGTTCGAAGATGTCCGGTTTGTGACCATGTGCTGCTGACCAGGGGACCCACGGACAATTGATCGATGTATCCTAATGGTATGTTTGGACAGAGTACCTGTTGTGCTGACTTCATCGTCTGAAAAGCGCCTACCAACAAGTACGCCCACAGTCCTGATGGTGAGATGTGGGTCAGTAGCCCTTCATCTTTATTGTGAGGCGGGCCACGCGCTCGCCGAGTCGCCGGGCTCCGTCAAGTTCTTCTTCACCCACGCCTGGATCGAGCGGTCCTGTGATGGCAGCTGCACCCGACTCTCCCCGGATGCTGCCGGTTACCTGGTTTTGATAGAGCGGTCCCGCCACTACCATCCGGTTGTTCAACATTAACAGAAGCAAGGAGACCACGACATGTCACTGACCGCTCACCTGGCCCCCGGCCGTGGCGAAGGCCCCGCCGACTTTGTCGGTGAAATCCACCTTCATTTTCCAGTTCCAATTGTCAATGATCGCTTTCATCTCGCCGGGGAGGTTGGCAAAGTAAGTAGGACATCCAAGAACGATCCCATCGGCCGTGTCGAGGCCCTCTTTGGTCACCTCGCTGACTTTCTTGAGCATAGTGACTACTCCCGACACACGCTTGGTTCCTTCGATGACACCGCGGGCCATCTGCTCCGTGTTGCCGGTGCGCGAGTAATAGACCACCAGAATATGCGCCGGTGACCTTGCCAGAGGATTGTGGGGCGGCGGGCTATAATTGGAAGTGGCAGGTGTTTCAGCCGGTGTCAGGGTATAGAGCAGTAGAACCGGCAGCCACAGACAACGACGTAAGGTATGATGCTTCATCGCTTTCTCCATGAGTGAATAGGATTATTTGTATTTATCAAATGTCAGAGTGCGACCACTCCAAGAAGTCTATATGTTGCGAGCAAGGCTCTCAACCCAAAAACCAGTCAGAAAGTACAATAGTAGGCTCACCCCAGACTCGCAGACGCAAAGAGATGTATTTCTGATCGCAACACTTGGCCAAGAATCCGACGAGGATTGAAGGGGATCTCGACGGACATTGAAAACGTTTACTAATTTTTATGTTTTTAATAAGCCATCGATATGCAAGCATTTACAAAATCACTATTTTTTCATGATTGGCAGATCACGGCCTCTATGGTTATAACAGGATTGTGGGTGCGCCAAGCCAAAAAATCTGAGAAACAGGGAATACAAAGTATGCCTAAATTAGAGAGCTATAATATATCTACTCGAAGCTATGATTGAGGGTAACTTTGATAAATTAATTAAAACTTTTCTATATCAGACAAGTATACCAGATTCTTCTACTTATTGCTCATATCAAGACAAGCTCAATTCTTCGAATCAATCTCCTTGATCCAGGTAGTGGTCAATAATGAGGATTGGCGAGATACATGTCAAACCAGTCTATATCTATTCGGATTGCTTTCATACGGCCTTTGTCATAAATATTATAGTGGGTTCCTGATAAAAGTTTATATTTGGCTGGAACGTTGTCCTTCAAGAGATTGTATGCTCGTTCACCATGTTGCCTGTTATCCATAAGCTCCTCCTTTTCCGCAACAATGATGAGAATAGGGACTTACTGCACGCCATACTATTTAGCAATTGTTGGCAACCAGTTTCTTGAACTTTCTAAAATACGTGACTGTCCGATAAAACAGAAGTTTGGGGAGTGTCGTTTTATAACCGGCAATAAATGCTAATTTCATCGTTTTTTCTTTACACCTCACATCTATTTTGGTATAATACATATTTACAATAACAATGCTGGAAACAGCTTGAACTATTTTGGCGGGAAGTTTTTTTGGATTCACCAGATCCGGCTTTGATAATTGTTGGTCGAAAAGGCATCAATGAAGGTGAAAATTTAATCTCTCTGCGAGTAAGCACCATTACTCGTAACTATAGAAGTATTTTTATATCAACTAAGTTTAGGGAAGTAAGGAAGAGATATATGGACTTGTCGAAACAGTTAAAAGCTTTGGTGCCGATTTCTTTGTTTTGTTTGATTGCGGTTGCTTTCGCGGCAGAGGAAAGTGACGTCAGGAGAGAACAGTTAGAAAAGGAATTGGGAGAACCGCAGAGTGTCATTGACAGCGCCGCGTCTTCAGATGAAATCGCTTTTCCCGAGGATACGACTCCTCGCTTTTCAGTCAAGGAATTAAAAATAAGCGGCAACACTTTGATATCAACCGAAGCATTGTTGGAAAAACTCCCGGAGGCTTACATTGTTTCCACGAAACAGTATGATGATACAGATAAGGAAATCTATGATTTCCGAGTAGTAATTGATTTAATTCGCGATCCCGGCGGGGATCAGCAGGTGTCTTTGAAGACCATTCAAGGATTGACGAAGTATATTTTGTCGGTATACCAGGATAAAGGTTATGCCGGCATCTACGTCTATGTTCCGGCTGAAGCGGTCAAGGAAGAGTACAAGCTGGCGGATGAGATTCTGCCGATACAAATTCTCGAAGGCAGGATAGCACAGATTTCCGTAGAAAGATACGACTTTGACAGAAATCGACGGGAAGAGGGTTTTTTGAAAGACTCGGTCCTTGAATCCTGGTCGCCGATAAGAGAAGGTAACGTAATCCAAAAGGAAAAACTGGACGATTTTGTGAGGCTGCTCAATCTTAATCCCGACCGGTATATTTCTCCGGTAATCTCACGCAGCTCTGAGCCGAATGCACTAAATTTGAGCTACGATGTTTACGAAACAAGTCCCTGGCACTGGTACGCACAGGTAGATAATGCCGGCACGAGGGACAGGCAGTGGAGTCCGAGGGTGGGCCTGGTCAATACCAACCTTTTAGGTATAGACGATAGATTCTCAGTCATGTATCAGGCGCCTTGGGAAAGAGGAATAGAGGAGGAATACGCCGTATTTGGAAGTTACGATTTCCCCGTCTTTACACCTCGGTTGCGTCTTAATCTTTATTCAGGTTACAGCCAGTTTGATATACCCGAGGCCGATATCAATTTTCTTGGCAATGGTTCATTCTACGGCAGTATTCTGAGTTACAACATTCTCCAGATACATGGTTGGTTTTTTGACGTGACGGGTTCACTTAGTAACGAAAGAAGTAAAGTCACACCTTCGCTGGGTATCGCCAGCGATGTTGATATGGAACTGTGGGGTGTGGGGGTGAATCTCCATCATTCAGATGATATGTCGAACACCTCGCTTACATTCAACAGAAGTGAGAATATGGGAGGCTCCGATAAGGATAGTTTCGAAGACGCACGTCCGGACACAGACCCTGATTTTACTATTTACAACTTTGGAGCCACTCACAGCCAGTATCTGGATAACGCCAAGGTTAATCGAATCAGCGCTTCTTTCCGGTCGATAACCTCGGACGAAAGGCTGGTTCCGGCAAAGATGACTACGTTTGGGGGTCTATACTCCGTCAGGGGCTATGAAGAAGATGAAATTGTTGCTGATGGGGGGATTTTGATATCCGGTCAGTATGAGTTTGACCTGGTCAGGGCCGGCGAAGCCAACCGTGATCAAAGCCCCGAGCTGAATGAGACTAAGAAACCGCTGCTTAGGAAACTTGCTCCTGTGGCTTTTATTGATTCCGGCCGCGCTAAGACAAAAAATCCCATTGCCGGTGAGTTGGCAGTCCGTGAGCTTTGCTCGGTAGGAACCGGTCTGATTATTGAGACATGGGATAATTTTAGTGCCGGGATGTATTACGGATGGGCGCTTCGCGGAACCGATGAGACTGAAAGAGAAGAGGGCCGGCTGAACATGAGCTTTATGAAACGATTTTAGGCTGTTAGAGTTTCATGCCGGATGGTTGTTATGTGAGATAATTATGATTACTTAAATTTTAAGGACTGGAGGAAATATGAAACTTTCAACAAAATTATTCAGAAGGCGTTCCTATAGGTGGGGTGTTGTATGTTTCTTGATGTGTTTTCTGTTTTTCAGCGCCTCGGTTTCGGTCGTGACTGCTGGACCGGAAGGAGCCCAGGTCGTCAATGGCCAGGTTACAATCCAGCAAAGTGGCAGCAACACAGCAATAACTGCATCCGATAAAGCAATCATTAATTACAGCAGTTTTGACATTGCGCAGCCGGAGACTGTTCGGTTTATTCAGCCAGGCAGCACTGCGTCTGTGCTGAACAGAATCCTTTCGGCAAATCCGACCAATATCAATGGAACGCTATTGGCTAACGGCAGGGTTTTCTTCGTTAATCCGGCCGGAGTCTACTTTGGTAATGGAGCCACAATCAATGTCAATCAGTTGGTCGCTTCGGGACTGAATATTTCCAACGCTGATTTCATAAACGGACGCTATAACTTTGCTGGTGGCAATGGAGCCGTAATCAATAACGGCGATATTTCCGCCCAGCAGGTTTACCTGATTGGTAAACAAGTGACTAACTCCGGCAACATTAGCTGTCCTGCCGGATATGTCGTTATGGCTGCCGGAGACAGGGTATTTCTCGGCGAGCCGGGAAGTGATATCGTCCTCGACGTTGAGGGGACATCTCTGTCCGAGTCAGCCAATGCGTCGGCCCCGGAAGTGGGTGTTCTTAACGAAGGTACAATAGACGCGGCTGGCGGGATAATAGCACTCGCCGCCGCAGGCGATATTTACTCACAGGCCATCTCGAATGTCGGCTCCCTCTCGACATCAGTTGACACCGGCGATGCCGGACAGATAAAGCTTGCCTCCGCTGGTGGAGAAGTCATCAATACCGGCACAATCGAAGCCTCCGGCAGTGAAGGCGGACAAATAGCGATGGAAGGCGCCCGCGTAGGTCAATTCGGCACAATTCATGCCGATGGCACCACCGGTGACGGCGGCAATGTGGACTTGACAGCCAGCGATGTAGCAGCCCTCAGTTCGGACAGCATAACCACCGCAAATGCCGGTACCAACGGCAACGGCGGCGATGTTATTGTTTACTCGCCAGAGACTGCACTGTTCCGCAACGGTGCAAGAATCGAGGCTAAAGGCGGCAGCGAATCCGGTGACGGTGGATTTATTGAGGTGTCCGGTAAGAACCACGTGGAAATATTAGGCTCGGCCAACGCCAGTGCAACCAACGGTGAAGCGGGTATTTTTCTCATTGATCCCACTGACATAACAGTCGTAGGATCTAACACGGCAACGGAGGATTTGTCTGATCCCGACACTGGTGATCCTCGTCGATTCGAGACCACCAACGCAACTAATGAAATTTTAGATACTGTTATTGAAGGCCTTCTAAACAGTGGAACCAGCGTTACACTCGACACAAGTAACTATGACGTTTCGGGGCCCTACGGCGGCACCGGTGGAGGAGATATCACAGTCTCTGCGGCCATTGACACTTTTGATGGAACTGATAACGGTGATGTAACACTTATCTTATATGCAGCCGACGACATCACAGTGAACGCAGTCATAGATGGTACCGACTTGGGCGATACCAGCAAGCTAAATTTGTACCTACATGCCAATGAGACTTTTGCAAACACCGACGACGTTGATACCACTGCGGGAGATATCATTGTCAATGCTGCTATCATAACCGACGGCGGCTCCTTCTCCTCTTCCGGCGTTGACTTTGCCAGCAATAGCAGTGGCACGATCACAACTGCTGGCGGCGATGTTACTTTAACGCATACGGGTGCCGTTACGGTTGGCGCCCAGATCCAAAGCAATGGCGGCGACATCTCTGTCACCTCATCTGCCGACGACGTAACCTTGGGCGATGTAGATGGTATTCTGACTGCTGGCAGCGGCAGCGTCACAGTAGGCGCTCCCGGCGGCGACATCAGGATTGCGGACAGTACGGACGCCGTAGAAGTAAGCGCCGGTGGAACAGTCACGATTGCTGCCAAGGCGACACTTAAGGGTAGTAGCGCGAGTACCGGAAATCTGGATGTTAGTGATGTAACAGCTCTGGTGATTGAAGACAAAGGTATAGGAAATATTCAAATCACCGAGCGAGGCGCATCAAGCACAATCAATTCGACTAAAATCACGGTTGACAATGTTTCGTACGGCGACATAGATATCACCTTCCAGGATGGGGACGCAGTTAATATAAACACCGGTCACGTAATTGACACGACTACGTTGGACCATGCATTCGAATATATCGCAACAACGGGAGACGTTACTGTTGGCTCTATAGTTTCCACAGGCGAGGTCACCATAGCAGCCCCCGACGGCTCTATTAATGATGCGGCAGATGATACTGACGTGGACATTACGGCCTCAACAGTTGACCTCGATGCTGACACAGGTATCGGCAATACTACGGCTCTTGAGCTTGCGGCCGGTACGATCACAGCCGACAATGCGACCAGTGGTAATATAGATATAGATAATACACTGACCGGTGCTGTAACGGTGAATACACTGACGACATCCGGGGGCGGCACTATCTTGTTTGAGAATACTGGTGCCGGCGGTGTGAGTTTTGGTACCGTAAGCACTACAACTGACGGCACTCCTACGGCAGGTGAAGATGATATAACCTTAAACAGTGATAGTGGTGATTTGACTATTGCCACTTCAGTGACGGCGGGTGGGGCTGGTGATATTGCTTACAACACGACGACCAGTGGTGATATAGTTCTTACGGGAACCACGACCGCAGCCGCAGACAATGTAACGATGAACTCGATTGGTTCAATTAACGGAGCAGGTCTTGTTACCGCAGCAGTAGTTGACCTCAATGCTGCCACAGGTATCGGCAACACCACGGCTCTTGAGCTTGCGGCCGGTACGATCACAGCCGACAATACGACCAGCGGTAATGTAGATATAGATAATACACTGGCCGGTGCTGTAACGGTGAATACACTGACGACATCTGGGGGCGGCACTATTTTGTTTGAGAATACTGGTGCCGGCGGCGTGAGTTTTGGTGCCGTAAGCACTACAACTGACGGCTCTCCGGCGGCAGGTGAAGATGATATAACCTTAAGCAGTGATAGTGGTGATTTGACTATTAACACTTCAGTGACGGCGGGTGGGGCTGGTGATATTGCTTACAACACGACGACTAATGGTAATATAGTTCTTACGGGAACCACGACCGCAGCCGCAGACAATGTAACGATGAATTCGATTGGTTCAATTAATGGAACAGGTCTTGTTACCGCAGCAGTAGTTGACCTCAATGCTGCTACAGGTATCGGCAACACCACGGCTCTTGAGCTTGCGGCCAGTACGATCACAGCCGACAATGCGACCAGTGGTAATGTAGATATAGATAATACACTGGCCGGTGCTGTAACGGTGAATACACTGAAGACATCTGGGGGCGGTACTATTTTGTTTGAGAATACTGGTGCCGGCGGCGTGAGTTTTGGTGCCGTAAGCACTACAACTGACGGCTCTCCGGCGGCAGGTGAAGATGATATAACCTTAAGCAGTGATAGTGGTGATTTGACTATTAACACTTCAGTGACGGCGGGTGGGGCTGGTGATATTGCTTACAACACGACGACTAATGGTAATATAGTTCTTACGGGAACCACGACCGCAGCAGCAGACAATGTAACGATGAATTCGATTGGTTCAATTAACGGAGCAGGTCTTGTTACCGTAGCAGTAGTTGACCTCAATGCTGCTACAGGTATCGGCAATACTACGGCTCTTGAGCTTGCGGCCGGTACGATCACAGCCGACAATGCGACCAGTGGTAATATAGATATAGATAATACATTGGCCGGTGCTGTAACGGTGAATACACTGACGACATCTGGGGGCGGCACTATTTTGTTTGAGAATACTGGTGCCGGCGGCGTGAGTTTTAGTACCGTAAGCACTACAACTGACGGCTCTCCGTCGGAAGTTGAAGATGATATAACCTTAAGCAGTGATAGTGGTGATTTGACTATTAACACTTCAGTGACGGCGGGTGGGACTGGTGATATTGCTTACAACACGACGACTAATGGTAATATAGTTCTTACGGGAACCACGACCGCAGCAGCAGACAATGTAACGATGAACTCGATTAGTTCAATTAATGGAACAGGTCTTGTTACCGCAGCAGTGGTTGGCATGACGTCCAACACCGATCTGAACATGTCAAATTATAATGTAGCCAATCCAGGCAGCACGGATCTAAGTCTGTCCAGCACGGGTGGCACAGTTACAGTTGTGAACTCGGCGGCCGATAACTGGAATTCGATCTCAGCGGCGGCTAAGTATAACGTGGTTCTTTCTGGGGATGGAGACATCACGACAGGGGATCTGGAATCTCAATTCGCCGGCTCAGGGGTGCGAATTTTCACCGAAACCGGCAGCGGAGGCAGCCTGATTGCACAGGGCACTATTAACTCAGTAGGGTATGTAGAAGTTGATGTAGAAGGCACTGCCAGTTTTGACGATACAGTGACAGCAGGTGGCAACATTGAAATAGAGTCTGGCTATAGTGATATCACATTAAAAGGAAACCTGACAGCGAGTAATGGTGGCGTTTCTCTTGTTACGGATAACGGTTCGGTATACACGCCGAATCTACTTGATCCGGCTGCACGAGTTCTGGATGTTTCAATAAGCGGCTACTCTGCTCCCGGAGTTGGGGTTGACTTTGATCCGGCTAAGCCCGGCGTTGGTAAGGCAGCAATTGTAATTAGGACTAAAGAAGACCTGATATTGGGCTCATCTGCTATTTTGACTGCTGAAGGTAGTTATAGTCCAACCAATGATGACCGAAGTAGTGTTGGTTTTAATAGTTCGCCAAGTGAAGGTGGCGATCCGATCGATGTGGCAATTTACCTTCGAAGTAATCGGGTGGAACCGGGTGGACCAAATGGTCATGTGACTGTTAATTCCAAGGTTATGATGGGTAATAATGGGACTATGGTTGTTGATGCGGGCGAAAAAGTGACGTTCGGAGGTGCATTCAACCAGTCAGAATTCAATCAAACCCAACGGCTGGAGGTCGTTTCGCGTAAAAGTTATGATCTAAACGAGGTTATAGTATATAAACGGTTGCCTTATGCGAACAATCCCGAGGCTATAAGAGACTGGTTTAACCAAACTGGCGGATATTTTGCCGGGGCTTATGTACTTCGAGGAGTTAAAACGTTGCTTGCGGAGGTCCTGGCACTAACCAATCCTGTTCCGCTGGTACCACCCAGGCCTTTGGAACCGGAGCTCCGCAGTGAAGTTGAAGGGCCCGATACCGAGGCTCTGGCAAAGTTGTTGAGTGATTTGGGAATCGGTGTGCAGCCGTATATGACAGAGGCCTACGCGGACTCCCTCAGCACGGACCTTCGACTTTACAAGGCGGCGGAAAAACTTCAGGAATTAATGCCGGTTCTTGAAGATGTAAATGGTATTCATATTGCCGGATTGCGAGAGACAGTTGCAGAGTACTTCCCGACACTTGACGTTCTTTCCGATGAGCGGATGGATTCATTCGCCCAGGTACTGGCAAGCCACAAAGGCGATGAGACCAATTATGACCTGGCAGGACAGTGCATTTTTGCTTTGACGGAGTATATCAATATCCTTGGTACTGATATCGGTTGGCCGGTTGAAACGTCCGTCGAATTTGTAATGGGCAGGTATGTCCCGCGTTTAACAGAAAATGATGAGATAAGGATTGCCGTGATTCAAATGCATCTGCAGAAAGAACTGTAAGCTTAAGTGTAGCTGCAACAGGCCCAATCGCTCTGCTGAACTGGCAACCTTAATATGTGCACAATCGAGCGGCCCGGAGAGAATTGAATCTCCGGGCCGCTTGCTGTTTTAGCAGCGACCCAGTTGGATTGGTTTATCTGGCCGGAACGATAACGCGGAATCCGACGTCATTGTCCCTGTCGTCGAAGTCTATTGTATAGTTAGACTCAGACTCTAAAAGCACGTATTGGGGCGGCGCGAGACAGGATCCGCCGCAGATTACCGGTTGGGGATCATCGGCATCTTTTCGACACCACTCCCAAACGTTGCCGATCATGTCATAAAGGTCCCAGGCATTTGCCTTGTTGGCGCTGTTTACCGGCCAGACCGAGTTGTAAGTATTGGTTGTAGAAGCGATCGCATTATGGTCGAGCGTTTTCTGGTCCTGAAAGTCCTCGACCGCCCCAACCGGTGCAACCGGCAGCGGGGGCACTTTGCTGTCTTTATTACGGTTCCAGTTACTTGCAGCATTTTGCCACGAGACACCTCTTACGTGTGCGTAGTCTGCCATCGCAGAAGAGTCGTTTCCCCAGGGATATATGCTGTCTGTACCTGCCTGACAGGCATATTGGTGCTGTGAGGCGGTGGGTAATTCTCCGCCGAGCCACTTTGAGTATATTTGAGCTCCAGTGAAGGTTACCCAAGTTACCGGAATGCCGGAATCGGATTCGGCGACCTTAAAAGTATTTGTTGATTCATCCCATTTTATAGATGTGGGCGGCTTATTTGCAACGGTGCATTGTATGAGACTATTGTTTTCCTGGTCAGTGAATACCGACCAGCCCGGAAGTTTGGGGCCGCCCCTCTTAGCTCCGTATTCTTCGAGGAACAGTCTGTATTGACTGTTACTTATTTCGTGAATAGCCATGTAAAAGGGCTCAGGATTGCCGGAGCTTGCGGGGATGAATCTGAGTATTATGCTGGGATCTTTCTTTGATACGATGTATTTCGGCCAACCGACATTTCTGGCGTCATTGAGATCTATCGTTTGGAAGAAATCAATCCATTCTCTTTGACCATCTTTGACTGCTTTTCTTATCTGCTCCCAGTCGGCAATCTGGACTGTTTTATTGAAAAGCTCTTTGAGATTGGAAAGCGACAGAATGTTTTGGGCTGTATCTTTGACTTGTCTGAGAATATTGAAACCTATATCGATGATTGTCTTATTGTCGTCGGCAGCCGGCAGCCGGCCGATATTGACAGGCTCAAAATTCGCACTCAATCCTATTCTGGTGGCGAAAACGAGACGCTGGGTTTCACCTTCTAAAAGCTCCAGATGCTTGCAGTATTCGGGTCTGATTATCGACCTGACCGCCATTTCATGGGACAATAAGGTTTCCCAGAGATTTTTACATGTATTAATATCAATTTTGTCTTTGTTTTTTTCGATGGCAGGCAGGGCGAGCAAGGCCTCGACAGTCTGCGTGGTGCTGACAAACTTAGTGTACTCCTGCTCGAGCTTCTCGATATTCTTTTTGGAAGAGCCGGTCAGTGTGCTGCCGACCGTATTAATAAGCTTTGAGACATCGTTGAGTCTCGCACTCAAAAAGTTCTTTTTAGGCTTTTCGGGAATTTCTGCTGAAGAACCATCCTGCTTGCGGCCGAGCTCATTTTCGACAATCTGTGTGATTTCGGCGATTTTTTCCTCCCAGGAATACTCCTTGCGCGGATCCTGCGCCAGTTTCTTATAATCCTCGACCTCCGTGAGCCAGTCACGAAAGGTTTGCGCTGTGACAGGTTCCTGAGAGTTGTGGATATTACTGCTCTCGAAGAAAATGTCTTTGCGGATTTTATCATTTTGCCAATCTGTGCCGCAGACATAGTCGGCCAGAGCCATGGAAAGCTCTTCGAGGTTTTCAAGCTCGCTAAGACTATAACTGCTGATTGCTTCAGTGGCGAATTCGTCAAACCCGGCGAGGATTTTATCATCGGAGCTGTTCTTATCAATCAGCATTGTCTCGCGTTTGATTGCCGTTTTGGCAAGGTTATCGAGAAGCTCATTCTTTCGGCTGATTGCTTCAAATTCTGTTCTGAGTTTTTGCCGGACTTCCCTGTCCTTGCCGAGGTCTTCGTATTTGTCCGGCCATGCCGGGTCCGAGAGAGCACCAAGTCTTATCCATGCAGCGTAGACGACTTCACGTTGTGAGACGGAGTCAAGTGCCGTGTCTATTAGTCCCTGTCTATCCCCGGCCGTATCGATCTTCTCGATCCAAGCGATCCTTTCAATCGGCTCTTCGAATGCGTTATCGAACGGCGGTTTGGTGAGAATGTCGCTGTTCTTCCATTTGTCCCACAGTGCCCGGATGCTCTCTGTCTCTTGTACTTTCTGCGGCAATTGGTCATCGAGCAGATAGCAGGCATCGAGGCCGTCTTCTATTGCGTCGAGGGCCGTGATGATTCCGGATAAATCCCGGTGAGACTTTTCGAAAGTGGTGAATTCAGTCTGCTTTGATAGTGTGAAATTCTGCCCGTTTACATCAGGAACCTCATTCAGTATTGGGAGTGCTTCGAGAATATGGCCGATAGTCTCTTTCCTTTGCCGGCCATAGGCCTGTTTGACCTTGCTGTGCCAGCCGGTTTCGTCTTGCGGTATCTCGATTTCAGGAGGTAGTTCTCTCTGTAGTTCCTCGTCCAGTTTGAGAAGGCTTTTTTCCGTGGCATCCATTTTTTGCCGGAGCTTTGCGTATCTTGGCAAATCCTGCTGTAACTCATTTTCGGGGTATTTGTCAAACAGGTCATTGCGCAGCATTACCCACTTGCTGTTGATCTCGTCTAATTTCGCAATGGCAACAACTTGCTGAAGACGCGTCTGGTATTCGTTCGCAGTTTCAGTTGCGGCTGTGACCCTGCCCTCAAGCTCCTGAAGTTTTGGCATATAACTGTCGAGAGCTTCGATGATGTCGGACCGGTTCTTCTCTATTGCTTTAATATTTCGTACGGTCTCTATGTCGGGCTGCAATTTATCGAAGTCCTGTTTGCATGGATTCGCTTCTACCGGATTGGAGATAAGAGCAAGGGGAATAGCTTCCTTTATACGGTTGACTATGGCGAAGAGATTCTCACGCGGATCAGGGCGTATATACCGATACATTTCAAATACTTCAAGCCTCTTAGTGAAAGTCGCGTCCGTTAGGGTCTCTGGAGGAGTGTCTTGGCCATGTTCAATAAGAAAAGTTTCCTGGTCAATCTCTGTTTGCCAGTCACTCTCGATAAATTTTGTGATCCTCCCGTTTAACTCCACTATTTTAGTAAGCTTATCATCAAGTTCATTGACATCTGTCGCACCGGCAGCCTGGCTGGTAACATAGACATCATCAAGTTTGACAAGGATTGGGTCACGCGAACTCTTAATTTTGTTTTGGTAATCAACAATCTTTCCTAGTGACAAATCAATATTCTGTAGAGTGCCTTTCCGGCAGAATTGGAGGATTGTATCCACATTTTCGACAATCGGTTTATTTGGTTCGGGCTTTATGTTTTCCAACAAAACGTCGAGATAGGCGGCGGGTTCCTGCCAGCCGCGTATTTTGAACTTATCTGCCGAACTAACTATTTCTGACAGTAATGGCCATGAATCAGGAGAGTTTGGATCAAAGAAGCTCTTTATCTCTTCAATTGTTTTAAGCGCATCTTGTGTTTTCCGCTGCTCAGCGTATTCCGGGTGCTCTATTATCTCCCGAATGTACAGCTTTCCCTCGTCCAGCATTATTGTATAAGGGTATGATGCCAATTTGACCTTTTCCGGTATCTCGGCGAGCTTTTCGTCCTGGCTCCAGTCAACCTGTTTATCGGCCAATTCTCTACGAAGTCCGTCGATCCATGTTTGGTACTGGTTGCATAAGCTCATCCATTCTGTTTTTTCCGGTGGGGGTGGCCGCCGAAAAATCATAACTAAGACAGCGGCGCAAACAATCAATCCAACCCCTGCCGCGATAATCCAGCGGTATGATAGGCCCGGCTTTGCCTTTTGTATCTCTTCCAACTCCTTAAAGACCATCTCAATGGTGACAGTCCCGGGCTTGACGCCGGCATTCAGCAACAGGTTGCAAAGATTTCTCCAGCTCTTTGACTGTTTAACCAGCGTGCCCCATTCCTCTGAGTCGGGCACTTGCCATCCACCCACGGTGGGAGTTGGTCGGTGTGTTATAAGCTCGTAAATTAATTCCGCTATGGCTCGCAGATCGCTGTCCCAGTGCACTTTACCGTCAATCTGTTCATCTGATAAAGGGTCGGACAACACTATTTTTGTCTGCGAGATATCTCCGGTACCGACAATCAGAACATTAGTGGCTTTGAGATTCCCGTGTGGTCGCCCACATTCTTCTTTTAACTCAATCAGTCCCTTTACGATGGACTCGATAATCGTGTGAAGAATCTGGGTGGAAACTTTAATCCTGCCGTCAATTAACTGTTGGAGTGAACGGTCATATTTGTCGGTTGTGTAAAATGTGCCTTCAGGATTTGAGCCGCAGGCATAAACAGGCGCCCAGTGCCGGGCACCGCTGTCGGCCACTTTCTTCTGAATGCGGGCGCTGTTGAGGAATCGACGTGATTCGGTCTTTGCCTGTTCCTCTCCCAACATCAAAGAGGAGGGTTGAAATATCTTGATGGCAAACTTATCTTCATTACTGGCCGCTTCCCGCCCACTATAGACTACGGTAAAGCCGGTCCGATGAAGTTCACGAACACTCTCAAAGCTGCCAAAACTTGACATTCACCTTCTACCTTATCTATGACTCAAGCGGACCTTAACTGCATCTTAGTCTGGTTTAGGAATAGTTAAAGAAACTATGTTGCTCTCTTCTATTCTGATGTCGATTTTTTTGTCACGCCACCCCCAGCGTTTTGAATTTGTGGCAGGCAGTTGCATCCGCCTTGCATCAGCGTTACCGATACTATCGGTAAATACTCCTGGCAGGTCCGCCAGAACGAACAGGTATTCTACTTTCCTGTTTTTCCACGTACGACGAATGGGATCTTTTTTATCGAGAGTTACCTTACACGGTCCCTGTCCAAATTGAATCACGTAGGTGTACTCTTGAGCGCTTTTTCGGAGTTGATCTCCCGGCGTCCAGTAATCGGTCATTGACATTGTTTCCCACAAGTCTTTCTCGGAACTGTTAATTCCTACCAAATGGACCTCTACTGATTTATTGCAAATAGGATCGCTTGCTGTCACGTTGACAGGCCGGGAGCCTCTGATCGTACTGCATCCTCCTGTTAACAGTCCAAACAAAAGCAATCCTAATACACAGTATCTAAATCGGATGATTTTCATTGTCAACTCCTATAAATTTCTCACAGTAGTTTTTCGATACTCTTTTTATTTTCGCAAGACCTTTATTTTACGAAAGATACTTTTGAATAACCGCAGCTATTTCCTGGTTGGACTGCCGGTCCGAGACAATAAGGCTGCGCGTTTTCAATATCAGGTTGTCAATATCGTCCATCGTTCGTTCGAATACTTTGTGAAGACCTCCCGGTTGTGCATCACCATAATCTCTACACTCGCTGTCCGGGCCCAGGCCGGGAAGCATCTTCATGATTATTATCAATATTGCCCACCAGATTTCCGAGGGAATTATCCCGAAAATCTCATCAGAAGCAACCTCATCAAATGTCAGGTGTTGGGGACCCAACGATTCGAGCCATCGGTTATCTTTGCTGAACAGATTACTTATATGCTCTTCAATACTGACGTTTTCATCGAAGTCAGCTTCTATTTGGCGCATTAGGCTCAAAGTTTCATCAAGGACCACGGGCAGGCTGTTTGTATTATCGACCAGAAAAATCCTTATCGCTAAAACCGCCAAAGAGTATAAGTCACAGGGGCTGCTCAAAAGTGGTACAATCTCAAACGGTACTTCCGGCAATGGTACGCCTTCTGCGGCTTTCAGGTCTTCCGTATGCTTTAAATTCTGAGCTACTGTTCTAAACCGCCATTCACCTGAGGCCATAGCTGAATCTGATTCGAGATGAGCGTAAAGATCAACATCGCCGCAGGCAAGATTAATCCTTAACCAGACAATATCGTGACTCGCTATCTCGATGCGTTCCTGGGTTGTAAACGTGCCCTCCACGACTGTTGTATCGTTCGTCTCGGTCAAGATGCTGCGCATACGGACCGATGCTCGCCCTCTGGTTGGCAGAGACGATAAAAGGGGACGGTAAATAGACGTGCCGGCTGTAGGGGACGGTAAATAGTACTGCAAATCGACGCCTTCTATCGCTAACGGGATCGCATCACCCGGATTGCTGAGGACGGCCTTAGCTGTCCATAGAAAAGGTAAGCCCCTGCCCACTTCACCGAGTTTGACCTGCCAGCTTTCGGGACCGATATTGAGAAGGGGACGTTGAAGATGGTACACCATTGTATGCACAGACGATACAACGTCGGCCAGTAATCGAAGCTTCAAGTGCAGTATTTCAATCAGCCGGCCATATCGACCGCGGGTTTCCAGAAAAAGTCGACCATCGCTTGTCAAAGTTGTTTCGTTTTTTCTCAACGCATTAATCTGCTCACCGAAGTCAAGTACGGATCGCCCGTGCTTAAATCCGTCCCATGAGATGCCGCTCAGTATATCGATGTAGGTTTCCAGGTCGATAGGGTCATGTTTCTTGACCAGCATGAGCCCGGCTGCGTTATTGAATGGGATAGTATGAGCATCGTCAGTGCATATCTCGGACAGCGGTTTTGTGGATTCGTTCGTCGGCGCTCCCGGTGTGACCGGCACGAACTTCGTTGCAGAACTTGATGCCGGAACATATAAATAGCGATGCAAAGAACTGCTGTAACCTGGTAAACCGTTTTGCTGGAGCAGTCCTTCATCCGTGCACAGTTTCCAGGGTGTTCCTGATTCGGGATCCATCGGGTGGACCGGACAACCGGCGAAAATGTCTATCAATGTGGGCAGGGGATTGGAACTCTCCATGCCGGTTTTTACTATTTCCGATGCATTAAGTTGCTCAAACGCCCGGAATTGTTTGTTCCAACTATCGTCAAACGTCGCGTTTGAAAGATTCAGGCGGGATGCCGCGGGTGTGTTGATAAGTGTTCCGCTGTTCTGCATCCACAACTCGAGCCAATCGAGTACCTGAGCCGAAGCGTCGACAATGCATCCCAAAAATATCTTAGCATCAACCGTATTGCGGAGCACAACCAGGTGACCTCCCGCAGGATCCGGCTCGGGTCTTACTAAAATGCAAATTTTCAGTACCGATAATTTCTGGTCTTCGGTAATAGGTACTGCAATATAACCGTCAGGTAACCTCTTAATACTTCTTGTGGTACCGGGAAATGACACAGGCACTCGCCTTAATAGCTATCGGTAAATTCAGTATATTTTAGACACGGCCAAAAACAACTTCTAACTTATTCAACTTGACTGACTTTTACGTAAGTGTTGTTTTGATAAGAATATATGAAACTTGTCATTCTGAGCGCAGCGAAGAATCTCCAACGGCAACATAGCGTAAAACCCGTTCAAATCCCGGATGCTTCACTTCGTTCAGCATGACAATTAAAAACCCAGTCAAGTCGTATAACTTACTTAATTCGACATTCTAACGATCAACATTTAGCTGTCAACTAATAAATATATGATATTGCAAAAGTGCTTCCAGGATGTGGCAGCGCATAATTAAGAATCAAAAAAAAAAATAAAATCTCTTGCTTGAAGCCTTCTTTTGATGACGTCAAAACCGCTCAGCATAAGCAGCAAAAGCCAATGCTCCCTCCGTTAAATCTGACAGGGCTGACAACTTTTCTGTAAAGGCTTGTTTTATGGGACTTGCGAAAGGGAAAATTACGAAAGGTTATTGAATGTTCTTTCTCGTTGAGTTACGATTACCAGGGAGTTTCTCATAGCTCAGGGTATTGATACAGCGAAATAATGAGAAAGTAAATTCTCGAACGTAGCTCGGTAGAGTCAAGTTTGTATTATGGAGATCATCAGCTATGTCCAGGCAATTGTCTTTGGGAAACGTAGATTTTGAATTGGGTACGCTTACTTCATTTGCGCCCAGGAAAGCGAAAGATAACACACCGTTTTCTGTAGCTGTATTAGCTGACTTTAGCGGCCGGGGCAATCGCGGCTTGTGTGAGACAGGGCCTTCGATTACGGCTCGTCGGCGAATTTCAGTAGATATTGACAACCTGGATGACTTGCCGATGAAACTTGACACCGAGATTCATATTCCCTTTGGCAGCAAGGATGGACCTCGCATAACCCTGAGGTTTAACGAGTTGGACGACTTTCACCCTGACAAAATATTCGACTGCCTGGAGGTCTTTCAAAAGCTCAAGACAACCCGAAAGCTCCTGCAAGACCCGGCAACATTCGCCGAGGCAGCTTCGCAAGTGCGCTCTTGGGCGGCGGGCCAACAGGAAGAAGCCAGGCCCGATGACGAACCGGCCAAGAGTAGTCGGGCTCAAAAAGAGACTGATGTTGATACGATTGAGCGCTTGCTCGGGAAAAAGACGAATCAAGAGCCAACTTCGGCGTCAGCGAGCCAATTTGTTGACATAGAATCGCTAATCCACGAGGTTGTAAAGCCTTACATCGTCCCCGCCCCGGACCCGCAGCAGGCTGAACTCGTCGCCCAGGTTGACCAGGCAATTAGCGGTCAGATGCGAGCGATTCTTCATTACCCCGACTTCCAGGAACTCGAAGCCGCATGGCGGATGCTCCAGTTCCTTGTAAGCCAGGTCGAAACAGACGAAACGCTTAAGCTATATTTAATCGACGTAAGCAAGGCCGAACTGGCTGCTGATCTGGCCTCGACGGACCAGATTCAATCCGCCGGTGCTTACCATCTTCTTGCCGAGCAAAGCGAGGCTGAGCCGTATGCTGTCATATTGGGCGGCTATGCGTTCGAGCAGACCGCCGAGGACATCAAGTTGCTGCGCCGGCTTGGCTTGGTGGCGCAGGCTGCAGGAGCGCCGTTGCTTACCGAGGCCGATTCGCATTTTGCGGGTTGCCAGTCACTTGCCGCCACGCCTGATCCGGATGATTGGCGATGGCAGGCCAACTCATCTGCTATCCCTTTGTGGCATGAGCTTCGACATTCGCCCGAGGCGGCATATATCGGCCTGGTCCTGCCCCGGTTTCTGCTGCGTTTGCCTTATGGCAAAGATACTGATCCTGTTGAGCAGTTCGATTTTGAAGAGTTTTCTCCTTTTGCCGGCCACGAGCAGTACCTTTGGGGCAACTCGGCCGCTCTCTGTGCATGCCTGCTGGCAGGGGCCTTTCGTGAATTCGGCTGGTCCCTTACGAACGGGCTTCGTTGTGATTTGGCCGGCATGCCCATTCATATATACCAGTCCGATGGCGAGAAGCACGTTACTCCGTGTGCAGAGACGATTCTGA
>Ga0307378_10003357_pt1 | contig 23582 bp, 21 predicted proteins | sample UN1MG_FD_202238 | JGI IMG/M metagenome (GOLD analysis project Ga0307378, IMG submission 202238) | Soil microbial communities from Risofladan, Vaasa, Finland - UN-1 | ecosystem: Environmental > Terrestrial > Soil > Coastal area > Acid sulfate soil | place: Finland: Risofladan, Vaasa | collected...
TAGCTACATTGAGCACGATAGCCTTGATTGGCAGCAGTATAGATTTAAACAGCCATAATAGGGCCAGAAAAGTAGTTGATCCAATAATAAGCAGGATCCATGGGAAATAGCTATATGCCTGATCCATCGAATCTAAATGAAGAGCCGTACAACCAGTAACATGAATTGTTAATCCATCAGGCTCAAGCTCGCGTATGTAGGTCACTAATTCTTCAGCCTCAGGGGAAAGAGGATCGCTCTTGGTATATACCTGGACCAGGGTTGCTTGGTCCGTGGTTAATTGACTAAGAATACCCTTTATTTGTGGATCTTGAATTGAGTCGGGATCGGCATACATGAACTGGTATTGTTCATTGGTTATCGATGGGTCCAGGTTGACTATACTCTCGATACGGCTAACCTCCTTGTGCTCTTCCACCTCCCGGGTGAAATCATAGAGAGCAGCCACCTTATCTGTATCGAGGATGGTGCTGCGGGTAGTAACAGCAATCTGGACAGGTGCCAGCTCACCAGCGCCGAATCCCTCACTTAGAACTTCAAAACCCTGCCTCGCCTCGCTTGATTCTGTAACGTCACTGGCTGCCGTGTTTTGTATATTAAGGCTTAATACCGGCCATGAGAGTAATCCGATAAGCGGTATTACTATTAAGAGAACTATAGCTGGGTGCCTCATCTCCCACCGTGCCAGCCTATACCAGAATTTACCCTCTCGTTGGGATGGCCGGAAGATGGCCAGCCGGTTTATACGGGGCCCTACGACAGATAGAATGGCAGGGACTAGTGTCAAACCTGCTGCCAGTGCCATTATAAGCACTGACACCCCACCAATACCAAGGGATCTAAACGCACTCATATTGTAGCTTATGAGCGCGCCAAAACCGATCATGCTGGTGAGTGCTGCATAGAATATGGCCTTGCCTGATGTATCAACGGTAGTAGCCAGGCTCTCCTCTATTCCCTTCCCCGCTCTCAACTCCTGCCGAAAGCGGGTTACCATAATCAGGGCATAATCTATGCTAATAGCGAGCCCAATAAACACTATTACAATCATGCTTGAAGTGGATATCGGAGTAAATTGGACCATGATAAATACCAATGCCATGGAAAGTGCTACGCTGGCAGCACCTATGGCTAGGGGGAGCCCGGCAGCCACAAGGCTACCAAAGACTAGGATGAGGATGATGGCTACAAGAGGGAAAGTATATATCTCCGCCTTTTTCCAGTCAGTCATAACAGACTGTTCAACATCATACCATAGGGCTGCTTCGCCAGTGACGTACGTGGTAAGATGGGGCTGCGGCTGAAGCCCCTCCCTGATATCGGATACCAACATAGTACCCTCACTTAGGTCTCCATCTACACCAATGACCGCATAAGTAACATGACCATCAGCGGAGATAAACCGTGGGTCACCAGTACTACGATAGGTAATGGGAGAGTCTATTTTTTCAATATCCTGCAGGCCGACTAGAGCCTGATCCATCTCATCCATAAACTGTGGATTATCGGCCCGCAAGCTATCACTGGTAAATACTATCGAAAGTACGGTGGGTCTGATGCCAAACTCTTGCTCGAGAATTCTGTATCCATCGGCAGCCTCTCCCGACGTTGTATGGTTGGAACCGGGAGCAAGGGCATTCATCGCCATTGGTCCCACGACTGCACCCACGACAAGTAGAGCACACCAGACGTATATAACCGCTCGGCGGTGCCTAAAGACAAAATACCCCAGGCTCTTAAATGACATCTTAGATTGCCCTCGCTACGTTCAGAATCCCATCCATATGGCCACTTCTAGATGGTTAGCTTAAGTCCTACAAAATGCGACATTACCAGAGGGGAAAAGCCTCCAGCGATGGGCTTTTAAGCCTCGCTTGAAGGTTTATTTTGGGCAAAACCATAGATTCACCATACTTCTTTAGCCGATATTCTTTTTTGTGTGAATCCCCAGTTTTACCCGCTGTGATTGTGGCTACTTGCAAGAAGCGCCTATGGTGCAAGGCTCATATATTAGGCTAACACAAGATTCGCCATTTGTCTGTCGGGAAAGTCTGTATTTTTTGTGGGGAAAGTCTGTATATTTTTTTGTGGGGAAAACCCTGACAAAAATGTGGATTTTTGTAGGGAGGCTTTGACACATGTCAATACCGTAGTGCGGGCTGTCAGGTATAAGGGTTGGCTGGATGCAGGCTGGGGGCATTAGGCGAGGGGCAATAAAAATCATGTGGATGGCCATTATTGTCAGATAAGAAGCGGCCATATTCATGGATCGGTAGATATTAATATAGATTCCTAACATGAGTACGTCTTGACAGAGTACTCTAAGAGGGCCATACTACGGCCAAGCGTAGAACAGGGGGAAGGCATGAAAAATGTCGCTATCACGGGCGTAGGGGGATACCTCGGTGGTCGATTGCTCAACAGGCTTGAGCAGGAAGGTGAAGTGGAGCGCATCATCGGCCTCGATGTCAGGGAGCCAGGCGCTGCCTCTTCTAAGCTGAAATTTTACCAGCAGGATGTGCGAAAGCCATTTGCCGATATTTTCGCCGATAACCAGATCGACACCGCACTGCACCTGGCCTTTCAGGTCACACCCATTCACGATGAGGCTGGCACCCATAGCATTAATATCCAGGGGTCGCAGAACTTCCTCGAAGCCTGCAAGAAGGCATCGGTAAGTCAACTCTTCTACATGAGCAGCCATACCACTTATGGGGCACATGCCGATAATCCCGAATCGATTCCCGAGGACGCGCCGCTGCGGCCTACCCCCGATTTCCTCTACCCCAATGACAAGGCCAAAGTCGATCTGATGTTTCAGGACTTCATGGCAAAGAACCCGGATACCCGTGTTACCATCGTGCGTACTGTCACCGTAACCGGCCCCCACATCGTTGCCGGGGGACTGACCGTCCTTTTTACCCCGGTAATGATTCGGGCCAGCGGACACGACCCTCAATGGCAGTTTATCCACGAGGACGACCTGGTAGAGCTGGTCACCATCCTGCTCAAAAAGAAGCTAGGAGGGGTCTTCAATGTCGCCGGCGAGGGAGGGCTGCGCTATACCGAGATGATAAAGGCTGTAGGCAAACGGTCGATTGCGCTCCCGGCAGGCCTGCTATCACGGTTCACACGCCTTTCCTGGAATCTGCACCTCCAGTCACGGTCCCCGGGCGGCATGGAGATTCTAAAGTACCCCATAGTTGTCAACACCGAAAAGGTGCGTAAAGCGACCGGCTACCAGTTCCGCTACTCCGGCCCAGAGGCATTCAAGGCCTTCCTTGAAACGATGCGGAAAATTACTTGAGAACCTGGGATCTCATACGAGTTCTTTCATTGAAACGAGCTGTAAAAGTATAGAGTGAGGGCCTATCTTGTCAAAAAGAGGCAGGCTGACTGAGGGTAATCAATCGATAGATAGTCCCAGCGGGTATAGAGGCAACCAGGGTAGATGCTTTAGGAGGGAGCGCCAGCCTGGCGGCTCATTTACGTTTGCCGAGGAATATCCTTTCGAGCGATACTTCCATTCTCAGGAAGATGTCCGAGACTCTTATCATTTTATGTACTAATGGTATAGAGGCGTTAAATGGTTTAAGTGATGGGCCGATTAACGGTATGGATATTCGTGTTATAAGTGGATAGAATGGCTTCATGATTGGCGTTGCAATTATGCCCATTAAGGATATCAAACTCAATGCAAGCTTGGATTCGGCTAGATGACCCGTAAATCTAATCCAGGAGGGTAGCAGTGGCGCCACCTTTTCGACTGTTATCACGATATCATCATGCGTTCCCTTGCGTGCTATCATATCTTTTATGGCACCCTGTGGTAGAGCAATGAGTAATGGGTCCCCCATCTTCAAAACAGGTATTAAAAGCGGTGCCAGGTTTACTTTCTCTAGCTCGTCCAGGATATCCGTTATCTGTACCATTTTTATACCCCCATAGCTTCGGCGACCAGTTCAGTTATATCCTTAACCTCGATCGTCTCTTTCGCCCTCTCCATAACATCCATGAAGTGCGTCTTGCAGAATGGGCATGCTGATGCTAGAACGGTTGCGCCGGTTTCCTTTATAAACGGGATCTTGGCAGCACCTATATCTAGTGCGAGTTCCGGGTTGGCGATTTTAACCCCGCCACCGGCACCGCAGCACCATGCCGCGTGCTCGGTGGGATACATCTCCACCAGATCAATCCCCGGGATCGATTTTAAAACTACTCTCGGCTCATCATAGATATCCATTTCCCTTCCGAGATGACATGGGTCGTGATAGGTTACCTTTGAATTAATTGGCTTTTTGAACTTTATCTTTCCACCTGAAATCAGCTCGGCCAGTAACTGGCTAATATGTAAAACCTTGAATGGTAGCTCTCCAGCCAACTGTGGCCAGTCCTTGCTTATTCCCATGTAGCCTTCAGCACACGAAGTAACAAGCCTTTTAACCTTCTTTTCCTTTAGTAAATCCACGTTGTGTGTAATCATTTTCTCTGCCAGGTCCACATTTCCATTCCTGAGCAGTATCGAACCGCAGCACCATTCATCCGGAAGTACCGCAAATTTGATCCCCGCTCTTTTTAGTATTTTTAAGGTTGCATGAGCTATCTCCTGTCTGCTGTAAGCTATGCTACAGCCCACGAAGAGAACGGTGTCAGCGGTTTGGGGTATATCGAGGCCTTCTGCCCATTTCGTCCTGTTTGCATGTGGTGCTCCATAGGGGTTGTAGTTTTTTTCGATGCTTCCAGCCATTTTCTTAAGTGGCTCCGGCTGAAGACCGAGGTCAACGCAATCAGCGCGCATCGCTTCCACAATAGCGACTGATTGAATAGGCTCCAATTCTGCTCCAAGCGGGCGCATGATCCTGGGCAGCAAGGTCTTGAGGGCACTTCCGCCCATCTGGGCTATCATATTGCCCATAGGTTTGCATATCTCTTCACATGAGGCGCATGTAGTGCAATTATAGACACAATCGGCGACCTCTTTGGAGTATTTCAGCGACCCCTCCAGGAGATAGAAGGCCATTATATTGTGGCCTCTGGATGAGCTATCTTCGAACCTAAGCTGTTCGTAAGTAGGACAGGTTTTATAGAATCCGCCTTCGTCAGTCACAGTCCCTGTGCACATAGCGCAGTGATTACATGTCCATATTTCCCGTTTGTATTCCTCAATTCTCATTATTCTTCCTCCAGGCCAAGCCCATGGACCCCTGGATTCATTATATTGTTGGGATCAAGCGTTTTCTTAATCGCCTTCATGAACGAGATATATTCCGGCTTGAATCTCTTTGTTAGAAATTGACTCTCTTTACCGATCCGGTAAAGCGCTGCATAACCGGTATCCATGTAGGACTCTACTATCTCGCAATACATGTCTTGAGCCTGTTTTAGCTTCTCGGGTTCCATGAAGTCAGCGGGCGTCATTGCGAATGTATTGGCAACCCCGCCTCTACCGAGAAGTTGAGCGAAAAGGAAGAAGTGCTCTGCCCCTATTAAAGGTATAGAGCCGCTTAACGCATCTTCATCTCTATGCATGATATCCAGCGCCTTTCCCACCACCTTCTGCCACTGGGGAAGATGGGCTATAGAACAGGTATCGGTGCCGTTTGGCCCCATGACTTTACCAAATGTTCCCCCTCCCATCCACTCTGTCTGATTGATTATGGATATGCCCAGAGCGCGAGTCAATCCTTCCACCGGTAAAGCTATACCACCGAACTCTTTGGCCATTTTGTCTATTGCCTTTTTCTGTGCTTTGAATATGTCTTTGTCATAGGCCTCGGTGGCAAAGATGGCAATATCTCTCTCTCCTATTAGAGGTTTAATTATTTTCTTAAGAGAATCAGGAAGGGTGTAATAGGCAATGCCCCATAGATCCGTGACATAGCCGTGCCATTCCAGCTTGAATACGAATTTGATCTGGGAATCTGTATCGGGAAAGGTGTAGGCGAGGGTATCGGAGAACTCAGGGATTGGGTATGTTCTGAGGGTGAACTCTGTTATCACCCCGAACGCCCCGGCTGCTCCAAGGAAAATGCCGACCAGATCGGGACCGTTACAATATCTGTAGTACCAGTCCTTTACCATGGTATTGGCCAGTGAGCCGGTCTCTATTATATCCCCGTTTGGTAGAACTACCTGCAGGTTAAGAATATTCTCATTGAGCCATCCATACTTCGGGCTGTTTATCGAGAAGCAGTTACCACCAATACCCCCTCCCAGGGTAGCTCCAAGGAAACCATGCGGCCCCTGACAGCCAGCGGTAACCCCCTTTTTGGCGAGCTCGTGATGTAGCTCACCCCACCTTATGCCAGGCTGAACCCTTACCGCGTTTAACCCCTCTTGAAAATCGAGGACACGGTTCATATCCGTCATATCGAGGATCATACCGCCTGTTTTCTTGAGAGGGGTCGTAGCGCCGGTCATGTCCGAGCCTCCCCCTCTGGCGATTACAGGAATTTTATGCTTGTTTGCCAGCTTAAGGATTTTTGAGATCTCCTCGGCGGAGTGGGGTTTGATAACTATATCGGGTGGCCCATATTTATCGGATAAGGGATGAAAGAAGGTACCGGCAAAATCCTCTATTGCGTAGGTCCATCTGATGACATCATCTGCCCGCACATACTTTGCCCCGACTATTTCTTCTAAACCCTTTACAATGTTTTTACTTACAACCGCTTCCATTTTTTCACCCCCTATTTAGGATGGTCTACTATTATTATATTCCTATTAATATTGTACATGACCAGCATTATTATCCTTTATACTGACCTTTTACCTTGGACACGCACCACACCCCGCCATTCTCCATTTCCGCGACGCACCGGTTACAGTGATCGCACTGCGATGCCTGCCAGTCGCCCCTCTCCATCCTCCGGACCAGGTCAGGCTCCCTGATCAGGGCTCTGCCTATCTCAACGAAATCGAAACCTTCCTGCATGGCCTTTTCCATATTGTCGCTGGAGCAGATGCCCCCGATCAAGACACAGGGGATACTCACCGCATCTTTTATTTTTCGTGCCTCATTGAGGAAAAACATCTCTTCAAAGGGATAAGTTTGAACTAAGATACTGCCAAACAGTCGTAAGCCTACCTTTTCAAACACACTTTTCGGACCTTGGATCCACTCCTTGAGCGGTATCCTTCCCCGCATCATATAGAACGGCGTCTTGGCGGTAAATCCACCGCTGGGAACGAGGGCGCTTGCCCCCTCGGCCTCATATCGCTTGGCTACCTCGATAGCCTCGTCTAGCTCCAGGCCACCCTTGAAACCGTCACTGACGTTCATCTTGATTAAAATGGGGAAGTCCGGTCCAACAGTCTCTCGTACGTGTTTTATCACTGCGGCAGGAAATCGCATGCGGTTCTCTAGAGACCCGCCGTATCTGTCCTTTCGCATATTTGTATATGGAGAGAGAAACTGACTGAGAAGGTAACCATGCCCGCCATGAATCTCCACGGCGTCGAAGCCGGCCTGGATGGCAAGTTGAGCAGCTTTACCAAAATCCTCCTTTACCCTGTTAATCTCCTCCTCTGTCATTTCGTGGGCAAATGCGTAGCGAAACGTACAGAACTTGCGGGAAGCGCCGATCGGTCGCCGGCCAATCACGTTTTTATTGGAGAAATAACCGCAGTGTCCAAGCTGTATATTGACCGCAGCACCCTCACGGTGCACAGCGTCTGTTATTTTCTTAAGATCCGGTACAATCTCTTCACGCATCCATATCTCATGGCCAAAGGCACGACCATCGAAGGACACTGAGCAATAGGCTACGGTGGTCATCGCAGCGCCGCCAGCTGCGACTTCGCGGTGGTGGTCTATTAGTGCATCAGAGGGGGCTCCTCCGGGACACATGCCCTCGAAACAGCCAGATCTAATAATTCGATTGCGCAGCTCCAGCCCACCGATCTTGCCTGGAGTGAGAACCTTGAGCTGCTTATTGCCTATAATGTCCTTCATATTCTGCCTTTCTTAGCCCCGGCACAGATACCCTGGCCATATTTATTTGGTTTCTACGCAGGGCAACGCCTTGCTGCGATGGGCATCCTGCCAGAGAATCGCTCCAACATATATCACACGCGTCACTATATTGTCAACCTGCCGGATATATAACGGTGACCTCTCCGCGTTGCGCTTGATACGCGACGCAATTGATGACGGTTACCGTGTCGGCCTTAGCCAAATGGCCTAAATCCTCTCCGCCACCCTGGCCGCATCGAAGGTTGCGGAGGAGGCATCGCGGGGCTTTTCGCAGTCGCCTATACTGTATACCTTCGGCACCAACCCTTTAAGCTCTTGAGCCAGCTTATTCTCCGACTGCGCGCCAACCGCCAGTATGACGGTTTCCGCCGGCAGGAAAACGATTTCTCCCTCCCAGCCGATTACCACACTGCCCGGGGCAATCTCCAGCACCGGGGTGTTCAGGTATAGGGGTATGCCCAGCTCTAGGAGCCGCCTTAAAAGTATCTTGAAGGCGAAGGTGTTCTGCGGCCCCTTCCTTCCACCAAGTTTACCCCGGCTGACGATGCTCACCTGTTTCCCCTGCTCCGCCAGCATTATGGCCACTTCTATAGCGTTAAAGCGTGCGCCTAAAACCACTACCCTGCCCTTGGCCTCTACCTTACCGGTGAAAATATCGTTTGACTGCACCACGTTCCTGCCGGTAGCACCTGGTATATCCAGTCCCAGAGGCACGGCTCCGGTGGCTACCACCACCGCATCGGGCTTCATCGCAAGTACCTGTTCCCTGGTAACCTCGGTGCCAAGTATGACGGGGACGCCGGCCTTGTCCAGGGAGCGCTTAAGGTAATCGGTGAAATTGGCAAAGCCTTCCTTGCCCGGCACGGCTGCAGCGATGTTCCACTGCCCACCCAGCTCGCTTTCCTTCTCATAGAGGGAGACCTGGTGTCCCCGCTCGGCAATAAGCACCGCCGCCTGCATGCCGGCCAGCCCTCCGCCGACTACCACCACCTTTTTGGGCTTCTCCACCGCTGGAGGTGATGGTATGCTCTCTCGATAAAGCCACGGGTTTACCGTGCAGGAAAGCGGCAGCTTTAGCGACACGCAGTTATTGCAGTGCAGGCACCAGCGGATCTCGTCCCGTCGACCCTCCTTGAGCTTTCTGGGCAGCTCGGGGTCGGCGAGCAGCGGTCGGCCCATAGCGACGAAGTCCACCCTGCCACTCTCGATTATATGCTCGGCCAGTTCCGGGCTTATCTTGCCCACGGCTATAACCGGCACCTTGACCGCGCTTTTTATCTTCTCTGCCAGCGGTAGTATAGGGGCCTCGGGATATGCGAAGCAGGGTATATTGAGTCCGGATAGATACTCCAGCCCTGCGGATACGTGGAAGGCATCGGCACCAGCCTGCTCAAGCGTAGCTGCCTGGCGCATCGCCTCATCTATGGTGACCCCGCCTGGCACATCGTCGCTGGCGCTTATTCTCACTATCAACGGGAAATCGGGGCCCAGCTTCTCCCTGATCCGCTCCAGTGTCCGGCGGGGAAAACGTATCCGGTTCTCCTCGCTGCCCCCGTACTTGTCTGTCCTCAAATTCATGAGCGGGGACATAAAACCGCCTATCAGACAGCCATGGCAGGCGTGCAGCTCCACCGCATCGGCGCCCGCCTCCCTGGCCCGGCGCGCCGCCTCCGAGTAGTCCTCCACGTAGCCATCTATAGCATCCTCAGTTACCTCGGTATAAGGCAAATCACCGGTCATCCATGATGTCACCGATGGAACCATTACCGGCACGCCTGGAGCAGCAAAGCCGCCAGCCACGATCAGAAGTCCGGGATGCATAAGCTGGACGGCGACCTTGGCACCACCCTCGTGGATCACCTGGAAAAGCTGTCTGAGGCCCGGGATAAACTTATCATCATAGATACCCAGTGAGTAAAGCGCTTTAGCCTCAATGTTCGGCGAGGCACACTGGGCGATGACGAGGCCAACACCACCCGCTGCCCTCGGTCGGTAGTAATCGAGCAGGTTATCGGTGACACCCCCCTCACTATCAAGAAGGACAGTGCCCAGGGGGGCCATAATAAGCCTGTTCTCCAGGTGCATTTTACCGATGTTACCGGGCTGGAATAGTGCTGAATACTTTTTCATCGTGACCTCCTTCAGATGTTAAAAAGTGGAACTGAGGGGATTCGACCCCCTGACATCATCCGTGCAAGGGAGATTCCAGATCAGTCCTAGTTCGGGTACTTATTATAACCTCCGTTCGTAACATGAGCAAGCCCGTGTGCTGGACACCGCATAAAAGTTATTTGACGGCATTCTCAATTCATGATATACTTAAGCATCTGGTTAATAGTTTGTTTTTCTTAACCTCTGTAATTCCCCGCGGATTCCATAGGCCACGGACGACCAAGCTTCGACCAAGTTATCAAGGAAAGGAGGTTGTCCATGGACTATGTTGACAAGACCCTCGAGTGCCAGGATTGCGGTGCAAGTTTCACTTTTAGTGCAGACGAGCAGTCGCTATTCGCGTCCAGGGGCTATACCAATGAGCCCAAGCGTTGTAATGAATGCCGAGCGTCTAGGAAGCAACAGCGCAACGGAGATAGCTACGGCTATCAGCAGAGAAGGGAAATGTATCCCGCGGTCTGCGCCGAATGTGGTGTAAACACGCAGGTACCTTTTCAGCCCCGGCAGGGGCGGCCCGTATACTGTGGCGAATGCTACTCTAAAGCCAGGCTAGTGTCCAGCAGATAATAAGGGCAACAAAAAAGGGAGAGGGCACTTTCATTATGCCCTCTCCTTCTTGTATTGCTGCCGCCCGTAGGGTCGAGACGAGACTTGACTGTCTTAGGTTAAAGATATAGGATTGTGCTCATGAATCCAGTTGAACCCTTAGTGAACCAAAAAGATTTAAAAGGGGAGGAATCTCCTCAGGTTATAAAGCAGCCACGTAATTATAAGTTGAGGTGGCTCACTGTATCTGTCACCTTTATAGTGGTTTTAACACTGATAGCATCTATAGTAGTATCCGCTTTATATGTGCCTGAGGTAGCTATTTATATCCCTATTCTCACAATAGGGCTGGCGCTGGCCCTACAGAAGTATATAGCCAGTTTTTTTGCCTACTTCTATATCAACTTTACCCGAATTTATGACCCGGGGGATAGGATTCGCCTGGGAAATGTAAAGGGGGATGTGCGAAGGGTGGGACTGCTCCATACTACACTCGAAGAGGTGGGCGAGGATGAAAAGCTGGGAGGTGAACTCACCGGCAGATTGCTGCACGTGCCCAACCTGGTAATTTTAGACCTGCCGGTGTTAAATTACTCCAAGGATTACTCGATAAATGATGAGACCATCTCCTCCGACTACATGTTTGACGAGGTTCGCATTCCCATAACCACCGATAGCGATGCGCAGGCAGCTAGTGAGCTTCTGGATAGTATTCTAAAGAAACAGGACAAGGCGTGCGTTAGGGAAGTACGCAGGACGTTCAAGAAAAACTACCCCAATTTCCTCAAAGAGGCTATTTCTGGGCACAGGGTGCAGGTTTACGTTGAACCGACGCATATCTGGATAAAGGGCAAGTTTGTAGCACCGCTGAGAGGTCGCAACGTTCTGCGGAGCAAGATCTTGTTGCAGTTTTTCAAGGAGATTGGTGACAGGCCTGACATTAAGCTGGCATAGGTCATGGTAGAGAAGACATGATGGGAGGCGAAGACTCACCACCTCGTTCTACGGTTATCATCCTGTGTCAATATTAACCGTACAGGTCTCGCATTTGTTTCCCCACTAGTTTTACCACAGTCTTGCGCGGCATGAGCTTGCCGGTCGTGAACATGTTCCATCGATTCCTTCTCCCTGCGATGTGGCTTGGCCTTTTCCCCAATGCCTCTAGCGCCTCAGTTACAGTTGGCTCTACTTCCATAATCGGCGTAAGCTTCATTCGTCGTTCCAGGTTTGGCTTCGATTGCTCAAAGGCCGGTGTGCGGGTTATCCCCGGCATGAATCCGAGAACATCGACGCCGTACTCTTCTAACTCCTCCCACAAGCCCTCTGCCAGAATCAGGTTATAGGCTTTGGTGGCAGCGTAGTTGGCAACATAGGCTGAGCCTTGAAGAGCGGATGCGGATGAAAGCAGGATTATCCCCCCTCTTTGGCGAGCTTGCATTTTTGAGGCGAATTCATGGACTAATATTAATGTTGCCTGCACGTTGACTGCTACCATTTTCAATTTATCATCCAGGCTTTTGTCGAGGAATAGTCCCACCGGCCCGAAAGCAGCGTTGCTCACCAGCAAACCTATATCAAGGCCGTCTGTATGTTCACGAATCGTATCTATAAACTGCGGTTGTGACAGGTCTGTGACGACATTTATGATTTCCTGACCGGTGCGATTTTGAATTTCTTTACCGGCCTCTATAAGCTCATCTGCGAGCATGTCGATGATAACCAAGTTTATTCCTCGCGCTGCGATCTGTCGTGAGAACTCCGCACCCAACCCTCGGGCCGCACCCGTTACCAGTGCCCATGGCCCGTATCTGGACTTGAAGGTTTGTGATTCGGACATCTAGTATCTCCCTTCTACACCTTTTCACGTGAACTTTGTGACAGGTTATGTTGTGAACTGTACTTTATATATAGTTGATCGGTAAATATCCTCAAATATAGGTAAGTCTAACTAGGCCGGGGTTGAAAAGTCAACTTCACGAAGCCTGCGCCGTCTCTCATAATGGCGGGCGCTGTTTCATTGTCATCACCAGGGAGAATCATGGCTATAGGTTCCCCGCGTGCACAAGTCCAGGCGCTACGTCGAAGATAAATAACGCGAGGCTGCTTTCCACAATACCATTTATGAGAACCAGAATAGCTATGAAAAGTGGCATTACATATGAATTATTGGACCGTTTGGGTGGGCGATTATCAATAGGAGGAAACTTTCCTTCGAATTCAATATGCAAGAGCGGGAGCATCTGGGCTGCTGATGAAATTTTTACGGGGCGGAATCTTTGGCCAGATCTTCAATAGACCCTTAACCCTCTAACTCATCTTCGAAAGAAGTCTCTTGATAAGCTGTTTAGGCCCGTCGAAGTCATATGTTCGGTAAAGTTCTATCAAGCTTGCACGTTCAGATCCCTCAGCGTGAATATGTGTGATACTTTCTTCACCAGCCATGAGTGCCACCGTCTCCCGCAGGATTAAGAACAGTTTAAATCTCTCTTCACCAGGTATTGCAGCACTCAGATACTTGTTTATGTACTTTCTTAACTCCTCGTTATCATAATCATCGCCACTCGGTGCAGTAATCGCCAGTCCTCCAGCTAAGTCTATTAAGGAGTGCACAACATTCAGATAGTTAGCGTTAGAATAAAGCTTACCTATGTTTGTGCAAATAGAGTTCGGTATGTAGATACCGGTTTCTTCGTGCTTTATTCCTTCATATGCAGCCATCTTGGCGCACATTTTTAAAATTTCTGAGTATGTGAGGATATCAACGATGTCTTTCTGAATATGAGGCGCTCCCTCCACGCCATTTGCTTCTGCCACAAGTTTTGCAAGCCCAATTAAATAATCGGCGAGGCCCACCCTGTATGACACAGCGGAAAAACGATGCCAAAGAGCAAACATTAGGGCAAGCCAGGTCGCTTTTTCCACGTCTTTATAAACGAAAACACGTTCCCACGGAACAAACACGTCATCGAGAATCGTCAGGCTTTCCAGCACAGCCACTTTGCTTTCTCTTACCCCCTCCAAATCGTTAAGGGCTGCCTCTGCACCTATCGCAGGTCTGCAAATCATCTTTAATCCCTTTGCGTTGGCCGGTACAGTAAAAGCTATTGCGTAGTCCTCCTCACCTTCCCTGAATGCCCTTCCAGGGAGAACAAAAAGTTCATTAAATACTATGGCATTGGACGTGTGCATTTTAGCTCCTCGCACAACGATCCCGTCGGATTTCTCCTCAACAGCATGTACATATAAATCGGCGTCTTTTTGCTGCCCTGGCCTTAATGTACGATGACCTTTCACATCTATTTGAGCGCCAGCGATAAACAAGTTGTTCTTAACCGCATTGCCTGCATAACTCAGCAGCCTCTGTCTATATTCCCCACCAAGCTCAGCTGTAACAATCCTCGAAGCGAAAATCGCATCTGAGGAAATATGTGCAGTAATAATCCCAATAGCTTTTGCCGCGTCGTATGTTAACTGAAAACGATCGTAGAGATCTGAAGGGCTACGAGGCTCTTTGTAGAACGAACTAACAGTAGCTTTTAGTTCAGGGTCATAATAGAATAACCTTTCTCTGGATTCGCTATCTTCTATGCCCTCACCAAAGAAATATGCTAAAGGATTTATTGCTAATCTCAAAATTGGATGTTTGGTAACGTCATCGACTCTTTTGCCACGGTAGAAAACTATCCTTCCATCGCGGAGACTTTCATTATACTCGTCGAAGTTTTTTATGTGACCTACCATACCCTCGATACCGCGCATTTTGCTTCACCCCCTTGTATTGTAGTGGTGAGCATACTCCGAGGAGCTTCGCCTGTCAATCAATATAACCGTAATTATAACAACCAGAATAGCTATAAAGAGAGGTATTTCACAGAAATAATAGGATAGTGTAGGGAGTCAGCGTTCAGAACATGTGAGGAATAGTCCTGGCAAATTTTTGGCTCTGGTGGAGTATCATCTGGGTAGGATTCCAAATGGGTAGGATTCCAAAGTCTCTACCTCCGAGTCCACCTGGCCTAGCCGCCTCTCCTTATTAGGGTATTGTAGTTTTCTGCCCTATAGACCGCCTGCGGAATACCTACTCCAGAATGCCCGGCCCCAAGGGCTGCGGCGATGCCGATGTACAGGCTGGAGGAGGCTGGCACAGGCTCTTTCTATTCTGTTGCAAAATAATGGATTTTGATGTATACTTAATTTAGTGGTTCCGGTCTAGGTTGTCTGATTAGTGGCTAAAATTGCTTCATATTTGCCCCAGCGTTGGATGGCCAGAACTCAAGCCAACTATTAAAGAGAGGAGGTCATCCGATGAGTTTTACAGACAAGTCGCTGCAATGTGCTGATTGTGGTGTCACGTTCACCTTCACTGCCGAAGAGCAGGAATTCCATCAGTCCAAGGGATTCACTAATGAGCCCCGACGCTGCCAGTCCTGCCGCCAGGCAAGAAAGTCACAGCGGAACAGCTTTGGTTCTGGTGGCTCTGGTGGATCTGGTGGATCCAGATACGACCGCCAGATGTTCCCTGCGGTGTGTGCTGAATGTGGTATCGAAACGCAGGTACCATTCGAGCCACGAGAAGACAGACCAGTGTATTGCAGCAGTTGCTACAATAAAAACAAAGGGAACACTCGCTGGTAATTTAACCGCAACTATACATCGGAGGCCAGCAATAATCCTGGCCTCCGATGGTTCTAAGTCTAAGTCTATTGCGGGGGTTACACGTAAACTGTTATTGAGTGAAAAGGAGAGGCCTCTTGAAAATATATGTGGGCAATCTGTCACGTGATGTAACTGAAGCCGAATTGCAGCAGGAATTTGAGGCTTTCGGGAAGGTAGACTCGGTTAGCATCGTTGTGGACAAGTACGGTGGCCAGCCCAGAGGCTTTGGATTTGTCGAGATGCCAGCAAAGGCTGAGGGCCAGGCTGCGATCGAGGGTCTCAATGGCAAGGCGTTGAATCAGCAGACACTTGTTGTAAACGAGGCTCGCCCTCGTCCTGGGGGCGAGAGGGGTGGTAGGTCAAATGATGGCGGAAGAGGTGGGGGTTCCGGTGGCCGTGGGAAACCTAGAAGATACTAACTCTCCCTGGCCTCTCTATGGGACCAGTTAGTGAATAGTATTCCACATCTTCTAAATGTAATAGCGATAATAGCCTGGAGAAAGGAAGTATCGTGGTAACGGTAACTGCATCAGCAACAGAGAGGATCAGGAAAGACATGCAAGCAGCCGAGACGGAACCTGAAGTAGGTATTAGACTTATTCTCTCCCCTTCGATACCAAACCAGATAGAGGTGGTATTGGATAAGGAAAAAGAAGGAGACCAAATAGTGGAAAGCGAGGGGGTAAAGATATTATTAATTGACCCCGAAATCGGCCAACGGCTGGAGGGAGTGGTTATCGATTACGAACAAATGCCCCAAGGAGGAAGGTTCTCCCTATCTAAGCTTGCGCCTGGTAAATAGGTTCGAATTCCAACTACTACTACCAATAAATCGAGAGGGCACGGTCTCAGGACATGCCCTTCTTTTTCTTGCACCTGATTATTGTACCATTTCCAAAATTAGACTTGCTGGTGTGTAGAACTGATTAATTCTTTTGGACTTCTTTAATTGCCCATTCCCCGATTGCGAGGCAAAGGAATCTCAAATCGGAGTGGATAATAGTAATAAGAGGATGAGATAAAAGTCACATACAAGGCTTATCTCACAATTTATAATTTAGGAAATATTGAAAGGAGGTTAACCATAGAGCGATGAAAGTTGTCAGTTTGTGTGGAGGGAGTTCGTGCTGCCCGGTTGTTAAAATAACTGGCGAAAAGGTGGAGATTGGCGAAGAGGGTAATCTCTGCGTTTTAAAACCTGACGAATGGGAAACCCTCAAGGCCAAGGTTTTAGCTGAAGAGATTTAGCATATCTAAGTTATAATCTACTTCAAACTGAGCCCCGGTAGATATCTATTGGGGCTCAATATTTTATGAAGAGATATACTCTGGTGAGTTCTTCCTGTCAATGCTATTGGCTGAAGAAGAGAAGGGCTGCGTATCTCGGGTAGACACTAAAATCCGCCGCGTTGTGCTATAGCTTCCAACTCGCGTTCCCGACGGGTTTTAACCACAAATAATCCATCGGGCTCGACCCTTTATGAACCCTTGCCAGACCATCGTATACCAAGCTCCCCACGTAGAGCTTCACAATGTCAAGACTGTTGTGAAGACTGGAATACTGCAAGCTGAAGACGTCCCTTACTTACTCAGAACGTTTATAGTGCAGGTGTGTCTCAAGAGGTCTGGGTCCAGATGGGTCACATTTTCAACTTCTCAGGATATACTCGCTCATGGTTGAGGTGCGGATCTTGGTGAAGTTCAGGAACGCCACCACGCTCCTGAACATGCGGCACATGTTCAGGGCGAGTTTAAAGATATTACTTGCGCCGTAGAACAGGAAAGGGTTTGTAATATGCCTGGCGGAAGGCCATGCCTCCTCAACGATTCCTTCGAACGGGGGCGCGTCAGGGGTAACGGCTTGCAGGACCACGTTACGGATGTAGCGGGCGCGGGGCTGCATAGCCTCTGAGACAGGTGACTGCGTACCGTGCCAGCGACGGATCCACTCCTCATGCGAGAGCCGGTGGGGGCGTTCCATCAGCGTCACCGCCATGACTACCGGCGACCTCTCGCCATCGGGCCAGTCGCGCTCGCGAAAGTGTCTATTGCCCCCGTATTCCGTATATATGCATTCATCCACTAGGTATCCAGCAATCCGAAAACTATAAGGCGCCAGGATTTTTTCAAGCTCTTGATGTTTTTCAATATCATCGATCCAGAGGGAAATCTCGGCGCATATTGCAGGACCGCGATATAACTTAGGGGCCGGTGATCTGACAGTTGAGTATTCATCGTCGATATACATGGTAAGCTTCTGAACTCCAGCATCATATAGCTTTTGCGGAACTTCGTTCAAGAGCAGGTCTTTGATTTTTTTCTTTGATTGTCCCTCGGGTGCCCACAGGACGTAAATCAATTTGACCACGGACCACCTCCCGGTTAGAGTTTTGGATTGGTGATTAAGTTCCTGTCACCGTACATCTGTTCGGTTGAACCCGCCATAATTTTTATGGCCCTTGTCCTGGGCATGAGGCGGTTGGTGACGAAACTTGATAAGCGGTATATCTTTCCCGGTATAAAAGTATGGGTTTTTCCCAGGGCGGCCACAGACTCACGGGCTACATACACGGGTTTCATCGGCCCCGGCCCAAAGGAGAGTTTCTTGGGCTTCGTCTGAATATAATTGGGCGTCTCGATGGCCCCGGATACGCTCACCATTACATCGACCCCGTGCTGCTTCATTTCATACCAGAGACCTTCCCCCAGGACGGTGTTATACGCCTTTGTGCCTCCATAACTGACTAGTAAGGGGGCGCCCTGGAAGCCGGAGAGAGAGCTCATCAGGATGATTCCTCCGCGTCCCCGTTGCAACATTTTGCCGCCGTAATGGTATGTGAGCATGAGAGGCCCTCGGCAGTTAACGTCGATGTGCCTGAGATGGTTTTCCAGTGACTGGTTGAAAAAGGCACCTATAGTATGAAAAGCTGTATCATATATCATCAGGCCGATTTCAATGTCATCGGTATGCGGGGACAGTTCTTCAATAAGGTTAGGTGATGCAAGATCTAGCTGTACTGTCCTTATATCGACACCGTATCGACTCTTAAGCTCGTTTTTCAGTTCTTTCAATGGTTCGCTGCGGCGGGCTATCAGTACCAGGTTGAGCTTTCGCTTTGCCAGCTCTTCGGCAAAGGCTGCGCCCAATCCGACGCTGGCTCCGGCAACAAGCCCCCATGGTCCGTATTTATCACTGAAGTTTGCCGTCATATGTCTGCCTCCCTTTCCTGATTTGATGAATGTTGTTAGTTAAGTGAATATACTTTAATCTAAAAATATATTGAGACTGTTGAAATAGTCTTAATCAACTCCCTAATCCCTCAATCTCGGGGGACTTTTAAAGCTGCCCCGATACATCGGGGAGACCCCCGGTAGGAAGTACCCTGCACCTCTTTTTCAGCAATCTCATTTAATTCCTCTAGCTCAGTAATGATAATAAATCCCCTTTGCCATGATGTGCTTGGAGTATAGTCATATACCTCGTACGTAATAACAATCTAGCTAGCAATAATTGCGTGATTATTAATAAGCGTATCACGCAATGCGGTGCGCTTATTCACATGCTCTCTATCGCCTGCGTCGCTCCGTTTCTAAACAGCCGTATCAACAGATGATAATCGCCTGATTACCTCTTGCCCTGCAAACGCCGCCACTGGACGTAGAGTCTTGTGCCCTCCTCTATAGAAACCTTTGGCTCCCAGCCCAGCTCCGACCTGGCCTTGGAACCATCAATATGCATACTATTTTCAAATTCCCCGAGGTCGGCACGGGTCAGGAACGGTGGTTCCTTGAAACGCCACAACCTGGCCCACATCTCCATTATGAAGGCTACAGAATATAGCAGGCTCATGGGGATGTTCCTCTGGCGCTCCGATTTGCCCAGGGCCCGGGCGAGTGCAGCGGCGAACTCGCGGAACTGCTGCTCCTCAGGACGAGCAACGTTATATATCTGCCCGGCGGAACGGTCACTGGTTGCTGCTAGGATGGCACATTCGGCAACATCGGTCACATAGGTCAGTGGAGCCCAGGGGTTCGACTTGCCCGGCCAGATAACAATAGGTGAATTCACCAGACCATAGAATCGATCTGTGAGCAGCCTGTCCCTCGGACCAAATATGCCGGAGCACCTGATAATAGTAACCTGTAGCTTGCCCTCGCGGTGGTATTCCTGTGCTAGCTTATCAGCCAGCATTTTGGCATAACAGTAATAGGAACGTGGATGGAACTCAGCATTGAGAGGAGCGGTCTCGGTGGCTCGAGTTTCACTTGTCGCCCCACCGCCGTATACATCTCCAGAGCTGACCTGGAGAAAGCGAGCCACCTTAGCCTCAGCACTTGCATTAAGCATGTTCTCTGTGCCCTTTACGATACATGACTCGAACTCCTGCCATGATCCCCATCCAGGCATAACCTTGGCAGCAGCGTGGAATACCAATTCCACACCCTCCACGAGAGGGCGCAGGCTGTCATAGTCCTCTACGTCGCCAATGACGATCTCGGCCCCCGTAGTCTTTAAATGGCTTATATCGGACGTCCGGCGGGCCAGGGCGCGCACTTCGTGGCCCTGTGCCAGTAGGCGCTCAACGATATGGCTCCCCAACAAACCAGTACTACCGGTAATCGCTGTCTTCACCATATCCTCCTTCTATTTCTCACATATCAAATTCCATATAACCTAGCCTACAAACACCTGTCAATCATTACTCTACCTCTCCATGTTGTTGCGTCGCTGGAATAAACTGACTTTCTGCAAACTACATGTCACATGGATTACGTGACTAGAGTCTATTGGAGAATGCTGAGAAAGTCAAGGATACGAATTGAATTATAATTATTGCTTTCGAAAGTGGTATCATTGCCTTAAAAAAAGTGTTACCAAAAGGGGGAGCATGACAAGAGGCAACATAAGGGAATACACGGCGGCAGTGAGAGGAAGTTATCTGAGGGCATCAAAGAAGGAGAAGGGTAAGATTTTGGACGAGGTCACCGAAGTCGTAGGCTGCCACCGGAAGGCAGATATACGTCTACTGCATCGAACGAACCAGGTAGGGGTGAACGGAAAGGGAGGGTGTCCCAAGCAATACGGTGCTCCTGTGGCCGATGCACTAAGGGTGGCATGGCAAGCCACGGACCGGTTGTGTTCCAAACGCTTACATCCCTTTCTGCCGGAACTGGTTAAAGTGCTGAGGAGATACGGTGAGATTAAAATGACCTTCCCTTGATTAATGCATTACTTCTAGAGTTAGACTTCTTTTTTTAGGATACCATAAAATCTGTCTCTCGCGCTCCGTTCGATCCAGGGATAGTGACCGCATTTTTCTAACAGGATGAACCGAAAGTCTTCTAGAATGCGAGAAAGGGGGTCTTTGATCCCTTCGGCAAGATGGGGGTCGTAGTCGCCATGGATCGCGACTACAGGACACTGGATTCTCTTCCCGAGCTCTAAAAGCTTCCCACTGCTTCTTAGCTTCATGGCTTGTTCCCATACGCTTTTATAGATATCGTACTGGCATTCCAGTATCTCGCTTTCATGAGGCAAGGGGTTATATGAGTCAGCCCCGGATATCAACTCTCCCAGTCGGGCCATGGGCGTGTTTTTATCTAAAGTTGTGGGGTCGCTCAGGGTTTCCATCAGGGAAAGGGCTTCCTCTCTGTCTACTTCACTAAGCCGACTTAACCGGGTTTTCATAATGTTATCGGCATATTTTTCTTCGTAGGCCCCACTCGCAATGAGTATGAGTTTTTTTACCAGTGGAGGATACCGGGCGGTAAAAATAAAACTGAGCATTGCACCCCATGAGAAACCAATAAGTGTGACAGGTAGATCTCCGTTCTTTTCCAAAACGGCCTTTAGCTCTTGGACCTGCCCTTCAAGTGTTGTTGCTGTTTGAAGTGGCTCCAGAACACCCCTAACGGAGGAGAGTTCTCGAGCAACTGGTGCCAGTTCTCCAGGTGCACCTGGTCCACCGTGAATGACAGCTACATTGAAAGGCTTGGTTCCATATTTTCTTAAGTTTTTCATATTGAGTATGAAACCTACAACCAGCTCACGAAGGCCGTTAGAGTGTGTATTGGTGCAAGTTGACGCTTTGTGGGTACGGAGCTGCTGGGGAGTTCCAGATTTTTTATGGTGGAGCTAGGTGGACAATACAAAGAACCTTCAGCTTGGCATTTAGCCTTTCTTCCTAGTCCAGCTTAGCACAATAAAATCGTAGCACAGTATTGCTATCGTTGCAAATGTCAAAGCAAAGTAAATGTAGTCGACTGCACAAAATAGAATGTTGTGTGATTGATTAAACAGAATGGACTTTTGTTACCCACTGAACAAAACAAGCTATTGTTGGAAGTTAAATGTACAAGACAGTAATCTCGTACTCACATTTCGAAACCACCATCACGGAGTGCTTGTTATAAACTGCTTCTTATCCCGCTTACATATGATCTGAGTTACATTACGGCCCGACATTGCCGCCATGGGCACGGTACCGCCTGGTTCAACCCATTTCCCCGCCATGTAGAAGTTCTTAAGCCCTGGCAGGGTCTTGCTCATGCGCATGCCCATAGTCTTTGTTGAAACTTGCCAACCTTGATAGCTACCCTGCCAGTTGCCAGTGTAGCGCTCAAAGGTTATGGGCGTAGCCACATCACGCACCTCCACCTGATCCGCCAGCCCTGGGAAACGCTGGTCAAGCAGGGCAATCACTTTGTCGGCGATCTGCTCCTTCTCCGCTTTGTAGCGCTCAGGATCCCGATTCAGCTGGTTCCAGTACTCATAATCAGAGTTTAGTATGAGTCTAACCAATGTCTTGCCCGCAGGTGCTAGGCTGGGATCGAAGTTGTAGATGTGTGCGCCCATTCGCTTCAACTCCTTGCCACCAATTGTGACCGGCTCATCGAGAGGGTAGTTTATCCCTATCACTGAATGCGGCAGTTCGTCAAACGAGCGGATTACGCCCAGCCCTATGTGGATCAAGGGAGAAACCAGAGGAAGTTTGTCATAGTAGCCCTGGATTTTGTCGTTGATATACTTCCCGTCCAGCATGTCAAATATGGTGGTTCGACCATCGGCGGCAGAGATGACGATGTCGCTGCGGTGTTCAGTGCCGTCAGCCAGCCGCACACCGACTACCTGATCGTTTTTCACCAGGATTCTGGCGACCCGCGACTTGTAGTGAACCTCGCCTCCCAAACCGAAGTAACGCTGCTCGATAGCCCGGGCAAACTCCAAGGAGCCGCCCACAGGATAGCCGGCTGTTTTTAGATGCATCATGGCAAGAAGCATGAGCATTGCTGTCATTGGAAAGTCAGGGATGTCAGAAGTGAGAGAGAAAGCCTCGCGCAGAAAGGGATTCTTGAAGCTCTTGGCAAAATCCTGGACCGAAATCCTCCCCCATTTTCTCATTAGCCTTAGGTTAGGAAACATCGTAAACATCATCCTGAGTCCGTCAATGGTGCCATATAACTCAGGTGCTTTTTCTATAGGCATATCAAAGCGAGTGAAACTATGTATAGCTTTAATGAACACTGCGATGACATCCTGGTCCTCCGGGGCAAGCTCCTTCATATGCTGCTCCAGCCGGTTGATGTCGGCGTGAACGATGAAGACTTTACCTCCCTCCCCTTCAATCCGTACGTACTCCTCGTGGTTGATCATAACCCGGCCCTGCACGGCGCCCAACTCCTCCCAGATACGGTAGAAGCCAGTTCCCGGCGCGGTACCCGTTAAAACGTGTATACAGCCATCAATTGTGTAGCCCTTACGTTTCCAGGAAGTGCACAGTCCACCTGGCCTGGCGTTGTCCATCTCGAAGATACAAGTGCGGTAGCCGTTCATTTGGCCATAGCACCCCGCAGACAGGCCAGCGATTCCGGCCCCAATGATAATTATTGACTTTTCCAAGCTTCCTCCTCGGGCAAGCCTCTTCCATATCGATTATTGTTCATAATATAGGTTTTGTTTCGCGGACGTCAAGACACCTGGAAAACCCGGACATACCGGAGGCGTAGCTCGAACTGTGCTGGACGACTTAGCCTACCTTCAAATGATTGCGCTACCTGTTGGATTCGAGTTGGCGGCGCTGAGCCGTCGGGGATACGAATCCCGGACACCTTGATCAGAAGTAAGGGAGTCTAGATCTATTAGTAAATAGAGCTAGATATTCTATACATCGCTTTCCCTTATATGCCTATTGACAAATAGAACGCTTTGTTCCATTATTTGATTCACCTAAAA
>Ga0307378_10003364_pt1 | contig 23554 bp, 15 predicted proteins | sample UN1MG_FD_202238 | JGI IMG/M metagenome (GOLD analysis project Ga0307378, IMG submission 202238) | Soil microbial communities from Risofladan, Vaasa, Finland - UN-1 | ecosystem: Environmental > Terrestrial > Soil > Coastal area > Acid sulfate soil | place: Finland: Risofladan, Vaasa | collected...
GATCTCAACCGGGGCCTGTCCGCCTTCCGCGACGAGCAGTTCGACGTCGTCGTGCTCTCCCAGACGCTTCAGACGGTAACCGACGTGCCTCGCGTCGTCAGCGAAATGCTCCGCGTGGGGCGCCGCGGGATCGTCAGCTTCCCGAATCTCGGCTTCTGGAAGTACCGCGACGAGCTCGCCGAGCGAGGCATCGCTCCCCGAGTCGACCCGGGCGAAGGCTATCATTGGTACGATACCCCCCATCTCCGCTTCCTCTCCATCGCCGATTTCGAGGCGTTCTGCCGTGCCCACGGCTACCGGATTCACGAGCGGATCGCGCTGGATACCGAAGCCGGCCGCCGAGTCGACGACGACCCCAACCGGAACGCCGACCTGGCCATCATCGTGCTGGGGAACTGAGGGGGAGGGGCACGGGCAGAGCGTCACTCGATTCTATCGTTCCCACGCTTCTGCGTGGGAACGCGCTGGCCGGGACGCTTCGCGTCCGTGAGGCGAGGTCGGCGTCCCCGCGCAGGGTTACGCTCGTTCCAGGACGCGAAGCGTCCGTATCAGCGTTACGACCCGAAGCGTCGTAACGATGTGCGAATTGGCCGACCGTCACTGCTCGGCGATGCAGTAGAGATGGCGCTGGGAGCGGAGGAAGATCTCTCGGTCCACCAGCGCCGGCGAGGCGTCGATTCCCTCGTCGAGCCGGTTCAGGGCCACGACGTCCAGCTCGGCCTGATTCTTGATGACCAGCGTCGTCCCCTCGCGGCTCGTGAAGTAGACCCGCCCGGCGGCGCCGACGGGCGAAGCGTAGAGGGTCTTCAACTCGGGCAGGCGGACGCCTTCCGCCAACGGCTCGCCGCCGGCCGGATCGAGGCACGTGAGGATCGCGCGGTTCGACTGGGTGAAGTAGAGCAGGCTCCCGTACAGGAGCGGCGAGGGGACGTACGGCGTGCCGCGGTCCAGCCGCCAGGCGATCCGGTCGGTGCCGGTCACGTCGCCCTGCGAATCGAGCGGGACGGCGCAGCCGGCGCTCCGCTGGTGGCCGCTCAGGCAGATGACCAGGTCGCCGTAGACGACGGGGCAGGGAATCACGTTGGTCGTCAGCCCGCCGCACTCCCAGAGGATCTCGCCCGTATCGAGATCGTAGCTGGTGATCCGGCGCGTGGCGGGCGTGATCAGTTGGGTCCGGCCGGCGTGCGGGACGACCAGGGGCGTTGCCCAACTGGTCACTTCGTCGCGATCCGCGCGCCACAGGGTCTCGCCGGTGGCTGCGTCGAGCACGACGAGGAACGAGTCGCCCTCGTGATCCCCATTGACGATCAACCTTCCGTCGTGAACGACGGGAGAGGTACCTTCACCCCATCCGAACCGGGTGATCACGTCGCCGAGGTCGCGCTGCCACAGCGGCGCGCCGTCGAGGTCGTAGGCGAAGATGCCCCGCGAGCCGAAGGAGACGTAGAGGCGCCGGCCGTCGGTCGTGGGCGAGGCCGAGGCGTAGGTGTTCGTCGCGTGGCGGCCTTCGTGGGGGATCGCCTCGGCGGCAACGTGTTGCCAAACGAGCTTGCCCGTGCGGCGGTCGAAGCACATCACCACGAAGCGGTAGTAGTTCTTCGGCCGCTGGGTCAAGTATCCGCCCGGCGGCTCCGCTTTCGGGGGCGGGAGGGTTTCGACGGCACGGTCCGTTCGAGCGGCCGCCAGCGCGAAGACCCGGTCGTTCCAGACGATGGGCGTCGCGCTTCCTTCGCCGGGAAGCGGCACCTTCCACTTCACGTTAGTTGTTTCATTCCAGGTGGTCGGCGGATCGGCGTTCGGCGCGACGCCGTTGGCCAGCGGTCCCCGCCACGCGTGCCAGTTCTCGATTCGAGGGTCGGCGGTCTCCGCAGACCGACCGATCGCCGCAACGAGGCAAAGGATCACCATCGGAAGCAACCTGCGCGTCATGGACGCTCCTTTTCGAATGGGAGCCGGCAGCTCCCGTAAGAGACCGCCGTCGTGGAGAGGCTGATCTGCCGATAGAACGCGGCGGCTTCGTCGCAGGACCCCGGCCGACCCGGTCACTGCCGGCACCCGACCGAGAGCCCCGCGAGCGGGTCATTCGTCGAGCAGCCCGCCGAGCCACTCGTCGAACCCGTCGGACGAGTTCCCCCCGCGCTTCGGCGGCTTCTGGCTTGGGGGGGGAGGCGGCTTCGGCTGGTTCTCGGTGCTTGGGGCCGAATCGGCCAGCGAGGACAACATCTCGGTGAGGGCCTCCAAACGGCGTTGGCGGGCGGGCGGCTTGCCCGGGTCCTGTCCGGTGTCGATGATCTTCTGGAACCGATCCTTGTTGCCGAGCACGACGTTGCGAAGCGCGTTGATGCACCGCTGGCACTGCTGCTTCGTCAGCTCGGCCTCGTCGAGGAACAGGTCGATGTAGGCGAGCACCTCCCCGTCGTCGTGGTCGAAGGCGAACTTGACCAGCTTGTACTCATAGCAGGCGTGCAGAAGGGCCGCCAGGAGCTCGCGTCGATGCCGAGTGCCCTGGGCCTGGAGCAATCCCACGGTCCGAAACTGGACGATGCGTCCCTCGCTGGACGTGACCGCGACGACGCAGAGCCTTTCTCCACCATGAGTCAGGACGAACGGGATCACCGAGTCCGTGGCAGGCAGAAGCGTGACGCCACACTCCTCCAGCAGACTCCGCAACTGGGATTCGGAAATGGCCATGATTTCTTTCATCCAACGGGGGGCGGATGTTGCACCGGACCGTCAACCCTCTCAGGATCAGGCGAAGAACAACTTCCGCATTTGCGGAGTAGTAGGCACACGCCGTGTGCCGTGACCAGCGGACGGCACACGGCGTGTGCCTGCTACGGAAGTCGGGAAGTTGTCTTTCGGCCGCTCCTTACTGCATAAACAGATAGATCACACCCAACAAGGCCGCCACGCCCAAGAACAGCACTCCGAAGGCAAGAATCACGTAGGGCAGATTCGACTTCGCCGGCGAGCTCCCGGGGCTGCTGCTTCCGGAGCTTCCGAGGCTTGGCCGGCTCGATGCCGAGGAGGGCGCAGACCGCCTTGGGCCGCGACGGTCCTGGAGATGTCGCTCGATATCCGGCATGACTTCGTCGCAGAGCGCGAAGATGCCCATCACCAGTCCCTGGAGTTGCGAGGTGGGCAGCGAGCGGTTGTCTTCCAGGGGGATACAGGCCTCGGCGGTGATTTCGCCGTCGTCGCGATCCCAGCCGAACTTGAGCAGGCGGAGTCGCAGGTTCTGCCGGGTGAGCTCGTCGACGACTCCCTCGAAATTGGGATGGTCGGCGGGGCAAGAGGCCCACTGCACGGTGCGCAGCTCGAGGTACTCCCCATCCTCCTGCAAGCTGAGCGCCACGTGGAGGGTGACGTTCTTGCCTCGAAAGCCCAAAAGGACGTGCGTGTCGTCAACCCGATGATGCTTCAGGCTGGCCGCGTCCAGGGCCCGAGTGACTTGATCGATGGTAATAGCCAATTTCACCCCCCAACGGTCCTGCTATGACTTCCGCATTCCGGAAGGGGACCGTCCCATTTTCGTTGCGCGAAAATCGGGACAGCCGTCAACTGGTCTTTCGGCCAATCCTTACTCGGCACCGTATCATTCTCACAATTCGAGGATCTCCAATCGTCGACGAATGGATTCCTGGAGTGCTTTGAGCTCGCCATAGGCGCCGTCGAACTCCCCCTCGTCGATCTTCGATCGCAACTCCGCCAAGGCCGGATTCCCCTCGCGCTCGGCGCCGGACGTTGGTTGCTCCCGGGCGCGTGTCTCGTCCGCCGGGCGGGACACGCCGCCGACCTCCTTCGAGCTGCCGCGCAACTCGACCAAGCCCGGCACTTCCTCCAAATCCGGCAGGGACCCCTCGCCGCCGACCATCACCGAGGGCTCCCCGTCCACGTCGGTCCCGTAATCCTCGATGGCCAACAGCGCGGCCCCGCTGGCTACCGACTCCGGCGGTAGGTGGCGGACCGTTGCCCGAGAGAAACGCTCCTGGATGCGGCGGGCCACGTCGGGCAAGTGGGTGGTGCCGCCGACCAGCAGCACGTAGCCCAGTTCCTCTTCCGCCACCTGTGTATCTTCCAATACCGTGTCCACGATGTCCATAGCCGCGTCGAGGTGTTTGCCGACCAGGTCGCGGAACACGGACCCTACCAGAGCCATCTTCACTTCCCCGCCCGCCGTGGGGGTCAAGGCCTTCGGGACGGCGAACTCGGCGGTGTTGCCGTCGCGGACGGAGTGCTTCGCCACCTCGACGGCGTACTGGAACGCGGCCCAGGGCGGCGAGGTCGGATCGTCGGCGAAGGTGATTCGGGCTCGCTTCAGGCAGTGCATCGCCGACTGGAGGATGGAGAAATCGAGCACGTTGCCTCCCAGAATCCTCTCGTCGGCCGCCTTGGCCAACACGCGGACACCTCGCGGCGTGACGCGAGCGGCCGCCACTCCCAGCCCGGTGTAGCCCGCCGAGAAGACCAGCACGGTCGCATGCTCGTCCGGTTTCATCTCGCTTGTGCCGAAGTAGGCACAGACGGTCTCGGCGTCGGTCGAGACGGCTCCGTCGAGCTCGTTCCGCTCGACCGCCTGCTGGAGCGAAGCTCGGGCGTCGGCGCCGGCACACATCGTGTGGGAGACCAGGAGTCCTTCGACGGGCCGGCCGGCGAATTGTTCCGCCTGGGAGACGGCTTTGCGGACCAGCTCCACGGTGATGTCGCGGGTCAACTGGGGCCTTCCCTCCAGCATGAGGGTGAAATCGTGTTTCAGGCGCTGGAGGATTCCGGGGAAGAACCGCGACACGTACATCTCGTTCGTGGCCAGCTTCTCACTGATCGGATAACACGGCCGAAACTTCTCCAACGGGAGGGGAACCGGCACCACGGCCTTCTTTCCCCCCGGATGGACGTAGGCCACCCGGCACGTCGTACTGCCGAAATCGATCCCGAGGCGGATAGCCGATCGGGGTTCGTCTTGGGACATCGGGTTGTCCTCCTCCAATGAAGTGTCAACGTACGGGAATGGCCCAGTCGCGGAGGTCATCGGCTTCCGGGCCGCGCACCCGTTTCGACAGGGCTTGGTGAATCAGCTCATCGAGCCCTTTGCGGGTGTTCTCCCGTGCAGGATCATTATGCTGGCATTGCTCGCGCAGCTTGTTGGCCGCGCCTTTGATGGTAGCGCCCAGCTCGCGATCGTCGCCGGCGACCGTCATCTCCGAAAGGAACAACGTCGACGCGATGCCGCAACCGTCAAACATCGCCCCCATCATCACCGTGCGCAGCCGTTCCGCTTCCTCTCGGTTTCCGGTGGTGATGGCCGTCTGGGCATTCTCCAAGTCCTCCTTGAGCTTCAGCCGGACGCCTTCCGCCATGAAGTCGCGATACTCGGTCAGAAAGCTGCGAACCTTCGGGAGCAGCTCCGTCAAGGACTGCAAGGGATCGTCGGGCGGCGGCGCGCTGGGCTGATCGAGACGCCACCGGCCCAAGTAGTTGCTTCGCGAGGTGGGATAAGAGACCGTGATATACAACGTTCGGTCCCGCGTGTAGGAGAAGCCGACTTTGAGGGGGTCGCCCACTTTCACGTCGGACGGAATCTGATCGACCTGCAACATGGAGATCTGGCTGTTCTGGGACGCCTTCGATTCGTCCCCCTCGAAGATATGCACCGCGAAGCGGTCGACCGAGGGTAGCTGAAACGTCTCTTCCACGGGTTGCGGGACGGGGTACGTGCTCCCCTTGCGAAGAATCGGCTGATAGCAGTCCGAATCGTCGCCCATCCGGTAGCGGATCCCCAGAGATCGCGGCAGCCGGGACGACACGGTCCCGCCGCCCGCCCGGGTATCGAACGAGAAGGAGCCCGACTGCAACGTGTCGCCGCATTTCTCGCAGCTCTTGGCGTCCAGGGGGTTTTCGTGCCCGCAGACGCACTTGATGCCTTTGATCATGCTGCCGTAGATGGCCGCCCCTTTGGCCACCGCTTCCATGGGATTCCGCGACAACTGGACGCGCTTGGTGCCGTCGGCCTCGAAGACTGCCCGCAGCAGCTTCTGAAAGGCGGGGATGGCGGTGGAGCCACCGACCATCAGCACGTGGGTGAAGTCCTCCGGGCGCAACGACTCCCCCTCGAAGTACTTCCGCAGCAGGTCTCGCACCCGGTTCTCAAGGGGAGCTAACACACCGGCAAAATCTTCCTGGGTTATCTCTATCTCTACGTCGAGGATCGAGTTGTCTTTCTTCCGGCAGGCCGCGGGGATGACGACCAGGGCGAAGTCCGCGCCGCTGGAGAGCGTCTTCTTGGCCGTCTCGGCGTTCTCCTTGAGCAGGATTTCCAGGCGATAGTCGTCCGGCTTGATCACGCCGTCGCTGCGGATGATCCACTCCCGGATCAATTCGGCCAACGTCCGATCGATGTCGTCGCCGCCCAGGAAGTTGTCGCCGCCGTAGGAGAGCACGTTGAGGTTGGCCCCGGAGAGCTGCACCAGCGAGAAGTCGAGAGTCCCGCCGCCGAAGTCGAACACGAGGATGCGGGCCCGGTCGACCGATCCGGGCTCGTACTCGGAGATGGCGGCGGCGGTCGGCTCGTCGAGGATCGCCTTGACGTTCAATCCGGCCACGATCCCGGCCTGGCGGGTGGCCTTTCGCTGGGGTTCCAGGAAATAGGCGGGCACGGTGATCACGGCGTGGGTGACGGGGGCTCCGAGCCGGGACTCGCAGTCCCGTTTGATGCGGTGAAGCACTTGGGCGGAGACCTCCTCGGGCGTCATCAGGCTCTCACCCATCCGCACCACCAACGCTCCCTCGCGGCCCGGATCCTCCAGCACCTCGTACGTCACGTGGGCCTTGGCCACCTGCACCTTCGGATCGCTGAAGGCGAGGCCCATGAACCGTTTGATGGAGCGGACCGTGTTTCGCGGGTCGCGTCGGGCGTTGTTCACCGCCTGCTTGCCCACCAGGTACTTTCCGGGCTCCGCCTTGGCCACCTTCGGCGGCAGGCTGACGACCGACGGCGTGAGGGCCTCGCCTTCCCGATTGGGCACGACCTCCACCACCCCTTTTTCGACGACGCGGGCGGCCAGGGAGTTGGTCGTCCCCAGATCGATGCCTACGGAAAAACCTTCATTCGGCGTGCTTTCGTCACTCATGCTATTCGGCTCCCTATGGTGTTTTCTACCGTTGCGCCATGGTCGCGTTTTCAGATCGTTGTTTCAGTACGCTAATCGGCGGGGGACCGCAAAACGTCCATTATTTGTCCCGCTGCTCATCACGTCGTTCCTGCGCGAAGGACGCGCACGGGCTGCAAAACCGGTTCACCGCTTTCCCTTGATCTTACCCTTGAGCTGGTCCAACGCTATCGTGAAGTGCTCGGCAACGTACGTGACCGGGACCCGATCCTTCAACTCGGCGAAGTCGTTCGGAATCGCCGACAGCTTCAAATCCTCGGGGAAGAACGGCACGATCACGCGTCGAGTTCGCAAGGCGTGCAGGACGTGCTTTCCCAGCGCCGAGTTGTCCTCGCGAAGCTTCAACAGGCACTCCTGGCAATTGAGCACGAGCACGAAGTAGCGGTGTCGGTTGATCGCACGAAGGGCTTGCTCGGTTCGACTTTGAAGACTCGGCTCCAGATCGTTCAGGTCGAGGTAAGCCGGCACGTTACTGCGCATCAGCTCGTGGTACAGGACCCAAGCCATTTGCTCCCCGATGCCCGGCGCATAGGCAATATATGCCCCACGTCGTGAAGCGCGGCAAAGCCAGTCCAGGCAACGCGGCAGTCCCATCCTCTCAACCTCGTGAAGCGTTCAGGAAACCGAGCAATTGTGCGGTCGCGCCCTGGTGCGCACGTGGTGTCCACCGAATCGCCTGGATCTCTCTCAAGAACTCGAGAGAGGCTGCCACCCGGGAGGGGAAGGCGAAATCGTTGAACATGACGGGTACGATTCGCTTCTTCATCGCCTTGGCGTGCAGGACTTCTTCGCGCAGCCAGTCTGTGCTGCCGTGCCGACGAAGGCAACCGGGAGTCAGTATGAGGATCACGCTGTGTGCATCTCGGATGGCGTCAAACAGCCCGGTAGGAAAGTGCCCGGGCCCGAGGCTGGTTCGGTCCAAGAACGCGCGAACCTGATGAAGCTCCAATACCACGCGGATGAGCTCCGCCGCTTCCCATCCGCCCTTCCGCCGATAGCTGATGAAAGCGGGACAACGCACCTCCACCGTAGTCGCCCGCGCTTCTGATTCCGACTTCGAGACCTCGACGCTCCAGATCTCGATGAGGCGCTCGGACGCGTCGACGACGGCGAGAAACTGCGCCAACGCCGTATCGATCAGGTTCCCCACGCAGGAGAATACGGCCTCGACCAACCGGCTCGACGTGGAAAAGGCCCAATACATCATATTGTGCTTAACAGAATCCGCCGGGGAATCGCCGGCTAGCTTCAGGTGGTCGAGCCGCTCGGCCGACGCTGCGCTCTGTGTAGGGAGCAGGTTGAGGTAGATCGCCTTCCCAGGCGGCTTAATCTCCTTCTGGTCCTCGAAGTCCAGACGGTGCTCAACCTCCTCATAGTGCTCAACCTCCTGATGGCGATCAACCCCCTGGTAGTGCATACTTACCGGAAACGCCTGCACGTCGTACGCGGCGATCCACGATTGCGATCGCTCCGGGCCACCGTACGCTAGATACAGCACGTCGGCCATGGCCCGGGGCGGCACTTTCAGGACGCTGGCATCCCACTGTGGGCCTGCAGACTCGTGCTGGAATCCGATGAATAGCAGATCGCCTTCGGTGAATGCCACACGGGTGCGCGATGGGTCCGGCAATCCGAGATCCACCATGCTCTCGAATCTGGTTGGAAGGAGCTTCATCAGTCCCGTTGTCGCGATCGCCAATCGATCCAATCGACCGAATAGAGGCGGCTCGGCGAAGGCATCCATCGCCAACTGGACCAGGAAGGCCGTAGGGAATTCGCTACGCGTGGGCCCACGGCGGGTACGCGGAGGCAAATCACTACGCAGTCGGTCCTCGGGCAAGAGCTGCCGTACGTTCCGATAGTCAATCTCGTACTCGGCCAGCGCTGCGTCGAGCAGCATCCGCAGGAGTTCCGGAGCGGCTGGCTTCCCGGAATCTCCGTCCAGGCACTCTTCGCGAAGCCGGGCCGCTTGATGTTCAACGAGATCCGCCAGGAGGGGATCTGTTGCGGCAACGCTCCTTTCCGCGACAAACAAGAGGCAGGCGATCCCGGACCCGCAGAGCAGCATCCGGCAGATGCTTGTCGCGGTACGCCGAGCCTCGTCCAGCATGTTCCCGGTCATCGCCGCCTCCAACGATTCCACCCGCTCCACCAGCTCGCCGGAGAACTCCGTCTCGGCGAACTCTCGATAGTGGCGAAGAAAGAAGCGTGCCCTCCGCAGGGTGTCCTGCAACCGATCCAGGTCACCGGAATCACTTCCTTCGCCAGGCATCGCATACGACTCCCTCTTGCCCTCATTCGCCGTTTCCGCCCTCTTGATCCGATTCGCCTTCTTGATCCGATTCGCCCTCTTCAGACACGGCCGCCGAGACGATCACCCGCGCAGGGCGCAGCGCGAATCTTCCCAACACCGAGTGATTCATCTCGTACCCCATGGTGAGCACGCGGATCACCGTATCGGGCGGGACTTCCCCGTCCCGCTCCGTCGCCACGACCTCGTGGTAGCGGAGATTCAGTTGCTCGCCGGCGCGCGCGGTGGGACGCACTCCGTGCTGCAAGAGCAGCCCGATCGCCTGCCGCGCCAGCAGTTCGCAACGATCCGCTTGGTCGCCCTGCAACTCTTCCTGCCAGCGAACCAGCCCGTCCAGGAACGCCGTGAACTCCTTCAAGAAAGAACGGTACTCCTTCATCGCCGACTGCAGTGCGCGGATCGCCGCCTTGTTCTCGGCGGTCAGTTTGTCCACCGCGTTCTTTTCCGGTTCCGGTACCGGCTGGGTCATGGCTTCGTTTCCTTATGGGGTTGATCGGAGATGCCGGACTCCCAGAACGGTTGCTCCGGCCGGAGCGCGTCCGGGGGACCCAGCGGCGCCGGGTCCCGGCCCGTCGGGGCATCGGAAGCATCCGGCACCCACTGGGCAAGCGTCTCCAGAAAGCTCCTGGGTAAGGGCCGCACGGGGCCCCCCTCGGGCGGACCGGCCGTGGCGGCGTCGTGGGGAAGCTCGCTGCAGAAGAAGTCGAGAAACAGGCGGTTTCTGCACAGCCGCAGGCTCTCCCAGGCGTCGTTGATTTTCGGGTCGGCCAGCGCATCGGCCATGTCGAACGAAGCGTCGAGCACTTGCGCCGCCGTGCTGTCCGGGGTGATCCCGAAGCCGGCCAGAAGGAGATAGGGAAACGGCCCATCCCAAGGCAAGCCGAGAGGCACGCTGGTCTTCTGCCTGTCTGACGCCATCGCCCAGTCCCTCACTTAGTCGTCCATCTTTTCCGGCTCGATGAGCCGCGGCGGGAAGGAGTCCGACGACGCCGGCCCGCTCGAGGCTCGGTCGCGGACCTCTCTCAGCTCGTTCAAGTCTTTCTCGACCTGGGCCCGATCGCCCGTGGTCGGCGCCCGGAGAAACTCTTCCGCGGCCCGAATTCCTTCCTCCAGCGCCTGCTTCGCTTCCTGCGAGCCGGTTGGCGACTGGAAGTGGGCCATCCGACAGGCCCGCAAGTAGTTGATCACGATCCCCGCGCTTTCCGGATCGCACTGGTAGGCCTTGCGCAGGTGGCGGAACGCCCCGTTTCCGTCGCGAAACCTGTTGGCTCCCAGGACCCCGCACTGGCGGTGCAGACTGCCCTGCGCGGCGCGAAAATCTCCCCGCCCGAATGGGTACCGCTCGCTCAGGTGATCGGCCAAGCCGAGGATTTCCTCGCAGAGCGACCGGAGGCCGTCGGCCTTGTCCGGATCCTCCCACGTGGTCACGACGTGCTTCTCGACGCTGCGAAGCCAATTCGTGCACAGCTCTTCCAGGCGGGAGAGGGAGTCCAGGCACTTGTCGGCCAAGGGATAGTCCAGCCGTCCCACGTAATTGTCCAGCGCGAGCATCGCGTCCAAAGCGATCACCAGTCTCGCCCGATTGAGTTTCTCCGCGGCCAACAGCCGCTTGCCTTGCTCGTGGTACGACTCGATCGCCACGATGGCCGCGTGCGCGGCCAGGGCGCGGGTCGCCTCGGCACCGGGCGAGAGCGCGGCGTGGAACGGGAAACGGTCGCGGCAATCCTGCGCCGCCAGGGCCGCCCCGACGCCCGGTGGGGGGTCGTAGGCGAATTCGAGGTCCTCGCGCGCCGGCAGCAGGTCCTGGATCAGGGGGATCACGTCATCGCCCGGCGCAACCCAAGTGCGGCGAAGATCGCTGAACAGGAAAACGAGCTGGTGGAAGACCTCGACCGACATGCCCGTCGCCGTGACGTACGTGAGATATCCCGTGTCGTCCAGCGACGCCAGCCGGCCGAACGTGCCCGCCAGGTCTTGACCCAGTTGCTCCAGCCCACGGGTCATCCGCACGGCATGGTAGCCGCCGTGCTGGCCCCCCAAAAGCGAGCGGGCGCCGGTGGCGGCCAATCGGGCACCCTCCAGCTCCGCCTGGAGCTCCTGGCGCAGCGAACGTGCCAGGTCGCGGAGCTCGCCGCCTTGCTCCTCCAACCGGTACAGGCGGCTGGTGACGTCGGCCTTCAGCCGGTTGGAGACCGCTTCCACGTGCTCCTTCAAATCCGACGGCACGACCTGTTGGTAAACGGCGAATCGCCGGCCGATCCATTCCCGGAGCAACTTCGGTCCGCCCAGCAGCATGCCCAGCAGTGCGATCGCGTTTCGAAGCGCCGGCGCGAGCTGTTGCGAATCGGGCGAGAGCACCGAGGCATGATGCACGCTGAGCAAGCACCCGGCACGCAGTGCGTCGGCGTCGCTGAGGTGCTGGTAGGCGTATTCGACCCCCAGGTTCGCGGCCTCCTCGGTCCGGCCCGCCACGGCCAGAAGCGCGGCTCGGTCCAGCACGCCGACTCCCACAAAGACGTCCTCCGGCACCGGATGGCCGTGGAAGACGAGATCGGCGATGCGATGGAAGCGACGCGTGCACTCCTCGACGTCCCCGCACGGGAGCAACTGGACGTCGAGGCACAGCCGCTCACGAGGATCGGTCAGCTCCGCGACCGCCTGAAGCAGCACGCCCCGCAATTCGGCGTCCCCCTCCGCCCCGGCTCGGTATTCCACGTCCTCGCCGATCTGCCGGGCGGGAGAGTCGGGACGTGCGCCCAGCGGCGCCAGGCAGAGGTAGGGGTTGATCGGCTCCCTGAGCTCGGTGGCGAGCAGGAACGGGGCCGCCTGGTTGACCAACAGAGGAACGCATTCGGGAGGCAGCGAACGGAAATCCACGGCGGCCTTCCGCTCCCGGCCAGTTTGCCTCGCCTTCTGGCAATAGTCCAAAAGTCCGTGGGCGTCGCCCGCGGGCAGCTCGGGCGCTTCGGCGGCCGGCTCCTCGCCGGGCCGCAGCACCCAGCGACACAGCTCGAATCGGCGGGACGGGTCGAGGAGCGCTTCGTTCGGGCCGCCGGCATCCTGAAGCCGGAGGGCCGCTGCCCTGGCCCGGTCGACCTGCTCGGCCATTTCCCGGCGGAGACCTTGGACGGTCGGCTCGTCGAGCAGGTTTTGGGCTCCTCCGTCGAGGATCACCCGGGCGTCGATCACCCACTGCAATCCGCGGCAGATTCGCGCCGCCATCTCGTCCCGGCTCGCCTTCGCACCGTGCGCGGGGATCGCACTCCGCGCCTGCGCCAATAGCTGCCGGACGCCCGATTCGAATTGCTCGTCCACCGCCCGGCGCAGACCCTGGGCCGTCGGCTCGTCGAGCAGCTCCGGAGCTCCTTCCTCGAGGATCGCCTTGGTGTCGACCACCAACTGCAATCCCCGGCGGACTTGCTCGGCCGCCTCATCCCGGCCCACGCCCGTGCCGTGCGCGGGGATCACGCTTCGCGCTTGCGCCAATAGCTGCCGGACGCCGAGCTCGAAGCTTCTGCTGGAGACACTCTGAAGTGCGGGTCGATGACGACTGCTGCCGAGGCCGAGAAGCCGTCGACAGCCCTGCAACAGGTCCCGCAGATCGCCCTTTTGGAAGCCGGCCAGCTTCTCCAAAGCCTCGAGGACGCCCCGTTTGAGTGCGCTCCAATCCTCGAAGAAGCCTTCGAACCAAGGAAGGACCGAGATTGCCGTGGGAGGCAGCGCATCGGCATGAACGCTGACGCCCCCGGTCGGCATGCGAAGAAAGTCCCGCCTCTCCCACTTCTCGTGCAGCCCGAGCCAGTCGGGCTCCTCGCTGCTTGCGACCTGGGCGATGTCCCCGTCAAATTCCTCAAAGTTCATATGGAACGCAAGAAGCCCGTCGATATTGGACAGAAGCCGGGCAGCCTTCGCCCGAACCACCGGCTTCGGGTTGTCCTCGCAGCTCATGGCCATGCTTCGTGCCTTGTCCAGATCCCGCCTCCGCGCAACGTCCAGGATCTCTTGAAGCGTAAGCTCCGCACTGCGATCCAAGAACGGGACGAGGTCGGCCGGAGCGTAGAGCACGGGAAGGAACCAACCCAGCTTCTTGGCTTGCTGGAGTCGGTGGACCGTCTGGCGAAACGCATCCTCGACGTGCACGACGGGCGTCGGTCCGGGCTGGAAGAGGTGACGGTAGAACAGCCCGAAGAACTCGCTCTGGAACTCCTGCCGCGCCTCGTACAGCCAACTGATCACACGGGCACCCGGATGGCGGAACGCGATCTCGATCGCCAACGGAGACGAGTGGCACACGTGGAGCGTAAGCAGCCGTGGGCCTTGAAGCTGCTTAAGCTCCCCGGCGAGGGCGGCGAACTTCTGGTGGTCCTCTCCACGCTCGGCGTCCTCCAGGCAAATCGTCTCGTTGTGCCGAGCCCCGTGGGCAATGATGTGCACGAAATCCCAGTTCGGGTCCGATTGGAGCAGACTTCTGAGCTTCTGCATCGTGCCCGGGCCGTCCACGAATTCCCACTTGGGACACACGGCGCACCCGTCGAACGCGGCGCGGACCTCATCCCAAGGCCGATCGATCTCCATGCGAGGATACGTGTGGCCGTCCGGCGAGCAACGGATGACGAGCATCTTCGGTTCGCGGTCGCCGAGGATCAAAGGTGCCGGCGCCGTGCCGGCGTACCCGCGAGCCAACACGTGGCCGGCATGGATCAGCCCGCCGTGCGACCCGGCCGCCGTCTCCCAGGCAATTGCCTCGATCAGTCGCCAATCGCGGACGTCCCCCTCGGGCCGAAGGTACAGAACGGCTGTCTCCGGTCCACGAATACAAGCGTCCACCGAGAACGGCGCATCCTGGTCGTTCCCCAGCGCGTCGCCCAGAGACACCAGGTTGTCGGCCGCTTGCGGTTCGGCGGCGATCACCTGGTTCGCCAAGGCCTCAGAGCGAACGACGAGCTTCTGGCACTCCCCAGGGGTCAGCACGCCCTCCTCGCCGACGAGGATCTTGTTGCCTCGCAACCGACGAAACGATAGCTCGACCGATTCCACGGCTGGGTACCTCCGTACTATCTTGGTCGCTCGCGGGCTAAAGCCAATCGCTCGCGTGTATTCTCCATCCCCACGTGGGCCGGGGCAATTTCCCGACCCACCGCCAACACCTTCTCCGCCGTGCGGAGCACGTCTTCGGCTCTCGACGGGTCCGAATCGCGCAGCTTCTCCGCGTGGGCCACCATCGCCTGGGCCAGGAGGGCACAGACTTCCGCGTCCCGCTTCGGCGCCAGAGTAAACACCACTTTCAAGAGCTCCACGGCGGCCCCCGGCTTGCCGTCGCTCGACAGCCGCAACGCCTTCCGGTGCAGCCGGGCCAAAGGACTGTCCCCTTGATAGAGGACACGGTCCCGCTCCAGCTCGCTTCGGGCGAGCTCCAGACGTGTGTTGCCCGGATATCGGGCCACCGCCGGCTGCAAGATACGCTCCGCGTGCTCGAACAGGGGCCGTCCCTCCGTCTCCGACAACGTTCGGCCCAGCTCCAGCGCCGCCCGAGCCGCCAGGGCCACCACGTCGGGGTGGTCCGGGGCAGCCGTGCGCGCCTCTTCCGCCGTCGCCCGCGCCGCACCAAGGTCTCCCGAGCGCTTGGCCGTGCGATAGCTCTGGATCGCCGCCTTCGCCTCCGTCCCGAGCGCCGGCTCCACGACCGGCTCGGTCTCCGGACCCGACCGCCGCATCTCGACGAGCTCCTTGAGCGGGATTCCCCGCCGCACGGCTCCCACCAACTCGGGCAGGGCACGAGCATGGGTATTCCCCGGAAACAAACGGGACGCCTCGTCGGCCACTTCTCGCGCCCGACCGATCACCGCCTCGGCCTCCGCCAGCCGCTGGTCGTCGCGCAGTCGGGTGTAGTGCTCCAGCAACAGGGCCACGAGGTTGGAAGCCACGATCGGCTCCGACTTGTGGATCCGCCAGACTTCCTCATAGCACTCCGCGCCGGCACGCAACCGCTGCTGCTGGCGGAGCAAGCCGGCGTAGCGGTGCGCCGCACGGGTAAGCGGTTGCTCCAGCCCGCTCAACCCCGCTTCGGCGGCCCCCGCCATCAGCTTCCACGCCTGCTGCGCCGAATCGAGATCATCCGACCGCAGCAGGCCGTTCTGCTTGCCGACCATCAACTTGGTCAACTGGTAGCGGGCTTCGGACTCATGCCCGAGAACGATCGCCTCCCCGATGATCTCTCGCACGCGCCGCACGATCTGGCCGGAATCGAAACCGGCGAGGGAAAGCTCCTCGCGAAACGCGGCAATGCTCATGTCGCAGAACATGGCGGCCGCGTCGGCCCGCAACCGGGCAACCCGCTTCCGCAAAGGGGCGTAGCCGAGATTGGCCCGCGCGAACTCCTCCGCGGAGGGCAAGTCGGGCGGCGACCAGCGGACGTAGACGGCCAGCGCCGCTTCCCGAGCCTCCCGGGCCCTGCCCGCCGCCTGAAGTGCCGCCGCCTCGCCCAGCTCCGAGTGCCAACGCCGCAGCTCCTTGGTCGCGTCCTTGGTGTCTTCGCCTAACATGCCCGCGGCCCGCGCGTCGTCCAACCCGAGACTCGCCAACAGGTTCCGCAGCGCCTCCGACGGAGAGGGCATTTCGCGTTCGGGCTGCGCGGCGAAGAACTCCGCGACGAGCTCCCTCTGGCCGGCACGCTGGGCAAACAGGGGCCCAAACGCCAGCCGTCGGCCGTCGGCACTCCGCACGTCGCCCACTTCCCACATCGCGGCCGCCGCCCGGCGCTCCCAGGCGAACTCCGCCTTCAGCCGCCCCACGGCGTCCGCCGCGTCGCGGTCGTCCCGCTCGCGCGCGCCCGCCGCCAGCGTCGTCAGCCGCTGGTCCAGGAACTGATAGAGGTCGTTGCGGAGATCCTCCCTCCGCTTCTCCTCTTCTTCCTTGACGTCGTACGTCTCAAACCGCGACAACAACCACGCGCCCAGCCAGCGGCGGTTCTCGACCAGACAGACCGTCTGGGCGATGCAGTCGCGCCAGGCCTCCGCGTCCACGCTCGGGTACGCCCCGGCTGCCCGAACGTATCCCAACACGGCGAGATGCCGGACGATCGTCGCGTTCCAGGGATCCGATCGCTGGGCCGCCGCCAACGTCTCGTAGGCTTTCGCCGCATCGCCTCGCGCCAGCCAGTAACCGGCCACGGCCTGAGCTTCCTTGCCGTCCGGCGCGGCCGCCAACTGGTCGATCAGCCCGTCGACTTCCGCGGTTGCCCGACGCAGGTGCGTCCAATCGCAGTCGGCCACCCCCGGCAGCGCTCGACCGCCGGACGCGGCGAACCGCAGCAATACGCGCAGCGTTCGCCCGTCGGCGCTCGCCGGATCGGCCGGGACCAGCTCCATGGCTTCGTCGCACCGGCCGTCCAAGGCCAACGAGGCCGCGGCCGCACAAGACGCCGCGACCGCCAGGTCCTGCGGGACGTGCCGGTCTTCCAGGAGCCGGCCAACGGCCTCCACGCGCGAGGCAGCCACGGGCACCAGCAGCGACCACAACACGCGGTCCACCGGGGCCGCGCCCCCGCCCAGCCCGCGCGCTGCCTCGCGGGCCAACCGGATTTGTCCGGATCGCGCGGCGGCCACGGCCAGGGAGCGTCTCAATCGCAGTGCTTCGGGACGTTGCGGATCGGATATCCTTTGGAGGACCAAGAGCGATTCACCCAGCTTGTCCTCGTCGAGCAACGCCCGCGCGTGGGCCGCCCGCGCACGATCCAACGTCTCCGCCCTTTCCGGCGCAGCCGGCGCAGCCGTCCCCTCCCAAACCTCCAGAGCGCTCGCCCGCTCGCCCAAACGCCACAACGCCAGCCCGGAAGCGTACCGGATCTCGTCGCAGCCGGCCCAGCGAGGAGGAAGCGACGCGATGTGAGCCAGGACTTCCGGCAGCAGAGCGGGGGACGCACAAGGGGCCAGCGAAATTACCGCATAGGGCCGCGTGGCCGGGTCGCGCGCGGCGTCCAAGAGCGGGGCCACGGCGCCGGACGTCCGACCGGCCGCCAGGCCCACCCGCCCCAAGAGCAACCGCGACCAAGCATCGTCGCCGCGCTCGGCACAGATCTGCCGCGCCAGAGCCACCGCGGCGTCCGGACCCTGGCTGGTCCATGCCTCCTGGAGCCTGACTACCGGAATGTCCGCCGGGTACCACGTCGTCACTCGAACCGGACCTCGCTCCAGTGGATGATGGACTCTCGCCCGGATACCCGGAACGCCTGCACGGAGCCGTCGATCCCCAATCCGAAGATTTTCTCCGTGACGGGCTGGCACCTGATTCGGTTGGCCGGGGGAAGTGCGTTATCGACGGAAGCGATCCAATCCCGGAACGCCGCCTGGGAGTCCGCCCCCTCAAATTCTTCCGACGAGTCGCTCGGCCGCTCCCGCGCCAGAAGCGCCGAGAACAGCCGCTTCGGCGGTTTCGTGCCAAGAAGCAACCCGATTCGCCACGCCGACACCTCGTCGGGCACCTGCTCCTTGAGGAACATCCCTTGAGGGATCGTCTGCCACTCCGCCGACGCGGCCACGGCCGTCGCCTCCGGCGAGTCCTCGTCGGCTATGGGCCCCAAATGATGGAGCTGGAATCGCTCCTGCTGGTGATTGATCGTCTCGATCAACAGCAACACGTGGCAGGGCGTCTCCGGACGAAACACCACCCGCAGCCGGGTACCCTGCGGCACGCGGCCGTCGGCCGGGACGGGCTGCCAGCGGCGGCCGTCGGCCGAATAGGCCACCAAGTAATAGACGCAGATCGTCTCGCCGGCCCCCACCGCCGGCGGCAGCGTGCCGATCGGCGCCGGCGCCTCCCGCGGCTCGGCCGTGGGTGCCGGCGATGCCGCGCCCCCAACGGCCGCCGGCTCGCGACCGGCCAAGGCCCCCCCGACGTCGGAGATCGAGACCGGCCCCGGCCCCTGGTGCTTCATCAGGCTCTGAATCACGCGGGCCTGTAGCTCATCGGGGTTCCGGAAAAAACGGCACACCCGCTCCCGCTGCAACCGCTGCTTCAAAGTGTCCAGTTTGTCTTTGCCGGGTCCGAACTCGACGTCGCTGATCCGGATCAAGTGGTCATGGTGCATCAGGAACACCAAACGCGGGATGCCGTTTTCGACCGCGCGTTCGTACTCCATCTGGGTAATCGAAATCTCCGCGCCGGCCGGCACGTAGCCGTACCGATGGGCAAAGATCCCGACGTAAAGATCCGCCTGGTCCACGCGCCCCAGAGAGACCTCCAACGCGTCCGCGTCTTCCGCCGCCCAGTCGTCCATGCGGATGGGCATCATCTCGGCGCTCAGACACGCTTCCATCACCTTGTCGCGATGCAGAGGCAGATCGAGCGCCGTGCTGCTAATGAAGACTCGCTTCGTCTCCGCCACGTCGCTCCCCCGCCAGAATCACGAGATCGTTCGCGAAAGACAAGGCGTCCGATGATCGCCAGCCCCCTCTCATGTCATGCTAGTCGTGCGACCGTACACTGTCAACGGGGGACGCGACGGCCCACAGAATGCCGGCTCGGCCGCGGGCTGTGACGGCGACCCGCTCCCGCGCAGGCCGCGTCCCCGGGAGCCGATTTCCGGAGGCTCGCCCGGCTCAATCTCCGGCCGCACCTCCGCGGATGGATCGCCCCGCTTTCTCAGAAGGGCGGCGGTCCGGGGTATGGGCCGCCGCGCAGCCGCCGCGGATTGCCCCATTGCCCCCGGGACGGTATCTTCAGCAGCATGCAGGCCGGCATCAATCTCGAATTCGCGCGCACCGAAGAAATCGGCATCGAAGACGCCTTCGCCAAGGCCGCCGAGGCCGGCTATCGGTTCGTCGAGCCGTACGTGTATTCACCCGTATCGCTCGCGATCAACAGCCACCTGGCGATCCGGAGCACGACGCCCTATCACCACGTCCATTCCGACCGGACCGACCCTCACGAGATCAACGCGTTTCGGGCACGCTATGGGCTCGAGCTTTCGGCGCTCGACGCCCACGCCTCGCTGCTCTTGCCGCAGGTGGGCGTGCCGTACGTGCGCCGGGCGATCGATTTCGCGGCCGAGGTCGAGTGCCCGATCGTAATGTCCGACGAAGGGCCCGTGCCCGAGTGGATGCCGCTCGACAGGTGCTTCGACGTGATGTGCGCGAGCCTCGAAGCGATTATCCCGCACGCCCAATCACGCGGCGTCCGCTACGCCGTGGAGCTGCACAACGCGCTGACGGCCCGGCCCGACATGCTCGTCCGCCTCCTGGAGCGTTTCGCACCCGAAGAGCTGGGCGTCAACTTCGACACCGGCAACGCCTTCCTCGCCGGCAACGACCCGGTCGCGTACCTCCGCGACGTGGCCGATCGGGTGATCCACGTCCACGTCAAGGACGTCCCCGAGTCGCAGCTTCCCCTGCGGGGCAAAGTCACCGGCACCCGGGTCGGCGTGGCGGCCGGCGATGGCGTGATCGATCTGGCGGGCGTCGTCCGCGTGCTCGCCCGAGCGGGCTACGACGGCGTGCTCTCCGTCGAGTGCGACACGTTCGAGCAGGCCCGGAGAAGCCTGCCGTATATGAACCGGCTGTTTGAGGAACTGTCGTAGGTCGGGCTTTGCCCGGCACGGAAACGACGTCTTGCGATTGACCGTTTCCCGAATTCCGGCCTAGAATGATACGATGGCGGCGATCGCCTGGACCGGTCTTCGCCTGTTCGCACACTCTGTCCGGCAGAAGGGGAAATGGTCAGGCCGCCCCAAGCCACGCGAGCTAGCGACAAGGGGTCGGACATGCTCACTCAGTTCACTTGTCCGCACTGCAATGAGTCCGTGTCGGTCTCCGGGGAACATCGCGGCCAGGCGGGGCGTTGTCCGTCATGCCAGGAGACCGTCGCGATTCCAGGCCGGCCCGTTCCGTCTTCTTCGCAACATCCGCCGAAAGGACGCATTCCACGACTCCGGTCGGTGGTACTGGCATTGGTGGAGTTGGCCGCTTCTCCGGCAATCGCTCTGGCTTTGTGGAAGTGTTGGCAGAGGCCCTGTTATCAGTTGTCGGAATGCGCTGTGATCGCGTTCTTCATGGCAGTGAGCATTGCCGTGCTGGCCGGGGTGTTTGGCTCCGCCGTAGGGCGCCGATTGGGCGGGTCGGTCGACAGAAAGACATCTGCCGCCGTGACCACGTTTTGGGTCGTCTTCCTGATCGGTCTGCCCGTGGGCCTGATTTCCTTCGGCGCTAAGAAGTCCTTGGAGGCATGGGATCGAGTCGACGCGCCGGAGTATCAGAACCTGAGCTACGCTCGGTACACGGCCCTGGTCGGCGGTCTTCCGTTTGTGCCGAGCGTTCCGGAGGGTTCGTCTCACATCTATGCGAAATGGGGATGGGCGAGGAAGTCCAGCTTCTGGTTCAGAAAAGCGACGATCCCGGCAGACGCATACCAGACCCTCTTGGCGGAGATGGCCGAGCACGCTTTGACGCTGCCGTTGGGCCCGGTACGCCAGCGGACGCGAGCCCGCCCGGAAATCCCACCCAACTGGCCCCCGCCTCGCTCCGCACCCGACTGGTGGCAACCCGAGCAAGCGGGCCCCAACGTGCGGGCGACGCTCTGGGAGAGCCAATCGCAGGACGACAACCCCTTGGCGAGCGGCTGGTACTTGGCCCGTGACCTCGACACCAACACCGTCTGGATGTGGTCCTGGACACAGCACCACGATTTCGGCTGGGATAAGGACTCGGTGCCGTAGGTCCCGTGCCGGACGCGGTACCTGGCTATCGGGAGCCCGGCGAATTACAATGTCGGCGCGTGGATTTCCGGCGGGATGGCGCTTTAGAGAACCGCTTGGGAGAGGAAGTGACCTGGTTCCCAAGCTCCAGCTTGGGAACCAGGGGACGGCGGCGCGTGGATTTCCGGCGAGATGGCGTTCCAGAGAACCGCTTTGGAGAGGAGATACATCATGGCACCCGGCACGTTGCGAGTTGTTCGGCCTGGGGTTCGGCTTGTGGGAGTCTGCCTGACGCTGGTCATGCTCGCGGAAACGGCGCTTTCGGCCGCCGAGGTCCGCCGGCTGCCGGTGAGCGAGTATTGCGACAAGATGGCCGGCGGATGGCTCGGGCAGATGGCCGGCGTGGGCTGGGGCGGGCCGACCGAGTTCAAGTGGAAGGGAGAGATCATCCCCGAGGACAAGGTGCCCGAGTGGAAACCGGAGAGGATCAACCAGTTCCACCAGGACGACATCTACGTGGAGATGACCTTCCTCCGCACGCTCGAGGTGCATGGCTGGGACGTCTCGATCCGCCAAGCGGGGATCGACTTCGCCAACAGCGGCTATCCCCTCTGGCACGCCAACCGGGCCGGTCGCGACAATCTCCGCGGCGGCATCGCCCCGCCCGACTCGGGCCACCCCCAGTTCAACAAGCACGCCGACGACATCGACTACCAGATCGAGGCCGACTACTCCGGGCTGATCGCCCCGGGTATGCCCAACGTGGCCGTCGAGCTGGGCGAGAAGTTCGGCCGGCTGATGAATTACGGCGACGGGCTCTATGGCGGCCAGTTCGTCGGCGGCATGTACGCCGAGGCCTTCTTTGAGGACGAGCCGGTGAAGATCGTCGAGGCCGGACTCAAGTGCATCCCCGCCGGAAGCCAATACGCCGAGTGCATCCGCGACGTGATCCGGTGGTACCGCCAAAACCCCACCGACTGGCAGAAGACCTGGGAGCTGGTCGAGGCGAAGTACCAGGACAATCCGGCCTATCGCAAGTTCTCCTGCGGCGGCCCCACCGCGTTCAACATCGACGCCAAGATCAACGGGGCCTACATCGTCATGGGCCTGCTGTACGGCGAAGGCGACATGGACAAGACGATCGTCATCTCCACCCGCTGCGGCCAGGACTCCGACTGCAACCCGGCCAACTCCGGCGGCGTCCTCGGCACCGTGCTCGGCCGCTCCGGGCTGCCCGACAAGTTCACCTCGGCGATCGACCCCGAAGGCAAGTTCAGCCACACGCCCTACTCGTTCCCGCTTCTGGTCGAGGTCTCCGAGAAGCTGGTCCGCCAGGCGGTGGTCCGCGCGGGCGGAAAGATCGAGAAGGACGCCGCCGGCGCCGAGGTGCTCGTCATCCCCGTCGTCGAGCCCAAGCCGACGGCGCTGGAGCAGTGCTGGGAGCCGGGCCCGGCGGCCAACGTCCGCTTCACCGAGGAAGAGCAGGCGAAGATCGAGGCATTGTCCGTTGCCCAAGAGCGTCAGAAAGACCTCGACAAGCGGTTCCCCGGCTGGAAGCTCTCCCAGTGCGGCCCCGACATGGACCCCGGCCTCCGCGCCGAGTACCGCGGCAAGAAGAACGTCTTCATGACCCACCCCCTCGATCCGCAAACGGGCTGCGTGCTCTCGAAGCAGATCGACGTGCCCGCCGGCAAGAAGACGGCGCTCCGGCTCGTCGTGGCCAACGACGACCGGGGCGATTGGACCCTCGAGGTCCGCCTCGCAGGCGACCGCGCACTCCGCAAGAAGATCGGCCCGGAAACCGTCACCGACGGCTGGGCGGAGATTGAGGTCGATCTCTCAACACACGCCGGCGAGTCCGTCCAGGTCGACCTGATCAATCAGGCCGACGGCTGGCAGTTCGAGGCCGGCTACTGGGCGGAGATCGAGGTGGAGAGCCGGTAACCGGACTGGAACTCGCGATTGCGCGATGACTAATCCTACGAAGGCCACAATAGGACAAACGTCTCAGATCCGATTACTCGTGGTAGGGAGCCTGCAATGGATCCGGCAGCTATTCTGCCTGACCGAAAGGACCTCGAAAGAGTTTTCCGCTTGAAGCACGGTAGCTTGAGAACGACTGGCTGGCGCCCCAGGATGCGGTTATCGTTCGGCTTTTTTCCGCCAGACGATTGGTGCGAAGCCCTAGTTGACCGCCTCGTCGCGGAGGGATGTACCTCAGGGCGATTGCGCGAAGATCGGTAATCTGCTATGGTCCAGGCAAGGCGATTCGTCGCTTCGGCCGGAGGGTTTCCGGCGGGCGGGTCGCAGAAGACAAGGAGGTTCGCCATGCCTACGAAACCTTCGGCTTGCATCTGGGACCACTTCGCCAACCTCACCGATCCCCGACGA